>JAEEGL012310497.1_pt1 | contig 83243 bp, 78 predicted proteins | sample 9134231 | NCBI WGS metagenome assembly JAEEGL01 (sample SAMN16246548, study PRJNA631951) | gut metagenome | biome: gut microbiome; feature: rumen; material: fiber-attached | host: Bos | place: Iran: Karaj | collected 2018-10
CAGGCGATATATAAACGAATCAATTATTACAATTATCTCTCAAAGCTTTCTGGTAGCGGGAGCCCGCGAAAAAAGTCATATTACAAATCAATCAAAGACTTTTTCTGCCGCTCTTATCCGGAAGGAAAGATAACATTTCAAAAGTTCGCAAAAGCAGTTAATCCCAAAACAGCCACTGAATACAACGATTCGGGATTGGAGGAATATATTGACTTTTGCGCGAGCGTAATTCCGGGAGATATCAAAGCTGTGCTCAATGACAATCCGGAAGACAGGCACTGGTCAGCCGTTGCCGTAAACGGAATGATAAAAAGCTATCTGATAATCAAGAATCAGTTTACGGACAATCAGAAGCCCGTCGATATAAAGAGGTATTTTACCGATAACGGTTTTTCGGTTGAAGATTATGAAAAGTTTGAAGCCGACCGTCTGAAAGAGTCTGCTTATTACAGAGGATTACAGATTTAAAAGGGCGATCAATAAGGCTGAATAAAACTAATGTACGGAGGAATAATTATGGCTAAGAAACCCGAAAGATTCAAAAGGACTTACACACAGGGCAGACTTGAGGGGATAGAAGTATGGGTTGACAAAGAGACGGGCGTAAACTATCTTTTCACCTATTCCGGATATGCCGGCGGTCTCACCGTGCTTCTCAATAAAGACGGAAGCCCTGTTGTCACTTCCACGGCGGAAATGGATGCCGAATAACATATTTCATAAACTGCGATTTGTAACTGGATTAAATGATGCGGTGATTTCACCGCGTCATTTTTTGTCATATATTGTGCATAAACTCCTTCCGGACTCAATATATTGTTATAATTCTCTTGACAAAATTACTATATTAATGTAAAATACTCTATATATATGTAATATATTATATAATTACTAAATAGATGGGAGTGTATAATAAGTGAGCGAAGTTATTACCGGCTTGGTCCGGGCCGTCTGCGGCGGTGACACCGAAGCTTTGGCAAAACTTTACACAATGACCCTCAAGCCCTCTTATTACCTTGCTCTTAAACTTTGTTCGGACAAGGATGAGGCTGTTGAAATCACAAAAAAGGCTTATGCGAAGGCTTTCTGCACAATCACAAAATTAAAGAAGCCCGAAGCATTTGAAATCTGGATCAGGCAGAATATCACCACAGCCTACAAGGATTCGCGTGATTTCGTCTTTGACGATGCAGTGTCCGGCATTACCGAAACCTCAAAGGAGTTCCTTTCACAGGATGTTTACTCCGACCCCGGCAAAGCCGCTGCGGCTCTTGCCGCTGTTGATTCCCTTAAAACGGAACTCAGGATGGTTACGGTTCTTCACTACTATGTCAATATGCCGGTCGCCTCAATTGCGAAACTTCTCGGCGTTTCCGAAAGCACGGTCAACGCTCTGCTCGTAAGGGCAAAAGGAGTTATTTACGAAGCAAGCGGCAGTTCAAGGCCCGAGGCCGCTCCCGTTTCTTCCGTTCCCGTTCTCTCGGCTCTTATGCAGGAAGAGATGAAGAGCACCGAAATAAACAACGCCGATGTCCGCGATATGTTTATCTATATTCAGGATATCTTCGATTCCTTCAAGCAGACCGATAAATTCAAAGCGGCGGCAGAGGCAAAAGCCGCATCCGGCGCTTATTTCAAAGCAGACCCCTCCATTCCTTCAAGGCCCGCAGGCTATCAGCCCCCCGAGCCCGAAGAAGCGGACAGAGTCGATTTTGACAGATTTACCGATGAACAGCCGACCGCGCCCGCCAGGAGCGTTGCGGCAGGCATCATCGCCAAAATCCTCAACACCCGCGTAGGCGGCAGAAAGATTAAAGACTACAATCTCAGGCTTATCGGCGTTATCGCCGCGGCAGTTCTGCTTTCGCTTATTATCATTATTGCCGTAGGCAAACACAACGGCAAAAAGAATAAGCCCTCCGTCGATCCCGTTCAGACCACCGAGAGCACCTTCGTTCAGGTGAACGAAAAGGACTACAAATGGATTGCGGGCGGTTTTGAAAACTTCCAGGATATAGTTTATCTTGATGAAAACGCCGCAATGTTCAAACTTGTGGGCTCACCCACATACGGTCTTATAGATTATCAGGGCAATGTGCTTCTTCAGCCTGTTTATGAGGGCTTCAAGAGATGCAGCCAGGGCAGAGAGTATGAAAAGGTAAATGTTTCCGAAAAGAGAAGCGCTTATCACACTCTCTATACAAAAGACGGCACCGATTATTATGTTTATTATGAATCGGGCGTAGCGGTACCTTCCGACAATCCCCATATCGGTCACGGCTACAATTCATCCCTGCTTGACAGTGATATCAAGTATGATGAGCGCGACCGCTATTATGAAGGCTATGCCGCCGCGGAAAAAGACGGCAAATGGGGCTACATCAGCCTTGAAACAGACAAGAAGGTTATTCCCTACGAATACGAGCCCGTCAACGTGCTCGCAAAGACATCCGACTATGCTTCCTGTGATTACTGCCGCCCCGTTACCGGAGGTCTGGTAGCAGTCAAGAAAGACGGATATATGGGCATAATCAATCTTAAAAACAATGTCATTGTTCCGTTTGAATTCACCGACATCCTTGTAGGCTCCGACGGAGTGTTCATCGCAAGGAAAGACGGCGAATGGGGTGTAATCCTCGTAGGTGACGCAATCAACACCTTCAAGGGCGTTAATCCCCAGATTAATACAACCGGCGCCGATGACCCCGCAGTCAATGAAGAAAACGCAAAGACCTATATCTGCGTTGCGGACAGCGGCATCAACGTAAGAAGCGACGCGGGCGCCGACTTCCAGAAGATAGGCGAACTTGCTTCGGGTGACGAAGTTACCGGCTACGGCACCAAGACCGCGGCAGACACCGGCAAAGAATGGCTCAAGATCAAATACGGAGAATCTTACGGCTATGTTGCCATGAGTTACATGCAGGTCAAAAACTGAATACAGAAGCGAGGCTGAATAAACGTTCAGCCGTATGAAGAATAATTCTCCCCGCCGCTCACAGAGAAGCGGACATATGCTGAGAGCCCGCCGGGCACAAGCGGAGAGAAAAGCCCCTTCAGAGTTCCGCACCGTTGAGGCGCGGCGTACAATCTGCGTTAGAGAAAATGAGAGGTGCGGAGATGCACAATTTGGGTGGTACCACGGCCCTTCGGGTCGCCCCATGCGAATTGTATTTCTGCACCTATTTTTTACTATTATCAGACAAATCGGAGGTAATTTATTATGGAATGGATGGGACTCAACGAGATAAGAAAGAAATATCTCGAGTTTTTTGAATCAAAAGATCATCTCGCTCTGCCGAGTTTTTCTCTTGTCCCTAAGGAGGATAAGAGTCTTTTGCTCATTAACGCCGGTATGGCGCCGATGAAAAAGTATTTCACCGGTGAGCAGACTCCGCCCAGAAAGAGAGTTACAACCTGCCAGAAATGTATCCGCACACCGGATATCGAAAGAGTCGGTATCACGGCGCGCCACGGCACATTCTTTGAAATGCTCGGCAACTTCTCATTCGGCGATTATTTCAAGCGTGAGGCCACCCGCTGGGCGTGGGAATTCTGCACCGAAGTTATGAAGATGCCCGTTGACCGCCTTTATGTCACTGTTTACCTTGATGATGACGAGGCTTATGATATCTGGACCAAAGAAATCGGCGTTGCGCCCGATCACGTGTCAAGGCTCGGCAAAGAGGATAATTTCTGGGAGCACGGCGCAGGTCCCTGCGGCCCCTGCAGTGAGATATATTTTGACAGAGGCGAAAAATACGGCTGCGGCTCACCCGACTGTAAAGTAGGCTGCGACTGTGACAGATTCACCGAATTCTGGAATCTCGTTTTCACCCAGTTTGAAAATGACGGCAACAACAACTACACCCGCCTCAAAAGCTGCAATATAGACACCGGTATGGGTCTTGAGCGCCTTGCCTGCATTATGCAGGGCGTTGACAACCTCTTTGAGGTTGACACCGTGAGAAACATAATGAAACACGTGATTGATATCGCGGGCGTTGAATATCACAACAACGAGAAAAACGATATTTCCCTGCGCGTTATCACCGACCATATCAGAAGCACCACCTTTATGATTGGCGACGGCGTTATGCCTTCAAACGAGGGCAGGGGCTATGTCCTTCGCCGCCTGCTCAGAAGAGCGGCGCGCCACGGCAGACTTCTCGGAATTGACGGCCTCTTCCTTTACAAAGTGTGTGAGACCGTTATCAAGGAAAACGCCGAAGCATATCCAAACCTTGTTGAAAAGCACGACCTTATCGTGAAGGTTATCAAGTCCGAAGAAGAGAGTTTCAACAAAACCATCGACACCGGTCTTGCTTTGCTTGAAGATATAATCAAAAATACACAGTCCGACACCGTTTCCGGCGCTGACGCCTTCAAACTGCAGGATACTTTCGGCTTCCCGATTGATCTTACAAAAGAACTGCTCGAAGAAAGAAACATGAAGGTTGACCTTGACGAATACAAGCGCCTTTATGATGAGAGCAGAGCGGCGGCAAGGGCTGCCCGCAAGGATGCCGGAGCCGAAGCGTGGAAGGGTTCGAGCGCTTCGCTCAAAGACCTGCCCGTTACCGTTTTCAAGGGCTATGAGGCCTATGAGTGCAATGCGAAGGTGCTCGCTCTGCTTGCCGACGGCGAGAGAGTTGATTTCATCGGCGCAGATTCGCAGGCGGCTGTAATCCTCGATAACACCGCGCTTTACGGCGAGAGCGGCGGTCAGGTGGGCGACACCGGCACACTTGATTTCGGCGCGGCCGAGTTCACTGTTGAAACCGTAAAGAAAACAGCTGACGGTTATTTCCTTCATATCGGCAGACTCACCAAGGGCGAAAGCATCTCCGCAGGGGATGAATGTGTTGCCCGCACAGATATACCCGTAAGACAGGCTACCGCGAGAAACCACACTGCCGCCCATCTTCTGCAGGCATCACTCAGAGAACTTCTCGGCACTCACGTTGAGCAGGCGGGTCAGCTTGTAAATTCAACCGAAATGAGATTTGACTTCACTCACTTCTCCGCGCTCACAAGCGAAGAAATCGCAAAAGTCGAGAGAAGAGTAAACGAAGTCATTATGCAGGGTATACCCGTTACCGTTAACGAAATGCCCATAGAAGAGGCTAAGAAGCAGGGCGCGATGGCTCTCTTCGGCGAAAAATACGGTGATGTTGTCAGAGTTGTAAAAGCGGGCGATTTCTCAACCGAACTCTGCGGCGGCACACACGTGAGCAACACCGGAAATCTCGGTCTGTTCAAGATTGTTTCCGAGTCCTCCGTTGCCGCGGGCGTTCGCAGAATCGAGGCCGTAACAGGTTTCGGCGTGCTCGGCTATATTGAGAAAAACAACGAACTCATAGCCAAAACCGCCGCCGCGATGAAACTCACCAATGTCGGCGACATAGATAAAAAAGCGGCTTCACTTGCAAGCGAACTCAAAGCCGCCGAAAAAGAATGCGAAAAACTCAAGGCCGAACTTTCCGGTCTCAAGACAGGCGATATAATGAGCGGAGCCGTTGATATAGACGGGCTTAAACTCGTTGTCGCTTCTGTTGAAGGTGTTGAGCCCGGTGAACTGCGCAATATGTGCGACAAGGCAAAAGACGATGACAATCTCGTTATCTTCATCTGCGGCATAAACGCACAGCACAGCGGCGCAAACTTCGCCTGTGCCTGCGGCAAAAACGCAGTTGCAAAAGGCGCCCACGCCGGCAACCTCGTAAGGACGATTGCCTCTATGGCAGGCGGCTCGGGCGGCGGCAGACCGGACAGCGCAATGGCAGGCACAAAATCACTTGATAAAATCGATGAGGCCACAGGTGCGGTTGAGTCCGCTCTCAGGTCAATGTTAAAGTAAGGGAGAATTAAAATGAGTTGTATTTTCTGTAAAATCGTATCCGGAGAAATCCCTTCGGCAAAGGTTTATGAGGACGATAAGGTGCTCGCATTCAAGGACCTCGAGCCTCAGGCTCCCGTTCACGTGCTTATAATTCCCAAACAGCATATTGAATCTATGGCGGCTATTACTCCCGAAAACAGCGCCGTTGTCGCTCACATTTTTGAAGTAGCGGCAATCATAGCAAAAGAAAACGGCCTTGAAAACGGCTTCAGAGTAGTGAGCAACTGCGGTGAAAGCGCAGGCCAAAGCGTGATGCATCTTCACTTCCATCTTATGGGCGGGCGTGATTTCGGCTGGCCCGCCGGTTAAGGAGAAATACTATGGAAAACAAATACTATACCGTAGATATCGCGGGCATGAAGAGAGACCTTCTCCGCTGCCCGCTCAATGACGAATTGGATATAGCCGCTTTCATTCTTTTCGGCGATGTTGAACTTACTGTTCACGCCGCAAAAGAACTGCTTGCAAGAGTGCCGGAGTTTGACTACATCGTTACTCCTGAGGCAAAGAGCATTCCTCTCGCCTATGAAATGTCAAGGCAGAGCGGCAAGAAGTATTTTGTTGCCCGCAAAAAGGCAAAACTCTATATGAAAGACCCCGTGACGGTCAATGTAAAATCCATTACCACACAGGGCGTGCAGACGCTTATCCTCGACTCCGTTGACGGCAATCAGCTCAGAGGCAAAAAAGTGGTTGTGGTTGACGATGTTATCAGCACGGGCGAGTCTCTCAAGGCGGTGGTTGAACTCGTCAAGAGATTTGACTGCGAAATAGTTGCTCAGGCCGCCGTGCTTGCGGAGGGCGACGCATACAACAGAGACGATATCACCGTGCTCGGTTACCTTCCCATTATAAAAAAGTAATACAAGGCCCAAGGATGTGACTTTATGCCCCGTCCCTTTGCCGTTATCGGCCTCACATTTTTTGCCGTTGCGGCGCTTCTTTACAACGCTTCCGGCACAGTCGTAGTTGTTTCGCTTTTGTTCTTCGCGGTCTGTTTTGCGCTGAGTTTATGCGTAAAACCCCTGCGTGAGGGCAAAGTGTTTCCGCTTGCGCTTGCGTGCGCTGCGACCGTCTGCCTTGTGCTCACCGTCCACAACGAGTTTTTCTACTATCCTCAGCTTAAACTCGCGGGCGAGACACACGAGGTTTCAGTAAGAATTACGTCGGATGTCCGCCTCGAATACGGCAACTGTTACTACGACGGCCGTCTTACGGAATGCGACGGGCAGAAGGCGTATGCAAAGGTAAGACTTGTGCTTCCCGCGGACTGCGAAGTACAGCCGTATGATGAAGTAAAAGGCAGTTTCACCTTTTATTCACTCGGCTCGTCGGGAGCCGCCGCACAGGACCGTTACAAAACGGAAAACAGGTTTCTCGGCGCATATCCGTCGGATTCGTGTACCGTTTCGCCTTACGGCGGTAAAATCAAACCTCCGGGATACTACGTAATCGCTTTCAGGTCTTCGGTCGCAAACACCGTAATGAGCATACTGCCCAATGATTACGGCGCGCTCTGCCTCGCTCTTCTGCTGGGTGAGCGCAGTGAACTTTCAAGAGGCGTTTATGCGGATATGACCGGGAGCGGCATAACTCATATCATCTGCGTTTCGGGCCTTCACCTGACTATATGGACAGGCGTTGTGCTCTTTATACTGCGCCGGCTGAGAATACGCGAAAAAACAGCCGCGGCGCTTACTCTGCCTGTCGTAATATTGCTGATGCTCGCGGCAGGGCTTACCTATTCCGTTATCAGAGCGGGCATAATGATAGGCATATACCTTCTCTCGATTATTCTCTCAAGACGGCGTGATCCCCTTAATTCTTTGGGAATTGCGATTACGGCAATCGGCGTTTTCAACCCGTTTGCGATGGGCGCCGTTTCGCTTAAACTTTCGGTGCTCGCAACTCTCGGAATAATAGTTTATTCCGAATACTGCGCTCCGGGGGTGAAAGAATTCTTTGCTTCTCACAAGAGAGCGGCAGTCCTTAAAAAACCTGCGGAAATGCTGCTTGTAACGGGTGCGGCAATGCTTTTCTGTATGCCGGTAACCGTTGAGGTTTACGGCACGGTGAATTTTGCCGTCTTTCCGTCAAACCTGCTTGTTATATGGGCGGGAGAGGCGTGTATGATACTGTCCGCCCTGGCAGTGCTTGTTGCCTCAATAAGCACGGGTATATTCAATCTGCCCGGCCTTGTTGCGGGCGCGCTCGCGAAATACATAATCAAAGTCGTTTCCGTTTTGTCGGGATTCGGGCTTTTCAGAATAAAGATGCCTGCGCAGAGCGGCAGGATGCTGCTTGTGTGCATTTTCGCATTCTGTGCCCTGCTTGCCCTTATGAAATACAGCGGCAAAAAACTGCTTCCCGCCGCCCCGGCGGTGCTAGCAGGGCTTATAATAACCTGTGCGGCGGTAACTGCCTTGTGCAGGGCAGGGGAAACCAGAATCAGAATATTTGATACGGGCAACGGCTCAGCCGTGCTTGTCTCGGAAAAAGGCGAAAATGTTCTTTTCGGCTGCGGAGGGGACAGTTTCAGCGGCGCAAACGATATAATAAACTCCGTTACCGATGAGGGCGGGGTGCTTGACGCGGTTGTGATTCCCTCATCCGATAAAGCCTTTGCCTCGTATTTTTATACCGTCTGCAGGGAAAAGCCCGCGCTCAGATATTATCTCGGCGAATCGGTTGATACAACCGGGCTTAATATTCCTGCCGGAAGCATTATGACGCTTACCGATACTCCGCAGGACGGCAGGATAAAATCCACACCGCTCGGCGGTGAAAGCGTGAGCGGATACTATGTGACAACCGGTGACATTTCTTTCGCCGTGCTGTTTTATCCGGGTGATTCAGACACCGACCTTAAGCCGTATGAAAAAGACGCGCAGGTGCTTATAACCCGTATGGATTACCCGCAAAACGTCCGCTTTGAAAACCTTGTTTACACCGTGATTCAGGCGGATAATTCCAGAGGCTGTTACCTGCAGGATGAACTTTCGGGTAAGGGCGTGACGGCGGTTGCAACTGCCGAAAACGGCGATATAGTAATAAACGCGTACAACGGAAAAATCAATCTTGAAAGGGAGGAGTAACTGTGCCGCTTACAGGCGAAAAAGAACTGAAAAAAATGATAAAGCCCGGCATCACAGGTGCTTTTCTTCTTTACGGGAGCGAAAAATATCTGGTGAAGCATTACTGCACCAAACTTACAGAGGCGGCTGTTGACGAGGCTTTTGCCGACTTCAATTTCACCGTTTTTGAGGGCGACGGCTATACTCTTGACGAAGTGTATGATGCCTGTCTCGCCGTGCCCGTTATGGCGGAAACAAAGTGTGTGCTGGTCAAGGACTACAACACCGACACTATGACAGAAAGCGAACTTTCCGCTCTCGAAACCATACTCAAGGAAAACCCCGAAGAGTGCTGTCTTGTCTTTTCCTACTCCGCTTCGGAGCCCAAGGAAAAGAACTTCAAAAAAGCGGCGAAACTCTTTGAAATATACGGATACTCAGTTGATTTCCCGAGTCTCTCCCTCTCCGATCTTTCCTCAATTGCCGAGAGGGGAGCAAAGAGCAGAGGCAAATCCTTCGCACCCGGCGCCGCATCACATATGGTTGACAGCGTCGGATATGACCTCAATATGATAAGCAATGAACTCGACAAACTCTGCGCCTATGTTTCCGGCGATGTGATAAAAAAGGCGGATATTGACGCCATTTGCATTAAGACGCTTGAAACAAAGGTTTTCGATATGATAAAGGATCTTGTATCGGGCAGAATAGACGACGCTTTTCATAAACTCTCTTACCTGTTTGAGCAGAGAAACGAGCCCACAATGATACTCGGTGCCCTCGTATCTCAGTACTCCGATATGTACCGCTGCAAAGCGCTCAAGGAAGCGGGCAAGAGCAACGCCGACCTTATGGAATACTACCCCGCTTACAAGAAAGCCGCGTTCAAAATAGACAAGGCGGCGAAGGCGGCGTCCAAGCTTACAATGAAGCAGATGAGGATGTGCATTGAGATACTTGCCGAGGCGGATTTAGCCCTTAAAAGATCCTCAAACAATCAGAGGGAAATACTCGAAAAAACTCTTGTCAGACTCGCGCTTTCAGACAGAAACTAAAAGAGTGATACGATGATTAAAATAAAGCAGACCGTTATAGTTGAAGGAAAGTACGATAAAATCAAACTTTCCAACATAATCGATGCGCCTATAATACAGACGGACGGCTTCGGCATTTTCAAAGATAAAGAACTGCAGAGGCTCATAAGAAAACTTGCCGAAAAAGACGGAATTCTAGTACTTACGGACAGCGATTCCGCCGGCTTCAAAATCCGTTCTTTCATAGGCTCAACGGTTGACAACAAGTTTATAACCCACGCTTATATTCCCGATATTTTCGGTAAGGAAAAGCGTAAAGACGAGCCCTCAAAAGAGGGGAAACTCGGCGTTGAAGGGGTGCCCGAGCAGGTTATAATCGAGGCTCTCGAAAAAGCCGGAGTGCTGTGCGAAAAGGTGGAAACACCCGAAAGACCGATAACTAAGCAGGATATGTACGACCTCGGTTTCAGCGGCAAAAAAGAAAGCGCTCTTCTCAGGTCAAAACTGCTCGCGTATTACGGGCTGCCTTCGCGTCTTAGCACAAACGCGCTTATAAAAGTGCTTAACTGCATAACCGATTATGATTCTCTGGTGCAGGCCGCCGGGGAGATTATACAGGAGAAATAACGATGATAAGAACAGGTAACGGATACGATGTTCACAGGCTCACGGAAGGGCGCAAACTTATTGTCGGAGGGGTCGAAATCCCTTATGAGAAAGGGCTTCTCGGTCATTCGGATGCCGATGTGCTCCTTCACGCGATTGCCGATGCTCTGCTCGGCGCGGCGGCGCTCGGAGATATAGGAAAACTCTTTCCCGACACCGACGAAAAGTACCGCGGGGCAGACAGCCTTGTTTTGCTCTCGGAGGTTGTTCGTGTGCTGCGTGAGAGCGGGTATGCGGTCGTGAATATCGACAGCACCGTGATAGCGCAGGCGCCGAAATTCTCTCCCTACATAGAGCGTATGCGCGAAAATATAGCCGCCGCGTGCGGCACGGATGTATCCCGCATCAGCGTCAAAGCGACCACCGAAGAGGGGCTCGGCTTCACCGGAGAGGGGCTCGGAATCGCCGCAATCGCAAGCGCACTGATAGAAAGCGTACAAGACGGTTAATTTTTTGTAAACAGTCTGCGCATTATTTGATTTTTATATTGCGCGGTGATAAAATCATCTTTGATATAATCGAAGGGGAAGTATTTCAATGCCGTTTTTCAGTGAAGTAGGAGATTTTTTCAGAAATCTGTCGTCTCTGAGTTTCAGACCGTCGGATTTGCTTGATATTCTCTTTGTGTTTTTCATATTGTTTTACGGAATCAGGCTTATCAGGGATACCAGGGCGTATCAGCTTCTGAAAGGCCTTATTTTCCTGTTCATTGCTTTCGCGCTTACATCCATTCTTCAGATGCAGGCGAGCAACTATATTTTCAGGTCCGTATGGCAGTACATCATTATTATTCTGATCGTTGTCTTCCAGCAGGAGATAAGGCAGTTCTTTGCAAATCTCGGCAGGATAGGCAACGGCAAACTGTCTCTCAAAGCCCTGTTTGCCGATTACTCCGGCGAAAACAGAGAGATAGTAAAAAATGCCATTTCGGAAATCTGTGACGCTGTTGAAGATATGAGCGAAAGCAAGACCGGAGCCTTGATAGTTATGGAAAACAACGTTTTCCTTGACGATATCGTCAACAACGGCACCCTGATTGACGCGGGCATAACTCACGAACTTATCTGCAACATTTTCTTCCCCAATTCTCCTCTGCACGACGGCGCCGCGATTGTAAGAAACGGCCGCCTGCTTGCGGCGAGATGTGTTTTGCCCATGACCAAGCGCACCGACATTCCCTCGGACCTCGGCACGCGCCATAAATCCGCCATAGGTATGAGCGAGCAGAGCGATGCGATAGTAGTGATAGTGAGTGAAGAAACAGGCACTGTGTCTTACGCGAAGTCGGGCAGGATTTACAGAAACCTTACCAAATTTGAACTCAGGGAAAAACTCCTTACTGAAATTGCAGGTCCCGAAGAAGAAAACGCAAGCATTGCCAAAAAACTGTTAAAGGGTAAGAAAAAAGATGAAAAGACCGACTGAATTTTTCCGCAAAATCCTTTATAACAACAAAATTCTTGCCGTAATCTGCTTCATTACGGCTTGCATAATATGGCTTGTGGTGGCTGTTGAACTGAGTCCCGAAACAACGGTCACGATTACCGATGTTCCCGTTACGGTTGACTATGAGAGCGTCAACAAAAGTTTCGGGCTTTCTCCGTTCGGAGAGTCGGATTACAAGGTTGATGTTTCGGTTACGGGCAGGCGCCTGATAGTTGAATCCGAAGATTTCAGACAGGGCCTTACGGTAGTCGCGAACATAAGCCCCGTAACGAATGCGGGCACTTATTCGCTGCGCCTTGAGCCGAATCTCACATCAAACAGCGATAATGTTGTAATCAATTCTCTTTCATACTCGAGTATCACGGTTTATTTTGACTACAGCGCGCAGGAGGAGTTTACTCTCGAGCCCGTAATTTCAAATGAAGGCGAGATAGCCGCGCCGGGTTACACCGCCGGAGAGCCTTATGTTTCGAGCAAAAAGATAACCGTTGTAGGCCCCGAATCGGAGGTCAACAAAATCACCGGCCTTGAGGCTGTGGTGCAGGCGAAGGAAAACTCCACGGTTACCCAGGTTATCACAACCGATATCACCGCCAAATCAACCACCGCTGTAAACTTCAGCTATGTCACGATGTATAAGGCAAAAGGCTCCGCCGAGGCAAAAACGGCGGAAGTGACCATCCCCGTTTACAAAATTGTCACTCTTGATACAAGCGTCGGATTTACCGGTAAGCCTTCCGCTTATTCGGATTCCGCAGATTTCAGTTATACCGTTTCACCTTCATCCGTTGAACTCGGCATACCCGAAAGCCGTGTCGACACAATGGTGAATTTTGCCGTGAAAAAGATAGATTTTTCAGAGCTCAAACCCGGCACAAACAGGTTCACCGTTGACGCTTCTGAGGTTGAAAACAGCGGCTGTATCATACTTGACGGCACCGAAAAATTCACCGTTACCGTTGTGGTGAACAAAGCCGAAACCGCCACCCTCAAAGTGCCCGAAAAGGTTGAGTGCATCAATGTGCCCGAGGGCGTGGATGTGGGAGAAGTAAAGCCTGCATTTTCAAGCGTCACGATTGCCGGCCCTGCTGAAAGCGTACATTCCGTTGTGCTTGACGGCACCGATTTCGGGGCTGACCTCAGCGCGCTGACAGGTGAAGAAAAAGGCGATGTGCAGGTGCCCGTTGTGTTTGCGGATGACAACTGCTGGGCGATAGGCGAATACACCGCCACCGTAACAATCAACTGAATACGGTAAATATATTCCGGGACCCGGGAGGCTATCCTCTCCGGGTCCTGTTTATTTTTGAAATATTTATAATTTATTTATATTTATATATTGCATTAAACTTAATCTCTATGATATAATCTTACAGAATAGGGGGGGTATGCCCGGATATGAAAGGAGTGAACTGCATGATTAAAAAGATTATAAGCGCTATCGCTGTGCCGCTGTGTATCTGCATCGTTTTCGCGTCATGCAGTAACCCCACTCTTCTCATGCCGGTTGATTCGCTTCTTTCCCCTCCGCTTTACAACAGCCAGTATGAAGGCCTTGTTGAGGTATTCAACGAGAAGACGGGCTCGGTTGCCACTTTCAGCAACCCCACCGGAGGCGACAACCTCTCCGCAATCAACGTTACCGATTTTGACGGCGACGGCAAAGAGGAAGCGGTAATTCTCTACACCACGAGTGAAGACGATACAGTTGTGCATATGTCCGTTTACGATTTCTTCGGCGACAAGTGGAAATTCTGTGTGGACTTCGCGGGCTACGGCGACAAGGTAACGGGGCTCCTGTTTGAAGATTTCAATAACGACGGCTACACCGAAATAATGGTCAACTGGAATTATTCGGGCATCAATAACGCGGGCTCGTTTTCGGTTTACAGCACCAAGTCAATGAAGATGACTTTTTCGGAAGTAATCACCACCGCGTGCGACACGGCGTGTGTTGAAGATATGGACGAAGATTCGCTAAAAGAAATACTGTATGTCACTTCCGGAAGAGATGAGAGCGCAATCACGAGAAACGCCGAACTCATCAAAATGGAAGACGATGAGTTCAAGGTTTTAAGTTCCATCCCCGTAGATCCCAACATCACCGGCTATGTTTCCTGCAAGGCTGAAAAATACGACGAGAACTGCCCGATGAAAATCTATCTTGACGCTCCCAAGAGCGGCGGCATGATGATAACCGAAATCATTTACTGGGATAAAGAGAGCAAGACGCTCGTCGCTCCGCTCTATGATGAAACCCAGGGAGCCAACACAGCCTCGCTCAGATACGAGCAGATAAACTGCGCGGATATAAACAACGACGGCCAGATAGAAATACCCGTGCAGAAAGATTACGATAACAACGACACCGGCTCCACCGGAAAGTTTTATCTTACCGACTGGGTTTACTTTGACGGCAGCAAGCCCGTCTATTATCTGAGGACATTCGTCAATCTCAAAGACGGCTACTTCATCAATCTCGGCTCGCTCAGGTATTCCAATATCTATGTGCGCGAACTCGGCAGTTCAAACTGGAACAGCTGGATAGTCTGCTCGCCTTCATCAAGGTCCGTAGGCGGCAACGTGCTCTTCACGGTCACGAGCGTATCCGCCGAGAAATATGACAGCAAAAAGTATTCATCCTATATCACGGTTATGCAGAATTCCGACTCCGTGATTTGCGTAAGTATAAACAGCAAAAACATTGATTCCGACCTGATAAAGAAGACAGTAATGAAAATTCCTTCATGAGGTGAAGTGATGAAAAGAGTATTGATAGCGGAAGACGAAGCCGCGATAAGAGATTTTGTGGTAATCAACCTCAAAAGAGCGGGCTACGAAGTTGTTGAGGCGGAGGACGGCGCTCAGGCGCTCGACCTGTATGACGCCATGGGCGGCGATGTTGATGTTGCCGTGCTTGATGTTATGATGCCAAATGTTGACGGGCTCGCCGTGTGCAAAGAACTCAGAAACAAAAATAAAAATATCGGCATAATAATGCTCACCGCAAAGAGCCAGGAGATGGATAAGATCACCGGGCTTATGATGGGCGCTGACGACTATATGACCAAGCCCTTTTCTCCTACCGAACTTGTGGCGAGGGTTGACGCCATTTACCGCAGGGTTGAGATGAACACCGTTTCCACCGTCAAGACTGCGGACGAAATTGTGCTCGGCGAATTCAAACTGAATATGCGTTCACATTCACTCACCAAAAACGGAGTTTATGTTGAACTTACCCAGGTTGAGTTTCAGATTGTCGAACTTTTCTTCTCAAAGCCCAATGAAGCCCTGAGCAGGACCGAGATACTCAACAAGGTCTGGGGCACCGAATACTACGGCGAAGAAAAGATAGTCGATGTGAATATCAGAAGACTTCGTATGAAAGTTGAAGACGAGCCCTCACAGCCGAGGCACCTTATCACCATCTGGGGCGTAGGCTATAAGTGGGAAGTCTGATTCTGTAAATCGCGGCATAAAAAACCGAAAGGAGGCGGCAATATGAAATATATGAGCATTATGAAGCGCTGGCTTCTTAATGTTGCGTCAATAGTGCTTGTGATTCTGATTGTCGTTTCCGTATCGCTTTTTATGATTATCCGCAACTATTATTACGGCGCCGCGAAGATGACTGTTGAGGCGATGACCTCCGAAGAGATTTCATCCATCTTCAATATGTACGGCGCATCCACCAGCGGTTTCGAAAATGCCGCCAGGGAATACTGCGAAAACTTTTCATCAGGCGACACTATGGCCGTGTGGGTTATCGATAAAAACGCAAGGGTTATAGTCACATCCAGCGGCTTTGCCGTAAGCGATGATGTTGAGATATCCGAATACGCCGACGCCAAAGAGAGCCCGGGCGGCTCCGCTATCTGGACAGGCAGGCTCCCGTCGGGCGAAAAGATAATGGCAAACACCTGTATCTTCCGCTATGAAAACGGCAGATTCGGCGGAGCAATCCGCTATATGGTTTCGCTCGATGCGATTGACAGGCAGCTAGTTAATCTCGCGTTTATGATACTCGCGGTTGCGGTGCTTATGTTTGCGGTGCTCCTGCTTTCGGGTATGGCGTTTATCCGCTCCATAGTCAACCCCGTCAAAGAAATCGGCGAAACGGCAAAGAAAATCGCGGGCGGTGACCTCGGGGCGAGCATAGACCATTATCCCTACAATGATGAAATCGGTGAACTCTGCGCCACGATAAACGATATGGCGGACAAACTTTCCGAATCGGACAAAATGAAAAACGATTTCATCTCAACCATTTCCCATGAACTGCGTACTCCTCTTACCGCGATTAAAGGCTGGGGCGAAACGCTGCAGCAGATAGGCGACAGCGACCCCGCAATGACAAAGCGCGGTATGGATATAATAATCAGCGAGTCAACAAGGCTCAACGGTATGGTGGAAGATCTGCTCGATTTCTCCCGCATCAGCAGCGGAAGGATGATTTACAACACCGAAAGAATAGACTTCCTTGCAGAACTTGACGACGTTGCCTACTCTTTCAAAGACAGAGCGTACAGAAACGGAATTGAACTCGCCTACAACGCTCCCGCAATTCCCGCTCCCGGCAACGCCGATCCTTCAAGAATCAAGCAGGTGTTCATCAACATACTTGACAACGCCATCAAATATACCGAAGAGGGCGGCACGATTACGATTTCAGCCGCCATTGAGGATAAGAAAAAACTTGTGGTTGTATTTGAAGACTCGGGCGCCGGAATCGCGCCGGAAGACCTGCCCCACATCAAAGAAAAGTTTTACAAAGCAAACAACACTGTCAGAGGTTCGGGTATAGGCCTCGCCGTATGTGATGAAATAGTGAAGTATCACGGCGGAACAATGGATATTGATTCTGTGCTCGGCGAAGGCACGAAAGTAACCGTTACACTGCCTCTTGAAATAGCCGTAAAACAGGAGAAGCACGAAAAGGAGGAAAGTGAAAATGAGTAAGGAAAATTATGTTGCCGTCGGCGGTCAGGCGCTTATGGAAGGCATTATGATGCGCGGCCCCGAAGGCACCGCCATGTCGTGCAGAATGCCCGACGGCTCAATCGAAACCGAAATGAAGGATTTTGTGTCCGTAAGAAAGAAATACAAAATCCTCAACATACCTTTCATCAGGGGAATAGTTTCTTTTGTTGAGTCAATGATTCTCGGCTACAAACTTCTTATGGAGTCCGCCGAAAAAACCACTCTCGATATGGATAATACCCAGAGCGAGTCAAAACTCGACAAATGGCTCGAAGACCACTTCGGCCCCAAGATGATGGCCGCCATAGGATTTATCGGCACCGTGCTCGGCATACTGCTTGCCTTCTTCCTGTTTATGTGGCTGCCCTCAAGAATTTATGACCTTATCAACGATTATGTTTTCAAGGCGGCGGATATCTCCCGCGTGAGAGCGCTGATAGAGGGCATTATCAGAATAATCATCTTTGTGCTCTATATGTTCATTACTTCAAAGATGAAAGAAATCCACCGCGTATATATGTACCACGGCGCAGAGCATAAAACCATTTTCTGCTTTGAGCACGGAAATGAACTCACTGTGGAGAATGTGCTCAAAGAAAAAAGATTTCATCCGAGGTGCGGCACAAGTTTCATCTTTGTGACCATCCTTCTGAGCATATTGATTTCTTCAATAGTCGCCATCGCTTTTCCCGGCATAGCAACTGTCAGATGGCTGTGGATAATCGCCAAGATTTCTCTGCTGCCTCTCATAATGGGAATAGGATTTGAATTCATACAGCTCGCGGGCAAGTATCCCAACTCTTTCACCAAACTTCTTTCCGCTCCCGGTCTTGCGATGCAGAGGATAACCACCGCCGAGCCCGACGCGGCTATAGCGGAGGTTGCCATAGCGGCAATGAAGGCGGCGCTCACCGGAGAGGTGCCCGAGGAGGAAATGCCGAAGAAAAAGGACGATGCCGAAGAAGAGAGCGCGGATGCTCCGGCTGACGAAGAGCAGAGCGAAGAAGCACCGCAGGAAACGGTAACGGAAGATGACACTGTTACAGGCGAGTAAACTCGGCACCGAAACGCTTTCGCTCGCCGGCATCGAAAACGCCGCAAACGAAAGCATATGGATTCTCGAATCCGTAATCGGAAAAACACGTTCGGAAATTATCCGCATTCCCTCTGAGGAAATCGGCGAAGACCTGCTTGAAACTTACAAAGAAAAACTTGCCGAAAGAATATCAGGAAGACCCGTGCAGTATATTCTGGGCAAATGGGAGTTTTACGGCAGAGAGTATTATGTAAACGAGGGCGTGCTTATACCGAGGCCCGAAACGGAAATGCTCGTTGACTTTGCTCTTGAATATCTCAAGGGCAGAAAGAATCCGGTTATTGTTGACCTTTGCGCCGGCACCGGATGCATAGGGCTCACGGTTGCTTCGCTTATACCCGATTCTCAAGTGTATCTTGTTGAAAAGTATGACGAAGCCTTCGCCGTGCTTGAGAGAAACGCCGAAGGAGTTACAAACGCAAAAGCGGTCAAGGGCGATATCTTCGATGAAAAACTGATATCCTCACTTCCGCAGTGCGACCTGCTCCTCTCAAATCCGCCCTATATCAGGCACGCGGATATCCCCTCTCTTCAGTCGGAAGTCCTCAGGGAGCCGCTCACCGCGCTTGACGCGGGGGAGGACGGGCTGGAATTCTACCGCACGCTCGGAAAGATTTACGGCAAAATATGCAAAGGCGCCGCGGCCTTTGAATGCGGCGAGGACCAGGGGGCGGCTCTCAGAGAATTGCTTCCGGGCTCCGAAATAATAAAAGACTGCTTCGGTAACGACAGAATGGTGGTTTTGAAAGAATTATGATTACCGATATTATCAGACACGGATTTTCATTATCTACAATAGTCAGCCTGCTCGCAAGGGTATTCGTTGTGTTTTGCACAATGCCCGTGCACGAATATGCTCACGCGCTGTGCGCTACAAAGCTCGGCGATGATACGGCAAGGCTCAAGGGCAGGCTTACGCTCAACCCTCTTGCCCATATCGACCCGATAGGCGCCGTTATGATATTCCTCGTAGGCTTCGGCTACGCAAAGCCCGTGCCCGTAAACGCGAGGAATTTCGCAAAGCCCAAAAGAGATATGGCGCTTACCGCGGCGGCGGGGCCCGCGTCAAACCTGATTATGGCTCTGCTTTTCGGCCTGCTTTATTACACATTTTATGTGATGTACAACCGCACGGGTCTCGTGTTTGCGAATGTCGCCTACCTCTTTTTCTATTTCGCGGCATATGTCAATGTGACGCTCGGTATATTTAACCTCATACCGATTCCGCCGCTTGACGGCTCGAGAATACTTACGCTGTTTTTACCTACGGAAACCTACTTCAAAATAATGAGATATGAGCGCTACATTATGATAGGCGTAATGGTGCTGCTCCTCACGGGCGCGCTGAGCACTCCGCTCGCGTTTATATCCGGAGGCGTGCTCAAAGGCATCTTCGCCGTAGCCTCGCTTCCTTTTAAATTACTCCGACTTATTTAAAATACTTTTCAGGCAGGGAATAAACTTGGAAAAACTTCAGTATAAACTTGAAGTCTTCGAAGGACCTATGGACCTTCTGCTTCAACTGATAAGCAAAAAACAGGTCAGCATAAACGATGTGCCGATTATGGAGATAATCGAGCAGTATCTTGACTATGTCAAAGCCATGCAGGAAGACGACCTCGATATATCGAGCGAATTTCTTGAAATGGCGGCAAGGCTGATTTACATAAAAACTCTCTCTCTTCTTCCCGTTCACGAAGAGGCTGAAAAACTTGTTGAAGAACTCAGGGGAGAACTGATTGAATACAGAGACTGCAAGGCGGTCGCGGGCGAACTCAGGACAAAGAGCATCGGATTTGACTTTTTCTGGCGCGAGCCTGAGGAGATTGAAGCCGACCTCACATACACAAGAATTCACGAGCCGGTCGATATATTCAAAGCGTATATCTCGGCTGTCGGCAAGGGGCTGCGCAAACTGCCGCCTCCTGCGGAAGCGTTCAGGGAAATCGTTGCGCGCAAGATTGTTTCGGTGGCGTCGATGGTCAGCGTTATCACCGGCAGATTTGCTTCGGGAAACAGGCAGAAGTTCAGGTCGTTTTTTGACGGCGCAACCTCGCGCTCCGAAGTGGTGGCAATCTTCCTTGCGATGCTAGCCATGGTCAAGGCGAAACGCGTGAGCGTTGACGGAGACCTTGACAACCCCGATATCACATTGCTCAAAGGCAGAGGGGAGGAACTGGAAATTGACGAATGAAGAAATGAGAGCGGCGGCGGAAGCAATTCTGTTTGCAAGCGGAGAGCCGCTTGAAGCGGTGAGAATTGCGGAGGCACTCGATGTTGACACCGAAACTGCCGTGGCTGTTCTCTTTGAAGTCGGAGCAAGGCTTGACAATATGAAAAGCGGAATCTGCCTTCTCAAACTCGGCAACAAGTATCAGCTTTGCTCGCGCACCGAATATGCGCCGCTGATAAGAGAAGTGCTCGATATCAAAAAGAATATTCCTCTCTCTAACGCGGCTCTTGAAGTGCTTGCCGTGGTAGCCTACAATCAACCCGTTACAAAAGCGTATATTGAGCAGGTCAGAGGTGTTGACTGCTCAGGCGTCGTAAATACGCTCTGCCAGAAAGGGCTTCTCGAAGAAAAAGGGCGCCTCGAACTTCCGGGCAGACCTCTGCTTTACGGCACCACGCCCAACTTCCTCAGATGCTTCTGCCTCACCTCGCTTGCGGACCTTCCCGAGTTGCCCGAAAAGCCGGGCGACGAGATGACGGGTGTCGATGAAGAAATCGACTCCGCGCAGGGCGAGCAGATTAAAAACTTCTTCCAGGATGAGATAGAAAAAGAAACTGAATCACAGGAGGAGGAGACGGCAGAGTGACGGCACTGTATATTATTCTCGGAATAATACTCTTCTTCGTTCTTTTGCTGTCAATACGGGTTAAAATCAGTGTTCATTCGGAGGGCGGCATAGACCTCGCCGTAAGCTGGCTCTTCCTCAAGTTCAAAATTCTTCCGAACGAACACAAGAAAAAGAAGAAGAAAGAGAAAAAACCTAAAAAGCCGAAAAAAGAAAAGCCTAAAGACGAAACCGTACCCGAGCCGAAAGAAAAGAAAGAAAACGTATTTGTCAAGTTTTATCACAACAACGGCGTAAGCGGTGTTGTTGAACTTGTGCAGAAACTTGCCGAGGCGCTCGGCGGTATGTTTAAGGGTATAGGCAGGGCTTTCATATTCGAAGAGATTTATATTTCTCTTATCGTCGGCAGCGGTGGCAGCGCAGACACCGCCGAAAAATACGGTAAAACCTGCGCGGCTGTATTCCCCGCTATGGGACTTATTACCGACACAATGCGGGTTAAGAAATACAGCGTTGACGTTATTCCGGATTTCATATCCGGCAGAAACGAAGCGAGGCTCCACGCCAAAATCGATGTTATCCCGCGCAAACTCATCAACGCGGTTGTGGCGTTCGGCTTCAGAGTTCTGTTCAAAGTAGGTATCAGATTCCTCAAAGGTCTCAAAGGCTCAAAGCCGAAGACAGCAGAGGAAAAAATAAACACAAAATCCATTACGAAAGGTGAAGCAAAATGAAAGAACAGTCAGCATCAGGAATTCTCGGCACATCAATTGAAAGAATCAAGGATCTTGTTGATGTAAGTACGATTATCGGCAATCCCATCAACATCAGCGCGGGCATCCAGATTATCCCCGTGTCCAAAGTTACTTACGGCTTCGCGTCCGGCGGAAGCGACTTCCCCTCAAAGAACAATCAGGAACTTTTCGGCGGCGGCGGCGGAGCCGGCATCACCATCACTCCCGTTGCTTTTCTCGTTGTGAATAACGGCACAGTTTCCATCAAATACATCAATGCCGCCGAAGGCTCTGTTGAGAGAGTTATCGGTATGGTACCCGACCTTGTTGATAAAGCAAGCGATGTTATCGCTCAGCTCAAGCACAGGGATACAAGCGTTGACGCTGCCGTTGCGGATTATATGAATTCCGCCGCAGAGCAGACCGACGCCGAATAATTACGGGGTGATAAGACTTGCCTCGTGAAAAGATACGCCTTCAGAAGTTTCTCGCCGACGCGGGAGTTGCTTCAAGGCGCAAATCGGAAGAACTGATTGCTCAGGGGCTCGTGAGAGTGAACAACAGAGTGGCAAAAATAGGTGACAGCGTAGATGTGCGAAACGATACCGTCACCGTCAGGGGCAAAAGAGTGTTTCAGGCGAAAAACCTGTATTACATTCTGCTCAATAAACCCCGCGGCTATGTCACCACCACCGACGACGAACTCGGCCGTAAGTGCGTGACCGATCTTGTGAAGATAAAGGGGCGCTTATATCCCGTAGGGCGGCTTGACCGCGCTTCGGAGGGCGCGCTCATCCTCACAAACGACGGCGAGTTTGCCAACGCTCTTATGCACCCGTCACACCATGTGCCCAAAACCTACCGCGTGACCGTTAAGGACGATGTTACCGACGCTCAGGCAAAACAGCTTGCCGAAGGTGTTGAAATTGACGGCAGGATGACCGCGCCCGCAGAGGTGCAGGTGCTCGAAAGGCTTGAAGGCAAAACCGTATTGCGGATTGTCCTCTATGAGGGCAGAAACAGGCAGATACGCCGTATGCTCGAGTCTCTCGGCAAAGAGGTTATCCGTCTCAAGCGCACGGCAATCGGTAAAATCGAACTCGGCACTCTGCCCGTAGGCAAATACCGCGACCTTACCGAAAAAGAGATTGCGTCTCTGCTTTCATCGGCGGGAGCGGACAGGGAGTAAACTATGCTTGTATTCAGGCCTAAAGACGAAAAAGAAAAAACTGCGGCTTATGAGGCGGAACTTGAAGGCGTAAAGTGCGGAAGATGCGAATTCACATTTTCCGGCTGGCAGATGTTTTTTACACTGATTGAAAGTTCCGATGATATCATTACCGAGGGGCTTCTCAGAAGCGCCATGAACTACTGCGCCAACAGAGGTGTTTACACCGCCTCAATCGGCAGTGATATGCTCTCGCCCGCCGCAAAAAGACTCGGCTTCTCGGAAGAAGACCTCACGGTGGATATCCCCGACGCGCTCACATCCGCCTGCTGCTGTCACAGCCCCGATAAGCCGGAGAAACCGGAGTGATTTGATTGATCAGAAGTATGACCGGTTACGGCAGATGCCAGGACACTGCCGCCGGTATGAATATTACGGTTGAACTCAAAAGCGTGAACAACCGTTACTTTGATTTTTCTTCAAGGCTTCCGAGAAACTACGGTTTCCTTGATGAAAAACTCAAGAGTTATTTTATGAAAACCCTCTCAAGGGGAAAACTCGAGTGCAGCGTTACCATTGAAATGGCGGAAGAGCCCGATGTTATCGTTGCGGTGAATTCACCCCTTGTACAGAGTTACCTAAAGGCTTACGAAGAGATTTCGGAAAAATTCGGTCTCGAAAACGATATCAAAGTTTCCGATATCGTAAGGGCGCCGGATGTGCTCGCGCTTCGCAAGCAGCCCGAAGACGAAGAAAAAATATGGAGCGCCGTTGAATCGGTTGCCTCCCGCGCGCTTGAAAAATTCATACTTATGCGCGAGGCTGAAGGCGAGCGGCTCAGGGCAGATGTTCTCTCACGTCTTGACACTATTCTTGAAAATGTTGCCTTCGTTGAAGAGAGATCCCCTCAGACCGTGAAAGAGTATAACGAGAAACTTCTTTCAAGGCTCAGGGAACTGCTTGAAGACACAAGCATTGAGGAGCAGCGCCTTCTTACCGAGGCGGCGATATTCGCAGATAAGATAGCCGTTGCGGAGGAGACAGTGAGACTGCGCAGTCATATTGAGCAGATGCGTCTTTTCCTCGATGCGGATGAAGCGATAGGCAAAAAGATGGATTTCCTTGTTCAGGAAATGAACAGGGAGGCAAACACCATCGGCTCAAAGGCAAACGATACGCAGATTGCCTCGAAGGTGGTTGACATCAAAGCGGAAATCGAAAAAATCCGCGAGCAGATTCAGAATATCGAGTAAGGACTGTTGGTATGAAACTTATAAACATCGGCTTCGGCAATATGATAAACGCAAGCCGCCTTGTGGCAATCGTCAGCCCCGAATCCGCTCCCGTAAAAAGGATGATTCAGGAGAGCAGAGAAAAGGGCAACCTCATAGATGCCACTCACGGCAGACGCACCAGAGCGGTGCTCATTACAGACAGCGACCACATCATCCTTACTTATCTGCAGAGTGAAACGGTTGCCGCCCGTCTTAACGAAGAGGAGGATGTGCGTGATGACGACTGATAAAAAAGGAGTTCTTGTTATTCTTTCCGGCCCGTCGGGCAGCGGTAAGGATACCGTGCTCAGCGAACTGGTTGCGAGAAACGAGGATGTACGCGTATCCATCTCGATGACCACCCGTCAGAAAAGAGCGGGAGAAATTGACGGAATCCACTATTATTTTGTTGACAGGGATTACTTCCTCAAAAAGATTGAAGACGGAAGTATGCTCGAATACGCGGAGTACGCCGGCAACTTTTACGGCACTCCCAAAGCCCCTGTTGACGAGATGCTCAGAAACGGCATAAACGTTGTGCTTGAAATAGAAGTGCAGGGAGCGGACAAAATCCGCAAACTCTATCCCGATGTAGTCAGCGTATTCCTTATGCCCCCGTCTCTGAGTACCCTTGAGGCTAGAATCAGGATGAGAGGCACGGAAGACGAGGAGACAATAGCCCACCGCCTGTTTATCGCGGAGCAGGAAATCCGCAGGGCGGACGAATTCGGCTATGTGATTGTCAATGACACGGTAACGGATGCCGTTGAAGCATTTGAAACGATAATAAAAGCTGAAAAACTCAAATTCAGCAGAAACAAACATATTATAAGCGAGGTAGCAGGAAATGTTTAATCCCGATTTAAGTGTAGTTCTTCAGGACCATCTCAGCCGTTACTCTCTTGTAACAGCCACGGCAAAGAGAGCAAGAGAAATCGCGGCTGAAGACCAGGCAAACGGTGAAACAAGCACCGAAAAGCCAGTGACAAGGGCTCTCGACCAGATTTTATCAGGCGAGTATGTAATTGTTGAGCCCGAGGAGATAAGAGATATCTGAGCGCTTTTCAGCGGAATAATCCCGGCACGGAGGTGATGATATGAAATTCGCAAAGGTTGCCGTTGAAGCGGCCAATTACTCCTTTGATTCCGAATTTGATTATATTGTCCCTCCCGAAATCGAAAATGAGGCCCAGGCCGGCAAACGTGTTACCGTGCCCTTCGGCAACGGCAACAAAAAGAGCGTCGGTATGATTTTTGAAATCACATCCGAGTCTCAGGGCAAACGCCTCAAAAAGATTATATCCGTTGACGATGAAAAGCCCGTGCTCTCCGAAGAGATGCTCAGACTTGCGCTGTTTATGAAAGACAGATGCTTTTGCACTCTTTATGACTGCGTCAAGGCGATGCTCCCGTCGGGTCTCGGCAGAAAAATAGTCAACTCCTACGCGCTCAGCACCGATGTAACAGGTGAGCAGATTGACGCTCTCGAAGCGAATGCAAGAGAATTCTGCCGCTTCCTTGAGGAGAGAGGCACATTTGTCAGGGAAGACCTGGTATTCAAAAATCTCTCCATTAAAGCAGACAAAAGCATACCCTCCACTCTGCTTAAGAAAGGTTATATCCTTTCACAGAGCGATTCGGTAAGGCGTCTCGGCGATGTCACATCCAGAATGGTCAGACTGCTTCCCGGCTGGGAGGAAGTCAGACTTACGCAGAAGCAGAAGGAAACCGCCCTTGTCCTCAGGGATGCGGGCGCGGCTACCGTGAGTGAACTGTGCTACTTCACCGGCAACAGCCCTGCAGTAGCAAATGCTCTTGTCAAAAACGGAGCCGCGGAGTTTTTCGAAACGGCGGTCGATTATTATTCCGCCCTTTCCGACGGCGAAGGCGAGAGAAAAGAAATCAGCCTCACTTCCGAGCAGCAGGCCGCTTTTGATGAGCTCAGAGCAAAAGCACTCTCGGGCGAAAGAAGCACCTATCTTCTCTACGGCGTAACAGGCAGCGGAAAAACTTCCGTCTATATGCGCGTTATGGATGAAGTGCTTGACAGCGGCAAAAGCGTTTTACTGCTTGTGCCCGAAATCGGTCTCACACCGCAGGCGCTGAGTATATTCTGCAAGAGATACGGCAAAAACGTAGCCGTCTTTCACTCCGCCCTCTCGATGAGAGAGAGAATAGAGCAGTGGAAGCGGGTTAAAAACTCCGAGGCAAAAGTTGTTATCGGCACAAGGAGCGCGGTCTTTGCTCCGTTTGAAAATCTCGGCCTCATCATAATTGACGAGGAGCAGGAGCACACCTATAAATCCGAGCAGACTCCCCGATATGACGCGGCAGATGTGGCAAAATTCAGGGCGGCTTACAATAACTGCCTGCTGCTGCTTGCCTCCGCAACCCCCAGGGTTGAGAGTTATGCCGCGGCGCTCAAAGGCCGTTACGGCTTATGCACCCTCACGGGCAGATACGGGGCGGCGGATATCCCGGAAGTGAAAACTGTGGATATGCGCACTGCCGAAAAAATGCCGGACTGCCCCGAAATAAGCAAAGAACTTTACGAATCAATTAAAGCCAACACAGAAGCGCATAAGCAGACAATTCTGCTTATAAACCGCAGAGGCTTCAACACCTTCGCGGTCTGCGATTCCTGCGCTCAGGTAATCAACTGCCCGAACTGCAGCATATCGCTCACTTATCATTCCGCAAACAACAGGCTTATGTGCCACTACTGCGGATATTCACGGCCCTTCACGAAGGAATGCCCGACCTGCGGCAAACCGGGTGTGAGGTATGCCGGCTTCGGCACCCAGAAAATACAGGATGACCTTGAATCGCTTTTCAAGGATGCCAAAGTGCTCAGGATGGATGCCGATACCACCACCGCAAAGAATTCCCATGAAAAACTTCTCGGCGCTTTCGAGCGCGGTGAATACGATATACTTATGGGCACGCAGATGGTTGCAAAAGGTCTCGATTTTCCCAATGTCACTCTTGTAGGCGTGATTTCGGTTGACCAGCAGCTTTATAACGATGATTTCCGCTCGCTCGAAAAAGCGTTTTCCCTGCTCACTCAGGTGGTGGGCAGAAGCGGCAGGGGAGAGAGCAAGGGCATAGCGATTATTCAGACCCTTACCCCCGAAAACGAGATTATCCGCCTTGCCGCCCTGCAGGATTACGACAGATTTTTCAAAACGGAAATCAGAATCAGAAAGGGTATGCAGTACCCGCCATTCTGTGATTTATGCGTGATAGGAGTAACGGGCAGTGAGGAGAGCGCCGTAAGAGGCGCCTGCGAAGGAATAACCCGCCTGCTTTCACTCAAGTCATCGGAGGAATACAAAGACGAGAAAATGATTGTTTTGCGCCCCGTGCCCGCAAGGGTAGCAAGAATGGGCGGAAAATTCAGATACAGAATAATTATCAAATGCCGCAACAGCGCCGGATTCAGGCGTATGATTTCGGAAATTCTTAAAGAAACAGGCACGGACAAGATGTATAAAAATGTAACGGTTTACGCCGACATTAATCCAGACGCCGTGCTGTGAGGTAAAATATGGCACTCAGAAAAATAGTTGAGGTCGGCGACCCGATTCTCAGAAAAAAATCAAGGCCGGTCGAAAAATTTGACGAAAGGCTCCACACTTTGCTCGACGATATGAGAGAAACTATGTATGAGCAAAACGGTGTTGGTCTCGCTGCGGTGCAGGTAGGCGTGCTCAGACGCGTGGTTGTTATGGACTGCTCAACTGATAAGAGCGGCTACCTTGAACTTATAAACCCCGAAATAATCGAAACCGAAGGAGAGCAGTGCGAGCAGGAAGGCTGCCTCTCTCTGCCCGGGAAAACCGGCATCACAAAACGCCCCGCCGAAGTCAAGGTGAAAGCGCTTGACAGAAACGGCAACTGGTGTGTCTACAAAGGCACGGAACTCAAGGCGAGATGTTTCTGCCACGAGATAGATCATCTTGACGGCATCCTGTTTACCGACAGATTAAAGCCCGCTATTGAAACTGATTTAGGGTGAGATAATGAAGATTGTTTTTATGGGAACTCCGGATTTTTCGGTTCCCTGCCTTGCAAAACTTATTGAATCGCGCCACGAGGTTACGGGTGTTTTCACTCAGCCCGATAAGCCCAAAGGGCGGCACGGCGAACTTACGCCGCCTCCCGTCAAAGTGCTTGCGCTCGAAAACGGAATCAAAGTTTATCAGCCCGTAAAGATGCGCGACGGCACCGCTCTGGAGATGCTCAGAGAGGCATCGCCCGATCTGATAATCGTGGTGGCTTACGGCAAGATTCTGCCGAAGGAAATTCTCGAATACCCGAAATACGGCTGCATCAACATTCACGCCTCACTTTTGCCCGATTTAAGAGGCGCCGCACCCATACAGTGGGCAATCCTCAGAGGGCTCAAAGAGACCGGCGTAACCGCGATGCAGATGGACGAGGGGCTCGACACAGGCGATATGCTCCTTAAAGAAAAGGTCGAAATCACCAAAAATATGAACGCGTCCGACCTTCACGATATACTTTCCTCACTCGGCGCGGATGTAATGATAAAAGCGATTGACCTGCTCGAAGCGGGGAAACTCGTGCCCGAAAAACAGGGCGAATCGGAATCCTTCTACGCGGGAATGCTCTCGAAAGATTTATCACCGATTGACTGGAGCAAGTCCGCACTTGAAGTGCACAATCAGGTGAGAGGACTTTACGGCTGGCCATGCGCCACCGCTAAACTCGGCGGCAAAACTTTCAAGATTCACGAGACAGTGCTCACCGGTGAAAAAGGAAACGCCCCCGGCGAAATCGTAGATTCACACGGCAGGCTGTCCGTTTGCTGCGGAGACCTCAACTGTGTTGAGATAAAAGTGCTTCAGGCGGAAAACAAAAAGGCAATGAAAACAGAGGATTACCTCAGAGGCAATCCCGTAACTGAAAGAAAGTTTGACTGACAAGAGGTTAATGAGATGAGTTATTACGGAGTGGATTTATACTACTTTATCCTCGTGATACCGGCAATGATTATTGCCCTGATTGCGCAGGTGAAAGTCAAATCAACTTATAAGAAATACAGCGGAAAACTTAATTCAAAAGGTCTCACCGGAGCGCAGGCGGCTCAGGCGGTGCTCAATTATTACGGCATAAGAGATGTTGTTATTCAGCCTACGGGCGGCACGCTCACCGATAACTTCAACCCGAGCACCAAAGTGATAAGCCTTTCAACAGGCGTTTATTCTTCATCGTCCGTTGCCGCGGTCGGAATTGCATGCCACGAAGCGGGTCACGCCGCACAGCACGCGGAAAACTACAGACCTATTCAGATAAGAAACTCCATTGTGCCCGTTTGCAATATCGGTTCGCGCCTCGGAATTCCCCTCGCGATTCTCGGCGTTCTGTTAACCCCTTACTGGGCGGCATTTTCCTACCTTGTATATATCGGCATCGCCCTTTACGGCGCGGTATGCCTTTTCCACCTTGTCACCCTTCCCGTTGAATTCAACGCGAGCAAAAGAGCCCTCAAAGTAATCAGCGAAACAGGGCTTCTCTACGGCGACGAATACTCGGGCGCGCGCAAGGTGCTTACAGCCGCCGCAATGACCTATGTTGCGTCAATGCTTGTGGCGATTGCAAATCTTTTGAGACTGCTGATAAGATTCACCGGAAACCGCAGAAGATAAGGAGCGTTAAATGAAATCTGCCAGACAGACGGCGTTTGAGGCGCTGCTGAAAATACATAAAGACGGGGCGTATTCCAACCTCGCTGTTGACAGTGTGCTTAAGGATAACGATTCACTTGATGAGCGCGACAAGGCCTTTGTCACAAATGTGATTTACGGCACGCTTGACAGGCTGATGCTCATTGACTATAACCTGAGCCTTTATCTTAATCAGCCGCTCAAGAAACTCAAGCCCGAACTTCACACAATTCTCAGAATGGGCGCTTACCAGATTCTGTTTATGGATAAGGTACCCTCCCACGCCGCGGTCAGCGAAAGCGTAGCGCTCGCAAAGGTCAACAAATCCGCCTTTGCCGCTTCGGTAGTCAATGCCGTGTTAAGGCGTGTGGCTGAAAACGGGCTCAGATATCCCGATATCGACGAAAAATCTCCCAAGTATCTTTCAATAAAATATTCCTGCCCCGAGTGGCTTATTGAACTCTGGACGGAGGCTTACGGCTTTGACAATGCCCTTGCTCTTGCGGAAAAGGCGATGGAAGCGCCGCCCGTAACGGTCAGGGTGAATAACCTCAAGACAAACAGCGAAGACTTAATCTGGAAACTCGCCGAAGAGGGCGTGATAGCAGAGAGAGTGCCCGACATGGAAGACGCGCTGTATCTTAAGAATACCGGTGCGGTAGATTCTCTGAGTGCCTATAAAGAGGGCCTCTTCCACGCGCAGGATATCGCCTCTCAGCTTTGCTGCAGAGCGCTCGCGCCCGTAGTGGGCGATATGATTTTCGATATGTGCTCCGCGCCAGGCGGGAAAGCATTCACCATTGCCGAAATTATGGGCAACACGGGCACTGTAAAGGCGTTTGACATATATCAGTCAAGGGTTGACCTTATCAGAAAAGGCGCCGAAACTCTCGGCATTACAAGTATTATTTCAACCCTTTCGGATGCCGCGGTTTACAACGAAAACTTCGGCACGGCAGACAGGATACTTTGCGATGTTCCCTGCTCCGGGCTCGGCATCATAAGGCGCAAACCCGAAATCAGATATAAAAACGCGCTCGATATATCGGGCATTCCCGAAATACAGTATTCTATTGTAAACAACGCTTCCAGGTATCTCAAAAGCGGCGGCAGGCTGGTTTATTCCACCTGTACTCTCAATCCTGCCGAAAACGAGGAAGTGTGTGACAGATTTTTGGCAAACCATCCGGAGTTTGAGGCGGTGCCTTTCCTGCCGGAAATAAAGCGCCACAAACCCGGTTACAAATATCTTACTCTTATGCCGCATATCCACTCAACTGACGGATTCTTTATCGCGGTGTTTGAAAAGAAGTTATGAGGTAAAATGGATATTCTCTCAATGTCGCTTGACGAAGTCACGGCGGCCTTCAAAGAAAATTCAATACAGGCTTTCAGAGCAAAGCAGGTTTACGAGTGGCTCCATAAGCACCTTGTGCAGTCCTATGACGAAATGACAAATCTGCCTAAGGACCTCAGGGCGAAACTTACGGCGGACTTTCCGTTCGAGGGCTGCAAGGTCGAAAAAGTGCAGACCGCGTCCGACGGCACGCTCAAGTTTCTCTATACCCTTAAAGATGATGAACTTGTTGAGAGCGTTGTGATGAAATACAAATACGGCTACACCGTCTGCGTTTCCTCACAGGTAGGCTGCAAAATGGGCTGCCGCTTCTGCGCCTCAACCGTCGGCGGCTTCAGGCGAAACCTGACACCCGGCGAAATGCTTGACCAGGTTTACAGAGCTCAGAGTTATGTGGGCGAAAGGATTTCCCATATCGTGCTTATGGGTATGGGCGAGCCGATGAATAACTTTGACAATGTGATGAAGTTCATTTCTTTGTTCACCGATGAAAACGGAATCAATCTTTCCGTGAGAAATATTTCGCTTTCAACCTGCGGCATAGTGCCCGGCATTGAGAAACTACGCGAAAAGCACCTGCAGCTCACGCTTTCCGTTTCGCTTCACGCACCTAACGATAAAATACGAAGCGGCATAATGCCCGTCAATAAGAAATACGGAGTTGATGAACTTTTAAGCGCCTGCCGCAGATACGCATCCGAAACATCAAGGCGTATTTCGTTTGAATATTCAATGATGAAAGATGTCAATGACAGCGACGAATGTGCAAAAGAACTTGCGTCAAAACTCAAAGGCATGCTCTGCCATGTAAACCTCATACCGATAAACGAAGTGGAAACAAGCCCCTTCAGGCCGAGTACGCAGGAGAGAATCAGCAGATTTTCCGAGATTCTTTCCGGCAGCGGAATAAGCACCACGGTCAGAAGAAAACTGGGCTCTGATATAGATGCATCCTGCGGTCAGTTAAGATTAAAGTCAATCAGAGAAAGGGGGAATCCGGATGCTTCTTGCAGCTAAAACAGATATAGGTAAGCAAAGAGAAAACAATCAGGATTCATATTCTTTCGGCGAAATAGTGCCGGGCGTATGCTACGCTGTGGTGTGCGACGGTATGGGCGGCGCGGCAGAAGGCGCCGTTGCATCAAGGAAATGCTCGGAAATAGTAAGGGAGAGACTTACAGCCGGCTATTTTGACGGGATGAGCGACAATATGACAAAATCCCTGCTCACCTCCGCAATAGAATATGCAAACCGGCAGATTTACTCTCTTTCGCTTTCCGATGAAAAATATGAAGGAATGGGCACTACCGTCGTAGCGGCGATAATCACGAAAAGCAGCGTTTATATTTCGCACGCAGGCGACAGCAGGGCATATCTCATTAATCCCGGGCGCAATATAATGCAACTCACCAGAGACCATTCCGTTGTGCAGAGAATGGTTGAAGACGGCACGATAACTGCGGCGCAGGCGGTTGACCACCCCAAGAAGCATCTTATCACAAGGGCTGTCGGCGTTGACCCGGAAGTGAGAACGGATTTCTGCCAGGAAGAGGTTGAGCAGGGTGATATAATCCTGCTTTGCACCGACGGCCTCACAAACTATCTTTCAATCGGTTTTCTTGCGGAACTTTCCGGTGAAACTTCTCTCGAGGGGTTTGTAACCGACCTTGTAAACAAAGCAAACGAAAACGGCGGCGGCGATAATGTGACAGTTGTTGCCGTACAGGTCTGACAGGAGGAATAACGGATATGGATAACTACACAGGAAAAAGACTTGACGGACGATATGAAATCCAGGAGGTCATAGGTGTCGGCGGTATGGCCGTTGTCTATAAGGCCTATGACAACATTGATGACAGAATAGTTTCCGTTAAAATCCTCAAGGATGAATTTCTCGCAAACGAGGAATTCCGCCGCAGGTTCAAAAATGAATCCAAAGCGGTTTCCCTTCTTTCACATCCCAATATAGTGAAGGTTTACAACGTCAACTACGGTGACAGACTTCAGTATATCGTGATGGAATATGTTGAGGGCATCACGCTCAAGGAGTATATTGAGCAGCAGGGAAAACTCGGCATTAAGGAAACCATCTATTTCACCACTCAGATTCTCCGCGCCCTTCAGCACGCCCACGACAAGGGCATTATCCACAGGGATATCAAGCCCCAGAATATCCTTCTGCTCTCAAACGGCAACATCAAGGTCACCGACTTCGGTATTGCCAGATTCAGTTACAGCGACACAAAAACTATGAACGACTCGGCCATAGGCTCCGTTCACTATATCAGCCCCGAGCAGGCGAGGGGCAACGCCATTGACGAGCGCACGGATATCTATTCCGTAGGCGTTGTGATGTATGAAATGCTTACCGGCAAACTTCCGTTTGTTTCCGAAAACAGCGTTTCCGTTGCTCTTATGCAGCTGCAGAATGACGCTAAGAGCATCAGGGAAATTAACCCCAACATTCCCGTAGGTCTTGAGCAGATAGTCAAGAGGGCTATGGAAAAGGATACCAAGCAGAGGTATCAGACTGCCTCCGAAATGCTCCTTGATATTGAGGAATTCAAGAGAAATCCCAACATCAGATTCAGGCAGGATTATTTTGTTGATTCCGACCCCACCAAGTTTGCAACGGCAAGCGGCTCCGGTCCGTCCGTGCCCGGCACGGCGACCAAAACAAGCACCCAGGTTGCAAAGCCGATTGTTGAGGAGGAAGAGGAGGATGAGCCCAAGAGCGGAAAAGCAGGGTTTATCATTATCGGAGTCCTGCTCGGCCTTCTTGTGCTCGGCCTGATTACATTTGCGGGTCTGTATTTCTTCACGGATGTATTCAGTAAAGACGCGGCGCTTGTGCCGAGTTTCACGGGGCTCGATTACGAAACCGAAATCAAAGACAACCCCGATTACTCCGACTACACGTTTGAAGTGGTGTATGAAGCGAATTCACTGCTTACAAACGGTATGGTTTATGACCAGAATCCCCCCGCAAACAGAAAGATGGATAACGCGAGCAAGGTTATCACCCTCTATGTTGTTAATAACAGCGAGCCGGTCACGATACCCGATGTCAGCGGTATGATGTGGGAGGCGGCACAGACAGCGCTTGAAAACAAGGGCTTCAAGGTAAATCTCCTGCCCACGGTCAGCGCCACCATCGAATTCGGCACCGTTATCAAGACAAAGCCCGCTGCCAACACCGAGGCTGAGCCCGGCACAACAGTCACCATTTATTACGCAAGCGACGAAGACCTTATCGAAGTGCCCAAAATAGTCGGCTGGGATTACAATATGGCAAAGGAAAGACTTGAGTCAATGAACCTTGCCATTGAAGCGGATTATGAAGAGCGCGCAAGCGATCAGCCCAAGGGCACCATAATCGCCCAGAATCCCGAAGAGGGCGACAAGGTCATTGAGGGCACGAGAATCGCGGTTGTTGTCAGCAACGGCGTGCCCGATATAATGAAGGCCGATATCACCATCGATCTGCCCGACAGAAACTCATATCTGAGTTTTGATGTATATGTCAACAACGAGAGAAAGGTAAGCACCTCTCTTCTTATGGACGGAAGCAAGCACAAGTTTACTGTAGAAGGCTCGGATGAAGCCGCTTCGGTCAAGGTATATATTGACAACAGCGAATACTATTCCTGCACGGTGAACTTCAAGAGTAATCCCGCCGTTATTTCCAATGAGCACTATGCTTACAGGTCATCCGGCGGCACAACAGCCGTGCTTCCCGATGTAACGGGTATGAATGTTGCCCAGGCGAAGAGCACACTTGCGTCAAGAGGATTCAGCAACGTGCAGGTAAGATACACTCAGGTATCAGATTCAAGCCGCAACGGCGTTGTGCTCAGCCAGAGCCCGGAAGGCACAAATACCAATTCCATTGTTGACCGTATAACCGGTTCCATTTCAACAGATACCGCCATTACTCTGACAGTCGGTCAGATGGAAGGCGTGTAATATGTAATAGAGGAAAGAGGAGATGAAACAATGACAAAAGAAGGAATTATTCTCAAAGGCATAGGCGGATTCTACTATGTAAAAGCCGATGACTTTCAGCTTTACGAGTGTAAAGCAAAGGGTATATTCCGCAACGAGGGTATAAAGCCCCTCACGGGGGACAGAGTCACCATATCCGTCAATGAAAACGCCGAAAACACAATAGACGTGATTCACGAGCGCTCCACGGTTATGACGCGCCCGCCGATTGCAAATATTGACAGGCTTTTCATTGTGCAGTCCACAGTTGAGCCGCGCCCCGTGCTTCTGATTATCGATAAACTCACAGCTCTCGCGGTTGACAAGGGCATAGAGCCGATAGTCATTTTCACAAAATGCGATAAGGCGAACGGTCAGCGCTATGCGGATATTTACCGCCGCGTAAATATCAAATCAATCTGTGTATCCTGCAAAACGGGCGAAGGTATTGACGAGGTCAAAAATGAAATAGAGGGTTATACCAGCGCATTCGCAGGCAACACCGGTGTTGGTAAATCTTCGCTCCTTAATGCCCTTGAGCCCTCGCTTAACCTCGCGACCGATGAAATCAGCGATGCTCTCGGCAGAGGCAAGCACACCACCCGCCAGAGCGAACTGTTTGAAATCTGCGGCGGTCTTGTTGCAGATACTCCCGGTTTCGCGTCAATCGTTTCGGAGGACAGCGAGTTCGTTTCAAAAGAAAATCTTCCCTTTGCTTTCAAGGAGTTTGCGCCCTATCTCGGCCAGTGCAGATTTTCAACCTGCCGCCATATGAACGATATGGGATGCAAAATCATTGAGGCTGTTGAGATGGGCGAAATACCCGTTTCAAGGCACGAGAGTTACAAGATGCTCCTCGAACAGGCGGAGCAGGTGAAAAGCTGGAACTGATTTTTAAGCATAATAAAAACCCCGATGGAATATCCATCGGGGTTTTTGCTGTATCAGTAAATCTTATTTTGCAGGGCAGTGGTTTGTTGCCACTATATTTACGCCGGTGCCGCAGATGTTTTCAATCAGCACATCGCCGAGCGTTACAGGAGCGTTAACAGCCGCCGCGTTTACAGCCTGCATGCAGTCGAATATCTTTTCCTTGGGCAGAGGACCTGCGGATTTGCAGGGCACCACATTGTAAATGCCGCCCTCAACGCGTACTGTTGTCGCGAGGCTTCTCAGGGGATGAGTTATTTCGTCTTTCGCGTATTTTTCTCCTCTGGGGCAGGTGTTGCCGCTGATGCTTGTGATTTCGCCGCTTTCGGTCATTTCAACTTTGATTGAACAGCCCATAGGGCAGGTAACACAGGTGATATTACGAGTCATTTCTTACACCTCCACCGAAATTTCAATAACGCCGTCTTTTTCAAAAGTGTCGAGCATCTTTTTGGTGATTAAAACACTTTCCATTTCGCCCGGAGCGAGACGGGGTCTCTTGCGGCTTATGAGTTCATTGCCGTTGTATTTAACCTTTACGGTCGCGTTTTTGAATGTGTTGCCCACTCTGAAAAAGAGTTTGACATCGCCTTCATTGTTGAGGTTGATTTTCTGGGGAACGATGTATCTCACGGTGCCAACGCCTTTTGTGGTAACCTGATCGCTCTTCTGCTTTTTGCCGAGCACATATCTTGCCGCACCTTCGCCGGCCGTCTGGCTTTCGAGTGTAACAAAGTCAACGAGGTCGTGCACGTGAAGCACGTTGCCGCAGGCGAAAACGCCCTCGTGATCGGTTTCTCTGTATTCGTCAACAACCGCGCCGTTTGTCACTCTGTCAAGCCCTATGCCTACCGCTCTGGTAAGTTCGTTTTCGGGGATAAGACCGACCGAGAGAAGCAGAGTGTCGCACTCTATGAGCCTCTCCGTGCCGGGAATCGGGCGACGATTTTCGTCAACGCTTGCTATTGTAACTCCGGTAACTCTGTCTTTGCCGTGGATATCGATTACCGTGGTGCTCAGATAAAGGGGAATGCCGAAGTCGTCAAGGCACTGCACTATGTTTCTGGTAAGTCCGCTCGAATAGGGCATCAGTTCGCATACGCACTCAACCTTTGCGCCTTCGAGTGTCATTCTTCTCGCCATAATAAGACCGATATCGCCCGAGCCGAGAATAACGACTTTTTTGCCGGGCATATAGCCGTCTATATTGACGTATTTCTGCGCCGTGCCCGCGCTCATAATACCGCTTGCTCTTGTGCCGGGTATGTTGAGAGCACCTCTGGGTCTTTCTCTGCATCCCATGGCGAGGATAACCGCTTTGGCCTGAATTTCCAGCAGACCGTCTTTTTTATTTACCGCATAGACAACGTTGCTGTCGGTAATTTCAAGAGCCATTGTATCGGTCTTGTATTCGATTTTTTCTTTATTTACAAGGTCAATGAATCTGCTTGCGTATTCGGGGCCCGAAAGTTCTTCGCCGAAATACTGCAGACCGAAACCGGTGTGAATGCACTGCTCAAGAATTCCTCCGAGGGTTTCCGCTCTTTCGAGGATGAGTATGCTGTCAACGCCGCATTCTTTTGCTTTGAGGGCTGCCGCCATACCTGCGGGGCCGCCGCCTATGATGACTATATCGTAGTTAAGCATCGCTCTCTCCTCCTTACTTCGTTCTCTCGTAGAGTATTTTTGATTCACCGCCGAACTTGGTGATTTCGTTTATTTCAACACCGAGTTCTCTTGCGAGCAGTTCAACAACCTTTGAGCCGCAGAAGCCGCCCTGACAGCGACCCATACCCGCTCTGGTTCTTCTCTTTACGCCGTCAACATCTCTTGCGCCTGCGGGAGCGTGGATTGCGTCAAGGATTTCGCCTTCTGTTATTGTTTCACAGCGGCATACTATTCTGCCGTAAGCGGGATTCTTTTCTATAAGCGCTTTTCTCTGTTCGTTGCTCATATGCCTGAAACGAACGGGCTCTTCTCTCACGGGGTCAAATGAGGGGTTGAGCGCTGCGCCGCAGTCTTCGGTAATGATTCCCGCTACCATTTCGCCGATTGCGGGAGCGGATGAAAGGCCGGGCGATTCAATGCCCGCGACATTTATGAATCTGCCGTTCTTTTCGCTCTTGCCTATAAGGAAATCGTCACTTTCAAGGTGAGCCCTGAGGCCTGCAAACGAGGTGATGACATCTCTTGTAGAAACGGCGGGCACGGATTTCTGCGTTTTCGCGAGTATGTCCGCAAGCACATCCGCGTGCGTCGCGACATCTTCTTTGTCTTCAATATCAATCGCGCTCGGTCCGAGAATAAGGTTGCCGTCAACAGTCGGGGTTACAAGCGCGCCCTTGCCCATGATTGTGGGGCACTGGAAAAGCACATGGCTCGCAAGGTTACCTGAGGACTTGTCGCACAGCATATATTCGCCCTTGCGCGGGATGGTGTGAATTGAATTATCTCCGATAAGCGCGGCTATTTCGTCGCAGTAAACGCCTGCCGCGTTGACAATGTATTTTGCTTTTACTTCCTGCTTGCCGTCCGAAACGGTGAAAACGGATCCGTCGTCCTCAATCTTTGACACACGGAAGTTCCTTATAAACTCCGCGCCGTTTTTCACTGCGTTTTCAACAGCGGCAATTGTCAGCTCGTACGGGCAGACTATGCCGGCTGAGGGGGCCCACAGTGCGGCAACCGCTTTGTCGCTTACATTGGGCTCGGCAGAGCGCAGTTTTTCACTGTCATAGATTTCAAGGCCGGGCACACCGTTTTCGTTGCCTCTTTCAAGCAGTTTGCGGAGCGTTACCGTCTCTTCATCCGAAAAAGCAAGCACGAAGGAGCCGATGCGCTTAAAGGGAACGTGGAGTTCTTTGCACACGTCCGACATAGCGGCATTGCCCTTTACGTTGAGGATTGCTTTGAGTGAACCGGGCACAGCGTCAAATCCCGCGTGAACAATGGCGGAGTTTGCTTTTGTGGTGCCCATAGCAACATCATTGCATCTGTCAAGCAGTACCACTTTGAGATTGTATTTTGTGAGTTCTCTTGCGGCAAAAGCGCCGGAAACACCTGCGCCGATGACAGCAACATCGTAGTTCATAATAATGACCTCCGGATATCTTTTTCTTACAAAAAATGATTATACTATTTGTTTTACAATATTACAATATATAATTTGCAAAACCGGAAAAGATTTATCACACGGGGAGCAGTCTGTTACGAAATCACGCTTTTATCTGAGAAAGAATTTCGCCGACTTTTCCGTGAATTACAAGGCTGAATTCGTCATCCATACCCGTGCTTTCCTTGTTGATTATCACAAGTTTGCTTCCTCTGAAATATCTTATGAATCCCGCCGCCGGATATACCCTGAGCGATGTGCCCGCGACTATGAGCATATCCGCCTTTGATATTGCTTCCACTGCGCCTTCGATTGTCGGCCCGTCAAGCGGCTCCTCATAGAGCACCACATCCGGCTTTACTGTGCCGCCGCAGGGGCATACTGGCACACCTTCGCTGTGAGCCACATACTCCGCGTCAAAGAACTTTCCGCATTTTGTGCAGTAGTTTCTCAGCACGCTTCCGTGCAATTCAAACACTTTTGTGCTTCCGGCATCCGTGTGAAGACCGTCTATATTCTGTGTCACCACCGTGATGTTTTTGCCTGCTTTTTCAAGTTCGGCAATCTTCAGATGAGCGGCGTTGGGTTTTGCGTCGGGGTAGTAGAAGTACTTTTTGTAAAACTCAAAAAACTCTTCGGGGTGGGCGAGGTAAAAAGAATGGCTGATTATCTCTTCGGGAGGGTATTTTGCCTTCTGCATATAAATGCCGTCAGCCGAGCGGAAATCAGGTATTCCGCTTTCGGTGGAAACACCCGCTCCTCCGAAAAAGACGATGTTTTCGCTCTCGTCAATCATCTGCTGAAGTTTTATAATTTTTTCATTATCCATAATATCGCCTCCAGAGTCATTTTATCACCATACATTGTATATTTTCAAGCACCGCTCTACAAAATATAGTTTTTTCTATTGCATTATTTTTATTATAATGCTATAATATAAAATAGCGAATTTTACCCGCTTGTAATAAATGATTTCTTTATATATCATTCCATAATTATTTCGAGGAGTTGAAAACATTGGCTGAAACGGGAAAGAAAAAACAAACCGGTAAGTCAGAGCCCAAAATCCCTGCCGCCGCCAAAAAGCCTCAGAGCAGGTCTCAGAGTACGAGTGCGAAAAAACCTGCCGCGCAGTCAAAGCCGGCAAAGACAAAGCAGGTCCGGGATGAAAGAGATGCCGTAAACAAACAGACGCTTGCGATTATCTTCGCCGCTGCGGGAGTGTTTCTGCTTGCCGTTGCGCTGATAGAAGGCGAAAGCGCCTGGCTTGCCATGCACAATTTTATGTTTGCTGTGCTCGGCGTATGTGCTTATATTATTCCGTTCATACTTTTCTATGTTTCTTTCATTTACGCGAAAGACAAACCGGGAAGATACACTGCCGCAAATCTTTTCTTTGCGGGAGCCACCCTCATTCTTCTTTGCTCATCGATTCATATAATAAAGAATCCGCCCGAGTTTTTCAAGACAACAACCGTATCAATGCAGATTTCCATGGCGTGGGAAGATGCCGCTTCTGTTAAAGGCGGCGGAGTTATAGGAGCCCTCATAGGCGGCGGTATAGCCAAATTCTTCGGAAAGACAGGCGCGGTTGTCACGGCTCTTATCCTGCTCGCCGTATCCCTGCTTCTGTTTACGGGGCTGTCGCTTCCGGTAATCGTTTCCGCGATAGGAAAGCCCTTGAGCAGCGTGCGCAGGCTGACCAACGAAAGAATGGAAGAGGTCGCTCAGCGCAGAGAGGAATACAGAAGACAGCAGGAAGAGGAAGAACTCGAAAGGCAGAAGGAAAACACCCTTCCTCCCGAAGCCGAAAACACTGCAGGCGCCGAAAACCGGAAAAAAGGTCCTAAGATTCCCGAAATCGGAGGCTCCGTCAAATCAAACGGCAAACTTGCCGAGCCGCCCATGCCTCCCGTTATCAACACGGGCGCGGCGGCAACTGCTGTGCCTCAGTCGGTAGCCGCAGGCATAGCCGGAGCGCAGACTGCCGCAGTGGCGGCGGGTACAGCGGCAGCGGCGAAAGCATCAAAAATCAAAATTGAAAAAACACCCGCAGAGCCCAAGCCCAAAAAGGCGGAAAAGAAGCCTGCCGATAAAAAGACTCCGCCTGCGGAAGCACCCGCAAACAAAGGAGATTACAAACTTCCCCCGATTGACTGCCTCGATCTGCCCAAGGGCACTTCTTCCGTCGATTTTGAGGGCGAAATAGAGAGAGGCTCGAGACAGCTTGTCGAAACTCTCGAAAGTTTCAAAATCCACGCAACCGTCACAGCCATTTCAAGAGGGCCTTCGGTTACGAGGTATGAACTCGTGCCTGAAGCGGGCATCAGAATAAACAGAATAACCGCGCTTTCCGATGATATCGCCCTGCGCCTTGCCGCAAAGAGCGTAAGAATAGAAGCGCCCATTCCCGGCAAAGCGGCAATAGGTATAGAAGTGCCCAACAGTGCAAAGTCAATGGTTTCAATGCGCGAGGTTATCGATACCGATGTTTACAGAGCGGGCAGTGCCAAGAGCAAACTCAATGTTGCTCTGGGTAAAGATATCACGGGCAATATCATTACAGCGGACCTTGCCAAGATGCCGCACCTGCTTGTCGCGGGTACTACGGGCTCGGGTAAATCCGTCTGCCTTAACACGATGATAGTCAGCCTGCTTTACAATGCCGCTCCCGACGAAGTAAAACTTCTTATGATTGACCCGAAGATGGTTGAGTTTACCATCTACAACGGTATTTCCCACCTTCAGGTACCCGTTGTTTCAAATCCGCGCAAGGCGGCGGGCGCGCTCTCGTGGGCGGTAAGCGAAATGGAAAAGAGATACAAACTCTTTGCCGAAAACAGAGTTAAGGATATCAAGGGCTACAACCGTCTGTGCGAGGCGGAGAAATCCCTTGAAAAGATGCCTCATATAGTTATATTCATCGACGAACTTTCAGACCTTATGATGGCTTCGCCCAAAGAGGTTGAAGATTCTATCTGCCGCCTTGCCCAGATGGCGAGAGCCGCAGGTATGCATATGGTTATCGCAACTCAGAGACCGTCCGTTGATGTTATCACCGGTATTATCAGGGCAAACATTCCTTCGAGAATCGCTCTCTATGTTTCATCGCAGATTGATTCGAGAATCATCATAGACCAGAGCGGCGCCGAAAAACTGCTCGGTAACGGCGATATGCTCTTTAACCCCGTAGGCACAAGCAAGCCTCACAGGGTGCAGGGCTGCTATATCTCCGAAGAAGAAGTTGAAAGAATCGTAAGTTACATCAAGGCTCAGGGCGAAGCGGTATACAGCGACGAAACCATCAGAGAAATCGACGCGAGAGCCGCTTCCGCAGAAACCAAGAAGGGCTATGATGAGGCAGACGGTGAAGACGCTCTCGACCCGATGTTCGATCAGGCGGCGGAGGCGGTCATCACCGCAGGTCAGGCATCCACCACAATGCTTCAGAAGAAACTCAAACTCGGTTACGCCAGGGCATCAAGAGTTATGGATCAGCTCGAAGAGAGGGGGATAGTAGGCCCGTCCGAGGGCGCGAAACCCAGACAGGTGCTTATCTCACAGACACAGTGGTACGAGATGCAGGCGCTTGCGGAAGGCGGCGCGGGCAAGAATGTTCAGCTTGAATTCAACACCGCCGAAATACCCGCAGAGCCCGAGTATGAAGATGAAGAAGATTTAACCGACGATATCGCCGAAGAGGAAGACGAAGCGTATGAGGAGCAGGCGGACGATACTGAGGCTGAGCCCGAAATCGAAGCCGAGCCCGATGACTTTGCCGACATCTATGAAGAAGATGACGAAGACGACGATGACGGCGAATACGCCGAAGTAATTGAGGATGAACAGCCCGCAGAGGACGAAACTCCCGCTACGGATGAATATGAAGATATCTACAGCAACTCGGCGGATATTCCCGACGGGCAGGATGACGATGATTCGGAAAATGAGATAACGGAAGAAATTACCGAAGAGCCGGTCGAAGAAATCCCTGTTGAAGAAATACCGACTGAGGAGATACCTGCCGAAGAAATTCCTGTTGAAGAAATACCCGCTGAATCGCTTGATGAAAAAGGCGAATCACAGCCCGCAGAGCCTGCGCAGGCGGAAGAAACAGTGCAGGAGATAGAGGTTGAAGTTCTTGAGCCGGATACTCCGGATACTCCCGCGGGTGACGGCGAAGAAGAGTACTATGAGGAAGCGGACGATTTTGAGCCCGTTTCCATTGACGACCTTTTCAGCGACGACGATTTTTATGATGACAGCAGCGATGACGATTTCTTTTCCGAATAATACGGACGGTGAACAATGAGTTTTTTGCCTGTTTCAAAAGAGGATATGCAATCGCTCGGCTGGGATGAAGCGGATTTCGTTTATGTCAGCGGTGACGCCTATGTCGATCACCCCGCTTTCGGCGCGGCGATTATTACGCGCGTGCTCGAAAACGAAGGCTTCAGGGTAGCCGTACTTCCTCAGCCGGACTGGCACTCAACCCGTGATTTCACGCGCTTCGGAAAGCCGCGTCTCGGCTTTCTTGTAAGCAGCGGAAATATCGACTCCATGGTCGCTCACTACACCGTTGCAAAGAAGCCTCGCTCGTCAGATTCCTATTCTCCGGGAGGCAAAGCCGGTCTTCGCCCCGACAGAGCGGTAATAGTTTACTGCAACAGAATCAGGGAAGCATACGGCGATGTGCCGGTAATAATAGGCGGGCTCGAAGCGTCGCTCAGGCGATTTGCGCACTATGATTACTGGGACGATAAAATCCGCCGCTCGATTCTCTTTGATTCACAGGCGGATATAATCTCCTACGGTATGGGCGAAAAAAGCATTTCCGAGATTGCGCACCGCCTTGACATGGGTGAAAAAATCGGAGAAATCAGAGATGTGCTCGGCACCTGCTATGCCGTAAATGTAAGGGAAACTCCATACACAGGAACGGAGTGCCCGTCTTTCGAAAATGTTGTAAAGTCAAAAAAAGAATACGCGGTGTCCTGCCGCATTCAGCAGGATGAGCAGGATGCTTTCAGGGGCAAAACGGTAAAACAGCGTCACGGCAGTATGATGCTCGTGCAGAATCCTCCCGCCCTGCCTCTCACCACAGAAGAGATTGATGCCGTCTATGCACTGCCCTATGAGAGAAACTGGCATCCTATGTATGAAAAAGACGGCGGAGTGCCCGGAATAGAAGAAGTTAAGTTTTCAATCACTCATAACAGAGGCTGCTTCGGCGCCTGCAATTTCTGCTCTCTCGCATTCCATCAGGGCAGATATATTTCCGTCAAAAGCAAGCAGGCGATAATTGACGAAGCGAAAAAACTTACCGCCCTGCCCGGATTCAAAGGCTATATCCACGACATAGGCGGACCGACCGCCAATTTCAGGCGGCCTTCCTGCGACGGTCAGGAGGACAGGGGCCTTTGCAAGGGTAAAAAATGTCTCGCTCCGACTCCCTGCCCGAATCTTGTTGCGGACCACAGCGAATATCTTGATATTCTCCGCACCGTGCGCGAGTTACCCGGAGTGAAAAAAGTGTTTATCCGCTCGGGAATCAGATATGACTATCTGCTTGCCGACAAAAACGAAGACTTTATCCGTGACCTTGTGAAATACCACGTGAGCGGTCAGCTTAAAGTTGCCCCCGAGCACTGCTCGGCGGCAGTGCTCGATAAAATGGGCAAACCTCATATTGAGGCATATATAGAGTTTTCCAAAAAGTATTTTTCGCTCAGCGAAAAGGCGGGCAAGGAACAGTATCTTGTGCCCTATCTGATGTCATCGCATCCGGGCTCAACGCTCAAAGAGGCAGTTGAACTTGCCGTCTTTCTCAAAAAGCGAAATATAAGACCCGAGCAGGTGCAGGATTTTTATCCGACTCCCGGCACGGTTTCAACCTGTATGTATTACACGGGGCTCGACCCCTATACGATGAAGGAAGTATATGTCGCAACTTCTCCGCACGAAAAGATGCTTCAGAGAAGTCTGCTTCAGTATTATGATCCGGCGAAGGCTCCGCTCGTGCGCGAGGCGCTTATCAAAGCGGGCAGGAGAGACCTTATAGGATATTCGGACAAATGCCTTGTGCGGCCTGCGTCCGAAAACAGAAGGGCAAATGAAAAAGGAAAGAAAAAGAAGAAATAGGATAATTGCTTTTATCGCGGCGGCTGTTGTTATACTTACAGCCGTCACATTATGGGCTGTTTTCACCGACGACTCCGGCAGTTTTGACAACACCCTCGGCACTATTTCGTCTCCGGATGAAAGCAATCCCGGTCTTCGCGTAAGTTTCATAGATGTGGGGCAGGGGGACTGTATTCTGCTTGAGTGCGGCGGCAAAACGATGCTCGTTGACGCAGGCGAAAAGATATATGAGCAAAAGGTTTCAAGGTATCTTCTTTCAAGGAAAATAAAGACTCTCGATTATATTGTCGCTACGCATCCGCATTCCGACCATATCGGCTCTCTGCCGTTTATAATGGAAAACTTCGGAGCGAAAAATGTGATTATGCCGCGAATCCCGCGTGAAATAATTCCGACAAACTACTTCTTTGACAGTTTCATAGAATGCGTGAGCGAATCGGACGCGCTTGTAACCGCCGCACAGCCCGGACTTACCTTTATGCTCGGCACGGCGCAGGTGACTTTCATCGGTCCTGTTTCGGAAACTGCCGAGGATTTAAACAACCTCTCCGCTGTGTGCAAGGTGACCTACGGCGAAACCTCGCTTCTGCTTACGGGCGACGCCGCTTTTGATGAAGAAACGGAAATAATCAACTCGGGCGCGGATATAAAATGCGATATTCTCAAACTCGGGCATCACGGCTCGGGCACTTCCACGGGCAGTGAATTTCTTGAAAAAGTCAGCCCGGAATACTGTGTGATATCCTGTGGTGAAAACAACGATTACGGTCACCCTGCGGAAAGCACGCTTAAGAGGATTTTAAAGTATACCGATAAAATCTACCGCACCGACAGATGCGGCACAATTGTGGCTGAATCGGACGGCAAAAACATTGTCTTTACTTACGGGAAAGAGTGAACTTATGATTTACAGTGTTGACAGAATTGAAGGCAAATATGCGGTCTGCGCCGGCTTTGCAGGCAGTATCTATAAGGTGGAACTTGACCGCATTGAGGGCAAGGTAGCCGAAGGTGATTTAATATGCATGGGTGCGGACTGGAAGTTTCACGTCTGCAACGAAGAAACAAAGGCTCTCAGAAACAGTTTCTTCATAAGATTTGATGATTTATTCAAACAGAGAGATTAATCGCGCAACAGCGTTTTCGCGCTGAAATATAATTGTAAATTTTTTAACAAAAGTACCGCATTTGTCTTGAACAATGCGGTACTTTATTATATAATAATATAAATATGGCCGAAAGGAGTGAACAGCATGTCCGGGAGCAGTTTTGAGATACCTTACGAAGAAGCCGCGCGTCAGGCGGAATACGCTTCCCTTGCCGCAGGTATCATAGAAAACCGCTATTCATCAAAGCCGAAAGCATTTGTTCACACCTACGGCTGTCAGGGCAATGTTTCCGACGGCGAAAAACTCAAAGGAATGCTGACGGATGCGGGCTATGAATTCACCGATGATGTAAACGAAGCCGACCTTGTGCTATATAACACCTGCGCTGTCAGGGAGCACGCGGAAGACAGAGCTTTCGGAAATGTCGGCGCCCTCAAATCCCTTAAAATGCGAAACAGGAATATGCGCATTTTCCTGTGCGGGTGCATGGTGCAGCAGCCTCATATCGCAAAAAAGTTTTATGACAGTTATCCTTTTGTGGATGTCATTTTCGGTACAAACGCCCTTCACCGCCTGCCCGAGTTTCTTTACAGGTCTCTGAGCACAGGCAAAAGGATTGTCGAAATACCCGGCGGAGACGGCTTTATCACGGAGGGCATCCCCGTAAAGCGTGACAGCGGCTATAAAGCCTGGCTCCCGATTATGTACGGCTGCAACAATTTCTGCACTTACTGTATCGTGCCCTATGTCAGGGGCAGAGAGCGCAGCAGGGACCCGCAGATAATCCTTAATGAAGTGCGTGAATTAGTCGCGCAGGGCTACAAAGAGATAACTCTGCTCGGTCAGAATGTAAACTCTTACGGCAAAAACCCCGACTACGGCTATAACTTCGCGAGGCTTCTCAGCGAGATAAACGATATAGAGGGCGATTTCATAATCCGTTTTATGACTTCTCACCCCAAAGACTGCACACCCGAGCTGCTTGAAACGATGGCGCGGTGCGATAAAGTAGCGAAGCATCTGCATCTGCCGTTTCAGAGTGGGTCCGACAGAATTCTTAAACTCATGAACCGCGGATATACAGCAGAACACTATCTTTCACTCGTTGAAAAAGCCTATTCGCTCATGCCCGATCTTTCAATTACCGCCGATGTCATAGTCGGCTTCCCCGGCGAAACATACGAAGACTTTGAGATGACCAAAGCCCTTGTCGAAAAGGCGGGCTTCACCTCAATGTTCACTTTCATCTATTCGCCGAGAGAGGGCACGAAAGCGGCGGCTATGGACGACCCTGTTCCCGCAGAGGAAAAAAGCAGATGGTTCAGGGAATTGCTCGATGTGCAGGAGAAGGTTGCCGCGCGCAGGACCGCGAGCTGTGTCGGCAAAACCTACAGAGCCTTATGTGAGGGCAGAGCAAAGAGCGGCAACATTGAAGCGAGAACAAGCGGCAATGTCATAATAGAAATCCCCGCCGATGACAGCGTCACGGGCACCTTCCGCAACATCAGGGTTACGGGAGCGAAAACCTGGATGCTTTACGGCGAGATTATATAAAATTCCGAAGGGAGAAAAAGAATGGATATTATCAAAATGGCAAGAGAACTCGGCTCGGCCCTGCAGCAGGACGAGCGCTATATCAAACTCAGGGCGGCACAGAAGGTAAACGAAGAGGATACCGCTCTCAATGAACTGATTGCCAAACTTCAGCTTGTGCAGATGAATTTCCAGCACGAGGCATCAAAAGAGCAGAAGGACAGCAACCGTCTTCAGGAACTCGATACCGAATTCGGTCAGTTATACAATCAGGTTATGGCAAACCCCAATATGCAGGCTTATGAAGCGGCTGCGGCTGAGATTGACGAACTTATGAAATACATAAACGGCATTTTCCAGCTTTGCCTTCAGGGCGAGGACCCCGCAACCTGTGAGCCTCACACCCACGATCATTCCTGCGAAGGAGACTGCTGCAGCTGCGACGGCTGTCACTGATAAGACTCAATTAAACGGAAGGCAGATAGGTAACCATGGCTGAATTCACACCCATGATGAAGCAATACTTCGAAATAAAGAAACAGTATCCGGACACTATCCTTATGTTCCGCCTGGGAGATTTTTACGAGATGTTTTTCGAAGATGCCAAAACGGCGTCTGCAGAACTTGAACTCGTGCTCACAGGCAGAGACTGCGGTCAGGAAGAAAGAGCGCCGATGTGCGGCATTCCCTACCACAGCTGTGACAGTTATATTGCAAGGCTCGTGTCAAAAGGGTACAAGGTTGCCATCTGCGAACAGCTTGAGGACCCGGCTCTTGCCAAGGGCATAGTCAGGAGAGATGTCACCAGGGTTATCACCCCCGGCACCGTTATAGAAAACTCCATGCTTGACGAGAGCAAAAACAATTTCCTCGGCTGTGTTTATTATGAGGGGAAGAATGCGGGCCTGTGTTTCTGCGATGTTTCAACAGGCAGCATTCACACCACTCAGTTCAGCGGGAAAGACAGAAGCAAAAAAGTGATTGATGAACTCGGCAGATTTTCTCCGAGCGAGGTTATCATAAACGCCGCCGTGCTCGACGAAAAGAAGGTTACGGATTTCATTAAATCCAGGCTCGGCTCGGCATCCTGCAATCTGCTCGATGACGAATGCTTTGCCCTTGCAGGCGCCGCCGCGGATGTTATGAAGCATTTCGATGTCACCTCGCTTTCAGCGCTTTTCCCCGAGGGGAGCGAAGCCGCAGTGTGTGCTGTGGGCGCAACTCTCGATTACTTAAGAAGCGTGCAGAAAAACAGCCTCGAAAACATAACAGCCCTCGACTATTACGGCGAAGGCAGTTTTATGCATCTGGATGTTTCCGCGCTTCGCAATCTTGAAATAACCGAAACTCTCAGAAGCAGGGAGAAAAGAGGTTCTCTGCTCTGGGTGCTTGATAAAACCTCCACCTCCATGGGCAGAAGACTTCTGCGCTCGTGGATTGAACAGCCTCTTATGAATATCGGCGGCATCACCAAGCGCCACAATGCCGTGCAGGAACTTGCGCTTAACCCCGCAGCGAGGGATGACCTTGCCGAAGCCCTGAGCGGATGCCAGGATCTTGAAAGGCTTATCACCAGAATCACATACGGCACGGCAAACGCCAGAGAACTCAAAGCGCTCTCTGCAACCCTTCTCAGAATGCCTGCGGTGAAGCAGGCAGTATCCGCCTGCACCTCATCGCTCATAAGCGATATGAACGGCGGTATTTACACGCTCGACGAACTTGTTGACCTTATTGAAACCGCAATAGTCGACGATCCTCCGTTTTCCGTGCGCGAGGGCGGAATGATAAGAGACGGCTTCAACGCGGAACTTGACGAATACAGAAATATTGTTACAAACGGCAAGGGCTTTCTTGCCGACATACAGGCCCGTGAGCAGGAAAGAACGGGCATCAAAAAACTGAAAATCGGCTACAACCGTGTTTTCGGCTATTATCTTGAAGTTTCAAACTCATTCAAAGAACTCGTTCCCGAAGATTATATCCGCAAGCAGACTCTTACAAACTGCGAGAGATATATAACCCAGGAACTCAAAGAACTCGAATCCAAAGTGCTCGGAGCACAGGAGAGAATCGCCGGCCTTGAATATGAGATATTCGATTCCGTGAGGAAAAAGGCGGCGGATAAACTGTATGAAATCCAGAAGACGGCTTTCTGCATCGCGACGCTTGACGTTATATGCTCCTTTGCGAAGGTCGCCTGTGAAAATAATTATGTCTGCCCCGAAATGAATGCGGGCAGCGAAATAATCATAAGGGAAGGCAGACATCCCGTTGTTGAAAAGATGATTGACTATCCCTTCGTGCCCAATGATACGGTGCTCAATGATTCAAGTGATATGTGCGCCATAATCACCGGGCCCAATATGGCGGGTAAATCCACCTATATGAGGCAGGTCGCTCTTATCTGCCTTATGGCTCAGGCTGGTTCGTTTGTGCCTGCCGCCTCCGCCCGCCTTTGCATTGTGGACGGTATTTACACCAGAATAGGCGCGTCGGATGACCTCGCATCCGGCTCATCCACCTTTATGGTCGAAATGAACGAGGTTGCGGATATACTGAAATTCGCCACCTCAAAGAGCCTCATAATCTTTGATGAAATCGGCAGAGGCACATCCACATTTGACGGTATGAGTATCGCGAGAGCGGTGCTCGAATATGCCGCTGATAAGAGAAAACTCGGAGCCAAAACTCTGTTTGCAACCCACTATCACGAACTCACCGAACTTGAACATACCGTAAAGGGTGTCAGGAATTACAATATTTCAGTCAAGAAGAGGGGAGACAATATCACCTTCCTTCGCAGGATAGTGCCCGGCTGTGCCGACGGCAGTTACGGCATAGAGGTTGCCAAACTCGCGGGAGTTCCCGGCGCGGTTGTTGAAAGGGCAAAGGTCATACTTGCGGAGATTGAAAGCGAAAACGGCTCGCCCCGCAGTTATGCCGCTTCTTCGCTCAGAGACCCCGACCTGCAGATTTCTTTCGCGAGCGAAAAGAGCGACGAAATAACCGAGAAACTCAGAAATATCGATATAAACACACTTACCCCGATTGAAGCAATGCAGAAACTTTATGAACTTGCCGCGCTCGCGGAATAACGCATTGCTTCGGATAATCTGACGAAAGGAGTGACAATATGCCCAAAATCAATGTAATGCCAAAGCACCTCGCCGACCTTATCGCGGCGGGCGAAGTGGTTGAAAGACCGGCGTCCATAGTCAAGGAATTGCTCGAAAACTCCGTTGATGCCGGGGCGGATACCGTCACTCTCGAAATCAGAAACGGCGGTATTTCATATATCCGCGTAACAGATAACGGCTGCGGTATTGCGAGGGAGGATGTGCGCAACGCCTTCGTAAGCCACGCCACCAGCAAAATAACCACAGCGGAGCATCTTAACAGCATTATGACTCTCGGCTTCAGGGGCGAGGCTCTTGCGAGCGTTGCCGCGGTTGCCAGGGTTGAGATGCTCACCCGTACGCCCGGCGAAGAAACGGGCACGGGCTATTTCATCGAATTCGGCGAAGAAATTTCGCTTGACGACGCGGGCTGTCCTTTGGGCACCACCATCACGGTCAAAGATTTATTCCTCAAAACGCCCGCGAGAATGAAGTTTCTCAAAAAAGATGTCACCGAGGCAAACCTCATTGCCGGGGTGATGGACCGTATTGCCCTGTCGCACCCGGAAGTGTCCTTCAGATTCATCAGAGAAGGCAAGCAGACTCTTATGACTTCCGGCAGCGGCGATTTGCTCACGGCAATCAGAGAGGTGCTCGGCAAAGAGATTGCCTCTCAGATGATTGACTGCAAGGGAGAATCGGGAGCGGTCAGAGTTGAAGGCTTTATTTCAAAGCCTGCTTTTTCGAGACCTAACAGAAACCTTCAGTTCTTTTTTGTGAATGACAGATTCGTGAAAACGGGCACGGGCTCTGCCGCGCTCTCCGAGAGTTACAAGAGCAGGATTATGGTCGGCAAGTTTCCGTCCTGTGTCCTTAAAATAAGCGTGTCGCCCGATGCGGTTGATGTCAATGTTCATCCCGCAAAAACAGAAGTGCGTTTCAGCGACGAAAAATCGGTCTTCAACGCGGTTTATTCCGCCTGCAAAAACGCCCTTGACGAAAAAGACAGTCCCTCTCAGATAACAAAAATCGGCAGCGCTCCCAACTTCACCGCGTCCGATTACAGGAAGTGGCAGGAGCCTGCTCAGCAGATAAAGATGCCTCAGAAAAACGAAGACTTCTGGCAGACGCAGAGTGTAAGACCTCAGCGCGAGCCGGAAAAGCCGGAGGTGTCAACCACAGTCATGGCAAAAGCGCCCGAAAGCGAAATACCCGAAGATGACGAAAGAATAGACAGCATCGACGATATCCTTCTTTCATCCCCCGCAAAGCGCGAAGCAAATGAGCGCCCGCAGGATACACCGGTGCACACATCAGACGAAAAGCCGCTTCCGGCAGATTCCGAAGTGTTTGAAAGCGAACAGTTCCGCCTTATAGGCGAGGCGTTTATGACCTATATCATCTGCGAGTACAAGGGCAAACTTGTGTTCATAGACAAGCATGCCGCTCACGAGCGCATTATTTACGAGCGCCTTAAGAAAGAGAGCGGTGAGAGGAGCGCGCAGGTGCTTCTGTCTCCCGTAACCGTTTCCCTCTCAAAAGAGGAATACTCTGCGGCAATCGAAAACCTCTCGCTTATCAACTCCTCCGGTTTCCTTGCCGAAGATTTCGGCACGGGCACTCTGCTTGTAAGAGAATGCCCTATGGAACTCACGGCGGAGGATGTCCCCTTCGTAATTGCCGAAATAGCAGGCAGATTTCTTGACAGAAAACAGGATGTCGATTTTGAAAAACTTGACTGGATATTCCATTCCGTTGCTTGCAGAAGCGCAATTAAGAGCGGAGATTTCACATCGAGGCTCGAAATGGAAACCTTCTCGAAGCAGCTTCTTTCAATGCCCGATATCAGGTATTGCCCTCACGGCAGACCGGTGCTCATAGAAATGACCGAAAGAGAGTTGGAAAAGAATTTTGGCAGAGTGTAAAATCAAAGTTTTCGGCATAGTGGGTCCCACCGCTTCGGGCAAGACCTCTCTGGCTGTTGAGGTCTGCAAAAGGCTCGGCGGCGAAGTTGTCTCCTGCGATTCAATGCAGATTTACAAGGGCATGGATATTGCCACCGCCAAACCCACGCCCGAAGAAATGTGCGGCATACCTCATCACCTTATCGGTTTTCTCGACCCGACCGAGAGTTACAGCGTTGCCCGCTACTGCGAAGATGCCAAAAAAGCAATTGAAGAGATATCATCCGCCGGCAGGGTGCCGTTACTCGCGGGCGGCACGGGGCTCTATTATTCGTCGCTTGCCGACAATATCACTTTCTTTGAGGAAGAGGCGGACCTTGAATACCGCAGATTTCTTTTTGAAAGAGCGGAAAAAGAAGGCGCGCAGGTTCTTTACGACGAACTCCTCGAAGCGGACCCCGAAAGGGCGCAGACTCTCCACATAAACGATCTCAACCGCATAATTCGCGCGCTTGAGATACTGCACACCACAGGCAAAAGCATCACCCTGCAAAACAAAGAATCAAAACTTATCGAGTCTCCGTTTGAATTCAGAACGGTTTGCCTTGACGCGAAGGACAGACAGTTTCTCTATGACAGAATCAACGCCCGTGTTGACATTATGATGGAAAACGGGCTTCTTGAAGAAGCGGAGCGTTTCTTACACAGCGATATCGGCAACACCGCCGTGCAGGCGATAGGCTATAAAGAACTGAGGCCCTATTATGACGGCACGGCAACACTCGATGAATGCATCGAAAATCTTAAAATGCAGACAAGGCGTTACGCCAAGAGACAGCTTACCTGGTTCAGGCGCGACGAAAGGATAAAGACACTGTATATCGACGAAGTCACATCTTTGGATGAACTCGCCGGTGAAGCAATCAGATTTTTCACGGGAGAAAGTTATGAGCAGTAAAAAACTGACAAATGTGCTTGCAATAGCAATGGCTGTGATTATTCTCGGCTACCTTGCCATAAACGTAGTGAAAGGTCTCGGCAATTCCTACAAAACCTCAACCGCATATATTCAGACCGTCTCCGAAACGGTGGACGCAAAACTGTTCATTATCCGTGAAGAGTCAATCATTGACACTGCGGACTCGGGCGTGATTGTGCCGCTTGCGGTAAACGGCGAAAAAGTCGGCAGCGGAAACGAGATTGCCGCTGTGTTTACCGACGATACTTCAGCAGAAAACTATTCAAAGACAATAACGCTCGAAAAGAAACTCGAAACCTACCGCAAAATCAACAGCCAGGTAAGGCTCGCAAATCTCGACCTTAAAAAACTCACGAGAGAAATCAACGGCGAATTCAATACAATTCTCGGCGCCGTTTATGACAACGATTTTTCCGACCTTTCGGAAAATGAACTTTCTTTCAGCGAGATGCTTTCGAGAAAAGATATTTCGCTCGGCTATGAAGTTGACTGCTCGGATGTCATTTCATCCCTTGAGAGCGAAATCGATGCCCTCAAAGTCAAAGCCCCCTCGCAGGTTATCACCGCCGATTCCGCCGGTTATTTTGTTTCAAGGCTTGACGGCTACGAAAACAAAATCACCGCCGCGAACATAGATGAACTCACACCCGAAGAACTCAAAGACGCCCTTGACAGCACAAAGAAGAGCGAAGACAAAAACGCCATGGGCAAACTCATCACCGGATATGAATGGTATGCTGCGGCAATTGTTGACACTGCGCAGCTCGCAGGTATCGAGGTCGGCAGAAAAGTTCAGCTCGTGCTCGGTGATAAAGAAGGCGACACCGTCAACGCAAAAGTCTATTCCAAGAACAAGGTTGACGGGGAAGACAGTACCATGATTGTTTTCAGGTGCAGTGAAATGAACGAAAGACTTTCAATGATGCGCAAGGTCACCGGCAAAATCGTGCTCAGAAGTTACTCGGGCATCAAACTCAGAAAGAACGCCGTTCATTTCAACGAAGAGGGCAAAGAGGGCGTATATATCATTGAAGGCAATGTCATCAAGTTCAATCTCATCGAGGAAGTTTATTCAGACGAAGAGTATGTGATTGCTGATGTTGAAAAAGCCGGCTTGCCCGGATGGCTTTCACAGTACGACGAAGTGATTGTTGCCGGAAAGGATCTTGAAAATGGAAAAGTTATCGGCTGATCCTAAGTTTACCGACATAGAAGAAAACCTCAAGGTCATAAGGGAGAGGGTAGGCGACGCCGCCGTCAGAAGCGGCAGAAAGCCGGAAGATGTTCACCTGATGGCAGTAACCAAGACCGTAGCCCCGGTTTACATCAACCACGCGCTCTCCTGCGGCATTGACCTCATAGGCGAGAACAGGGTACAGGAATTTCTCGAAAAAGAACCCGACCTGAATCTTGAAGGCGTGTCCGCCCATCTCATAGGTCACCTGCAGACAAACAAAGTCAAGAAAATAGTCGGCAAGGTTGATGTGATACAGAGCGTTGATTCCTTAAACCTCGCCCGTGAGATTTCAAAGCACGCAAAAAACGCAGGCATCACACAGGATATCCTGGTTGAAATCAATGCCGGGTGCGAGTGGAGCAAGTTCGGTTTTGAGCCCGCTGAAACTCCCGAAAGAGTGGCGGAAATCGCCGAAATCGAAGCGATCAGGGTACGCGGTCTTATGAGTGTGGCCCCCATTTGCGAGGATAAACGCGAATTATTAAAAATTTTTGAAAATATATATAATATATTTGTTGACATAAAGGCGAAAAAATCGGATAATATTCTTATGGATATTCTCTCAATGGGCATGTCCGGCGATTACGAAGAGGCAATACTTTCCGGGGCCAACCTTGTCAGAGTAGGCTCGGCAATATTCGGCCCGAGAATTTATTACGATAAACACTGATAATAATTCACGCTTTAACATAAGGAGGACAAAACAATGAATTTTAAAGAAAAATGGCAAAGCTGGATCAATTCGACCGATGACGGCTACGTAAACGCCGACGAGGAAGAATATGATGAAGAGTTTGATTTCAGCCCCAATGCTGCCGAAGAGCCCGCACAGCCCGCAAAGTCTTCTCCCTTCCACAGCAGACAGGACAGATCAAATGTCGTAAGTATCAACGGCCCCAAAGCCGCTGCTTCCACAAAGCCGAAGGTAGTTTTCCAGCAGATTGACAGTTTCGATGATGTTACCAAGGTAGCGGACATTCTCAAAGAGAAGAGAATCGTTGTGCTTAACCTTGAAACCTGCCCTCTGTCCGATGCGCAGAGAATCATCGACGTGCTTTACGGTGTATCATACGCCAATGACGGCGATTTCAAAAAGGTTGCCGGCAGAGCATATATCATTACTCCCAACAACGTTCCTGTTACCGGTGAACTCGGCGAAACCTTCACCGGCGCAGATGCAGAATTTTAATTCAGAGAGGTCAGGTGTCTAATATGATCAGACCCGAACAGATTGCCAACGCGAAATTCACACCCGTAAGCGCAGGCACTTACAGCGCGGAAGAGGTTGACGCTTTTCTTGCAACGGTAGCCGAGGCTTATGCGGCCATGCAGAATCAGAACAGTTCCCTCATCAAAAAGATCAGTATCCTTGCCGAAAAGGTAGAGGAATACCGCAAGAATGAGGACGCTATCAAAAACGCACTGCTTGACGCTCACAAAATGGCTGAGAGCGTTAACAAAGAAGCGAGCGAAAAAGCAAACGCCGTTCTTACCGATGCTCAGGCGAAGGCCAAGGAGATTTCCGACAATGCTTCAAAGCACGCGGACGAACTTGCCAATGCCGCGCGCACACAGGCGGGCGATATCGTCAACAACGCAAGGACCGCTGTCGCTTCCCTCACCGAAAGAGCAGAGAAAGAAGCAGCCGGCAAGGTTGCCGCCGCTCAGGCTCAGGCAGAGGAGATAGTAGGCGAGAGCAGAGCAAAGTATGAGTTCTACACCTCCGAACTTGAAAAAATCAAGGAAGAGATGAACCGCTTCAAAGCGATGGTGGAAAAACTCTGCAGCGATAACAACATTGATTTCAGCACCGTTATTCCCGCCGTTACAGCGGTAGAGCGCTCTGTTGAAAAGGTTGATGAGTTCGTTGCTCAGGAATTCGCTCCTGCAGCCGAAGAAAAGCCCGAAGAGATTCCCGCCGAGCCCGAAATAATTGAAGAGGTTATTGAAGAGCCCGCAGAGGAAATCGCAGAGCCCGCTCCCCAGGCAATCGCCGAGGAAGAAGCGGACGAAGAAGACGATGACGCCGATGAAGGAGCATCCCTTCCTCCCGTAGAAATCACGAGCGCGGAAGATGAAGATGACGGTCTTAAAATTCCCGTTAAAGCCGACAGCGCGGATAAACCGGATGACGACGACGACCTCTTCGCTCTCTTTGACGAAGAGCCCGCAGGCAAGTTTGATTTTGCCTCCGATATAGACAATATTCTTCCCGACATCCCCGTAAGCGCTCCCGCAGCCGCTCCTGCAGCTGATTCATCCGATTTCGATTTCTCGGGTTTTGATGATTCACCCGCTCAGGCTGACGATGATGACGATTTCGAAAAGAAAATCAGCGAGAGCATAGGCGTTCTTGATGATGATTCCGCTTCAGGCGCCGATGACGGCGATGACGACATCACTTCACTGTTTGACAGCCTTTTTGATGATTGATTGATATGTTTCAGACAGTTTCTCTGATTATTATTGCTTTGCTTGTCGGTCTTGACAGGGCAAGCAAAATAATTGCGACCGGCGCATTAAAGGGCGGCGAAGGTAAAGAGTTTCTTTTCGGCCTTTTCAGGCTCAGGTATGCGGAAAATACGGGAGCCGCTTTCAGTTCCTTTTCCGATAATACCGCCTTGCTTTCGGTGTTCACGGTGCTCGTACTTGTTCTCTGCTTTTTTGTTCTCCTGAGCAGAAAAACAAAATCCCTGTTTGCATCAGCCTGTCTCATCCTGATTATCGCGGGCGGCACGGGCAATGTGATTGACAGGATTGCTAAGGGCTTCGTGGTTGATTTCATTGAGCCGCTGTTTATGAATTTTGCAGTGTTCAATGTTGCCGATATATTTGTTACCGTCGGCGCCGCGCTTCTGATTGTCTATGAAATCAGAGAACTGATTCTGGAAAAGAAACATGGTAAAACCGATCCTGCCGAAGGCGGGAAAGGCGAAACGGAAAATGATTGAAAAGATTACTTCGTTTGAATACAACGAACCTTTGTCCATAAAAATAGACGGAGACATGGCGCAGGAAAGGGCAGACAAAATCCTTTCCTGCGTACTTGAAGGTTATTCCAGGTCATTCATCCAGAGCCTGTTTTCGGATTCGCTCGTACATTGCTCGGGCAAATGTATCACCAAGAGTTACAGGCCCAAAGCAGGAGATGTAATCGAATTCACGGTGAAGGAGCCCGAAGAGATTTCTCTTGAAAAAGAGAATATCCCGCTTGACATTGTCTATGAGGATGAATGTATGCTTGTTGTCAACAAGCAGAAGGGCCTCGTTGTTCATCCGGCTCCCGGCCACACATCCGGCACTCTTGTCAACGCTCTGCTTTACCACTGCGACGGCAAACTGTCGGGTATCAACGGAGCTGTAAGGCCCGGAATAGTACACAGAATTGACAAAGACACGAGCGGTCTTCTGCTCGTTGCAAAAAACGATGCCGCTCATCTCTCACTGTCGGAGCAGATAAGGGAGCACACATTCCACAGGGAATACAGGACTGTCGTTCACGGCACCTTTAAGGATGCCGCAGGCACGGTAAATGCTCCCATAGGCAGAAGCACTGCCGACAGAAAAAAGATGTGCGTCACCGATAAAAACTCAAAAAGCGCTGTTACACATTATGAAGTTCTGCAGACATTCGATAAGTTTTCTTATCTTAAATGTGTGCTTGAAACAGGCAGAACTCATCAGATAAGAGTGCACATGGCTTATTTAGGCCATCCCGTTGCAGGCGACCCGGTTTACGGCCCCAAAAACGGAGTTGACCTGGGCGGTCAGTGCCTCCACGCGGCAGTGCTCGAATTTGATCACCCTTTATCGGGAGAGAGAATAAGACTCGAAGCGCCCCTGCCGGACTGGTTTGAGGCGTTTTTAACTAAAATCGAACACACGAGAGGATAAACAGCAGTAAATGGAAACAGAATCCTTACTGGGCAACTGGCTCGTGACATCGGATATAGACGGCACGCTCAATAATAAAAAGAGAGAACTTCCGCGCAGAAATCTTGAAGCCATCACGGAATTCGTGAAAAAAGGCGGAAAGTTCACTCTCGCGTCAAGCCGCAGTCCGCAGTCCATGCGCCGTCACTATGAAAAACTGCCCATAGACATCCCCGCCGTGGTTATTAACGGCGCGGGAATATATGATTACACCAAAGAGGAAATGATTTATTTCAGCCCCTTGAGCCAGAAGGCTATGGAGGACCTCTGCGCAGTCGCGAAGAAGTACCCGACCATAGACGAGGTTGTTGTAACAAAAGACGACCTTTTTATTTCCGGGCTCGGCCTGTGGGGTATGATTTATGTCATAGCCGATAAACTCGACCACAAGATAATCCATAAGATTAAAGATGTGCCCAAAGAAAACTGGGGCAAGGTTATCTTTTCGGGCCCTCCGTGGAGAGTCAGAAATGTAAAGAAACGCCTTGAAAAGATTCCCGACGCCGACTTTATAGTCGTGCCCACATCCATAGTCAGTTTCGAGGTGCTCGCCAAAGGGACTCACAAGGGTTCGGCGGTGCTCCGCCTTGCGGCAATGCTCGGTATAGACCCCGACCATACCGCTGCGATAGGCGATTACTATAATGACTATGAAATGCTTACACACGTCGGCATAGCAGCCTGCTGCGGGCAGGCGCCCAGGGCAATAAAGGATATCTGCGAATATGTCACCTGCCACTGTAATATCGGCGCGGTTGCGGATTTCCTCGATTATTTCGAAAGAAAACTTAAGCAAAACAGTTAACACTTCAAATATAAACGGGAGGTGAACTGCAATGGATGCAGTTATAAGAAAACAGTTAAAAATCACCGCATGCAAAGCAAGAATGGGTATTGTTGAAGGAGTTTACAATGCCAAATCCGGTCACCCGGGCGGCTCTCTTTCCTGTGTGGACATCATTACCTATCTCTACTTCAACCACATGAATGTCGATCCTCTTGATCCCCGTAACGAGAACAGAGACAGGTTCGTTCTTTCAAAAGGTCACGCCGCCCCCGCTCTCTACTCCGTGCTTGCTCTCAAGGGCTTTTTCCCCGCAGAGTGGATAAAGACTCTCAGAAAGAGCGATTCAAACCTTCAGGGTCACCCGAGCATCAAATACACCCCCGGTGTTGATATGTGCACAGGCTCACTCGGTCAGGGCATATCCGCCGCCTGCGGTATGGCTCTGGGCGCAAAACTTGCAAAGAAAGACTTCAGAGTATATACAATCCTCGGTGACGGCGAAATTCAGGAAGGTCAGGTCTGGGAGGCGGCTATGTATGCCTCCGCCAAAGCGCTTGACAATCTTGTTGCTGTTGTTGACAATAACAATCTCCAGATTGACGGCACCGTTACCGAAGTCAATTCACCTTACCCGATAGTAGAAAAATTCAAGGCGTTCGGCTGGAATGTTATTGAGATTGACGCCCACTCGTTTGACGAGATTGACGCCGCTTTCAATTCCGCGCGAGAATTCAAGGGCAAGCCCACCTGCATAGTTGCCAAGTCAATCAAGGGCAAAGGCGTTTCCTATATGGAAAATATGGTTAACTGGCACGGCGTTGCTCCCAACCAGGAGCAGTATGAGCAGGCTATGAGCGAACTCAATGCCGCGCTTGCCGAACTTGAAGCATAAAATACAACATCATTTTCTTACTATAACCAATATCATTGCCGGGCGGTAATAGTCCGCTTGCCGGCAAGGGAAAGACAGGTGTAATTATGGCTGATATAATCAAAACCGCAACCCGCGATGCTTACGGAAAGGCACTTGTGGAACTCGGCGCGGTAAATGACAAAGTGGTTGTTCTCGACGCAGATCTTGCGGCAGCCACTAAAACAGGAATGTTCAAAAAAGCATATCCGGACAGATTCATTGATTCCGGTATCTGCGAAAGCAATATGATGGGCGTTGCCGCAGGCCTCGCCACCACGGGCTTCACCGTATTCGCGAGCACCTTTGCTATGTTTGCCGCGGGCAGAGCCTTCGAGCAGGTGAGAAACTCAATCGGCTACCCTCATCTCAATGTTAAAATCGGTGCCACTCACGCGGGTATCTCCGTAGGCGAAGACGGCGCGAGCCATCAGTGCTGTGAAGATATAGGCCTTATGAGGACTATCCCGGGCATGACCATTATCAACCCCGCGGATGCCGTTGAAGCAAGAGCGGCTGTTCTTGCGGCGGCGGATTATGAGGGCCCCGTATATATGAGATTCGGCAGACTCGCCGTTCCCTGTGTATTTGATGAAAACTACAAGTTCGAATGGGGCAAAGCAGTTGTTCTGCGCGAGGGCAAGGATGTAACCATCTGCGCCACAGGTCTTATGGTAAATGAAGCAATCGAAGCGGCTAAGGCTCTTGCCGACGAAGGCATTGACGCCGAAGTTATCAACGTGCATACAATCAAGCCCCTTGACGCTCAGACAATACTCGCTTCCGCGGCAAAGACCGGCTGCATCGTAACTGCCGAAGAGCATAATATAATCGGCGGTCTCGGCAGCGCGGTATGTGAAGCGGCCTGCGAGAGCGGCGCTCCCGTTCCCGTTGTGAGAGTGGGCGTAAATGATATATTCGGCAAATCCGGCCCTGCTGTAGAACTTCTTCATATCTACGGACTTGATGCCGCGAATATCGCCGCGAAAGCAAAAGCGGCCATTTCTCTCAAAAAATAAGGTCTGTTATGAGTAACGAAGTTATACTTAAAAAAACTCTGTTCGGCGGCTTCAAAAAAGGCGATGTGCTCGATTACATCGAAAAGCTTCAGCAGGAAAATGTTGAACTGAAAGCCGGTGCCGGCGAAAAAGAGAATATACTCGCTTCTCTCGAAGAGGCATATAATACATGCTCCGCCCTCAAAGAGGAAAAAGCGGCTCTTGAAAAGGCAAAAGAAGAACTGCTTGCCAAAGCGGATGAACTTGCCGCCGCTAATGAACAGCTCAGAGAGGCACTCGCAAAAGCGGAGAATTTCCGCGATTACGCCCCTTCGGAAGAAAAAGGCAAAGCTGTAATCAGAGACGCCGTGAAATATGCGGACAGTCTCGTTGACGCCGCAAAGCAGGATGCCGCCGATGTACTCGTTGCCGCAAAGGCGCGCATTGACTCGGCAGCAGAGAGTATTCTTCAGGCGCAGGAGAGGGCGAATACCGCGCGAAACAACCTAGATTATTCTCTTTCCTCCGTCGGTGAGAGCATAAAGGCGATGCTTGACAGCCTCGCGGGCCTTACAGATGAACTTTCCGGAGACAATCCAAATGGCTGAATACAACATTAACCTCAGTGAAATCAGAGAGCATATCCCGTATCTCAAAGCGGGGGACGCCGTTAAACTTACGGGCACGGTCTATACTTCAAGAGACGCCGCCCATAAGAAGATTTTTTCAATCCTTGACGAGGGCGGGGAGCTGCCCTACGACCTGAAAGATGCCTGCATCTATTTCGCGGGTCCCACTCCCACTCCGCCCGGTCTTCCGATAGGCAGCTGCGGCCCTACCACCTCCGGCAGGATGGATGTATATTCGCCCCGCCTTCTTGACCTCGGACTTGCCGCTATGATAGGCAAGGGAGGCAGGAGCAAAGAGGTGACCGATGCCATTGTCAGAAACGGTGCAATCTATTTCTGCGCAATCGGCGGCGCGGGCGCGCTCTATGCACGCAGCGTTGTTTCCTGTGAAGAAATCGCGTTCAAAGAACTCGGATGCGAAAGCGTTAAGAAACTTGAGATAAAAGATTTTCCCGTATATGTCGGAATCGACTGCCGGGGAAACAGTATTTACGGGGACTGATAATATGATTTTACTTGCCGCAAATCCCGTGCTTTCATTTGCCGCCATTATTCCGGCAGTTATTCTGCTTGTCAAAGTCTATAAGGCAGACAGGTTTGAAAAAGAACCTACGGGACTGCTTATTTCCCTTGTTATTCTCGGCATAATTTCAACCGCAATTGCCGTTGTGCTCGAAACAATCGGCTCCGCAATACTCGGGCTGATATTCACCGAAGGCAGCGTGATTTACAACTTCTTTATGTTCTTCGGTGTTGTTGCCGTTTCTGAGGAATGCTCAAAATACATTCTTCTGAAAAAGAAGACATGGAAATCGCCTCATTTCAATTACAGGTTTGACGGCGTTGTTTACGCGGTTTTCGTTTCGCTCGGATTTGCGCTGTGGGAAAACATAGGTTATGTATCCGCTTACGGTCTCTCAGCCGCGTTTACAAGGGCAATTACCGCAGTGCCGGGTCACGCCTGTTTCGGTGTATTTATGGGCGCGTGGTACGGGCTCGCTAAAGCGTGTGAAAACAGCGGAAACCCTGTAGCATCCAAGAAAGCGAGAAATATGGCTCTGCTTGTCCCCATACTGCTTCACGGCACTTATGATTTTATGTGCTCACTCGGGTCATATCTGTTTTCAATTATCTTTATCGTATTCGTTGTCCTTATGTATATTCACGCCGTGCGCAAAGTCAAAACGCTCAGCAGAAACGATTACTACATACAGAATGATTATGACCGCTTCGGTTACGGCGGATGATTCACAAAAAGAATACAGCCGGGTTTCGTTTGAAACCCGGCTGATTTTTTTAATACAATATTTTTTTCAGAATCGGCAGAAACTGATGTGTGTCAATATCCCGGAGCGTGTGCGCGTCCGTGCCGATGTTGAAGATTACGCCCGCCTCTTTGCCGATATTAAAGTATCTCCTGTGAAAGACGGGGTCGCCGAATATGGCGGGCACATTCAGTTCCCAGGTGATTTCCTTTTCATTGGCTTTCTCCATAATGTCGCCGATTTCATTGTCAGTAAACGCGGCTGTGACGCATCTGAAATCATCAAAGCAGTGAATGTATTTTGCCATAAACGGGTGAGCAAAAGCATCCGCTCTGCCGCTTTCAATCACTTTTTCCATAATCGCGAGCATATGTTCACAGTATGCTCTCGGAGTTTTTTCTGCGGGATGAACCCAGTATTTCTGATGAAAGTGATTTGTGGTGTAAAGCCTCCAGTCAATGGAATTGTCACACTCGGGGTCGTCTGCGAATTTTCCTATGTCATAGGAGGAAAGTTCCGCGCCTATGAGCACTTTCACAGGCGTGTCAATGTTTTTGATTTCTTCGTATATTATTTTTTTCTGATTTGCAACTTCGTTTTTCTCGTCGGGATAGTTGTGGTCGGTGAAAGCAATGATTTCGAGCCCTGCCTTTTCGGCTGCCTTTATCATATCTCCGGGCTTCATTTCCCGCTTTGCGCAGTGAGAAAAACGGGTGTGCATATGCGTGTTGTACCTTGCAAGTTCATCAAGGTCATAAGTCTTTTCGTGCAGAAACATATCAGAACTCCGTTTTGAAAAGAGCGTTTGCGTTTGCCCTTGTTATTTCGAGTATCTTTTCGGCGGTTGTGCCCCTTGCCTGAGCAAGGATTTCCGCAATATAGGGGATATAAGACGAATCGTTTCTTCTGCCCCTGAAAGGTACAGGTGTCATATAGGGGCAGTCCGTTTCTATAAGCAGCCTGTCATCAGGCACAATCGCCGCCACCTCAAGCGGCTTTCTCGCGTTTTTGAATGTCGCGGCGCCGCCGAGCCCTATATACATCCCGAGCTTCAGTGTTTCTTTCGCAAGTTCGGCAGAGCCGGAGAAGCAGTGAACAACGCCCTGCGGCCTGTATTTCGCAAGTATTCTGAAAGTGTCCTCGTGAGCCTCTCTGTCGTGCACTATCACCGGCAGTGAAAGTTCATTTGCGAGTATAACCTGCTCTTCAAATACTTTTATCTGCGTTTCTCTCGGCGAAAAATCATAGTGATAATCAAGCCCTATTTCGCCTACCGCAACGCATTTCTCTTCACTGCACAGGGCACGCACTTCGTTTAAGTATCCGCTGCCCGCTTTTTCCGCCTCGTGAGGATGAACACCGCAGGCGGCACGGATAAACGGATACTTTTCCGCGAGAGCAAGACTGCTGCGGGAGGACTCAATGTCGCTGCCGCAGTTTACAATTCCAGTTACGCCTTTTTCATTTATGCAGGGCAGAAGTTCATCCCTGTCTTCGTCAAACGCTTCGCTGTCATAGTGAGCGTGGCTGTCATAGATAAACATCAGCGGATTTTGCTTCCTGCGGGCACACCGTCAAGGAATACTACCTTCACATCGTCTTCGCCTGCGTCGGCGGCAAGTATCATACCGCAGCTTTCAACTCCGCACAGCACGGCGGGCTTGAGGTTTGAAACGAGGATAACGGTTTTGCCGATAAGGTCTTCGGGCTTATACCATTTTGCTATTCCGCTTGCAACGGTGCGGTTTTCACCCGTACCGACATCAAGTGTAAGCTGAAGCAGTTTCTTCGCTTTCTTGACCGGGAAGCAGTCAATGATTTTTGCCGCTCTCAGGTCTGTCTTTGCGAATTCGTCAATATCAATCTTCGCTATTCCCTCGATTTCTTCTTTGAGGGGATTTTCTTTTACTCCCGATGCGGCGGAGAGTTCTTCAATTTCCTTCTGCATATCGAGTCTCGGGAAGATGATTTCGCCCTTCACAACCGAATAGGTTGCTCTCTCTCCATATGTGAATGCCTCGTCCCAGACGAAATCTTTTTCAATGCCGAGCTGCTCCCTGATTTTCGGAGCGGTAGCGGGCATAAAGGGAGCGATAAGCACCGAGGTGATTCTCAGGCACTCGCACAGATTATACATTACATTGGCAAGTTTCGCTTTGTTGCTCTCGTCTTTCGCGAGAATCCAGGGCGTAGTTTCGTCAATGTATTTGTTTGTGGCGGAAATCAGTTTCCATATTTCGGCAAGAGCCACCGAGTAGTTGAGAGCGTCAAGGTTTTCCTGCGCTTTCTGAGCGGCGGTCTTTGCAGTATCAATCAGATTAGCGTCATATTCGCTCGCTTCTCTTTCGGCGGGAATTGTGCCTGCAAAATACTTCTCAACCATCGAAACGGTCCTTGAGAGAAGATTGCCCAGGTCGTTTGCAAGGTCGGAGTTTATTCTGTTTATCAGATTTTCGTTTGAGAATACGCCGTCCGAACCGAAGGCGATTTCTCTGAGCAGATAGTATCTGAGCGCGTCAACGCCGTATCTTTCCGCAAGAATAACGGGGTCAACAACATTGCCCTTTGATTTTGACATCTTGCCGCCTTCAAGAAGCACCCAGCCGTGAGCGTAAACTTTGTCGGGGCAGGGGATATCAAGAGACATAAGGAAGGCGGGCCAGTAAATGGTGTGGAATCTTACGATATCTTTACCGATAAGCTGCACATTTGCGGGCCAGAATTTCTTATAAAGGCTGTCATCCTCTCCGGCGTAGCCCAGAGCGGTGATATAGTTGGTGAGCGCGTCAAGCCAGACATAGATTACGTGGTCCGGATTTACGGGCACGGGTATGCCCCATTTGAATGAGGAACGGGAGATGCAAAGGTCCTGAAGGCCGGGCTTTATGAAATTGTTTATCATCTCATTCTGCCTGCTCACGGGCTCAATAAAACCGGGGTGCTCTTCATAGTATTTCACAAGTCTGTCCGCGTAGTTTGACAGTTTGAAGAAATACGCTTCTTCCTCCGCTTTGTAAACGGGTCTGCCGCAGTCGGGGCACTTGCCGTCAACCGCCTGTGTTTCAGTCCAGAAGGATTCGCAGGGCTTGCAGTAAAGGCCCTCGTATTTTCCCTTGTATATGTCGCCTTTTTCATACATCTTTTCAAAGATGCGCTGAACGGCTTTTTCGTGATAGCCGTCTGTGGTGCGTATGAACTTGTCGTTGCTTATGTTCATAAGTTTCCACAGTTCTTTGATGCCGGCAACAATGTTGTCAACATATTCTTTGGGCGTAACGCCCGCCTCTTTGGCCTTGTCTTCTATTTTCTGGCCGTGCTCGTCTGTGCCGGTAAGGAAGAATACATCACAGCCCTGAAGGCGTTTATATCTTGCCATTGTGTCGGCGGCAACGGTTGAATAGGTGTGGCCGATATGAAGTTTATCCGAGGGATAATAAATCGGTGTGGTTATATAAAAAGTTTTTTTATCGTTCATTTTTATCACTCCTGATTAAAGTAATGCCGCAGCGGCGGTGTCAAGGTAAACGGTGACATCGGGATGCTGCTGAAGAATTGATGCGGGGCACATGGGTGTAACGGGCCCCTTTATCATATCTCTGACCGCCTGTGCCTTTGAACTTCCGGTTGCGATCATTATGATTTTCTTTGAACGCATTATCGAGCCGATGCCCATAGTCAGAGCGTAGTGCGGCATGGGCACATCGTCAAAGTATATTGAGTTTGCATCTATGGTGGACTGTGTCAGTGTTACCTTCCACGCTTCGTCGGTGAATTCTTCGCCCGGCTCGTTGAAAGCAATGTGACCGTTTCTGCCGATTCCGAGCAGCTGAATATCTATGCCGCCCTTCGCCTTTATCGCTTCGGCGTACCTTGCCGATTCCTCATCCGGGTCTGCGTTGCCGTCAAGAAAATCGACATTGTCCATATTGATGTCTGTTTTTGAAAACAGGTTTTCGCACATGAAAGTGAAATAACTGTTTTTGTGGTCTTTCGGAAGGTCGCAGTATTCGTCAAGGTTAAAGGTGCTTATATTTTTGAGCGAAACCTTTCCCTGTTTGTAACTTTCCGCGATGTATTCATAGGTCGGCACGGGGGAGGCACCGGTCGCAAAGCCGAGCACGCAGGCGGGATTTGCGTTAATGTAATCGACATAAAAACTGCCGGCCGCTTCGCCTATTTCTTTTTCGTTATTGAAGATTTTGATTTCCATTGAATTCACTCCTCAGTCTATGGTGATTTCCTTATGAGAATCGGATGAATCGTAAATAGCCTGCATTATCTTTGATGTGAGCACGGCGTTGTCAATATACTGCCTGTTTTTGCCGCCGCCTTCGGACACAAGCCTTACGAAATCGTTAATCTCGTTTTCATACATGTTGGTTTCGCGGCATTTCACTTTTTCTTCGGTCAGCATACCGTTTTTCACTCCGTAGAGGGTGAAGTCGCCGCAGTAATTGAGCCTGATACCGGCCTTCGTGCCCATGAAATCAATAAATGTTTCGCTCTTGCCGATATTCTGTGCCCAGGCGCCGTTGAAACTGATTACGGGGCCGCTTGTGCGGATAATACCCGTTACGGAATCGTCAACATCGTAAACACCGTTTTCCGTGTCGGATGTATTCTCCGCCCACATTCCGGTGTGAACATAGTTTTTCATATCCACGCCGAGTTTTGAAAACGCCTCACCCGATGCGCTGAGGGGCTTCGGGTCGCCGCAGCAGTACATCACAAGGTCAAGGTAATGCACGCCCCAGTCAATCAGCGCGCCGCCGCCCGATACGGCTTTGGTGGTGAAATCTCCGCCGAGACCGGGTATTGACCTGTGAGCGCGGAATGACGCGTAAACGTGATACACTTCGCCGAGTTCGCCGCTGTCAATGAGGTCTTTTATTTTGTTTACATAGGTGTTGAATCTGTTGCATACGCCTATGTTGAGAATTTTGCCTGTTTCATGGGCTGTTTTCTGCATTTCAAGCGCTTCGGAAAGAATTCTCGCCGCCGGCTTTTCGCAGAGAACGTGCTTGCCCGCTTTCAGAAAATCTATTGCTATGATTGAATGAAAGTCATTGTGAGTGCACACCGAAACTGCATCGAGATCGGGGTCGGAAAGAAAGTCATGATAATCCGTGACCGCCGTGCCGCAGCCGTATTTTTCGACCGCTTCTTTTGCTCTTTCGGGTATAATATCGCAGAAATACTTTATTTCGACATTTTCGTTTTTCATATAGGAAGGGATGTGAGCGGCGTTTGCGATTGAGCCGCAGCCGATGACTGCTACTTTGACTTTTTTCATAATAAAGCATCTCCTTATAAATTATCAATATACTATAATATACCAACGTATTGAAAATGTAAAGTAAAATAAAAATATTCAGTTGGTTTTAAATATGGCTATTGATATATAATAAAATAATGTGATATACTTTTTCCGGATATCAAATATATTACGGAGGAATTACTATGAGCAGATTTAAGATTGGCGTTATCATTGATTCTTTCAGGACCGATACCGAAACCGCAGTCAAAAAGGCGGCGCAGGTCGGCGCTCAGGGCATACAGGTTTATGCCACCAACGGAGAGATGGCTCCCGAAAATATGACCGCTGCCAAAAAAGCGTGGTTCAATTCTCTTGTGTCCGATAACGGCCTTGTCGTTTCCGCCCTTTGCGGAGACCTCGGCGGCGGCTTCGGCAGCAGAGAGGCAAACCCCGCAAAAATCGAAAAATCAAAAAGAATACTCGACCTCGCCAAAGAACTCGGCACCGATATAGTCACCACTCATATCGGCGTTGTGCCCGGCGACAAAAATCACGAGAGATATAAGATTATGCAGGAGGCGTGCTTTGAACTTTCACGCTATGCGGACAGTATCGATGCGCATTTCGCGATTGAAACGGGCCCCGAAACATCGGCTGTGCTCAAAGAGTTTCTTGACGCTCTCGGCTCAACGGGCGTCGGCGTAAACCTTGACCCCGCAAACCTTGTAATGGTTACGGGCGACGATCCTGCCGGCGCGGTTTACAACCTTCGCGATTACATAGTGCATACCCACGCAAAAGACGGAAAACAGCTTTATTATAAAGACCCCGAAATGGTTTACGGCATAGTTAAGGATTCTCTCGTAACAGGTCCGAGTTTCCTCGAAGTGCCTTTGGGCGAGGGAAGCGTTCCCTGGGATAAATACCTTGACGCGCTTGAAGATGTAGGCTTCAAGGGCTTCCTCACCATTGAGAGAGAAGTCGGCGACAATCCCGAAAAAGACATCAGAACAGCAGTTGATTTCCTCAGAGAGCGAATCTGAAAAGAAGGTGTTTCGTTATGAAAATCGGTGTCAGCAGTTACAGTTTTCAGCAGCTTATCGGTCCGGGTGAGCAGACGCAGAAAAGCGTGATAGCCCTTGCCGCGCAGATGGGCTTTGAAGGTATAGAGTTTACCGACCTCAACGTGCCCGAAAATATGACAGAAAAAGAATATGCCGCCGAAATCAGAGAAGAGTGCGAAAAGTATTCTCTGCCCGTCGCGGCTTATACAATAGGCGCGGATCTGCTAAAAGGCGAGGCGGAGATTGAAAGAGTCTGCCGCAAACTCGATGTCGCATCCGTGCTCGGCGCTCCCGCCCTGCGTCACGATACCGCGTGGGGGCTTTCGGGTGAAGATAAATCCTTCAAGGGCTTTGAAAACGTGCTTCCCGTGCTTGCCGATTCCTGCAGAAAAATCACGCAGTATGCCGAATCAATCGGCATAGTTACGATGACCGAGAACCACGGTCAGTTCTGTCAGGAGAGCGCAAGGGTAGAAAAACTCATAAATACCGTCGCTCACCCGAATTTCGGCGTGCTCTGCGATATAGGCAATTTCAACTGCGCGGATGAAAACAGCGCGCAGGCTGTCGGCAGACTTCTGCCCTATATCAAGCATGTTCACGCAAAGGATTTCCATATAAAGAGCGGCAACGGTTTTAACCCCGGTGAAGGTTTCTTCCGCTCAAGAGCGGGCAACTATCTCAGGGGCGCGATTATCGGGCACGGCGATGTTCCCGTTTATCAGTGTGTCAAAACCATCGCGGCAAGCGGATATGACGGCTTTATCAGCATAGAGTTTGAAGGTATGGAAAACTGCCTTAATGCAATAAGGATAGGCCTTGAAAATCTTAAAGGGATGATTAAGTGAAAAAAGAAGAACTGAAAGCCCTCATCAAAGCGGGCGAAACGCTCACCCTTGACGATGAGGCGAGAAAAAAATATCCGGGCGAATACATCAAACTTTCACACGGATACACTCACTATGAACTTGCGGGTGAAGGCGAGGCGGTTGTGCTCGTGCACGGCTATTCAACGCCTTACTTCATCTATGATAAACTCTATGCCCGTTTCCTTGAACTCGGCTATAAAGTGCTGCGCTATGACCTTTACGGCAGAGGCTTTTCTGACAGACCGGGAGGAAAGCACGACCAGGCATTTTTCGCTCAGCAGCTTGAAGAACTAACCCGCGCCCTGCTCGGCGATGAGCAGTTTATTCTCTGCGGCACATCAATGGGAGGGGCAATCACCTCAACCTACTGTATGATGTACCCGGGCAGAGTGAAAAAACTGATTCTGCTCGCCCCTGCGGGTATGGATTCCTTCAAACCTCCGTTCTATATGAAACTCTGCGCCTCCAAAGGGCTTGGCAGTATTCTTTTCAGCCTGATAGGCGACAAGGTGCTTATCAGCAGCACCTCCGGTGAATTGTATCACTGTCCGCAGGAAGAGAAAGATTACTACACCCGCTCGTTTGCCGAAGGATGCAAGTACAAGGGCTACCTCAAATGCACTCTCTCATCCTTAAGATACACAATCCTCGACACCGCGAAATCAATGAAGGGATATAAATCCGTCGGCGAGCAGAAAATACCGTTGCTTGTGATATGGGGAGATATAGATAAAACGATGCCCTATTACCAGCATACGCGTCTGCTCGAAGTCTGCCCGCAGGCAGAACTTCACACTTTTGAGGGCTTCGGACATACCTTCCTCTTTGATGACGGCAAGAAGACAATGGATGTAATTGAAAAATTCATATAATTAAAAGCCCGCAGGAATCAATCCTGCGGACTTTATCTTTTATTCTGCGGCGCTTATTATCACTTTTTCAGCCAGCGCTTCAAGCTGCTCAATGCTTTCGAGCGCGCCTATTTCACGCCTGAATGAGGCGGCGCCTCTCACACCTTTTATGTACCAGCCGGCGTGCTTTCTCGCCTCTCTCATACCCACATAGTCGCCCTTATATTCGCAGAGCTTTTTGATATGGTTTACCATAACCCGCATCTTTTCTTCAATCGGCGGCTCGGGCAGAGTTTCTCCCGCGCCGAGCAGGGTGTTTATCTGAGCGAATATCCACGGATTCCCGAGCGCGCCCCTGCCTGCCATAATATGGTCACAGCCCGTGTATTCATACATCTTTTTTGCGCTTTCGGCATCCGTTATATCACCGTTTCCGGTAACGGGAATATTTACCGCTTCTTTTACCGCCTTTATTACATCAAGGTCAACGGGCGGAGCATACATTTGTTTCCTTGTCCTGCCGTGTACGGTTATTGCCGCCGCGCCGGCGTTTTCGAGCATCACGGCGAGAGCAGGAGCGTTCACGCTGCTTTCATCCCAGCCCGAGCGCATCTTCACCGTAACGGGCAGACTGACCGCTTTTGCGCACGCTTCGGTTATCCTCGCGGCGAGGTCAGGGTCTTTCATAAGCGCGCTTCCGCCGCCGTGCCCTGCAACCTTCGGGGCGGGGCAGCCCATATTGATATCCACCGCGAAACAGCCCGTCGACTCGGCGAGTTTTGCCGCCTGTGCCATCGCCTCAGGCTCACAGCCGAAAATCTGCACAACGGCGGGTCTTTCGTTTTCGCTCAGCGACATAAGCAGAGCGGACTTTCTGTCGTGCATAATCAGGCCTTTCGCGCTGACCATTTCTGTATATACACAGGACGCACCGTAAGACAGACAGAGTTCTCTGAAAGCCCTGTCCGTTACCCCCGCCATCGGCGCGAGTGCGCAGTATCCTTTTAATACGGTATCTCCGATGTTCATTTTATCACCGCTAAAATAGTATCATATAAATCGGTTATGTTCAATATCAAAAAAATGTGGCACACCTGCGTATAATATGATATAATAAATTAGATAAGCGGCAAAATGAGGTGTTTATATGAAACTGCTTGCGCTTGACGGAAACAGCATAGTCAACAGAGCCTTTTACGGTGTGAAACTTCTCTCCACCAAAGACGGCTCTCACTTTACCAATGCCATTTACGGCTTTATGAATATCCTGCTCAAACTTGAGGCGGATGTGAAGCCCGATGCCGTTGCCGTTGCGTTTGATGTGAAAGCGCCTACATTCAGGCATAATATGTATGACGGATACAAAGCAAACCGCAAGGGTATGCCGGATGAACTTGCGAGCCAGATGCCCTGGCTCAAAGACCTGCTTACCGCGCTCGGCATAAAAATACTCGAAGCCCCCGGCTGGGAGGCGGATGATATACTCGGCACTCTCGCGGCAAACTGCGGCGAAAACGATTTCTGCTATATCGCTACGGGAGACAGGGACTCTCTGCAGCTTGTCAGGGATAATGTAAATGTCCTGCTCGCTTCCACCAAGATGGGAGCCCCCGCAACCACGCTCTATGATACCGCCAAAATCGCCGAGGATTATCTTGTGCCCGACCCGCGCCGCCTGATTGATATCAAGGCACTGCAGGGCGACAGTTCGGACTGCATTCCCGGTGTTGCCGGCATAGGCGAAAAAACGGCAAAAGACCTTGTGTCAAAATTCGGCACGGTTGATGAAATATATGCTTCTCTCGACACGCTCGATATCAAGCAGGGTGTCAGGGATAAACTCGCCGCAGGCAAAGAAACGGCATATCTCAGCCGCACGCTCGGCACCATAGTGACCGACGCGCCCGTTGATGTTGCCTACGCCTCCTATGTGCCCGCCGAGCCGGATTCATATAAGGTGACAAGCATCCTTTCGGAGCTCGAAATGTTCAAACTGCTTGACCGCCTTAACTTAAAGCCCGTTGAGCGCCCCGCTGTTTCCGCTTCGGCACCTCAGGTAAACAACGAAGTGTATGAGGTAAGCGACCTCATTCTGCTGTGCAATGAACTCAAAAAGAGCGGTAAGGCGTATTTCACTTTTGATGACGGCGTTTTCTTCTTTGCTACGGAAAGAGGCGTTGCGAAGGTAAACCCCGCAAACGACGGCTATGTTAAATTCCTTGAGGATTTCCTCTTTGACGCGGGAATTGAAAAATACACCTACGACTGCAAGGCTCTTTACAGATTTTTCTATGATTACAGAGTTGACCTTGAAATAAACGGCATCAGGGGCGACGCTATGCTCAGCGCCTATGTGCTTAACCCCTCATCAACCTATGAACTCCGCCGTATTGCGGGCGAATACGCAGGGGCGATGAATCCGCCTGATGACACCGGCGTGCTTACTGCCTATCTTCCTGCAGCTTTTGAAAGCCTTGACAGGCAGATTAAGGAAAACGGGCAGGAAAAACTGCTCGACGAAATCGAACTTCCGCTTGCAAAAGTGCTTGCCTCAATGGAAAAAGAGGGTTTTCTTACCGACAGGGAGGGAATCGAGCGTTTCGGCGAATCGCTCGGTGAGAGAATCAACGTGCTGCTCGGCGAAATCTACGGCGAAGCGGGTTATGAGTTTAATCTCAATTCTCCCAAACAGCTCGGCGAGGCTCTGTTTGAAAAAATGGGTCTCCCTGCAAAGAAAAAGACAAAGACGGGCTATTCCACCAACGCGGAGGTGCTCGAAAGCCTTGCGGACGATTACCCGGTAGTCTCCAAGATACTCGAATACCGCGCCCTTACAAAACTCAAATCGACTTACTGTGAAGGTCTCCTTAAAGTGATAGGGGAGGATGGCAGAGTTCACTCATCCCTCAACCAGACTGAAACCAGGACGGGCAGGATTTCATCATCCGAGCCCAATCTTCAGAATATCCCAGTGCGCTCGTCTCTGGGCAAGGAAATGCGTAAATTCTTTGTTGCCCGCAAGGGGTGCGTACTTGTTGACGCCGACTATTCGCAGATTGAACTTCGCGTGCTCGCCCATATGGCAAACGACAAAAATATGATTGAGGCGTTTTCGAGCGGCGAAGATATTCACACCATAACCGCCTCGCAGGTATTCGACCTGCCTGTTATGATGATAACGCCTCAGCTCAGAAGCAGGGCAAAAGCCGTCAATTTCGGCATCGTTTACGGCATAGGCGCTTTTTCACTCTCAAAGCAGATAGGCGTTTCCGTGCCTCAGGCGGATTCCTACATAAAGGACTATCTGAGAAATTTCAGCGGCGTTGACACCTATATGAAAAAAACTGTTGAAAACGCGAGAAAGACGGGCTATGTTGAAACTCTGTTCAATAGGCGCAGATACCTGCCCGAGATTCAGGCGTCAAACGGAAATGTGAGAGCCGCAGGCGAAAGAATGGCTATGAATATGCCGATTCAGGGCACAGCGGCGGATATAATCAAAATAGCGATGATAAAGGTATATAACGCTCTCGAGCAGATGAAACTCGGCGCGAAACTCATTTTGCAGGTGCACGATGAACTGATAGTTGAGGCGCCCGAGAGCGAAGCGCAGGTTGTAAAGACCATACTCAAACGCGAAATGGAAAACGCCGTGAAGACCCGTGTTGCCCTGATTGCGGATGTAGGCATGGGCAAAACCTGGTATGACGCGAAGGACTGATTATGGATTATAAAATTGTTCCGATGAGTGCGGCCCATATTGATGAAGCGGTAAAGGCGGAAGAAATCTGCTTTTCCGTGCCGCTTACAAAAGAGGGCTTTGAGAGAGAACTGAAAAATGAAAACTCGCATTACCTTGTTGCCGCAGGCGAAAAGGTACTCGGCTACATAGGTGTGCACGAAATAGCGGGGGAGGCATATATCCACAATATCGCCGTGCTCCCGGAATACCGCCGCGCTGGAATCGGCAGAGCTATGCTCAAAAGTGCCTGCGACGGCGCGCGCGAAAGAGGATGCGAATTCATCACCCTTGAGGTGAGGCAGTCCAACGCTCCCGCAATTGCGCTTTATGAAAAATGCGGCTTTGCAAAAGCGGGTGTCAGAAAAAATTTTTACTCGAAGCCGGCGGAAGACGGTGTTATTTACACAAAGTATTTCAGAGGTGAAGTATGAATATTCTCGCAATAGAATCCTCCTGTGACGAAACCGCCGCGGCGGTTGTCAGAGACGGCAGAGAAGTACTTTCCAATGTGATAGCATCACAGGTGAAAGAGCATATTATATACGGCGGAGTTGTGCCGGAAATCGCTTCCAGAATGCACGCTCAGGCTATAAGCGGAGTAACTGCGAAAGCGCTTGAAGACGCTGGTATGACTCTCGATGATATTGACTGCATCGGCGTCACCTATGCGCCCGGTCTCATCGGCGCGTTACTTGTAGGTGTAAACTTTGCCAAAGGACTCGCTTATGCAAGCGGTAAACCGCTTGTGCCCGTTCATCATCTGCGCTCGCATGTCGCGGCAAACTATATTTCGTCCTCTCTTGAGCCGCCTTTCCTCTGCCTTATTGTTTCGGGAGGTCACACCCATATAGCGGCTGTTGAAGACTATACTCATTTCAGAGTTATCGGCAGGACTCGTGACGATGCGGCAGGCGAGTGTATGGATAAGTCTGCAAGAAGTATGGGGCTCGATTATCCGGGAGGAGTAAACCTTGACAGAGTAAGCAAAGACGGCAACTCCGACGCATACGTTTTCCCGCGCCCGAGAGTTGACGGCAGCAGATACGATTTCAGTTTTTCGGGGCTCAAAACCGCCGTGCTCAACACTGTGAACAACGCAAAGCAGAAGGGTGAAGAGATTGTCATACCTGACCTCGGCGCATCCTGCATCAAAACGGTTGTAAACTGCCTTACGGACAACACAATCTCCGCCGCCGAAGAATTCGGATTCAAAAAAATCGCCCTCGCAGGCGGTGTGAGCGCAAACTCGGTGCTCAGAAGAGAGATGGCGGCAATCTGCGCCGAAAAAGGTTTTGAACTCTATATGCCCGATCTTTCTTTCTGCGGTGATAATGCCGCTATGGTCGGCGCGCAGGCGTATTATGAGTATCTTGCAGGAAACACGGCAACGCCCGAACTCAACGCCTACGCCACAAAAGAAATATAGATTTCGGTCATAGAATAAACGGCGAAAAACGAACAAAAAAGAATAAGAGGACTGCTTGTTACCAACTCGCAGTCCTCATTTTTTTATTCATTCAAAATTTTCATAAGGAATAGATTATTTTTTTTGTTCTCGGCGTCTTTTCGCCTTCGCCGTACTTTAGTACTGTCTTCAGTCGAAAATGAAAACGAAAACCGTCAGAAACATAGTCGTCCTGCTCGCTGGTTCGCTTCGCAGTTCTCCTTGTTTCTTCCTCTCACCGCCTCGTTTCATCCGCCACAGGCGGCGCATCGTCGGTTCGACCGTTTCTTCGCCCTTCCGAAGTGCCGTTGAGGCAGTGCAATCTGAAACAGATGTATTTTAAAAACTCGCATTGTAGGGAACGCCGTTCCGGCGTTCCGTCCGTGCCGCAGGCGCGGAATTGCTAACACCTTACAGCCTAATTCCTAACGCCTTAATTAAAATGTATCTTCCTCTATATACACTTTGATTATCTTCGGCAGTATGAACAGGAACTTCGGCAGCCATTCGCCGAATGCGTATGCGCCGAGCGCCGCGATTGAGGGGACAACGCTTGCGGTGTATGCCGCCGCGCTTGTGGTGTTGTCGCCTGTGAAGGTGATTTCGTTTTTGCCTGTCTCTTTGGTGAGCGTGAAAGAATCGGTGTTGGTTATCAGCCTTTCTCCGCTTTCATCCGTAAGTTCGTCGGAAAGAATATATGAGTTGAATGTAAGGTTTCCGCCTTCAATACTCACGGTGTTGAAGCAGCCGCCTATATTCTTTTCATCGGTCGAATTCCAGTCGCTTCCGTTCCAGTAGTTACCATAGCCGCCCTTCTGTATAATCAGCGTGTTGATGAACTCTGTCTTTGTGAATGTGCCGGCGAGGAAAGAGCGGATTTCATATCTCTTTGAGCCTGCCGTGCCGCAGAGTGTGTAAACCGTGCCGTCGTCGCTGAGTTTGTTGCCTTTGAGCGACTTTGTCCTCAGGTACTGATGGTCGTGACCGCTTATTACGAGATCAACACCGCATTCGTCGCAGACCTTGGTGAATGACTTTTGCAGATACATCGCGTCGGGCCATTTACCGTCTTTGCCGAGAGTGTATGGCGATTTGTGCATGCAGACTATTTTCCAGTCTTTGTCGGTTGAGTTGAGATCGTTTTTAAGCCATTTCAGCTGAGCGAGCGAGATTGAAATCAGATCGTTGGTATTGACCACGGCGAAGTGGCAGTTGCCGTAATCGAATGAGTAGTTTATGCCGTCTTTGACTTCAACGCTTTCGCTCTCGTCAAGGCAAAACATATTTCTGAACCAGTATTCACAGCTGAAACCGTCGTGATTTCCGGTAATAGGAACGAGTGTGGTTGAGGCGTTTATCGCTGAAAAGGCTTCATCATAAAGGTCCCACTCTTCGTTGGTGCTGTCGTTAGTGAAGTCGCCGAGATTTACGATAAACTCAGACGAGGGCAGGGTAGCAAGCGCGGCGTTAACGGTGTTTGCGCCTTTTTCAAAGTTTTCGGCTGAACTTGCCTGCACGTCCGCCACTACAACAAATTCAAGTTTATCGTCGCCGTCATCAGTGGTGAATGTACCGAAGGGCTCGCCGTTTATTGAGTAGTTATAGGTTTTGCCGCTTTCAAGCCCGGATGCTTTTGCCTGATGGCAGTAGTTGCCTTCCCATTCAAACGCATCTCTGTATGAAATCTGCGCTCCGGCGTCAGCGCCGCTTTCATCCGTAACAGTGAGCGTCGTTTTGGCGATTTCACGCGTGTACCAGGTGAAGCCGCGTGAAGTTTGCGGGTCGCCGTTTACAGTGCAGGAAACCCTGAAAATGTCTGCGCTCTTTTCCGGCGCGTCTCCGTCTGCTCTTGCCGTGAAAGCACAGCAAATAAGCAGTGAAAGAGCGAGGAGAAGCGCGGTGATTTTTTTGATTTTTTTCATATTCGGCACCTCAGTCAAGAGTTATTTCAATGTCATATTCGGGCAGCCATATACCTTTGCACATATCTCTTGCCCTGAAAATGACCGAGTTTTCATATACTTCAACTATGCATCCGAGCCCGTGCTCGTTATATTCGCCGTCGGCGTTGTTGCAGCAGAGCGAGGGCAGATTTACGGAATCAAAGCCGTCAATCTTTTCGTAAGTGTACTGACCGAAGCCCGTGTGCTCGTGACCCGTAATCAGAATAACATTATTGTATTTTCCGAGTATTGCTCTTATTTCATCGCTCTGCGCACCCACGGAGCCCGCCGAATCTATCGGGCTGTTCCACACCTGAGGCAGACCGTGTGTCAGTTTGAGCGGCTGGTGAATCAGCACAAAGGTCAGTTCGCCGTTCTGCGAGGCAAGTTCGCTGTCAAGCCACTCAAGCTGTTCTTTGCCGATATATGATTCTTCAAATTCCGTCCTGTCGCTGCCCATAACTATGAACTTAACGCCTTGTATAAATTCGGAATGATGCAGGCAGTCGGCGTCTTCATCGCCGTTGAGTGTGTTCATAAATTTGTTGAATCTTGCCGACGAAACGGCGTAGGGTTTCAGCCTTATATCGTGGTTGCCCACACAGCCGATATACCTGAGCGGGAGGGAGCCGAGTTCATCGCAAAACATCTGATATTCTTCGGGCATTCCGTTTTCCGCCACATCCCCGGCAATCAGCATTGCGTCAAGCCCCTGCGCGGCGCGTAAGTCTTCAGATGCGCCTTTGAAATACACCATTCTGTCGGGCATATAGTTGCTTATCTGCGGGTCGGCTATCGCCGCAAACACAAGTTTTGCGGAGTTATCCGAAGGCTTTACAGGCGCCTCCTGCGACGGCGGAGTTACCCCGCCCGCAAATGAGCAGTAAAGCGAAAAAATCAAAGCGAAAAGCCTGTAAACCGCTTTTGAGAGAAGTGTGCTGAGCATTTTCTCACCCCTGAAATAATAAATTTGATTTCATACACATAAAATAATATCACCGCCCGCCGCTTTTGTAAATATGAAATTCACGCGGGCAGAATTTCCTTGACAAAAAACGCCTTATAAAGTAATATTATTATAAGTGTACCCTTGCGAAAGGACCGTGATTATTATGCAGATTTATGAAGAACTTGTGGCAAGAGGACTTATTGCCCAGGTTACAAACGAAGAAGAAATCAGAAAGATGGTTAACAGCGGACAGGCCAAGTTTTATATCGGATTTGACTGCACTGCTGATTCTCTTACAGCCGGTCATTTTATGGCGCTCACTCTTATGAAGCGCCTGCAGATGGCGGGCAACAAGCCCGTTGCTCTTATCGGCGGCGGCACCACAATGATAGGCGACCCCTCCGGCAGGACCGATATGAGAAAGATGCTCACCAAAGAGGATATCGACCATAACGCCGAATGCTTCAAAAAGCAGATGGAAAGATTTATCGAATTCGGCGAAGGCAAAGCCGAGATGGTAAATAACGCCGACTGGCTTATGAACCTCAACTATATCGACCTTCTCAGGGAGGTTGGAGCCTGCTTCTCCGTCAACAATATGCTCAGAGCAGAGTGCTACAAGCAGAGGATGGAAAAAGGTCTTTCCTTCCTTGAGTTCAACTATATGATAATGCAGAGTTATGATTTCTATCATCTCTTCCGCGAATACGGCTGCAATATGCAGTTCGGCGGTGACGACCAGTGGAGCAATATGCTCGGAGGCACCGAACTTATCAGAAAGAAACTCGGCAAGGACGCACACGCAATGACAATCACCCTGCTTACCGACTCGCAGGGCAACAAAATGGGCAAGACCGCAGGCAACGCCGTATGGCTTGACCCCGAAAAGACATCGCCTTACGATTTCTATCAGTACTGGCGTAATGTCGGCGATGCCGATGTAATCAAGTGCCTTCGTATGCTCACCTTCCTTCCGCTTGAGCAGATTGATGAAATGGCTCAATGGGAAGGCAGCAAACTTAATACTGCCAAAGAAATACTCGCTTTCGAGCTTACCAAACTCGTTCACGGTGAAGAAGAGGCGCAGAAAGCGCAAAACGCCGCAAGGGCTCTCTTCGGCGGCAACGGAAGCAATGAGAATATGCCCTCGACCGTGCTCGGCGATGAAGATTTTACAGACGGCGCGATTGACATACTCTCCGTACTTATCAAAACCGGCATCACCAAATCAAGAGGAGAGGGCAGACGCCTTGTTGAGCAGGGCGGCGTGTCCGTTGATGACGCGAAGGTCACCGACTTCAATCTCTCTTTCACCAGACAGGCTCTGAGCGAAAAGCCCATAGTCGTAAAGAAGGGAAAGAAAGTATTCCATAAGGTGGAGGCCTGATGGCTCCGTTTGCTCTGTTTCTTGACATTGACCGCACACTCACTTCTTCGGGTTTCGTAATCCCGCGCCGCAACATTGACGCGCTCACGGAAGCAAGGCGGCAGGGTCACAAGGTGTTTATCAATACGGGCAGGTCTCACGGCAACATTCCGCCCGATATTCTCAGGCAGATAGAGGTTGACGGTATAATCTCCGGCGACGGCACCGTTGTATCAATAGCGGGCGAAATCATTTACTCCGATTTTATGAGCCGCGATGTGTTTGCCGAAATAGCCGCCGCTGTTTATTCCGACCCTGAATGCTGGGGAGTATTTGAAGGTCTCGGAAGCAGTTACACCGTCACGGGCAGAAGCAAACTGCTTTCAAGAAACGAAAACGAGTATCCCACACTCGATTCACTGCTCTCGGCAACCAAAGACGATAAAATGCAGGTCGTTGCCGTAAGCAACACATTAAACAGCAAAGTGCTTGACTCTCTGCGTGAAAAAATGTCCGTCTACGCGTTTGATACATACTACGATATAGTTTCAAAAGGCAACAACAAATCAAACGGAATGCTCAGAGTGATTGAAGCGCTCGGCATACCAAAGCAGAATACAATCGCTTTCGGCGACAGCGAAAACGATATGGAAATGCTCAGAAACGCCGCGATAGGAGTTGCGGTGGCAAATTCACAGAAAAAAGTGCTTGAAATCGCCGATTACATCGCGCCTTCAAACGATGACGCGGGCGTAGGCGAAGCAATAGAAAGATTCATTCTGAAAGGAGTTAACCATAATGAATAAGGTCCTCAAAAAAACTCTCAAAGGCGCCGCTATTGCCGGAATTGCATATCTCGGAGTAGGCGAGGTGATTTACGAAACTTTCGTAAACATTGATTTTCACAACTGGCTCGGTGCCGCTACCGGTATTTTCAATGACCCGGAAAAAGAAAAATTCTTTGAGCAGTGCACTCTGCTTCACGAGGCAAATGACTGGTATGACGCAGTAACCGGAGGAGATACCGAATTCTTCTCACAGCGTCTTCACAGGCAGACCTACGCGAAAGTATATTTTCAGGATGAACCGACCGATAAGTGGGCAATCGTAAATCACGGTTACACCGACACGCCCAAGACTATGGCAATCTACGCCAAGACCTATTTTGAGCACGGCTTCAATGTTGTTGTTCCCTATATGGTAGGTCACGGCCCCGACAAGAGCAGTTACACAACCATGGGCTTCAAGGATAAGTTCGTGGTGCTTGACTGGATTGACTATGTGCTCGACCTCAACAAAGATGCCAAAATCGTGCTTCACGGCCACTCAATGGGCGCTGCTACCACTATGATTACCACGGGCGAAGTTCTGCCCTCTAATGTGGTTGCCGCCGTTGCGGACTGCGGCTACACTTCCTGCTGGGATGAGTATTCAAGCCAGGTAGGTCCCATGATGCATCTGCCCGCCGCTCCGATAGTTACCTCCGCCAACATCGTTTCAAAACTCAGGGGCAACTTCGATTTCAAAGATGCTTCTCCGATTAAGGCCGTTGTCAACTCGCAGACTCCCACTCTCTTCATTCACGGCGACGCCGATACATTTGTTCCCTACACAATGATGCAGCCGCTCTATGAAGCTTGCGGCGCACCCGACAAGCAGATGCTTACCGTAGCGGGCGCGGCTCACGCGGTTTCCGTTTATGTTGACTATGATCTTTACTGGGGCACAGTAAAAGAGTTCATCGGCAAATATATCGAGTTTTAATCTGTTACATAAATAAAAAAAGCAGAGCACCTTGGGCGGAGAGTCGTAATCCAGTATTGGTTTTCACGGAAAACTAAAGCCGCAGCACATCGTCAGATTTGCTTACCATACATACTCAGTATGCTTTCGCAAATCTTCCTTGTTCTGCGGCTTATTTTTCACGGGAAAACTGCTTTGCACCTCAAAGAGATGAAATTTGTGCATA
>JAEEGL010605919.1_pt1 | contig 83123 bp, 69 predicted proteins | sample 9134231 | NCBI WGS metagenome assembly JAEEGL01 (sample SAMN16246548, study PRJNA631951) | gut metagenome | biome: gut microbiome; feature: rumen; material: fiber-attached | host: Bos | place: Iran: Karaj | collected 2018-10
GTCATCATCGGTGGCGACGATAGCAACACCAACGCCTGCGTCCTCGCTGAATACTATGCAGCCAAGAACTATGGCGTGCAGGTTATCGGTTGTCCCAAGACTATCGACGGCGACCTGAAGAACGAGCAGATTGAGACCTCTTTTGGTTTCGATACAGCCTGTAAGACCTATTCGGAGTTGATCGGTAACATCGAGCGTGACTGTAACTCTGCCCGTAAGTACTGGCACTTCATCAAGGTGATGGGTCGCTCTGCTTCTCACATCGCCCTGGAGTGTGCCCTGCAGACACAGCCGAACATCTGTCTGATTTCCGAGGAGATCGAGCAGAAGAACATGAGCCTTGATGATGTCGTTGACTATATCGCCAATGCCGTAGCCGTTCGTGCTGCTGATGGTAACAACTTCGGTACGGTGATTATCCCTGAGGGCGTGATCGAGTTTATTCCTGCTATCAAGAAGCTGATTGCTCAACTCAACGACGTGCTCGCTATGCCTGAGGCTAAGGATCTCGGCCGTTCAGAGCAGATCGACTTCGCCAAGAGTCACCTGACCGAGGAGAACCTGGCAGTCTTCAATTCATTGCCCACAAGTGTTGCCCGTCAGCTGGCTCTCGACCGTGACCCCCACGGAAATGTACAGGTGAGCCTGATCGAGACTGAGAAGCTGCTCTCTACGATGGTGGCAGTGAAGATGGAGAAGATGAAGAAGGCCGGTCAGTATAGCGGTAAGTTCGCTGCCCAGCATCACTTCTTCGGTTATGAGGGTCGTTGCGCTGCTCCTTCTAACTTCGACGCCGACTACTGCTACGCACTCGGAACAAGTGCTGCTCAGCTGATTGCCAATGGTAAGACCGGTTACATGGCTATCGTCAAGAACACAACCGCTCCCGCAGAGCAGTGGATCGCCGGTGGTGTGCCCATCACCATGATGATGAACATGGAACGTCGTAACGGTGAGATGAAGCCTGTAATCAGAAAGGCTCTTGTAGAACTCGATGGAGCTCCCTTCAAGACCTTCGCAGCTCAACGTGATGATTGGGCTAAGAACACGGCTTATATCTATCCGGGCCCAATCCAGTACTGGGGACCCACAGAAGTCTGTGACCAGCCTACCAGAACACTGGCACTTGAGCAGGCTAAGTAAATAAGTTGAAGATTAAGGGTTAATAATTATGATATGCTGTGCAGGCGAAAACAAATGCGATGCTTGTCAGGGTCATCATAATTGTTAATCCTTAATTATTTTTCTGAGATGGTAAAGAGGAGAGTAGTTCGCCGTAAAGGAGTAGGCACGACACGGACATATCATGGTCCTGGCCGGAGAAGACGACCGAGTCTTCTAATACGTATGCTCCGGAGACTACCAGGATGGGCCTGGTGGGTTGGCGGTGTGACTATCGTCCTGGCCTATGTCTGGTTTTTCTACTATTTCTTTGTCAGTCCTTTCGGCTTCCGTTGGCGGGCGCTTTATGGTGACGTGTCCTATCCGGAAGGTTATGAGATACATGGTATCGATATCTCCCATCATCAGGGGCGCATCGACTGGGGCGAACTGAAGGATAACGGAAGCATCAACAGATGTCCAATCCGTTTTGTCATGATCAAAGCAACGGAAGGAGCCACCCAGACCGATGAGAATTTCCGTGATAATTTCTATCAAGCACGTGAGAATGGCTTTACACGAGGTGCCTATCACTTCTATAGTGTGCATACACCAGCAGAGCAACAGGCCTATCATTTTATGAGTACAGTGAAACTTGAGAATGGTGATCTGCCGCCAGTGCTGGATGTAGAGCATAAACCCAAGGAACAGACTGACGAGGAGTTCAAGAACTCCGTGCTTCTATGGCTTCAACTTGTGGAAAAGCATTATCAGGTCAAGCCCATTATCTATACTTACTATAAGTTCAAGAAACGTTACCTCAGCGATTCTATCTTCAACCAGTATCCATATTGGATAGCCCATTATTATGTTGATTCTCTGGAATACCAGGGACCATGGAAATTCTGGCAGCATACCGATGCTGGACGGTTGCCAGGCATCAAAGGTAGTGTAGACTTCAATATCTACAATGGCTCTTATTATGACCTTCGTCAGATGACCATTGGTTCTCAGGAGACCATTGGTGTGAAAGCCTACAGCGAATAGGCATCCCTCCTTTCTTTTTTATAGCCTCCGTCTGAACTCAGAACAAGTGATGGCTGTGGCGATAGCCACATTCAGACTATCGGCTGTATCTCCTTGGTGGAAATCCGGGATGAGCAGTCGGTGGCTAACACGCTGACGGACGTTATCGGAGATGCCATTGCCTTCGTTTCCCATGATGATAAGTCCTTCATGTGAGAGAGGTTGCGTGTAAATGTTCTCTCCGTCGAGGAACGTACCGTAGACAGGGAAATCGTGGGGCAGAGAATCCAGAAAGCTAGGGAGATCAGTATATATGATGTTTACTCGGGCGATACTCCCCATCGTAGCCTGTACAACCTTTGGATTCCAGGCGTCAACGGTCTCTTCGCTGCAGTATATCGTGTCGATACCGAACCAATCGGCAATACGTATGATGGTTCCCAGATTACCAGGGTCTTGTACACCGTCAAGGGCTAACGACAGACCGGATGGGGTCTTTGATGCTTTTACGTCGGGTATGGGAAAGAGCGCAAGAACCTGTTGGGGGTGTTGTTGGAAACTGAGACGACGCAGTTCGTCGTCAGTAACTTTTACGATCTCGCCATCCGTTTTGAATAGATGAGAATGTGCATGGAGGTACTCTTCTGTTGCGAAAAGCATCTTCGGTTGAGCGCGTTGCATGAGATCATCAACCGTCTTGGTACCCTCTGCGACAAACAGACCTTCACGGCGACGGTATTTCTTTTGTTCGAGTAATCGGATGTATTTGAACTGGTTTTTACTGATCATTTTCCCAAAAGTCGTTAATTCCGTGGCAAAGATAACAATTTATCAAGAATTTAGATTCATGAATTAAGAGTTTTTTGTATTTTTGCAATTCAAAATGACCGTACCGATGAAGATGTTCCGATTATGGAGAAACGTTTCCTTAGTTACAGGCACACTGCTGATATGTGCCTGTTCGGTTACGCGTGACCTTCCTGAAGACTCCTATCTGCTGAACCATGTGAAGGTGGTAGCCGACGGGAAGTACAAGGACATCAGTACCACCCAGTTGAAAGATTATGTCAGGCAGAAGACAAACTCTCGTTGGTTCTCTACCTTCAGGATCCCCTTGGGAGTCTATTCCATGGCTGGCAGAGACAGCTCATGGTTGAACCGTACCTTACGAGCGATGGGTGAGCCCCCAGTACTCTTTGATAGTATGCTGGCACGTCAGACGTGTGAGGACCTGAAATTGGCGCTGCAGAACAAAGGATATATCGACGCACAGGTAGAGCTCTACGCTCAAAAGAGAAAGAAAAAAGTAGATGCCTATTATGTGCTTCATCCCAACACCCCTCATCATATTGGGACGTATGAGGTTGACATCCGGGATTCTGTTATCAGCAAGCTACTCGCTGACAGAAAGCCGACCCTTCATACTGGCATGCAGTTCAGTACGGAGGCCCTGAATACCGAACGATCACAGATTACATCGTTTCTCCAGAACCGGGGATACTTCCGGTTTCATAAAGAGTATATCACCTATCGTGCTTACAGAGACGCCGAGCATCACCGCATCAACCTGACCATGGTGCTTCATCCTTATCAGCGTTCAGAAATGCCTGACACCCTGCATAGTTGCTACAGCATCAGAAACATTATTTATCAGAGTGGGAGTGCCACCGACAGTGTGATCCATCTGCGTCAGCATGTGCTGAGAGAGAACACCTTTCTGAAAGAAAGAGGACTCTATTCTGCGGAAGCCCTGCAGAACACATACAGTCATTTCGGACGACTTGGTGCTGTCAGATATACGAACATCAGTTTTGAACCGGTTGCAGACACCCGACAACTTGACACAAGGATTCTGATACAGACAAACAAACCGTCCACCGTCAGTTTTCAGCCGGAAGGAACAAATACGGCAGGCGACTTCGGCGCAGCTGCCTCATTGACCTATCAGAACAAAAACCTGTTCCGTGGCTCAGAGACATTCAGTATGCAGATACGTGGAGCCTATGAGGCGATCCGAGGACTGGAGGGTTACCGTAATCAGGATTTTATCGAATATAGTGCTGAGAGTAGATTGTCGTTCCCGCGTTTTATCTTCCCGTTCCTGAGTTCGGATGTGCGTCGTCGGATCATTGCCACAAGTGAGGTGACATTGCTCTATGACTCTCAGGATCGTCCTGAGTTTCACCGCAGAGTCTTGTCGGCAGGGTGGCATTATCAATGGAAGCCCCAGCACCATAATGACAGTTATCGTTTCGATCTGGTGGATCTGAACTATGTGTTTATGCCGTGGATCAGTGAGACCTTCAGGAATGAATACCTGGAGAATACCTCAAACTCCAATGTGATCCTCCGTTATAACTATGAGGATCTGTTTATCATGCGGATGGGTTTTGGGTATGCTTATAATAACCGTCGACTGGCTTTTAAGACTCATGTGGAAACCGCAGGAAACCTCCTGAATCTCACATCAAGCATGTTTGGTGGCTCCAAGAATGAATATGGTCAATACCGAGTTTTTGATATCGCCTATGCCCAGTATGTAAAGGCGGACATTGACCTCACCAAGAACCTGCTTCCCGCAGGCTTCCGTGACCAACTGGTCTTCCATCTCGGATGGGGTATTGCCTATCCTTATGGCAACAGCAAGGTGCTACCCTTTGAGAAACGCTATTTCTCTGGAGGTGCCAACAGTGTAAGAGGATGGAGCGTGAGAAGTCTTGGACCGGGAAGCTACAAAGACAAAGACGGACGAATCAATTTCATTACTCAGACCGGTGACATGAAACTGGACATCAACTTAGAATATCGTACCCAACTGTTCTGGAAATTCAGTGGTGCTATCTTCGCCGATGCGGGAAACATATGGACATTAAGACGGTACGACGAACAGCCAGGAGGACAATTGACGTTACGTAGTCTGGTTAATGATATGGCTGTGAGTTGTGGTATGGGATTACGTCTGAATTTTGACTATTTCATCCTTCGCTTTGATCTCGGTATGAAAGCCATCAACCCGGCCTATCAGATGGAAGAAGAGGCTCATTATCCGCTCATCCATCCTGATCTAAGTCGTGACCTGGCCTTCCACTTCGCCGTCGGACTGCCATTCTAAGCGTTAAAAAATAACAAGGTACAGTATTAATTTCTAATTCTTAATTCTTAATTATATTTTTATTCGTACCTTTGCAAGAAAATAGAATAGAGACATGTTAAAATTTATATCGTTTGGAAGCGGCAGCAGTGGTAATTGTTATTACTTAAGCACCGCCACAGACGGACTGATTATAGATATTGGCGTAGGGATACGCACACTGAAAAAGCAATTCAGAGAATATGGCATCAGCTTAAATAGCGTACGACGGATCTTCGTGACACACGATCATGCCGATCATATCAAGTCCGTAGGCTCGTTTAGCCATGACTATCATGTTCCTGTTTATGCCACACGCCTCGTCCATCAGGGTATCGACCACAACTATTGTGTGCAACGGAAGGTGTTGGAGGAACTGAAGAATGTCATGGAGATTAATCAACCGGTACAGGCTGGAGAATTCCTGGTAAGGTCGTTCTCCGTACCGCACGATGCCAGTGAGAATGTAGGCTATGAGATCCAGGTGGAAGGTGTGACGTTTGTGATAATCACCGACATGGGGAGTGTTACGGAAGAGATCAAAGAGGTCATTTCCAGAGCCAACTATCTGGTCATCGAGGCCAACCATGATATTGAAATGCTGAAGAACGGACCCTACCCGGAGTATCTTAAGAAACGGATACTGAGTGGGAGTGGTCATCTCTCGAATACCGATTGTGGTCATGCATTGGCAGAGAATATGACAGAAAAACTCCGACATGTATGGCTGTGCCATCTCAGTGAGGAGAACAATCATCCGGAGTTGGCCAGGAAAACAGTTGAGACGATTCTCAGGAGCTATGGCATCATCCCTGGGAAGGATTTTGAACTGGAGGTGCTTCGACGGAAAACGCCAACGGGTATATACGAACTCACATAAGAGCATATGAAAGAGGTTTTTGTTAAAGATGTAGAGTTGCAGCAAGCTGCTCAGGAAGGTATGGATGCCTTCTTGAAGGTATTTACGGATGCTATCCACGAGACTATCGGTGGAGAACTGACGGCAGACAATATGGGCGAGTTGAATGCAGACCAGATCACGTTGCTGTCGTGGGAGATCCTGCACGACGAGTTGATGGACGGCGGTTTCGTACAACTTATCCATAACGGCTATGGCCCGTTCATCTTCAAGAACCCCTTTGCCAAGGCCTTACGCCTTTGGGAACTCCGTGAGTTGTCGAAACTGATTTACGATGCACATACCCTCTGGCTCAAATACCGGAACGAGATAGAAAAAGACTGCAGTGAAGAGGAGTTCATGGCGCTCTTTGAGCGTTTCCCCGAATTCGATGATCTTGACGACCGCTTTATTGAACATGAGGAGGAATGGACGGAGGACATCGCTCATTATGTAGACGATCACCTGGAGAATTTTGTGACCATCCAATGAACAAAGAACAAGAACAACTCAGGAAGAAAAGTCCTGTACAGATCCGCAATAAGAAAGCCTCGTTTGAATATTTCTTCATAGAGACCTATACGGCCGGCATTGTACTGACAGGAACGGAGATTAAGTCTATCCGTCTGGGAAAGGCTAGTCTCGTAGATACTTATTGTGTCGTCATCAATGGCGAACTATGGGTGAAGGGGATGAGTATCAGCCCTTATTTCTACGGGTCGTATAACAATCACGAGATGAAACGCGACAGGAAACTCCTGTTGACGAAGAAAGAGATACGTAGTCTGTCCAGCTCAACCAAACAGACGGGATACACCATTGTTCCATTACTGGTGTTCATCGATGAGAAGGGACGTGCAAAGATGGATATTGCCTTATGTAAAGGTAAGAAAGAATATGATAAGCGCCAGACTCTCAAGGAGAAGGAAGACCGTCGTGAGATAGACCGTGCCATGAAACATTATTAAGCCGTGAAAAGACTGAACGATATCATCCAGGACCGTGTGCTCATCCTCGATGGAGCGATGGGCACGAAAATACAGACGTACGGACTAACGGAAAGTGATTTCCGTGGTGACCGTTTTAAGGATGTTGTCGGACAGATGAAAGGCAATAATGACATGCTTTCATTGACACGGCCAGATGTCATTGAGGATATCCATCGCCAGTATCTGCTGGCAGGTGCTGATATCATTGCCACCAACACTTTCAGTAGTCAACGAATATCACAGGCCGACTATGGTCTTGAGGAGGCTGCCCGTGACATGGCATACGAAGGAGCTAGGTTGGCCAGGACCGTTGCAGATGAATTCTCGTCAGAGGAAAAGCCTCGCTTTGTGGCTGGTTCCATCGGTCCGACCAATAAGACCTGTTCTATGTCGCCTGATGTTAGCAATCCTGCAGCCAGAGACCTGACATACGATGAATTATTCGATGCATATCAAGAACAGATTGAGGCTCTCATCGAGGGTGGGGTGGATGCCCTGCTGATAGAGACGATCTTCGATACCTTGAACGCAAAAGTGGCTATTGACGTGGCCCAGCAAGTCATGGAGACAATGGGGGTACGACTCCCTATCATGCTCTCTGTCACGGTAAGCGACCTGGCCGGTCGAACGCTTAGCGGACAGACCCTTGAGGCTTTCTTGGCCAGTGTCAGTTCATACCCTATCTTCTCTATCGGTCTGAACTGTTCCTTTGGCGCCACGCAGATGAAGCCGTTCCTACGGGAATTGGCCAAGAAAGCACCGTATTATATCAGTGCCTATCCGAATGCTGGACTACCTAATTCCATGGGACTTTACGATGAGACGGCGGAGACCATGGCTCCGAAGATGGGGGAGCTTGTCGATGAAGGCCTCGTGAATATCATTGGTGGTTGTTGTGGTACTGATGAGACGTTTATAGCCCAGTATGTTCCTCTTGTGAAAGGGAAGAAACCTCATGTTCCAGTAGGAAAGCCGCAGACAATGTGGCTCTCAGGACTGGAGTTGTTGGATGTGACACCTGAGGTTCAGTTTGTGAATGTCGGAGAGCGCTGTAATGTAGCTGGCTCGCGTAAGTTCCTCCGACTGATCAAGGAAAGGAGTTATGAAGAGGCACTCAGCATTGCCAGGAAACAGGTCGCAGATGGTGCTCTTGTGATAGATGTCAATATGGATGATGGTCTGCTTGACGCCAAAGCAGAGATGGCGAACTTCCTCAATATGATTGCATCGGAACCTGACATCGCCAGAGTACCTGTCATGATCGACTCTTCCGATTGGGATGTTATCCGGGCAGGTCTGAAGTGCGTTCAAGGAAAATCGATTGTGAACTCCATATCGCTGAAGGAAGGCGAAGATAAGTTTCTTGAGCACGCACGGGATGTGGTGCGTTATGGAGCTGCTGTCGTGGTTATGTGCTTTGATGAACAAGGACAGGCGACGACCTATGATCGACGAATAGAAATAGCAGAGAGGGCCTATCATCTTTTGGTGGAGAAGGTCGGCATGAATCCTTTGGATATAATTTTCGACCCGAATGTGTTGGCGGTTGCAACGGGTATGGAAGAACACGATGCCTATGCGGCTGACTTTATAAAAGCGACAGACTGGATTCATAGAAATCTGCCTGGAGCGCATGTCAGTGGTGGTGTGAGTAACCTGTCCTTTTCCTTTCGCGGCAACAATTACATTCGTGAGGCCATGCATGCAGTCTTCCTCTATCATGCCATTCAGAGAGGAATGGACTTCGGAATCGTAAATCCCTCTACAAAAGTTATATACGGTGATATACCTCAAGAACAACTCGATGTGATTGAGGATGTCATTTTATATCGTCGGACGGATGCCTCAGAACGACTGATTGAGCTGGCAGCAAAGATTGCTGAAGAAGCGGACAAACAACGTGAGTCCAACGGCTCAGACAAGAATGGCCATGGCAAGGATCAACAGGAGGTATCAAGAACAGAGCGTCCTGTGGAAGAGCGACTGGCTCATGCATTGGTCAAAGGCATCGGTGACTATCTGGAGGAAGACCTGTTGGAAGCGTTGAAATGTTTTCCGCATGCTGTCGATATCATTGAAGGACCGTTGATGAACGGCATGAATACCGTCGGTCAGTTGTTTGGTGAAGGAAAGATGTTCCTGCCACAAGTTGTTAAGACTGCCCGAACCATGAAACAGGCGGTTGGTATTCTCCAACCATATATTGAAGCAGAGAAGGCCGAGGGTGGTAAGAGCGCAGGTAAGGTGCTTCTGGCTACGGTTAAAGGCGATGTTCATGACATAGGTAAAAATATCGTTGGAGTGGTAATGGCCTGTAATAACTACGACATTATTGATATGGGTGTGATGGTGCCGGCCGAACAAATAGTCAGGAAGGCAAAGGAAGAACAAGTTGATATGATCGGCCTTAGTGGACTGATCACTCCTAGTCTGGAAGAGATGGTCAATGTCGCCACAGAACTGCAACGCGCTGGTTTGAATATTCCCATTATGATTGGAGGGGCTACGACCAGTGAACTGCATGTTGCCCTGAAGATTGCGCCTGTCTATGGCGGTTCTGTCGTATGGATGAAAGATGCTTCGCAGAATGCGCTGGTGGCCTCACGACTGATGAATGACGGTCAACAGGTAGAGAGGGAGTTGACCGAGCGATACCAACATCTGCGCGAAGCTTATCACCAGGAACAGGAAAGACTGTTGACCCTGGAAGAAGCAAGGAAAAACAAACTCAATCTGTTCGAATGATCAAAAACATCATATTTGATTTTGGCGGAGTCGTCATGACTCTGGATCCTAACGAAGCCGTCAGACGATTCCAGACTCTTGGTCTGGAAGATGCTGCTCGTCAGTTGGATGCCTACACACAAGTCGGCATATTCGGGGATCTGGAACATGGTAAGATCAGCGATGAGACATTCCGCCATGAGTTGAGTCGGATGGTTAAACATGAACTGACATGGGAAGAATGCCGTCATGCCTGGTTGGGTTATGCAAAAGAAGTTCCGCAACGAAACCTCGATACGCTTAAGAACCTGCGTGCAGAAGGGTATCGTCTGATTCTGCTATCGAACACCAACCCATACATGATGTCATGGGCCATGTCACCCGATTTCGATGGAGAAGGGCATGCAGTCTCGTATTATATGGACGCGTGCTATCTGAGTTACCGGGTTGGAGCCATGAAGCCTGACAAACGTTTTTTCCAATATGTATTAGATGCTGAACAGATCGTTCCGGAAGAGTCGTTGTTCCTTGACGATGGACTCCGAAATGTTGAGGTAGCAGAAAGCATGGGCATTCATACGTTCTGCCCGGAAAATGGCGCAGACTGGACCAAAGAGATATATGATTATTTAAATGTAGAATAATATAAATTGAGATGAGAAAAACGATATGGTTGGCCATAGCACTTCTGATGACTGTGGCTGTAGAAGCACAGAAACGGGAGTTTAGAGGCGCTTGGATCCAATGTGTCAATGGACAGTTCCAAGGAATGGGTAAGGAGAAGATGCAACAGACGCTGACCTACCAGCTGGATGAACTGCAGAAAGATGGTGTAAACGTGATTATCTTCCAGGTTCGACCGGAATGTGATGCGCTCTATGCCAGTAAGATTGAGCCATGGAGTCGTTTCCTGACAGGGAAACAGGGTGTTGCACCATCACCATATTGGGATCCCTTGCAGTGGATGATAGAGGAGAGTCATAAACGTGGCATGGAACTCCATGCATGGATTAATCCCTATAGGGCGAAAACGAAGAGCACCAAACAATTGGCGTCCAACCATATCGCAGTGAGAAAGCCGACGAGCTGTTTTGCCTATGACGAGCTATTCGTCTTGAACCCCGGTATCCCTGAGAATCGGGATTATATCTGTGAGGTGGCCAAGGATATCGTTTCTCGATATGATATCGATGGTATTCATATGGACGATTACTTTTATCCCTATCCGGTAAAAGGTGAGACTATTCCAGACGATGAGCTGTTTATGGAGTACTCAAATGGTATCAAGAACCAGGGTGATTGGCGTCGATATAATGTGAACCTGTTTATTGAGCAGTTCTATAAGACTGTCCATGAGACTAAACCATGGGTGAAGGTTGGTATCTCTCCTTTCGGTATTTACCGGAACAAAAAAAGTTCTCCTGTGGGAAGCAACACCAATGGAACACAGAATTATGATGATCTTTATGCAGATATCCTCTTGTGGATTAACAACGGGTGGTTAGACTACTGTGTACCACAGTTGTATTGGGAGATTGGCAACAAAAATGCCGACTACGAGACGTTGATTAAATGGTGGAGTCAGCATGCAGGAGCTCGTCCGTTGATTATAGGAGAAGATGTGGAGCGTACGGTCAAAAATGCCGACCAGAATAATCCTAATATCCATCAGTTGCCTGCCAAAATGGCACTTCATCGTCAGTTACCAAACATTAAAGGAACTGTGCTGTGGTATGCCAAGGCCGCTGTCGATAATATAGGAAACTATGGAACAGCCTTACGTACAGCATACTGGAAATATCCTTCCTTACAGCCTGTCATGCCATTCATTGACGGGAAGGCTCCTGGGAAGGTGAAAAAACTGAAACCTCTATGGATTGGTAATGAATACGTGCTTTTCTGGACAGCACCGAAAGGGAGTAGCTGGGAAGATAAAGCCGAGAAGTACGTGGTCTATCGTTTTGCCAAAGGCGAGACGATCAATACCGATGATCCTTCCAAGATCTGTGCTGTCACTGATCAGACATTCCTGAAGTTACCCTATCAGAGTGGAAAAGAAAAATGGGTGTATGTGGTCACTGCGTTAGACCGGCTTCAGAATGAAAGCAAGGTAAGCAAGAAAAAGATCAAGCTATAGTCGTACGAAAGGAGGGAAAGAGATGAAAAAGTGGTTTGTAGGATTGGCAGGACTACTGATGATCCTGTCATGCGGAAGCAAAAGGTTGTCGCCAGAGGTGTTACAGCATAAGCTCGACAGCATCAAAGCTGTGGAGATTAAGGAACGCCTGGCGTTACAGGGCATTGACCTGACAAAGTCAGACAACCCATTGAAGCAGTTCTACGACAGTCTGAACCTACAACCGCTCCCTCTCAGTTATTCGGAGGATTATGTCCGTTTCCTGCCTGACTTCAAGGATATTCCTGCGGAGATTGTTTCTATGCTGGAGTTTGAAGGGGAGCATCCTAAGGCTATTACACTGCCAGAGAGTCTCAGTGCTCGCCTGTTGGTCGTAGCTTCCGACGAATATGATAACCTCTATTCGATATGGCTATATTCTCTGGACGACGATTATGTTCCCGTCGATAAACTCTGTCTTTATGCGATAGAAGATCAGGATCCGGAAGAATACGATGAAATCGGGAAAGAGGAGTTTATACAGTATTTCTCCATTACGAGCGACTATCAGATTCATCTGATAGATTTCTCAAAGACAAAAAACAAAACCAGACTTGAAGAGGTATATGATATTGATGTCTCTCGGAAGTTCGTGCTGGAGAAGAGCGAGTTAGACTAATCTTTCAGCAAATTCTCCATGAAGTCATTGAGGTCTTCGTCCAATCCTGCCATCAAATCAGGATCAATGATGACCACCTCGTCGTCAACCAGGTACAGTTCCTCCAATGATTCTTTCTCCTCGTCTTCCAATACGAAAGAGAAGGGTTTGAGGATGGACATGTTCTCTACAAGCTCTTTGTTAGTCTCGATGCTTTTACGCAAGACTGAAGCAATCTGCTCGTAGAAGTCATCGTCGGTATTATCAATCCACTGTTCAATGACCAAACGGGTAATTTCCTCGTCATCATCATTGAAGACCGTCACTTCACCCGTCTCCTGTGTCACACGGATATGAACATCTGTCATCTGTGTGGTTTCTTCCGCAGGAGGAAATTTGTCTGCTATCTTTCGAATAGCTCGATCTAATTGCTGAAGTGTCTGTTCACTAGGTTTCATGCTTGTAATTTCTTTAAACAATGCAAAAGTATAAAAAACTTTTGTAACCACAAACGATTATAGTCATTTTTTCAAAAAAAACTTAATTCATACCGTGTTATTCTTTTTTTCTTTGTATCTTTGCATTTGCAAAGTAGAGATTGCAAAAATGCTTTTACAAAATGTCATCTTATGAGTACTCGGATCAGTCATTCAGGCATTGTGGATTCCATATGTGATGAATGCGTTAGGGTGCGTATTCTCCAGACTACAGCATGTTCTGCATGTCATGTGGCAGGCCGTTGTCATGCAGCCGACTCAAAGGAGAAGATAATTGATGTCTATGATATGAGTAATAGTGTTCGCCTGAAACCAGGAGATGCCGTTACGGTTTATACCTCCAGAAAGATGGTGAGTAGAGCTCTTCTTATGGGATTTGGAATACCGTTTCTCCTTCTCGTTGTTGTGCTCATCTGTACACTATGGTTCACGAAAGACGAAGGGATTTCAGCTGTGGTAGCTATATTCGCTTTAGTGCCATATTATATGGTGCTCTATTTCTGTCGTGACAATATCAAGCAAAAGGTGACCTTTTATATTGAATGATTCGAAACAACTAATACATTAGCAAATACATAATGAACATCATCTTAATTGCAGTGATAGTACTTGGAGCCATAGGTCTCATAGCGGCGAGTATCTTGTATGCCGCTTCCAAGAGATTTGCTGTCTGTGAAGATCCGCGCATAGCACAAATTGTCGATCTTTTGCCAGGCGCTAATTGTGGAGGGTGTGGATTCCCAGGATGTGCAGGTATGGCTGACGCACTTGTCAAAGGTGCTAATATCGGTCATATTGATAACCTGTCTTGTCCTGTTGGCGGTATAGATACTATGGGAAAAGTGGCTGACTTGTTAGGATTGGCGATTGCCAATTCGGAGCCGATGGTGGCAGTGGTAAGATGCCAAGGCACTTGTGAGAACCGTGCTCGTATCGTTGAGTACGCAGGACTGCGCACCTGTAGTGCCATGCATGCTTGTGGTGCTGGTGAAACGGCTTGTGGCTATGGCTGTCTTGGTTGTGGCGACTGTGTGGCGGCATGTCAATTCGGTGCCATCAAAATCAATCCTGAGACCGGTATTCCTGAAGTCGATGATGAGAAATGTACTTCATGTAGTGCCTGTGTAAAAGCATGTCCACGAGACATTATCGAGTTACGCAAAAAAGGACCGAAGGGTAGGAGGGTCTTTGTTTCCTGTGTCAACAAAGATAAAGGAGCAGTATCCATGAAAGCTTGTAAAGTGAGTTGCATCGGTTGCGGAAAGTGTGAAAAGGAATGTCCTTTTGGTGCCATTACTGTAACGAACCAACTCAGCTATATAGATTTCACGAAGTGTCGCCTATGCAGGAAGTGTGTGGGTGTCTGTCCGACGCATGCCATCGTTGCAGTTAACTTCCCCGCCCCGAAACAAAAAACAGAGAATCCAGTTCTGTCGGAGACAAATGTAGAAAAGGAGAATCAAGCATGATAATCAGAACATTTCGTATAGGTGGTATACACCCAGCAGAAAACAAGTTGACAAATGATGTCGTAACAAAGGTTGCCTGTCTGCCCAAACAAGCGATATTTCCTTTGAGTCAACATATTGGAGCACCAGCTAAGCCCATCGTCAAGAAAGGTGACAGAGTAAAGGTCGGCACACTGATTGCTGAGGCTGGAGGTTTTGTCTCTGCTCCGATTCATTCGTCTGTCAGTGGTGTCGTATATAAGATTGACACGGCTATTGATGCGACAGGTTATCGTAAGCCTGCCATTATCATTAATGTAGAAGATGATGAGTGGGAGGAATCGATTGACCGAAGTAATACACTTGAGATCGTAGAGGATCATCCGGATCTTACCTCAGAGAAGATTATCGAGATGGTGAAGGCTGCTGGTATTACTGGTATGGGAGGTGCTGGTTTCCCGACTTTTATTAAACTGATGCCTCCTCCCTCTGCTAAGGCAGAATGTGTGATCATAAATGCTGTAGAGTGCGAACCATATATCACAGCAGACTACCGTCTGATGATGGAGAAAGCTGATGAGATTCTCGTTGGACTTGAGTTGTTGATGATAGCAGTCAAGGTAACAAAGGGATATATTGGTATTGAAACCAACAAACCTGCAGCTATCAAACTACTAACGCAGAAGGTAAATCAAAAGTTCAACGTTCAATCGTCGAAGTTCGATGTTGAGGTCGTGCCGCTGAAGCAGCGGTATCCGCAAGGTGGTGAGAAACAGCTTGTTGATGCCGTCATCCGTCGTCAAGTACCAGCCCCTCCAGCCATTCCTGTCAACGTTGGCGCAATCGTTCAGAATGTTGGTACAACCTATGCCGTTTATGAGGCGGTTATGAAACATAAACCCCTTTTTGAGCGTTATACCACCGTAACAGGAAAGAAACTCCAGAGCCCTGGCAACTATCTGGTACGTATGGGAACACCGATGAAGGATCTCATAGACGCCTGTGGTGGTATGCCAGAGGGTGACAACAAGCTCTTGGCCGGTGGTCCGATGATGGGAAAAGCACTGACAACCGTCGAGGTTCCGATCTGTAAGGGCACCAATTCTGTGACTATTCTCTCTGGTGAAGAGGCCCGAAGAAAGGAACCACAGGTATGTATTCGCTGTGCCAAGTGTGTCGATGCCTGTCCGATGGGACTGGAACCATATCTGTTGGCCAAGTTATCTGACGTGAAGAACTGGGATCGTGCTGAGCGTGAGGATGTCGTCAACTGTATCGAGTGCGGCTCATGCCAGTATACATGTCCTGCGCACCGTCCTCTTCTCGATCATATTCGTCTTGGGAAAACTACTGTCATGGGGATCATCCGTTCTAGAGCAGCCCAAAAATAATGTTCAATGTTCAAAGCAATGTTCAATGAGTAAATTGATTGTTTCTCTATCTCCACATGCCCACGGAACAGACAGTGTGGAACGCAACATGTATGGTGTTATGATTGCACTGATACCCGCTCTACTTGTATCATTCTTATATTTTGGCTTGGGAGCCGTCATTGTGACGACTACGAGTGTTACAGCCTGTATCTTCTTTGAGTGGGCTATCAGCAAATATGTTCTGAAACAGAAAAAACTTACGATATGTGATGGATCTGCCGCTCTCACAGGATTGCTTCTAGCCTTCAATTTGCCATCTAACCTTCCTATGTGGATTATCCTCATCGGTGCTCTTTTTGCTATTGGGGTTGCAAAGATGTCATTCGGAGGTCTTGGTAATAATATCTTCAATCCCGCACTTGTTGGTCGTGCGGCTTTGTTGGTGGCTTTTCCCGTCCAAATGACTTCATGGCCTCAAGCGGGACAGTTGAGCAACTACCTGGATGCCGTGACGGGGGCTACCCCTCTTTCTATCATGAAAGCAGCTATCAAGAATGGTGACGCCTCTTTGTTGGAAGAGATACCGGGAAGTCTTCATATGATCATTGGTCTGCCATCATCCTGCAATTATGGTGCAGGCTCACTTGGTGAGGTGTGTGCACTAGCTTTGCTTATCGGGTTGGCATATATGTTGTGGAAAAAGATTATCACATGGCACATCCCAGTATCAATTATTGCCACCGTATTTGTATTTGCAGGTCTGCTGCATCTGGCAGACCCGATCTATGCTGATCCTTTCTCTGTGATATTCTCTGGTGGCCTGATGCTAGGTGCCATCTTCATGGCTACAGACTATGTCACTTCGCCGATGACACCCAAGGGACAATTGTATTACGGAGTGGCTATCGGTTTTCTGACCATTATCATCCGCAACTGGGGAGCCTATCCTGAGGGAATGTCGTTTGCTATCCTGATTATGAATGCATTCACGCCACTCATCAATAATTATGTAAAACCAAAGCGCTTCGGTGAAGAACCAGCACAATAATAAAGGAGGAGGAAGACATGAAGAAACTCAAATCATCTTTGTTGAATATGGTTCTGGTACTCACAGGTATATCTGTTATCATGGGAGGTGTTTTGGCCTATGTGAATCATCTCACTGAAGGACCTATTAATGCTCAGAAGGCTAAAGCTTTGTCTGATGGTATTAAGGCTGTTATGGTATGTGACGATATTGCTGTTAACCGTGCCGATACTGTTTTTCAACATGATGCCAATGGTAAGGAGCGTGTTTATATCATCTATCAGACCCGGGATGCCCAAGGAAATGACCTTGGTGCTGCTGTACAGAGTACTGTCGGCGGCTTCGGTGGAGACCTAAAAGTGCTCGTCGGCTTCGATTCCGAAGGGAAGATACTAGGTTATACGCTGCTCGAACATGCTGAGACCCCTGGACTTGGCGCCAAGGCTGACAATTGGTTCCAGAAAGGAGAAAAGGGAAATATTATTGGGATAATACCGGTAGAACCGCTGATGGTTTCGAAGGATGGTGGGCAAATTGATGCCATAACAGCCTCTACCATTACCAGTCGTGCTTTCCTGTTAGCTGTCAACAATGCCTACAATGCATATAAGAACACACCCGCTGCCGATGCAGAGACGGGAGCCACTCATCAAACCAAGAACGAGTAAGGTATGAATTACATGAATATCATCAAGAATGGCATCATCAAGGAGAATCCTACTTTCGTCCTGATGCTCGGTATGTGTCCCACGCTGGCCACAACCACCTCTGCTGTCAACGGCATGTCTATGGGGCTCGCTACGATGGCTGTGCTGATTTGCACCAATTTTGTGATCAGTTGTCTGAAAAGTATCACACCCGACAAGGTGCGAATCCCCGTTTTCATCGTTGTCATAGCAGGTTTCGTGACTATCCTGCAATTGGTAATCAAAGCTTTCCTTCCGGATGTCGATGCTGCGCTCGGCCTTTTCATTCCATTGATTGTCGTCAACTGTATCATTCTTGGCCGGGCCGAGGCATTTGCTGCCAAGAACTCCCCGATAGCTTCTCTCTTTGATGGTATCGGCATCGGTCTTGGTTTTACGATAGGACTCACACTTCTCGGTATTTCCCGTGAGTTGTTTGGTTCTGGCTCAGTATTCGGCTTGACGTTATTGCCAGAAACCTATCATATCCTGCTCTTCGTATTACCTCCAGGAGCCTTTATCACCCTTGGTTTTTTAATAGCGATTGTTAATAAACTCAGAAACGTATAAGTTATGGAATATATTCTGATTTTCATCTCCGCCATTTTTGTGAACAACATCGTGTTATCACAGTTCCTTGGCATTTGTCCGTTTCTTGGTGTATCAAAGAAGATCGACACGTCATTAGGCATGTCGGTTGCAGTAGCATTTGTGCTGACACTAGCCTCGATTGTTACTTGGCTTGTACAGAAATATGTACTTGATGCTTTTGAACTACAGTATCTGCAGACCATTGCGTTTATCCTTGTCATTGCGTCGTTGGTACAGATTGTGGAGATTGTACTCAAGAAAGTATCTCCAGCTCTGTATCAGGCACTTGGCATTTTCCTGCCGTTGATTACGACCAACTGCGCTGTACTTGGTGTGGCCATCCTTGTGATTCAGAAAGACTATTCTTTGTTGCAAAGTGTTGTCTATGCATTCTCGACAGCCATCGGTTTCGGTCTGGCTTTGACAGTCTTTGCTGGTATGCGGGAACAGTTGGAGCTTGTCAGAATTCCCAAGGGGATGCAAGGTATGGCCATTGTGATGCTCTCAGCCGGTCTTTTAAGTCTCGCTTTTATGGGCTTCTCCGGTGTTGACGGCGGTTTGCGGACACTTTTCGGTCTGGAATGAATAAAGATGCATCTCATGTGCATTCTGGCAAATATTTGGACTATTTGTTTGCCTGTCTGAGAAATTAGTTGTAACTTTGCATCATTGCAAACAAAATAGACTAAAACATTCATATAATGAAACAGACAATTTTGGTAACTGGCGGAACGGGCTTTATCGGAAGTCATACGACAGTAGAACTGCAAGAAGCAGGATATGAGGTCGTGATTATCGATAACCTCTCTAATTCCAATGAGAACGTGCTCGACGGAATTGAAAAGATCTCGGGTATCCGTCCTGCGTTCGAGAAGGTAGACTGCTGTGACATGGAAGCGCTGGAGGGCGTGTTTAAGAAATATCCGAAAATAGAGGGTATCATTCATTTTGCTGCTTCTAAAGCAGTCGGAGAAAGTGTGGAGAAGCCATTGCTCTATTATCGTAATAATTTGACATCCTTGATCAACCTGTTGGAACTGATGCCAATATATAATGTGAAAGGTATCATCTTCTCCAGTTCGTGTACGGTATATGGGCAACCTTCTCAAGAGAATCTTCCTGTGACTGAGGATGCACCGATTCAGAAAGCCATGTCACCTTATGGTAACACCAAGCAGATTAACGAGGAGATCATTCAAGACTATATCCATTCTGGTGCTCCCATCAAGAGCATTATCCTGAGATATTTCAATCCTATCGGTGCTCATCCATCGGCTCTTATCGGCGAATTGCCTAATGGTGTTCCCATGAACTTGATTCCGTTTGTCACACAGACGGCCATGGGAATACGTGAGCAACTGAAGATATTTGGTCATGACTATAACACACCAGACAAAACCTGTATACGTGACTATATCTATGTGGTAGATCTCGCCAAAGCACATGTAAAGGCTATGGAACGCGTGCTTGACCAACCAGATACAGATGCCATTGAAGTGTTTAATATCGGTACTGGACGTGGACTTTCTACCCTTGAGGTTGTAGAGGGCTTTGAGAAAGCCACTGGTGTGAAGGTGAATTGGACTTATGCACCACGCCGTGAGGGTGACATCGAACAGGTATGGGGTAATGTCGACAAAGCGAATAAAGTACTGGGATGGAAAGCGGAGACTCCGACTGACGAAGTGCTGATAAGTGCTTGGAAATGGCAGGAGAAACTGCGCAAGGACGGAATCCAGTAAAGACAGCATAGCGGCTCATTATGAGTCGCTTTTTTGTGTTTGTGTTGTGATGGGCTCTCGATGTGAATCGCGGGTCCATTCAACGTATTAGAGGGGGATACAGGTTTTGAACGTATCCTTCTCATCAAACACTTCAAGACTGACTGGCTGGCTGAAAAGACCGAAAAGACTACTACCACTGCCAGACATAGCCGCATAGGTGGCTCCCATATCGTAGAGCTGCTCTTTAATAGCTCCTATCTCTGGATGAAGGGCAAACACACTCTTCTCAAAGTCATTGACAAGAACATTACGCCATGTCTCTACTGGTTGCATGACGATATCTTTGCAATTTCTGACAGGACGGGTAGGGGTGATCAAAGAGAAGGCTTCTTTCGTAGGAACAGGGATGGCAGGACGCACCACAGCCAGATACCATCCGCTCAGATTCAAATTGATAGGCTGTAGTTTCTCTCCAATTCCCTCTGCATAACATGGGCGGTTAATGATAAAAAAGGGACAATCAGCCCCCAGACGTGTGGCATAGCCGATCATCTGCTCTTTTGTTAATCCAAGTCCGAACAGATTGTTAAGCAGAGTAATCATGAACGCGCAGTCACTAGAACCTCCGCCCATACCTGCCTGAGTAGGTATACCTTTATAGAGATGCGCATGTACACGCGGAAGGTCGGGGAAGTCCTGTTTCAGGATGTTATAAGCCTTGACCACCAGATTCTTCTGTTCATTACCCTCAATATGGATGTTTGTTACTTTCAGGTCACAATCAACAGCAGAAGGGAAAAGTGGATCCATCGGGAATACCTCTAATCCGTCAGTAATCGGCACTGGATAGAAAACAGTCTCCAGATTGTGGTAACCGTCAGTACGTTTCTCAACAACGTTAAGACCCAGATTGATCTTTGCGATGGGCTGTGTATACATGTTGCTATTGTATTTTCTGTCAGGCTTGTGGAGTCGCTTCATTATTCTTTTTCTGTCGGCGGTGATTTTTCCGTTGTCCAGGTTTTTCTTGTTTTGTCTTCCCTTGGCTATTCTTACCATTCCCTCGGCTGTGCCAACGACCATGTCGACGAGTGTTCGAGCGTTTCTTCTCACGTTTAGTATATTCAGGTCCCTCTCCAAGACCTTCTGGCAAGAGCGTCTTCTCTACTTCCTTGCCTAAGAAATGCTCTATCTGCTGGAAACGATAGATATCCACATCACTCACAAATGTAATAGCTTGTCCATCACGATCTGCGCGGGCTGTACGACCGATACGATGCACGTAATCCTCGGCATCATGCGGAACATCATAGTTAATGACCATACGGATATCATCGATGTCTATACCACGGGCGACAATATCGGTAGCCACCAACACGTCGGTCTGTCCAGCTTTGAAACGGTACATCACCTCATCACGTTCCTGCTGAGTCAGATCACTGTGCATCTGATCACAGTTGATATGCATCTGTTTCAGACTCCGTCCGATTTCCTTAACCTTTTCTTTCTTTCCCGAGAAGATAATCACACGCTTCAGATCACCAGCCTTGAAGATCTGATTGATGATCTTCAATTTCTGGGGCTCATAGCAGACGTATGCTGATTGGCGTATTTTCTCGGCAGGTTTAGATACAGCAATCTTCACCTCTACGGGATCATGAAGTAGGGTGACGGCCAACTCACGGATTTTTGGTGGCATGGTTGCTGAGAACATGATACGCTGACAACTCTCTGGCAACTCCTTTACAATTTTCATGATATCATCGATGAAGCCCATGTCGAGCATACGGTCTGCCTCGTCAAGCACAAAGAATGAGCACCGTGACAGATCGAGATTTCCCACCTTTAGATGACTAAGCAACCGACCAGGGGTGGCAATGAGCATATCAGCCCCTAGGCGCATTCCTTTAAGTTCCTGTTCATAGCGCCCACCATCGTTACCGCCATAAACAGCCACACTACTCACCCCGTCAAGATAGTAACCGAAGCCCTGCATGGCCTGGTCAATTTGTTGAGCTAGCTCACGAGTTGGCGACATTATAATACAGTTGATGGCATCTTTTGGATAGTTGCCGTCATCAAGTTGTGACAGGATTGGCAGAAGATAGGCCGCCGTCTTACCAGTACCCGTCTGTGCGACACCCAACACATCGTATCCATCGAGAATCTCAGGGATACATCTTTCTTGTATCGGTGTCATTTCATCGAAGCGCATATCATAGAGCGCATCGAGGATATTATCATTTAAATATGTTTCTTCAAATTTCATGCTTTATTCTTTTGTGTAAAAATCATCGTGGAGCCTGTCTGTAACAGAAGTATGCGATAAACACATACAACAGGTTCGGTATCCATGCTGCCAGCATCGGTGGCGTATCGGCATTGATGGCAAACGTAGAACTGACAGTTTGCAAGAGGATATATGAGAATGACAAAGCTAGTCCAATACCCAGATAAAGTCCCATACCACCCTTTCGTTTCCTGCTAGACAGAGAGGCTCCGATAACGGTGAGGATAAACGAGGCAAAAGAAGTGGCAATTCGTTTGTGATACTCAACCTCATACTGCACCACATTACTTGATCCTCGTTCTGTCTGTTTAGAGATATATTGTCGCAGTTCACTGGAGGTGAGGGTTTCCTGTTGTCCTTTCGAGAACACCAGATCCATTGGCTCCATCTGTATCAACGTGTCTATCACCACTCCTGATACTATCTCTTCACGTAATCCTTTCAAACTACGAATCTTATAGTTCTGTGCCTTCCAATGGTATCGCTCATCACTGATCGAATCATATCGGATAGATGATGCGGTCATATGGCTCACTAGTTTCTTATTCTCAAACTTATCGAGCGAGAAGCCATAGCCAGTTTTGGAACGGTCATCATACTGTTGCAGATATGCGATAATGCCAGGACCAACCATCAGTTGGACATTACTGGCCGACGTAACACGCCTTTTGTTCTTGTATTTTGACTCAAACTCCATCTTCACCTGATTACCTTTGGGGATAACATACGCCCCCAGGTAGAAGTTGACTGCAGCAATAAGAGCTGCAGAGAAGAGATAGGGCCGGAGAAGTCGCTTGAAACTGACACCTGCAGCCAGCATGGCAATAATCTCACTGTTGCCTGCGAGCTTCGACGTGAAAAAGATGACGGAAATGAATACGAACAATGGTGAGAACAGATTCGCGAAATATGGTACGAAGTTGGCATAGTAATCAAAGATAATAGCCTTTGCTGGCGCACCATAGGTAGAGAATTTAGATAGGTTCTCGTTAAAGTCAAAGACAATGGAGATGGAGATAATCAGCAAGATGGAATAGACATACGTTCCAATAAACTTCGTGATGATATATCTGTCAAGACGTGTCAAATAGCGCTTGGGATTAAGAAAACGCAAATAATCCTCCACCTTCTGTAAAGGACCTTGCATTTTCTGCCATAGCGTCTTCAGACGAGCAGTCATTGTCTTTATCTTCTTTTTCATCGGCGTTTTCCTAATTGTTCGATGACAGAGCGCTTCCACTGTACGAAGTCACCAGCAATGATGTGTTGACGCGCATCGGTGACCAGCCGCAGATAGAACGCGAGATTATGGATGCTGGCAATCTGCATGGCCAATAGCTCCTGCGCCTTGAAAAGATGGTGCAAGTAGGCTTTGGTGTGAATGCGGTCAATATCACAGCCGTCAGGGTCGATCGGTGAGAAGTCATCCTCCCACTTTTTGTTTCGCATGTTCATGGTACCTTCGTAGGTAAAGAGCATGGCATTACGGCCGTTCCGGGTAGGCATCACACAGTCGAACATATCCACACCGCGTTCAATACCCTCCAGGATATTCTGCGGAGTACCTACACCCATCAGGTAGCGCGGCTTATCTTGAGGTAGGATCTCATTGACCACCTCAATCATTTCGTACATCACCTCGGTCGGCTCACCTACAGCCAGTCCGCCGATGGCATTACCGTCCGCCCCGATGTCGGCCACATGTTTGGCCGCCTCACGACGGAGATCTTTATATGTACAGCCCTGCACGATAGGGAACAGACTCTGCTCATAGCCATATAGAGGTTCAGTCTCACGGAATCGTTTCACGCAGCGTTCCAACCACCGCTGGGTAAGGTGAAGGCTATTCTTGGCATACTGGTAGTCGCTCTGTCCTGGCGGGCACTCATCAAAAGCCATTATGATATCTGCACCAATGGCACGTTCGGTATCCATCACATTCTCTGGCGTAAAGAAATGCTTTGAACCGTCAATATGACTACGAAACTCACATCCTTCCTCACGGAGTTTCCGGATGCCAGTCAGTGAGAATACCTGGAAGCCGCCAGAGTCAGTGAGTATCGGACGGTCCCAGGTGTTGAACTGATGAAGACCGCCTGCTTTCTTAAGAATATCCAATCCCGGACGGAGATAGAGATGATAGGTGTTGCCTAGAATGATCTGCGCTTTAACTTGATCGCGTAATTCACTGAAATGCACACCTTTGACAGTACCTGCCGTGCCGACAGGCATAAAGATCGGAGTCTGAATGGGACCATGAGCGGTCTGTATCAGACCAGCCCGAGCGTCACTCGCATTGTCTCTGTATTGAACCTCAAATGTCATTTCTTCTCTTCTTCCTTTATGCTGAAGTCAAGCGGATGCTTCACTATCTCCTTCGTAAGGGCAAAGTCCCACACATCTTGCACATTCTCCACATAGTGGAAAGTGACCCCCTTCAGATAGACATCGGGAATCTCATTGATATCTTTCTCATTCTCACGACACATCACGATATCAGTGATACCCGCACGCTTGGCTGCAAGAATCTTCTCTTTGATACCGCCTACAGGCAACACCTTTCCACGAAGGGTGATCTCTCCTGTCATGGCTGTGTTCTTTCGTACCTTGCGCTGGGTGAGAGCAGAGGCGATAGAAGTGGCGATTGTGATACCTGCCGACGGACCATCCTTCGGGGTGGCACCTTCTGGCACATGGATATGGATATTCCAGTTGTCAAAGATCCGATAATCGATGTTCAGGAGATCGGCATGTGCCTTCACATATTCCAGTGCAAGAATGGCCGACTCTTTCATCACATCACCGAGATTTCCTGTTAGCGTAAGCTTCGAACCTTTTCCCTTTGACAACGAGGTCTCGATAAAGAGGATCTCACCACCCACACTCGTCCAGGCCAGACCAGTCACAACACCGGCATAGTCGTTGCCCTGATAGATATCACGATAGAATGGTGGCTTGCCTAACAGTCCCTCCAGTTCATTAGGAGTAATCTTCTGATAATCGCCGCTGCCATCCAACTGTCGTTTATAGGCAATCTTTCGAAGAGCCTTGTCGATCTGCTTCTCCAACTGACGGACACCGCTCTCACGTGTATAGCGCTCGATGATCATCTCAATGGCTGATTTGTTGAATGTCGGTTTGGGCTTGGAGAGATTCAGGCCTGTATTCTCCAACTCACGGGGGATGAGATGACGCTTGGCAATCTCAATCTTCTCCTCTGTAATATAGCCGCTCACCTCGATAATCTCCATACGGTCAAGAAGTGGACGCGGTATTGTGCCGAGATTATTGGCCGTAGCAATGAAGAGAACCTTGGACAGGTCATAGTCTACATCGAGGTAATTGTCGTGAAAAGCATTGTTCTGCTCAGGGTCAAGCACTTCCAGAAGAGCACTGGCAGGATCACCATTCTGGGTCATCTGTGTCACTTTGTCAATCTCGTCCAGGATGAACACCGGATTAGAACTGCCGGCTTTCTGAATGCTTTTGATGATTCGACCAGGCATGGCGCCAATATATGTACGACGGTGTCCACGGATTTCTGCCTCGTCATGGAGACCGCCGAGAGACACACGCACATACTTGCGTTTCATAGCTGCGGCGATAGACTTGCCCAGGGATGTCTTTCCAACGCCCGGAGGACCGTACAGACAGATGATGGGACTCTTCAGATCGCCACGCAGAGCCAGTACTGCCATATACTCGAGGATACGCTCTTTTACTTTCTCCATGCCATAGTGGTCATGATCAAGAATTTTCTGAGCACGCTGCAGGTTCAGGTCATCCTTAGTGTATTCCCCCCACGGTAGACTGACCAATGTCTGTAGATAGGTCAACTGCACATTGAATTCCGGGCTCTGCGCATTGAGGTTATCCAATTTGTCGACTTCTTTATAGAAGGTTTTTGCCACCTCTGAAGGCCAGCGTTTATTTTCGGCTTTTTTTATCAGGTCGCGCTTCTCCATCGACTCCCCAGTTCCCATTTCTGCCTGCATATTCTTAATCTGCTGCTGCAGGAAATAGTTACGCTGCTGTTCATCAATATCTTCGCGCGTCTTGTTGCGGATATCTGCCTTGAGGTTCTGGAGATTAATCTCACGGTTGATGATCTTCATCGTCTCGAAAAGACGCGTCTTGACCGTGTCTGCCGTCAGCAAGTTCATTTTCTCCTTCATGCTGAATGGCATGTTACAACAGACGAAGTTCAATGCCATGAAATCGTTAGAGATATTTTTGATGGCAAACGAAGCCTCGTCAGGAATCTCCTCTGTCACATTGATGTATTCTCCTACCAGTTCACGGAGGTTATCCATGGCAGTCTTGAACTCCCTGTCGTTCTTTTCGGGTTCAATATCAGGAACAGCCTCCACCTCACCTTCAAGGTATGGGAGCGATTTCACAAGCGTATTCAGGCGCATGCGTCCCATTGCCTGTACGATTGCTGTAATGTTTCCATTCGGGAGTGTCAACTGCTTGACAACACGTCCATAAACGCCATATTCATGAAGATCATCCTGTAATGGTGTCTCTACGTCAGGGTCACGCTGACTGAGCACACCGATAATCTGGCCTTTCTTCTCTGCCTTTCTGATGAGTTTCTTGCTTGACTCTCGTCCAATCAGGATGGGAGAGACAACACCAGGGAAAAGAACCAGATTACGGACTGGCAAGATAGGAACTGACTCGGGCATTTTCACGTTAAAGAAATCCTGAAAATCTCCGTCAATGTCAGCAATCATCTGGAATGCCGAATTTTTATTCTGATTACTCATGTTTCGTTTAATCTTATTCTATTAGCGAATTTGGGTGCAAAGGTACTAAAATTAATTAAGAATGAAGAATGAAGGATTAAGAATTAACAAATTATTCGTAACTTTGTGGCGAAAAAGATGCATTTGTAAGAAACTTTAATGTCGAACGATTATTTTCAATTCCGACAATTCCGAATTCGTCAACAGCGATGTGCCATGAAAGTGGGTACTGACGGGACACTGCTTGGCTCCTGGGCACAGACGCCGATGCCACGTTGTCGAATCCTTGATATTGGCACTGGTACTGGTCTGATTGCCTTGATGATGGCCCAACGTTTTCCTGAATCATCAGTTATGGGGATCGACATAGATGCCGAAGCCGTTGCTCAGGCACAGGAGAATGTCGAGGAATCACCCTTTGCGCAGCGGATAACCATTCGTCAGGCAGACGTGTTACAACTTGACGATCATGAGAAATATGATGCCATAGTCTGTAATCCGCCGTATTTTGTGAATGCCCTGACCTGTCCTGACAAACAGCGCACGACAGCGCGCCATACCGTTAGTCTTTCTTACGAAGGACTCGTACAGACGGCTGCCAGACTATTGACGGCAGAAGGGCTGTTCTCTGTAGTCATTCCTGTTGACAGCCGATCAGACCTGGAGACGGCAGCCCGATTGAATGGTTTGTTTCCGAGTCGTGTATGTATGGTCCGAACAACGCCTCGGAAGGATCCGAAGCGATGCATGATTGAATTTTCAAAACATGTTGTAAATGAAATGGATATAGAGGAAGGCGTGATCGAGAATTCGCCTTGCGTCAGAAGCGATTGGTATCAACGTCTGACAGCTGATTTTTATCTCTAGATTAAGACTTGTTTGAATATGGTAGTATCAGTTATACAACTAGACATCGAGTGGGGGAGTCCGATGGAGAATATCCATAGGGCAGAGCATCTGATAAAACAATCTCCCAACAGCGATCTGTATGTTCTGCCAGAGATGTGGAGCACAGGCTTTATCACAGAACCAGAGGGCTTTGCGGAGAAAGAAGATGAAAGCATATCTCTCGAATGGATGCGGCGCGCGGCACGGGAACATCGATGCGCCATCTCTGGCAGCCTTGCCATTCAAACTGCCGATGGAACCTATCGGAACAGGCATTATTTTGTAAATGGCAAAAACGATTCCGTTTCATATTATGATAAACATCATCTTTTCAAATATGGCAAAGAAGATCGCTTTTATGTGGCAGGTGAGTTCCCAACAATAGTTGAATACGAAGGATTTAGGTTGCTGCTGCTTACATGCTATGATCTGCGTTTTCCTGCATGGAGTCGCTATTCAGAAACCTTGGATTACGATGTAATTATCTATGTAGCCTGTTGGCCCGAAAAGCGCCAAAACAGTTGGCAGATACTGACTCGAGCCAGAGCCATGGAAAACCAGGCTTATGTCATTGCTTGTAATCGTATTGGTAATGATAAAGATAACCATTATCGTGGATTGAGTGCCATTATCAGTCCAATTGGAAAAACATTGGCTGCCTGCGGACAAAATACTGCAGATATTGCATCATCTGAACTGGATCTGGAATCGCTGCGCCAATATCGTAGAAAATTCCGAGTTTTAGAAGATCGGGATATGCGATAGATGACTCTGGAGGTTTCCTCGGAGCAAAGTAGGACTTTCCCCGGAGGAAACTCGGACTTTCCCCGCCATATAATTTTGACGACATGGTTAATAACTATACGATTCGCTTCAAAATTAGAATCGGCATTATGATAAATAAAAGAAACGAGAACCAACCCACTTCATACAAAAAGCGTGCTATGTTCTTATCAAATAACACAGCACGCTTTAAATGATTTCTTAAATATTAGAATGGCAGGTCGTCAGCACTGCCCTCACCAGCAGGCTCTTGTGCTGGAGGGAATGGTGCTGTAGCTCCTGTCGGTGGGAATGGCGCAGCCTGAGGTGCACCAGCTACGGGCTGTTGAACTTGACCACGAATCACGTTATAAGCACGGATATCATTGAACCAACGTCCATTAAACTCATGGGCATCGATATCGAACTGCACGGTAAGATCCTCTCCCTGTTGGATGTTGAACTGTTTGATGCGATCCTCGCCAAAGATCCTGAAGAGACACTTTTTAGGATACTGGCCGGGCACTTCGATCACATAGTCTTGCGACATCCATGAGTTGCCTGTACGTGCTGACACACCGCTCTGGGCAGGCATCACGGCAATAATTCTACCTGTTAATTCCATTTCAATTGTTTTTATTTGTTGATTTTTTCGTTTTCACGTGGCGAAATTACTAAAAATAGTTTGAATCGCATCATTTTCTCCTAAAAATTTTGTTGATTACAACGTTTTTTTGTAATTTTGTGCTCAATTATATAAGTTGTAATTAAGAACAAAATAACTATAAAATTATGCGTTTTACATTATCAAGTACCGCACTGAGCAACAAGCTCTCTGCCCTCTCAAAAGTTATTAACAGTAAGAACGCCCTGCCGATTTTGGGCGACTTCGTGTTTGAGATCACAGACAACGTACTTTATCTGACTGCGTCAGACAGTGAGAATGTGATGAAAACACAAATGGAGTTAACAGAGAGCGATGGCAACAGCCGTTTTGCCATTGGTAACCATGACCTATTGGAGGCTGTGAAAGGATTCTCAGAGCAGCCGATCACCTTTGATGTCAATCAGGAGCAGAATATTGTAAAGATCTCTTATCAGAACGGTCTGTTCTCGCTCCCAATCGAGAGCGCAGACGAGTTTCCGATGGCTCAGCCTGTGAGCGAATACGCCCATGCCATCACGATTCCAAACGCTATTCTTGCTGAGAATATCAATCGTAGTATTTTTGCGACTGCTCAGGACGAGTTGCGCCCTGTCATGAACGGTATCTACTTTGACTTGACAGCCGACTGTCTCGCCGTGGTAGCCAGCGATGGTCATAAACTGGTGCGTAATAAGATCTATACTATCAAGAGCGACCAGCCTGCCGCATTCATTCTGCCGAAGAAACCTGCCAACCTCCTTCGTAACCTTCTTGGTAAGGATGGTGGTGATGTGATCATCCGCTTCGATGAGCGAAATGCCGAGGTGAACTATGGCGATGGTACCATCCAATGCCGTTTGATTGAGGGACGCTACCCCAACTATAACTCTGTCATTCCACAGAGTAATCCCAATGAACTCCGCACCGACCGCCTTGGTCTGCTGGCAGCACTCCGTCGTGTACAGCCGTTTGCCAATGACTCTAGCAATCTTATCCGCTTCCATGTGGAAGGTACGACCCTGCAACTCGACGCTGAGGACTATGACTTCTCAAAGACTGCTACGGAGCGTATGACATGCGAATACAACGGGCAGCCGATGAGCATTGGCTTTAAGGGCTCCTCGTTTATCGAGGTTCTCAGTAACTTCGATTGTCCCGAGGTAATCATCCAATTGGCAGACCCCAGTCGTGCCGGTCTTGTACTGCCATCAGAGCAGCCAGAGAACCAGGATGTGCTGATGCTGATGATGCCGATGCTGATCAACGACTAATCGACAACCGTGAATCCATGAAACTGAATCTGACGAAGCCACTGGTGATCTTCGACTTGGAGACGACTGGGCTCGACTTGGTGAAAGACCGCATCATCCAGATATCCTATATTAAAGTTTGTCCGAATGGTGAGGAGATAAGAGGCAATGAACTGGTGAATCCTGAGCGCCCCATCCCCGAAGAGGTGGCGGCACTCACGGGCATCAGTGATGACGATGTGAAAGACAAGCCGGCATTTAAGCAAATAGGACAGCGGTTGGCAACAACCTTTACGGGCTGCGATTTTGCTGGTTTTAATTCTAATCACTTCGATATTCCCCTACTCGCAGAAGAATTCCTGCGTGCAGGCATCGACTTTGATTTCTCGAGATGCCGACTGATTGACGTTCAGACCATCTTTCATAAGATGGAGCGCAGAAACCTTGCAGCCGCCTATAAGTTCTATTGTGGACGGAAAATGGAGGACGATTTCGAGGCGCATCGTGCCGATCAAGATACAGAGGCAACCTATCGTGTGCTTATGGGAGAACTCGACAAGTATGCGCCAGGTGCTAATGAGGATCCTGAGAAGGTTTTGGAAAACGATATGGAACAGTTGGCCGCCTTCTCAAAGACGAACAACAACATTGATTTCGCAGGGCGAATCGTCTGGGGCGAGATGAAAGACCGTTACGGTAAGCCCCTACTCGACAAAGACGGTAACCCGCGTCTCACCGAGGTGTTTAACTTTGGCAAGCATAAAGGCGTGCCAGTGGCTGATGTACTGCATATCGACCCTGGCTATTATAGTTGGATTCTCGCTGGTGATTTTACGTACAACACCAAGCAGGTCCTGACACGTATTCGTCTACGTGAGGCGCAGGCGCTTCGATAGATGATTTGCAGGAGTGTATATAAATAGATGATAAATGATCCAAAGATAATGATGATGAATATGCGACAGGGATTTCTATCAGTAAGAAAGGTGCTGGTCGCTTTATCCATTATCATAGGTCATATGTCATTTTTTTCTGTGAGTGCCCAGGAGTTGCAAGTTAGGGTGAACATCAACCACAGTCAGATACAAGGTACCGATGTGGATATCTTCGACAACCTCCGGCAGACTATCGAACAGTTCATTAACGAACGCCATTGGACAGAACTGCAGTTCCAGAAGAACGAACGTATCCGATGTAATTTGAACATCACTGTCGACAGATATATCCGTGAGGAAAACCGGTTCGAATGTACGGCTCTCATACAGGCTAACCGCCCTGTGTATAATGCATCTTACACGTCTACATTATATAATAATAAAGACGAGAATTTCCATTTCACCTTTGCTCAGTTCGACCAGCTGAACTTCAGTGACGAGCAGGTTGACAACCAGCTGACTGCTCTCCTCGCCTACTATGCCTACTTGATCATAGGCCTCGACCTTGACAGTTTCGCTCCGATGGGTGGAACGGATATACTCCAGCGGTGCATGTATCTCGTGAACAACGCACAGAGCCTTGCTTTCCCTGGCTGGAAATCGTTCGAGGACAATCGCAACCGTTTTGCCATTATCAATGACTATCTTGACGAGGCTATGCGTCCATTCCGACAGTTCCAGTACGATTACTATCGTAAAGGGCTTGACGAGATGGCTAACAATGCCGAACGGGGACGGACGGAGATATCACAGGCTCTGGAGGATGGACTGAAGACAGCCCGCAGTAATAAGCCACTGAGCATGTTGCCGCAGATATGGACCGACTACAAGCGTGATGAACTTGTAAACATCTACCAAGGCAAAGGTACCCAGAAAGAGAAAGAACGTATCTATGGCCTCTTGATGAGTATCAATGCCTCACAGAACGGTAGTTGGGAAAAGATTAAGAATTGATAGCTGATTGATATGCTGAAACATTTATATATCAAGAACTTCGCGTTAATCGATGAACTCGATATTGAACTGCATCAGGGTTTTTCGGTTATCACAGGAGAGACAGGTGCTGGTAAGAGCATCATCCTGGGCGCCATCGGTCTACTGCTTGGGCAGCGTGCCGACACGAAGGTCATGCGCCCAGAAGCCGACCGTTGTGTCATTGAGGCTCATTTCGACCTCGCGCGCTATGACATGCAGGCTTTTTTTACTGACAACGATATCGACTACGACCCGAATGACTGTATTGTACGTCGTGAGTTGACATCCGCTGGCAAGAGTCGGGCTTTTATCAACGACACGCCCGTACAACTCTCCATGCTGAAGGAACTCGGCGAACGACTGGTCGACGTACATTCACAGCACCAGAATCTGTTGCTTAATAAACAGGACTTCCAACTCAGTGTGGTCGATATCATCGCTGATGATGCCAAGGCCTTGTCACAATACCGTCGGACCTTCCGTCAGTACCAGACGGTACGGAAAGAGCTCACGCTCATGCAGGAGACGATTGAGCAGAATCGACAGAATATAGATTTCCTGAAGTTCCAGTGTCAGGAACTTTCTGATGCCAACCTTGTGGCTGAAGAACTGGAAGAACTGGAACGGAAAAGTGAGACCATGTCACATGCCGAGGAGATTAAAGGGGCTCTCTTTGAGACAGATAAGGCTTTGTCTGCAGAGGAGACAGGTGTCACGGGATCCATACGTACGGCTATCCACGCTCTGAAAAGCATCGAACGGGTCTTTCCGGATGTGTCGGAATTGATACTGCGTCTCGACAGTAGTTATATCGAATTAAAAGATATCGCTCAAGACATTACCTGTCGTCTGGAGAGCGTTGATTTTGACCCTGCAGAGCTCGATATCGTAAATGCTCGTCTTGACCGTCTCTACGATTTGGAGAAGAAATACCACGTGGAGACCATAGATGCTTTGATTCAGAAGCGTGATGAACTGAATAAGCAGCTTAATAGTATTGAGAATGGCGATGAGGCACTTGCTATCCTCCGTCATCAGGTAGAACAGTGGCAGATCCAGGTCGAGAAGGAGGCTGCTGTACTGACCAAGCTTAGAGAAGGGGCTGCCCGACAGATTGAGAAAGAGATACAGACACGTCTCATATCTTTGGGTATGCCGAACGTACGCTTTGCTATTACCATCGCTACGACGGAGCCTGGAATCGATGGAAAGGATAAGGTGTCCTTTCTCTTCAGCGCTAACACCTCCACCCCACTCCAGCCGGTCTCACAAGTGGCTTCCGGTGGCGAAATCGCTCGTGTCATGCTGGCTTTGAAAGCGATGATCAGCGGTGCAGTCAAACTTCCAACCATCATCTTCGATGAGATTGACACAGGTGTCAGTGGTAAGATGGCGGAAAAGATGGCAGAAATCATGCAAGAGATGGGGCGTCATGGTCGTCAGGTCATCAGCATCACCCATCTGCCGCAGATTGCAGCCTTGGGAACCACCCACTATCGGGTTGAGAAAGAAGATACGAGCGAGGGAACCACTAGTCGGATGACCGAGTTACTGCCTGATGAGCGTGTCATGGAGATTGCCCAGATGCTCAGCGGCAGTAATGTGTCCGAGGCTGCCATGCAGAATGCTCGTCAACTGCTCCATCTCTGACAATAGAATAGATTACTCAATAATATACTAAGGAATTATATCATACAAGATTATATGAAAATGAAACGAATACTACTTTTAATGACCTGTCTTATCTCACTGACTATGGCCGTTGCTCAGCCTGCCTGGGTGAAGAAAGCATCTCGGTCGGTGTTCACCCTGAAGACTTTCGCCGCTGACGGTTCGCTGATAGCTAGCACCAATGGTTTCTTCACAGGATTCAATGGTGAGGCCATCAGTAATTTTACACCATTCAAGGGTGCTTCACGGGCTGTTATCATCGATGCCCAGGGAAAAGAGATGGACGTGGTTGGCATCCTCGGAGCTAATGATATGTATGATGTCGTCAAGTTCCGGGTTAATGGAAAAACACAACCACTCATCATCAGTGCAACAGTAGCACCTGTCGGTAGTCAGGCATGGCTACTTCCCTACCGAGAACAGAAGAATCTCCGTAATGGACTGATTCGTAAGGCGGAGGTATTCCAAGACGATAATGCATATTATACGGTAGCCGTGACAATGTCGGATGGACTGGTCAGCTGTCCACTTCTCAACAATGCTGGCGAGGTAATCGGCATGATGCAGCAGCCGGCCTCTGTCGGTGACTCTCTGAGCTATGCCGTAAGTGCCCGTTTCGTTGACTCTCTGAAAATTAGCGCTCTGAGCTTCAACGATGCAACTCTTCGTCTTACCAATATCAAGAAAGAACTGCCCATGGATGTGAAGGAGGCCACACTCCTACTCTTCCTCGCGGCCTCGCATACCGACTCGGTCTCTTATACCACCATGATCAATGATTTCGTACGCCAGTTCCCCAATGCTCCAGATGGTTATATTTATCGTGCTCAACAGGAGAGTGCAGCTGGTGATTTCTCTAGTGCAGAACAAGATATGGAACGGGCTATCAAGGTGTCGGACAAAAAAGACGATGCGTATTTTAACTATGCGCGTCTGATCTACAACAAGGAGATTTATCAGAGCAATCAGCCATATGCCAACTGGAATCTCGATAAGGCTCTGACACTGATCCGCGAGGCCAATAGTATCAACCCTTTGCTCACCTATCGACAGATGGAAGGAAACATTCTCTATGCCCAGAAACGCTATCAGGAGGCGTGTGATCTCTTTGTGTCCCTGGCTCGAGAGTCTAATAACGCAGAACTGTGGTTCTCTGCGTCTAGTTGTAAGCAGCAGCTTAACGACACCACCGCACGTCTGGCACTCCTCGACAGTACGATGAACACGTTTAGTAAACCGTATCTGAAAGAGGCTGCTGTCTATCTGTGGACGCGTGCCGAAGCACGCCGTGATGCCGGTAAGTTCCGTGATGCCGTCAGCGACATGAATGAATATGAGGAACTGATGAAAGCCTCGATCAACGATAATTTCTACTATCTCCGTCATCAGACAGAAATACAGGGACGTCTCTACCAACAAGCACTCAACGATATCAATCGTGCCATTCAGATTAATCCGAATGAGACTCTCTACTATGCTGAGAAGGCCTCACTTGAGATCCGTGTGGGACATTATGACGATGCTATCGCCACAGCCCGGGAGTGTATTGCCATTAATGCCGACAACAGCGATGGCTTTCTCTTCCTTGGTTTGGCACAGTGCCTGAAAGGTGACAAGCAGGAAGGTGTTAGGAATCTGCAGAAAGCCAAGGAAATGGGTGACCCACAGGCACAAACACTCATTGAGAGATACCAGTAATATCCTGTTTGGTTGTAGTTATCAGAATTTGTTATTCCCTATATAATAATAAAAAGGATCCCCACCAAATAGTGGAATCCTTTTTATTTTTAATAACCTGATAGCAATACTTTAAAACGGCAGTGGACCGTCGTTTGTTGGTGGCGGCAGAGGAGCACCTCCGAATGGATCATATCCAGGAGCGATATCAGGCATTTGTCCATCACCGTTAATCTTCGAACCAACAATCTCCCCACCGATGGGCGGACGGTTACCAAGGTTCTTGTCCTCTGGGTTCTCAAAACGAGTATATTCACCACGGAAGGTCAGCAGCACATCGCCCGTAGCACCTTTACGATGCTTAGCGATAATAATCTGAGCCATACCATGTAGATCACGACCGTTATCATCCTGATAGATATGATAATACTCAGGTCGGTGTACAAAGATTACCATGTCGGCATCCTGCTCGATGGCACCCGATTCACGGAGATCAGACAACTGCGGTCGTTTTCCTTCCAATCCTTCACGGCTCTCGACACCACGGTTCAACTGACTCAGTGCGAGGATAGGTATATCCAATTCCTTCGCAAGTCCTTTCAATGATCGTGAAATGGTCGACACCTCCTCTTGCCTAGAGGAAAACCGCATGCCATTGGCATTCATTAACTGCAAGTAGTCAATCATGATCAGCTTCACACCGTGCTCACGAACCAATCGTCGCGCTTTCGTTCGTAACTCAAACACCGAGAGTCCCGGCGTATCGTCAATATACAACGGTGCACCGAGCAGGTTGTTGATACGTTTATCCAGACGATCCCACTCGTCACGCTGCAACTGACCGTTCAGAATTTTTGAGCCTTGTATCTCACAAGCATTGGATATGAGTCGGTTAACCAACTGCACGTTCGACATTTCCAATGAGAAGAATGCCATCGGTACATGCATGTCGGCAGCGATATTCTTTGCCATAGACAATGCAAACGAAGTCTTACCCATGGCCGGACGACCGGCTATGATGACCAGGTCGGAGGCTTGCCAACCGCTAGTGATATCATCGAGTTTATAATAGCCTGTTGACACGCCCGTCAGACCATCAGTGTTCTGGGCTGCTTTCGAGATCACATCTAGTGCCTGTTTGATCACCGGGTCGATAGCGGTATAATCCTTCTTCATATTCCGCTGACTCAGTTCGAAGAGCGATCCTTCCGCCTCTTGCATCAGATCTTCTACGTCGATGGTCTCATCGAAGGCTTTTGTCTCAATAATACTGGCAAAGGATATCAGTTGTCGTGCCAACGACTTCTGCGCCACGATATTTGCATGATACTCGATATTTGCCGACGAAGCAACGCGTGAACTCAGTTCTGCGACGTATCCCGGTCCCCCTACCTCTTCGAGATGCCCCATCTTCGACAACTGCTCCGTGACTGTCAGTATATCGACGGGTTTTTCTTCCATGCTCAGATCACGGATGGCAGTATATACCATCTGATTCCTCGGCTCATAGAAACTCTCCGGATGTAATAGCTCGCATACTACGGCATACGCATCCTTGTCAATCATCAGTGCTCCAAGCACAGCCTTCTCTACTTCTAACGCCTGCGGCTGCAGGTGTCCGTAAGTATTGTCCACTGGCTGTTGCTTGCGCTGTCTTCTCTTGTTCGTATTTTCTTGTTCAGGCATAATCTTTTTCTGTTAACTGTTTGTCTTTGGTGTCTCCTTCAGTACTGGTAATGATATATGGTATCGCACGGCGAGGAAACGTGTCATACACGTCACAACGAAACTGATGACAGCACTCCATTCCACTGATACTCCCACACTGATGAGCAGCCAATAAACCAGTCCACCGAGTACACTCGCCATAGCATATATTTCTTTATGGAAAATCACTGGTTCGTTGTTCAGTAGTACATCACGGATAACACCGCCAGCCGCTCCGGTAATACAACCCATGATGATGGCCACCCAGAAGGGTTGGCCGAGGGCGATGCTCTTCTGGATACCGGCAATGGTAAAGAGTGCCAAGCCTAATGTGTCGAAGACAAACCATGCATTTTTCAATGGTTCCATCCATTTTCCGAAGAAAGCCACCGTTAATAGAGCCACGGCTGTACATATTAGATAGATTGGCGTGGTCATCCAGAATGGAGTTGTACCAAGCATCACGTCACGGATAGTACCACCACCGATTGCCACCGCTACACCACACACATAACCACCAAACCAGTCGAACTGTTTGGCTGCTGCATGTCGGATACCTGATATGGCAAAGGCAAACGTACCCAGTAGCTCTATTATTTTAATAATTACTTCTTGTTCCATAATTGGATTACGGCAATCGGTGTTATTTGTTATAACTGCAATTATTCATATCTTTTTCCCCAGTAGTTCACCATCCGTTGGTACATCTTTTCCTCGGTAGGGTTATGCTGGCCGTGCCAGAAACGTTCTTCTGTCAGGGCGTCAGGCAGATACTGCTGAGGCGTGAAATGGCCTGGAAAATCATGAGGATACTTGTAACCGTCGTGATAACCCAACTCCTTCATCAGTTCCGTAGGTGCATTGCGAATGGGTAATGGTACCGGTTGGTTTCCCGTTCGTTTCACGGTTGCCAAGGCCGCATCAACGCCTAGATAGGCACTGTTACTCTTTGGCGAGGTGGCAAGATAGACAGTCGCCTCCGCCAGAGGTATTCGTCCTTCCGGCCAGCCGATTTTCATCACAGCGTCAAAGGCTGCATTAGCTAATAGTAGAGCATTGGGGTTAGCCAGTCCGATATCCTCTGCAGCACTGATTACCAGTCGTCGGGCGATAAATTGCGGATCCTCCCCACCCTCAATCATCCGGGCCAACCAATAGAGTGCCGCATCTGGGTCAGACCCTCGGATACTTTTGATGAAAGCTGATATGATATCGTAGTGCATCTCCCCGTCTTTGTCATAGGCCAATGGATTCTGCTGAAGTCTGTTTACCACCATCTCATCGGTAATAATGACCTCGTCCAATGCTTCAGCGTCTACGACCAACTCTAATATATTCAATAGCTTACGAGCATCGCCGCCGCTAAAACGCAATAAGGCGCCCGTCTCCTCCAGTCGTATCTGCCGTTCCTTCAGGATGGTGTCAGTACGAATGGCACGGTCGAGTAATTTCAGCAGGTCTTCCTTCTCCAACGACTTCAGCACATAGAGCTGACAACGGGAGAGTAACGGACGTATAACCTCAAACGAGGGATTCTCTGTGGTAGCACCAATCAGAGTAACGATACCTTTCTCTACTGCACCGAGCAGCGAATCCTGTTGCGACTTCGAGAAACGGTGTATCTCATCAATAAACAGAATCGGTGATCGTTCGTTGAAAAAGCGTCCTTTCTGGGCTTTCTCTATCACGTCTCTCACATCCTTTACACCGCTGGTCACTGCAGAGAGTGTAAAGAATGGCGTCTCCAGACGATGAGCAATGATCTGCGCCAAGGTGGTCTTCCCCACTCCCGGCGGTCCCCACAGGATAAACGACGATATCCGTCCTGCGTCGATCATTTTCCGCAGGACTGCCCCCTCACCCACCAGATGCTGTTGTCCGATGTAGTCGTCGAGGGTACGAGGCCGTAGTCTCTCGGCTAAAGGTTCCGCCATATTTGGTTTTTGCTTGCAAAAATACAAAAACTCGATTGAAATCCCAAATTTATTTCTTCATTTCTCTCTTCTGCTTAGAGAAATTGAGGAACCGGAGATTGTTAGTTCCATTATATAGGGTAACCATTTCTGTAGTTTGTGTACAGATCAACTCGACAAAGGCATGGAGGCAAGCCGCAATAGGCTACGTGATCTGTTCGGGTGGGAAATGGATAATAATCACTTCAAGACTTTCAGGATCTGTTTGCGTGACGGCATGCCGTCGAGGAGATGGAAAATATGGTCAACCAGAAACTCCAACGATTCCTCTGGTGTATGATTAGTGTGGAGAATGGTTTCACTATCAAACAATGCCTCTGGTGTACATAAAGTTGAGATTTGCCATCCCTTATAGGTTTGATTCGGACCAGTATAGACACGTTCGATAGCGCCTATGATGACACGGCACTGGTGCATAAGACGCGACACAATGGCATCGGCTGTACTCTTCTTAACACCGAATAGCGTCCGAATTTCCTTCATGGTGATACTACCCTGTTCTACAAGACGATCCATAATAAGTCGTCCGTCATCATCAGGTTGTGTGGTTGTCCGACGCAGATTTGCTAGTTCCCTATAAAAGGGGATGGTGGCGAAGGATGCCTTACCACCACAGAGGAACTTTCCGTAGGCGATATCACCGCTCAACAGACAGTCGATTTTCCAGTCCCAAGGACCAAGCGGATCTTCATCACCGCCAAACCAACAATTTGGACTCGTAAGTTCCTGGATGGAATAACCAGGAATAGCACTCGAGAAGAACGGGATGATACCTGCCTCACGAATAACGTATTCCATCTCTTGGGCTGAAGAAATCTGACTATCAAACATTTGTTCAGAGGTCTTGATTCGCTTGCAAAAATACGCATAAATTGAGATAAAAAAGAAAAAATATGCCCTAAAAACTTGCTAATAAAAAATAAAGTATTTACATTTGCAGTAAAAATCAGAGAAAACATGGCAAGAACAAAACAAACACTACAGGAAAGCAACTCACCACTGTCTATTAAGTCTATTACAAAGAGCAGTGTGTGGGATATTCAGGAGAACGATGTGTTCCGCATGTGGGATGCGGCAGCAAAAGACACAGAAGTCAAGGAAAACATTCATCACTATCTCGATATTTTCAAGAGCGCTTTTCTTGTTGAGGAGATTAAGGAAGACGTGTTGCTCGTGAAGAAAAGCTATGAGAAGCGTGGCTATAAGGTGGCACAGATTAAGTTTGATGAGAACATGAAATTTGCATGGGCCATCAAAAAACGTCCTATCATGCGTGTCACCGATCTCACATACGAGAATATCCGTCATATCTCCGCTACAAAACTGCTTGAGGTTATCGACCGTAATTTCGGTGGAGGATGGGATTCTCTGTCCCAGTCAATCCAGGACATCATCCTGAGCGGTTTTGATATCTCCACCACTACCCTTCCCAAGGATCGCCTTCATAAGAAAGGCGGTATGTACGAGAAGAAGGTGGCCGATGGCTATGATGTGTTGGAGGTAGAGAAAGGCGGCTGGGTTGAAGCCATCTTTGCGAAACTGAAGCCAGAGCAGGAGAAGATTCGTATGCAGTTCTCAAGCAAGGGGCGTGGCGACGAGGATCTCGACGATGATGAGGACTATGAGGTTGAGGACAACTATAGCTCGCACGATGAAGACGACTCAGTGGTGGAGGATCCTAAAGATGAAGATATCACCGAGGATAACTACTCTACGATGATGGATCTGGGTAGTGAGGATCCCGACGATGAGGCAGCTGGTATGATTGACTTCACCGACGAATAGCATGCAATAATATTATAAACCTATAAAAGCCTAAGATTATTAACATGAACATCCCCACTGTTTTCTGGCTCGTGCCCGTCGCGTCGGTCGTGGCACTGAGCATGGCGTATCTATTTTTCACTCAGATGATGAAAGCTGACGAGGGTACGCCCCGTATGAGAGAGATTGCATTGTATGTACGCAAAGGAGCTATGGCCTACTTGAGACAACAGTATCGCGTGGTCACGATCGTTTTTGTTGTGCTCTGTGCTCTCTTCGCCTTTATGGCTTACGGTCTACATGTCCAGAATCCGTGGGTTCCTTTTGCCTTCCTCACTGGTGGTTTCTTCTCTGGTTTGGCAGGCTTCTTCGGCATGAAAACCGCCACCTATGCCTCTGCACGTACGGCTAATGCTGCCCGTGAGAGTCTTGATGCTGGTCTGAAAATCGCATTCCGCTCTGGTGCCGTGATGGGACTTACCGTCGTCGGTCTGGGTTTGCTCGATATTGCCATCTGGTTTGTTGTGCTGAACCAATTCGATGCTGATGGATTGATTTCCATCACCACTACAATGCTCACCTTCGGTATGGGTGCTTCAACACAGGCACTCTTCGCCCGTGTGGGTGGCGGTATCTATACGAAGGCCGCCGATGTGGGGGCCGATATCGTGGGAAAGGTTGAGGCCGACATCCCTGAGGATGATCCGCGTAACCCTGCAACCATCGCTGATAATGTCGGAGATAATGTGGGCGATGTGGCCGGCATGGGAGCCGATCTTTACGAGAGCTATTGTGGCTCGGTGCTCTCTACCGCAGCCCTTGGAGCCTCTGCTTTTGCAGCCAGCGCTGTCGACGGCATGCAGATTAAGGCTGTTATCGCACCGATGATCATAGCTGCTGTGGGCGTATTCCTCTCCCTGTTAGGCATTTTCCTTGTTCGTACGAAAGAGGGTGCCACGATGAGGGATCTGCTGCGTTCGCTTTCATTGGGAACGAACATCAGTGCTGTGCTCATCGCTGTAGCTACCTTCGCCATCCTTTACCTGCTTGGTATAGACAACTGGCTGGGACTTTCCTTCTCCGTCATCTCCGGACTGGCAGCTGGTGTCATCATCGGTCAGGCCACCGAGTATTATACCTCACACAGCTACAAACCTACCCAGAAGATCTCTGAGGCCGGACAAACAGGTGCAGCCACTGTCATCATCAAAGGTATTGGCACCGGCATGATCTCCACGTGTATCCCTGTTATTACCATCGGTGTGGCTATCATGCTCAGCTATCTGTGTGCAAATGGCTTCGACCTCTCTATGTCATCGGCTTCTCTGGCGCATGGACTCTATGGTATTGGCATTGCCGCCGTGGGTATGCTCTCCACCTTGGGTATCACTCTGGCTACCGACGCCTATGGTCCTATTGCCGACAATGCCGGTGGTAATGCAGAGATGTCTAGTCTTGGTGAGGCGGTACGTCATCGAACAGATGCTCTTGACGCTCTGGGAAACACGACGGCTGCAACAGGAAAAGGCTTTGCCATCGGCTCTGCTGCCCTCACAGCCTTGGCTCTACTGGCCTCATATATCGAGGAGATCAAGATCGCCATGGTTCGTGCTGGTCAGACGCTGACGAATGTGAGTGGTGATGTCATTGCTGCTTCAAATGCGACGATTCCCGACTTTATGAACTACTTCCAAGTGAACCTCATGAACCCGAAGGTGCTCGTTGGCGCTTTCATCGGTGCCATGGCCGCATTCCTGTTCTGCGGTATGACCATGGAGGCAGTAGGTCGTGCCGCTGAGAAAATGGTACAGGAGGTACGCCGACAGTTCCGTGAGATTGCCGGTATCCTTGAGGGAACAGGCACACCCGACTACGGTCGTTGCGTGGAGATTTCTACCCGTGCTGCCCAGCACGAGATGATAATCCCCTCTGTCCTTGCCATCATTATTCCTATCATCGTGGGAATCATTCTTGGTGTGGCAGGTGTCCTAGGTCTGCTTGTTGGTGGTCTCGCTGGTGGCTTCACTCTTGCTGTATTCATGGCAAATGCAGGTGGAGCATGGGATAATGCGAAGAAGAATATTGAGGAAGGAAACTTCGGTGGTAAGGGTTCCTTTGCCCATAAGGCTTGTATCGTCGGTGATACCGTCGGTGACCCGTTCAAAGATACCTCCGGTCCTTCTTTGAACATTCTGATCAAACTGATGTCCATGGTAAGCATCGTGATGGCAGGTCTGACTGTCGCCTTTGCATAGTGGACATAAAAATGATAAAAATGAGACGAAGAATATGCTTTGTGATGACTGCCATACTGCTGTGTGTCAGTAGTCATGCGCAAGACCTGCCCGATGCCAGTAGGTTTCTGCCTGGGCCGCCTGAGACAACCTCTGTGCAATACATCAAAGACTACCTCCAGTATGTATGGGGAAAGAGTTTACGTGACAGCACACGCGGTCAGCAGGCCGTGAGTGACTTCAGTACGGAGATTTCAACCTATCTGAAGGCTTACTCTAAGGTGCTGAATACCGACCTTACGAGTGGTATGCCTAAGTTGAACCTTTTGTTCGAGTACTGTATGAACTACGGCATCCGAATGCAGAATCAAGCCCAGAAAAGCTATTCTTATCGTCGTCCCTATGCTCGTTTCAAGGACAAGACGCTCATTCCTGCCTTTGAAGATACCTATCGGGATGTCAGTTCCTATCCCGCTAGTCAGGCGCTCTTCGGTTGGATGTATGCGATGGTGCTAACCGAGATAGCCCCCGACCGTCAGAATGAGATCCTGGCACGTGGCTATGATTTTGGGGCCAGTTCTGTTATCTCTGGCTACCACTGGGATAGCGATGTCTATGCAGGCTTTCTTCTGGCGTCGGCACTTGTCTCACGTCTGCACACTTTCCCCGGCTTCAGCGGTATGATTACCGCTGCCCGGATGGAATACGAGAAGAAGACGGGTATTAAGAACCCCACAGTAGGTAATAGTGACGAGGCATATTTTGCTATCAATGAGTTGCCTGATGCCTATAAGTATCTGCCTGCTCCCCCCGAGACCATATCCCCGTTCTTCGCCTGTGATTTAAGTGCCTACGAACAAGGTAAGGCTGAACGTGAAGACGACTACGGAGACCTGACGGAAACAGGACAGCAGGCCTTGACCGATATTACCTATTCGGCCGATAACTTCTGTAAAGTCTATTCCCCTATACTCGGTAAGGAGATCTCTGCGACAGCCACGCCGCAGCTCTATAAGCTCATGTCGTTGGTACACCCGTTAGGCAATGGTGCAACCCAGACGTGCAAGGCTTATTATATGCGGCCTCGTCCGTATGTACAGATGAACGAACTGACACTCTATGCCCCCGACGAGGAGCATCTCCGTGATACGGGTTCCTATCCCTCTGGTCATGCCTCTGGCAGTTGGCTTCATGCTCTCGTGTTGGCGGAGATTAATCCTGATGCTGAGGAAGCCCTATTGGCGCGTGCCTATCTGTTCGGCCAAGGCCGTGTCGTATCCGGCTACCATTGGCAGAGCGATGTCGATATGGGACGTCTCGTGGCGTCTGCCATCTATGCGCGTCTGCATACCAGCGAAGCCTTTATGAACCAACTTGAGTTGGCGAAGCAGGAACTCAAGGGAAGTACGTCTGTACGCTCCTTCACGGTGGATAGCGAAGATGAGGCACCCATATATAACCTGCAGGGCATTCGTATAGAGAATCCCCCACAGTCGGGTATCTATATTCAAGGCAAAAAGAAAATAGCCTATTAACTTACTGATAATGAAGCTTATTAAACTCTTAATCATCCTATCCTGGCTCTCCTGGCATTTGCCGGTGCAGAGCCAGGAACCTTTATATTCCGGTTTTTCGATACAACCTGTCCCTGACAGTGTCTGGCTGTATATGCAAGGGCGTAGCTATCGTCCTAACCCTCATATTAGTCGTGCCGATCTGCGATACCTGAGAGTGCTTCACTACGACCAAGAGGGGATGATTCACGAAGGTGAGATCGTATGCAACCGACTCATTGCCGATAAACTCATGAAGATTTTCCGGGAACTTTATTCCAACCATTATCCTATCCAACGTATCCGTCTGGCCGATGACTATGACGGTGACGATGAGCGTCAGATGCGTGACAACAACACCAGTTGTTTCAACTACCGTACGGTGTCAGGCTCACAGAAACTGTCGTATCACGCTCGTGGTCTTGCCATCGACATCAACCCTCTCTATAATCCTTTTATACGAAAGAGAAAAGACGGCAGTATAGAGGTTCAACCTACGACCGCCAGACCGTATATGAGACGGAACAGACCTCATTCTTACATCATTCAGAAAGGAGACCTCTGCTACAGGTTATTCATCAAGTATGGTTTCACATGGGGAGGCGACTGGAAGTCGTCCAAAGACTACCAGCACTTTGAATATCACAAGAAACCCTTACCTTAACTGTTCTTTGCAGTAATAATTATAATACCATTCGGCAAATCTTCGTAGACCGGTGCGAAGAGACGTTTTTGGCTTAAAAGAAAAATCCCGTTCCAATCCATGTGTGTCGGCAAACGTCACTGGGACATCCCCTGGCTGCATGGGTACTAATGCCTGATGGTTCTTGAAATCGTAGTTTTCGGGTAATACCTTGGCTCGTATCAACTCTTGTTGCAGTGTATCCACGAAAACCAACAGATTTATGGGTGTGCTATTTCCGATATTATATACGACAAACGGCGGTAATTGAGAACCGTTCTCCTCGGAATGTCTCTCCGGAACACCATGCATGACACGGACAACCCCCTCCACGATGTCATCAACATAAGTGAAGTCACGGGCACAATGGCCATAGTTGAAGATCTGAATCGTATCACCTTTCACAAGTCTGTTCGTAAAACTGAAATACGCCATATCGGGACGACCTTCAGGACCATAAACCGTAAAGAAACGCAGACCTGTGGTTGGGATGTCATACAATACAGAATAAGCATGAGCCATCAACTCGTTAGACTTCTTTGTTGCAGCATATAAACTAACAGGGAAATCAGAGCGATCATCCGGAGAATAAGGTACTTTCTTGTTCGAACCATAGACGCTCGATGACGACGCAAAGACCAGATGTTCTACTGGCCAGTGGCGGCAAGCCTCCAGGATGTTGTAAAAGCCGATCAGGTTCGCTTGGATATAAGTATCCGGGTTTGTGATAGAATGACGCACTCCTGCTTGTGCTGCAAGATTCACCACAATCTGAGGACGATATGACTCGAAGATACTGTTGACAGTCGTTTTATCAGCGATATCCCCCTTAATAAACACCCACGACTGATGTTGAGCAGCAGCGACCTTCTCAATCTCTGCCAGCCGGTGTTCTTTCAGACGAACATCGTAATAGTCGTTCAGATTGTCAATACCTATGATGGTCAGTCCTTTCTCATCATGAAAGAGACGTCTTACAAGGAAACTGCCAATAAACCCTGCAGCTCCCGTCACCAATATCACCTTTTTAGTTAAGATAATCATGAGATATTCACGACCTTGGCTTCATCAAGCTGTTCATAGATCGAATTGTTCGACTTATATTCTGGAACAATCTCTTTCATCTTCTTGACCGTGGCCATATTGTCGTATTGCTCCGCAATAGCGATGAGCTCATCTATCTCACGCCGTACCTCGGCATAGTCACGTTCACGCACCTCAGCGATACGGATTTTCTCGTGGAAAGTCGGTTTGGTGTTCTCCATGTCATCGAGCACCTCCTCGTACAGCTTTTCACCTGGGCGAAGACCCGTATATTCGATTTTTACGTTCTTGGCACCCGACAATCGAATCATACGCTGTGCAAGATCGGCGATGCGTACCGGTTTACCCATGTCAAACACAAAGATCTCTCCACCACAACCCTTCGTGCCAGCCTCAAGCACTAGTTTACAGGCCTCAGGAATGAGCATGAAGAAACGGATAATATCTTTATGTGTCACAGTCACCGGTCCACCGTTACGTATCTGTTCACGGAACAAAGGGATAACCGAGCCGTTGGAGCCAAGCACATTACCGAAACGTGTGGTGACGAACTGCGTCACGGGATGTTCCACACCTGCGGCCACCTTAGGTAGTCCGTTCATGCCATAACGACTCATTTTGATAGCACGATCCAGACTCTGCACGTATATCTCACAGATACGCTTCGAACAACCCATCACGTTCGTCGGGTTTACAGCTTTGTCTGTAGACACCATCACAAATTTCTTCACTCCATATTTCACGCTCAGGTCGGCAATCACCTTCGTGCCATAGATGTTGTTATGCACGGCCTCACTGGGGTTGTCCTCCATCATCGGTACATGCTTATACGCTGCGGCATGGAATACGTAGTCGGGTCTGAACTCATCGAAGATCTTCTCCATCCTGGACTGGTTGCAGATGGATGTTACTACCGTCTCCGCATCGATGTCAGGAAAATCCTTGGACATCATCAGTCGGATATCATGTTCCGGCGTCTCCGCCTGGTCAACTAACAGCATGGCAGCAGGATTGAACAGAGCCACCTGTCTGACCATCTCCGAGCCAATGCTTCCTGCCGACCCCGTGATCAGTACACGTCGCCCTTTCAGCAGTTCGCCAACCGACTTCATGTCGACGTTGATCTCTGCACGTGGCAGCAGATCCTCCACACTCACCTCGGTCATCTGGAATACCGCCTTCTCGTTCTCGTCGCCGGTCCATTCCTGTGCCGTGGTAGCCATGTATATCTTCACACCCGCACTGATCAGCATATCTTGTAGTCCCTGCTGGTTACGGAAATCTTGCGCCCGAACCGGTGAGACAATGATACCCTCAATACCTTCTTTACGGATGATACTCATCAGGTTGTCATCAAGCGTATACACCTTCTCTCCCATCAACTGGTTATGTCGCAAACTGGGATTGTGAGTGATGAACCCCTTGACAATAAACCTTACTGGATGCTGGTCACGGATATTCTTAGCCAGTCCAACGCCACCCGACATCGCCCCATAGATCAACACACGTTTACCACGCTTTGACGAGGCTATCACATCGAACATGGTCTTTACCAGAATACGAATAGCCCACATTAACAAGGTGGCAATGATAAACATCGTGACAAGATGGCGCGAATGAAGTGGTATTAAAAGTGAAGAGGTCACATTAAACTCCAATAGCATATAATGCGCTAACAGTGACAAGCCAAGCGACAACATATTCGCATATGCCACACGTCGCAGGTCAACAAAAGATGTAAACCGGATGACACCCGTATAAGTATGGAAAATTCTAACACCAAAAACACTCAGCATCAGATATATCATCAAGGTCGCAGTCAGCGGCCAGAAATGACGACTGACGCATTCTCCGCTCTCAAAAATCCAAAAGGCAGCGATGCCAGATACTAGTAGTGTCAGACCGTCAATAATAAATATACACCAATATGGCAGCGCATTACGGCTGAAATACCAGTTAAACAGTTTATAGAATAACCCCATAGTTTGTTTCTGTTTTCAGGTACATGAACATACGTTAGTTCATTTTTCGGGAGCAAAGATAGGGTAAATCATGTAAACTTCCAAATTATTTCACGTCTTTTTGCAATCAGTCAAAGGTATCCTCTATGAAATTACATATTTTTTGATAGTCTTTTGAAATGTCAGTGTTTTTTTTACTTTGGCTTTGTTGTTACTATGCACTCGGAAATGAAAAGAAAACAATTTTTTCTTTTGCATTTCTCTGGCATTTTCTTTATTCTATATGTTTTTCATGGATTGTATTATTTAATTGTTTCATCGATGAATTTACCAAATTAACACATTTTATAGTGATTTGTTCTTTATCAAACTTCGTTGATGAATGTGATTTTGGTTGTCAAACCAGTGTTTTCGCCCCCCCCCTTCTTTAGGTTAAAGAGATAATCTCCATGAGTGAAAGGGATGGCACTTACGACTCATAGAGATAGGGTCTTATAGGGTATAGGGATTATCTCTTTCACTCGTAAGTCCTATCTCCATGACTCATAGAGCCTATCTCTTTGAATGAAAGATGGCCGGTTATTTGAGCGTGATGCGTAAGACTGATGTTGTCTGCTCTGTGACCCGATATCGATTGTCTGTTCGCTGTCCTACAAGCCATATAATCTGATCATGGCAATCGGTTACCACAAGCTGACGTCGTTTTTCAAAGAGCGTGCATTTCCGGTCGGTCAGATAGTCGCTGACAAGCTTATGACCGTCCATGCCGAATGGTACGAAAACATCACCGGTGCAGACTGGACGTACCGTTAACGGGAATTGAACCTTTTCTGCATCTAATGTTGCACAATCCGCTGATTTGGAGATTGATATATCGTTGGATATCTCAACATTAAAATGTATATCTTCCTTATATACATAATGCCCATGCTCTGGCAATTTCATCGCTTTCATCGGTGCGCCTAAAGGCTCCACGGCCACGACGTCTCTGTCGACCAATAAGATGTGCGTAGGACTTCTAAACTCCTTACCAGACTGTCCTCCAAGGCATGTATACGTCTGTTGTATCTGTGTGGAGTTAAAGCCGAATGGACTCAGCCACTCATGCAGAAAAGCCAGTGGTGATGGCAGTTCTGTCAATCGTACGAGCGACACCGTCTGTGTTTCCGACGTCTTGTCGTTCGTCACAAGCTCCTCCAATTGTTCACGAATAGCCTGATTGTAGATTTTCTCTGCCTCTTGAAGATATCCCGTTGTTTTATCGATATTCTCAATGGCTTTAGGATTCATGTCGTTCAGAAGAGGAATAACATGATGGCGGATCTTGTTTCTTAACACGTCGTCCGTCAGATTTGTAGAGTCTACGACATACTCCTGTCCGATGGAATGGAGGTAGTCTTCTATTTCCTGTCGGCTCAGGCATAGCAGTGGACGGACAACCAGACCGTTTTTGGGACGAATGCCGGTCAGTCCATGAATACCGCTCCCTCTTAGTAGATTCATTAATAGTGTCTCTACTGCATCATCCCGATGATGGGCAATACATACAGACGCAGCGCCGATATCCTGACAAAGTTGACTGAAATAACGATAGCGCAGATCTCTGGCTGCCATTTCAATACTTACTTGATGTAATGATGCGTATTCTTCTGTTTCAAAGTGAATTAGATGGAGAGGAATGTTGCTCTTTTCACAGAGTTCTTTTACGAATTGCTCATCTCTATTACTCTCCTCGCCCCGCAAATGAAAATTACAATGTGCAGCCTCCATCCGATAGCCCAACTCAGATATAATACGCAACAGAGCCACACTATCTGCACCGCCACTGAGGGCGACAATATGAAGACTGTCGCGAGAAAGAAGCTGATGCTTCCCGATGAAACCAGATACTTTGTTTTCTACATTACTCCACATACAGCACTAGTCCCTTCAGGTATTCTCCCTCTGGATGATAGATATTGATGGGATGATCGGCAGGCTGATGGAGCTGATGAAGAATACGCACTTTACGACCAGCCTGAGCGGCAGCCGTAAACACCGCATTGCGGAAATGATCCTTCGAGACAACCTGTGAACAGCTGAACGTAAAGAGGATACCGCCTGACTGAATTTTTTGGAAGGCCTTCATGTTCAGACGGGTATAACCTTTCAGGGCATTATGGAGTGCTCCTCTGTGCTTGGCGAAAGCAGGTGGATCGAGAATGATCAGATCGTACTGGTCGCCTGCTTGCTCCAGATACTTAAATGCGTCCTCGCAAAAAGCCTGATGGCGATGATCGCCGGGAAAATTCAATTGTACGTTACGGTTGGTCAGTTCGATAGCTTTTGCGCTACTGTCGACGGAATGAACCAACTCGGCGCCGCCACGCATGGCATAGAACGAGAAACCGCCAGTATAACAGAACATGTTAAGAACTCTCTTCCCTTTCGCAAAGCGCTCCAGCAAAGATCTGTTCTCACGTTGGTCAACGAAGAAACCCGTTTTCTGACCGCGTAGCCAGTCAACATAAAACATCAACCCGTTCTCTATCGCGGTATTATCATCGGAACCGCCATAGATGAAACCATTCTCCTGACCGAGGTCGGCCTTATAAGGCAAGGTGGTCTCACTCTTATAATAGACATTCTCCAGTCGGGAGTCCATCACCTTCATCAACTGCTCTGCAATATCAATGCGACTGACATGCATGCCCACACTATGTGCCTGCATCACCGCAGTCTTACCATACACGTCAATGACCAGTCCTGGCAACAGATCGCCCTCACCATGAACCAGTCGATAGGTGTTGTTGTTGGGGTTGTCGGCAATACCGATAGCCTGACGCATCCTCAGTGCCGATGTCAGACGTGATGCCCAGAAATCAGCATCGATAGCCACATCGTGAAAGGAAAGAACTCTGACGGCAATAGAACCGATCTGGTAGTGTCCGATAGCGATAAAATCCCCATTAGAGGTCAGTACACGCACCACCTCACCCTCTTCTATACCATCGTCGGCACGCTGGATGGCACCAGAGAACACCCACGGATGGAATCGCAGTAGACTGTCCTCTTTGCCTCTTTTAAGATATACTTGTTTCATCATTCTGTTTGTTTTCTTCAGGAACAGTTACCAGTTCATAATCACCGGTCTCCATTAGATTCTGTACCTCTCGGTAGATCCTCACACAAGCCCACGCATCAATAGCTGCATAGGCTTTCTGACTATCTTTCAACACATCACGTTCCCAGTTTGATAGACGGTCGCTCTTGCTGATGCGCTCACCGAAGAGATTGGCATAGATCTTCACCAGACTCTGATCCTCGATACCGAGTTTTCTCACGAGATCCTGAAGATCAACAAATGCCCCCGACTTGAAGTCACCCAATTCGTGTAGAGAGAGCATGTCGTTACTCCATGCGAGTCCTACTTTCGTAACTTTAGTGTCTTCCAACAGTCGGACAATAGCGGGAGCCATTCCCATATGATTCAAGCGGAACAAGAAACAGCTGTCATCCGTAGACACCTGGAGCAGGGAACATTTGAAATGTCGTCCTTTCGTGAATGCCGGACGTGTCTCTGTGTCGAAACCTAAAATAGGTTGTTTCAACAGATAGTCAACGCAACGTTCTGCCTCCTCTGAGGTCAGTACGACGTAGATACGTCCAGGAAAGGTCACTCTCGGTAAGTCAACGATAGCCTTCTTGTCAATCTTATTATATATTAACTTTTTCATTTCTTGGTGCAAAATTACAAAAAAAACCTCATTTTATGGTGAAATCTAAGTTTTTTCAGCTACTTTTGCATCAAAATAGAGAAAAAGAACTTCGTATGGCTAAGAAAAGGAAAGAAAAAAGGTCCCAAAGCGGTTCCGGCATCTCCGGCATCTTGGGATTCAATCATATATTCCACAACGAAAAGCTGAATTTCTGCCTTGGCTTACTGCTGTTTGGTCTGGCAATCTACCTGACGCTCGCCTTTATCTCCTATTTCTCTACAGGCGCAGCCGACCAGAGCATGATCGAGGACCCAAAGGATGGAGAGGTGCTCAACGCCCATCAGGAGTTCAGTAATACCTGTGGTAGCCTTGGATCATATGCAGCATGGTACTTTATCAAGCGTTGCTTTGGCTTGTCTGCCTTTATCGTACCCTTATTCCTGTTGCTGTTGGGTATGCACCTGATGAAAGCCTATCGCGTAAATCTTCTGAAATGGTTCCTGGCGCTGATGATTCTGATGATCTGGGCTTCCGTCACCTTTGCCAAGTTCCTGACCCCGTTCCTTGAGGATATCTGTTTTAATCCTGGCGGCGATCACGGACTATATGTTTGTCAGTATGTCGAGAATCTGGTTGGAGCCCCCGGTCTAACGGCCATCCTTGCACTGACGGCCATCGCTTTTTTGACCTATCTGAGTACTGAGACGATCCTGGTGATTCGCAAATTACTGAACCCGACGAAATTCATCAACAAGGTGAAGTTCAAGATCACAAACGATGATCCCGATGAGCCTCAAGAGTCGTACGAGCAACAGATGGATATGGAAGAGGATCCTGAAGTGTTTGACGACCCTGCTGAGCAGGTGGTTGAGTTCAGAAAAGACGGAAAGGCCGTTGTGTTAGACGATGGCTACAAGACAGTGGCTGAGAGTTTAGGACTGTCTGATCATGCTGAGACGACTAATGGAGTTGACAGAATACAGAGGCATGATAATGTGGAGTTTGGTGTTGAGGTGGCCAAGGGCGACGAGACAGCTGATACGAGATCTGCTCTTACGGCCATTGAGGATCTGGAGCCCTACGATCCCAAGCGTGATCTGGAGAACTATCGGTATCCGACCCTTGATCTGCTGAAGAAATACGACAACGACGGTAAACCCTATATTGATATGGCCGAGCAGACGGCTAATAAGAACCGTATCGTGGAAGTACTGCAGACGTTCGGTGTTGAGATCAGTAGTATCAAGGCAACTGTTGGTCCGACAATCACACTCTATGAGATTACACTGGCACCAGGTGTACGTATTTCCAAGATCCGTTCGTTGGAAGATGATATCGCTTTGAGTCTGTCGGCTCTCGGTATCCGTATCATTGCCCCTATTCCCGGCAAGGGAACGGTGGGTATAGAGGTCCCGAATGCCAAGCCATCGATTGTGTCTATGGAATCTATCCTCAACTCAAAGAAGTTCCAGGAGACACAGATGGAGCTGCCATGTGCACTTGGAAAGACCATCACCAACGAGGTCTTTATGTTCGACCTGGCCAAGGCCCCTCACCTACTTGTAGCAGGTGCCACGGGTCAGGGAAAATCGGTCGGTCTGAATGCCATTGTCACCTCCTTATTATATAAGAAACACCCGGCAGAACTGAAGATTGTGCTTGTAGACCCGAAGAAGGTAGAGTTCTCAATCTATAATCCGCTCATCAATCACTTCTTGGCAAAGGTTCCTGACGAGGATGCGGATCCCATCATCACAGACGTGACGAAAGTAGTTCGTACGCTGAATTCTCTCTGTAAACTGATGGATACCCGTTATGACCTTCTGAAAGAGGTGGGTGCCAGAAACATCAAAGAGTATAATAAGAAGTTTATTGACCGTAGGATTCCGCCTCGTGGCGGCCATGGTTATATGCCATATGTTGTGGTGATCATCGATGAGTTCGGTGACCTTATCATGACGGCTGGTAAGGAAATTGAATTACCTATCGCTCGTATCGCCCAGTTGGCGCGTGCCGTTGGTATCCATATGGTGATTGCTACCCAGCGTCCGACGACGACGATTATCACGGGTAATATCAAGGCGAACTTCCCTGCCCGAATCGCCTTTAAGGTGAGTGCGGGTATCGACTCTAAGACCATCCTCGACCGTACAGGTGCCCAACAGCTTATCGGACGAGGTGACTTGTTGGCACTTGTTGGAGGTGCAGAACCCGTACGTGTACAATGTGCCTTTGTTGACACCCCAGAGGTCGAGCGTATCAATGATTTTATCTCCTCACAGCAGAGCTATGGTACGGCCTTCGAGCTGCCAGAGCCTGATACGCCAGAGGTCGACTTTGGTGAGGGCGGTAATGCGGAAGTTGACATGATGCATCTGGATCCGCTCTTTGAGGATGCAGCCCGGTTGATTGTACTTAACCAAAGTGGTTCGACCTCACTTATTCAACGGAAGTTTGCCATCGGCTATAACCGTGCCGGTCGTCTCATGGATCAGTTGGAGAAGGCAGGTGTGGTTGGAGCTGCCATGGGTTCAAAACCCCGTGAGGTGATGATACAAGACGAGGTGAGTCTTAACAACCTCCTTAGTAACATGAGATAATTAGTTTATGATATAAGAATATGAAAAAGATTTGTTTTCTGATAACGACAGTACTCCTCTGTACTACTGCATCGGCCCAGACTGCAAGAGCCGTGCTCGACAAGGCCGCAGCCGCCATTACCGTGAAAGAGGGTGTAAAGGCTCATTTCAGGACATCTGGTAGCTATGGGAATACAAGTGGAACCATTGCCATCAAAGGACAGAAGTTTCATGCCACTACCCCACAAGCTACCATCTGGTTTGACGGTAAGACACAGTGGACGTATATGAAAAATAACGATGAGGTGAACGTCAGTACCCCGACGGAAGCACAGTTGCAGGCCATCAACCCCTACAACTTTATCAATCTGTACAAAAAAGGCTACGAGAGTACCCTTAATAAGACTGGTAAGGATTATGTGGTTCATCTGACTGCCACGTCGAAGGAACGAAAGATCAAAGAGCTCTTCATTACTATTGATAAGAATACCTACCATCCGACACAGGTCAAGCTGCTTCAAAGTAAGAAATGGAGTATCTTTGACATCTCTGACCTGAAGAAACAGAGAATTCCCGATTCGCAGTTCCGGTTTAATGCTAAGGATTTCCCGACAGCAGAGGTTATCGACTTGAGATAATTTATCCTTTTAAAATTATAGATAATGAACAGATTCCAACTATACCGGTTGCTCCGGAAGAACATCAATATCAGTTACAAGCGTAGTCCAATCCTTGAGCAGAACAAATGGGCCAAGGTCCTGACCTATTTCGGATGCGCAGTATTTGTTCTTTATTTAATCATGTTCGGTTTTTTTATTGCCATGGATGCTAAAGGCGAAGCTGGCAGAATGATTTCGTTCATGCCGATCATTCTGGCCGTGGATTTCTATCTGCGACTTATCTTCCAGACTACACCCAGCATGATGGTGAAGCCCTATATTCTACAACCCATCTCACGTTATACGGCTATCGAGTGTTTCTTGGTGTCATCGCATGTTAGCGGCTATAATTTCCTATGGCTTGCGATGTTCATCCCCTACTCCGTCATCTTGTTCTTTGCAGGAGCTGGCATCGGGGCCATCATACTCGAGTTGATTGCTTCAATCCTGCTCATTATTTTAAACAGTCAGATATATCTGTTCTTCCGCACCCTTATCAACCGTAAGGTATATTGGTTTTTGGGCGTAGTACTATTTTATGCCATTCCTTTCACACCTCTTTTATTTGAACGAAAAGGCCATTCCTTCAGATGGCTGCTTGATACGTATACAGAACTGGCTGGAGTGTGGTATGTCATTCCCGTTATCTTGATACTTCTCACCCTCTTATTCATGATAAACAGACATTTCCAATTCAAATATGTCTATGAAGAGATTTCCAAGAAAGGTGAGAAGGCCCTAAAACACGTATCCCAGTTCTCGTATCTCAACCGGTTCGGTCTTGTGGGTGAGTATCTGAAAATAGAGATGAAGTCAAATATGCGGAACAAAACGATGAAAAGTCGTTGTATCTCAAGTATCGCAGTAGTAACCGTATTCAGTCTTCTAATCACATACACGGGTTTATACAACGATACGGTATCACGTAACTACTGGTGTATATATTGTTTTGCCATCTACAGTGCCATAACTCTCGTTAAGATCATGGGACAGGAAGGTAACTATATAGACTTGCTGATGACACACAAGGAGAATATCATCACTTTGCTGGAAGCCAAATACTGGTTTTACAGTGCGGTGCTGGGCATCCCTTTCCTGATTATGATGCCGGCTCTATTCTCTGGGAAGTATAGCTTGCTCATGCTGTTGGCATATATGTTCACCACGGCCGGTCTGGTTCATTTCATCATCTTCCAGTTGGCCGTATATAACAAACAGACACTACCTCTTCAAACCAAGCTGACTAGCAAAGAAAACTTCGAAAACGGTATCCAGTTGATCATAGAAACGGCAGCTCTACTTAGTCCTGGTGTCATTGCCGCTGTGGGTGGGTTGCTTGTCGGTATGACCTGGACTTACGTGTTCATGATCGTTCTGGGATTAGGATTTATCCTGACCCACCCCATATGGATTAGAAACATCTATAAACGGATGATGGCGCGTAGATACGAGAACTTAGAAGGCTTTCATACAACCAGACAATAATTTTTCAGAAAGAAAATTACGAAAAAGTTTGGTAGTATCAAAAAAAGTGCGTACCTTTGCACCCGCAAAACAAACGATGCACCCGTAGCTCAGTTGGTAGAGCACCTGACTCTTAATCAGGGTGTCCAGGGTTCGAGCCCCTGCGGGTGTACAAAAGGAGGGAACGACCTCCTTTCTTTTTGAAAAACATGCGCTTGTAGCTCAGTTGGTAGAGCACCTGACTCTTAATCAGGGTGTCCAGGGTTCGACCCCCTGCAGGCGTACTAGACAAAAGGTTGCCGATATGGCTCAGTTGGTAGAGCAACGCATTCGTAATGCGTAGGTCCCCGGTTCGAGTCCGGGTATCGGCTCAGAAATAGAATCAGGAAACTTACTTTATGCGGAATTAGCACATCGGTAGTGCACGGGCTTCCCAAGCCTGGGAGGCGGGTTCGATTCCCGTATTCCGCTCTATCTCACTCTCAGTCTTTCGCCTACCCTGATTTGATATTCTGGCGACAGATGGTTTATCTTATACAGACTCTTTAAACGGATACCGTATGCTTGTGCGATGGAATACATCGATTCACCCTCACGTACTTCGTGGATACGTCCTTTGTATTCCTTCGGAGCCTTCTTTTGTTTCTTCTTTAACCAGATGACCTCCCCCTCCTCGAGGCAATCTTTCCGATGGCGCTCATTATAGCCGGCAATCTTCCGATAGCTGATACCGACCTCCTCGCCTATAGACTTGAAAGTATCGCCCCGTCGTGCAATAAGGTAGTAGTTCTTATTGAAAATCTTAATAGGATGCAGATCCATCCCACCTACGTGTGGCTCCTTGGCACGGTCACTCATAAAGCGATCGTAACCTTTTGCCGTATCATACTGGTAAAGCTTATACAACTGGATAATCTCTATCAGTTTCTGTGCATACTGCGGATTGGTGGCATAACCAGCGGCCTTCAGTCCTTTTGCCCAACCCTTGTAGTCGGCGGTTCCTAATGAGAACAGCGAACGATACCGAGCACTGCCTGCTAAGAAACGCGAATGATCGGTATACGACTCATAAGCCGAGTTATATGCCCGAAAACATTCATTACGCTCATCATCATCATGATAGGTAGTACGACCAGTCCATCCCTTGCACTTGATACCAAAGTGATTATTTCCTTTGCGTGCCAACTCACTCTTACCGGCTCCGCTCTCTAAAAGACCTTGCGCGAGCGTGATAGATGCCGGTATATGCCACTGCCGCATCTGTTCAATCGCAATATCTTTATATTGATCGATATACTGCTGATATGCCTGATTCCATCGAATCTGAGCATGTGCGCCCAACGACAGTACCATCGCTATCATGATGAATTTCTTTCTCATGTCCATATTTTATTGTTGCAAAAGTAATGATTTCTCTCGAATTATTCGTATATTTGCCGAAAAATATCAGCAGCGATGAAATCTATAGAACTTAAATCCGTTATCATGGCATGCCAGTTGGAAGAACTATCCGCAGAGGAACAGCATCTCGTAGAACTTGCCATTGAAGCTACCAATCACAGCTATGCCCCCTATTCTCGTTTTTGTGTCGGAGCAGCCGTCAGATTAGCAAACGGTGTAGAAGTGATTGGTTGTAATCAGGAGAATGCTGCCTATCCATCGGGACTCTGTGCAGAGCGTACTGCCTTATTCTCTGCTGGTGCCCAGTACCCTGACACGCCTGTTGAGATGTTAGCTATCGCTGCCAAAGGGACCGACGGAGCGTTGCAATATGAGCCCATTGCTCCATGCGGAAGTTGTCGTCAGGTCATCATCGAGGCCGAGACACGGGCCAAGCATCCCATTCGTATTCTGCTATACGGCAGGAAATGCATCTATGTCGTTGATGGCATAGAAAAACTCATGCCGCTTACTTTTTCGGAATTCTAATAGCAACCTATCCCCTTTGCCGTTGACAGTGAGTCGAGGTGGAAATCGTAATACAAATTCTCCTCATCAATCATCCTGAAATGTTTTTTCCCTTCAATGTCATCATGAGGGCTCTCCCAGATGATCTTTCTGAAATGTAGAGAATCGTCTATTACAGGTGATCGGAGCAGACAGTTCTGGAATAGATAGTCGAAGGTCGCTTCTTCAGCCCCATGCTCGCCAATCATGACATCATCCTCATAACCGGTCAGGATTGAGCCTTGGCAGAAAAGGCGTATCAGAGGATAATCTGTATCTCCCAGATGGTTGGAAAAGCGAAGTGCAGCACCACGACTAGCAGAAAACGGATAGAATTGTGCTAAAGTACAGTTGGTGATATCCACCATTCCACCGATCACCGATATACAATCTCCGCCAGTGTTTGTAACCTGACAGTGATTCAGACTGACATGTGCGTTGGTCGTTGATATGCCACTTGCCTGACAGTTGTGTATGATGCAATCCTTCATCACCAAGCGATAGTGCATCGTATCTATAGTGGCAGAATCACATATGATACCATCGATCGGATTCCGTATTTCCGTACGTGACAAATAGCTTTCTGTTGATGAAGTATGCAAGCGAATGCCATTCCACTGGCCACTGACACGATCATACGGTAGATATGGAAATAATCGATCTAGTCGATCCCCCCTGAATACGCAGTTTTCCGTCTCTATCTGCCCATAGACATCTATACCAGAACCGTCATGAAAGAATAACGTCGTATTTCTGACAGTTAATCTGGCGCCAGTTTCCACACGCAGGTTACCATAGACCACCACAGGCCGACCGGATTCTATCATTAAGTCGGTAGTAATAACGGGTGAGTAAAGCCTGACAGCATCCCATGCCCATGCCTGTAGGCAAACCTTCTGCTCTACTCCACTTTCCAAAAGAAATGACAGTTCATCCTCAACCAATACTGGTGACTGCTGGGCAGTCTCCGGTGCTGTCAACTCGACAAACACTAGCACACTATCCTTGCGATGTATTTCCACCTCTTGTGTCTGAGAACCGTTAGAGTTATCAAGATAGATTCCGTCTACATTCACTCGATAACCTGACTGGTTTCCTCGCTTCAAACGGACGCTCTCTAAACGGATTTCCTCATTATGAGGGTTATACACCCAGAAAGAATAAGTCGATGAAGGTGTACGACTAAAGACGGTGTCGAGATGTAATGTGTCTGTTGAGAAACGAAGATGTAAGGAAGAATCGGTGCTGAACGAGTCATCATCCGCACACGCCATAAGTAGTAAAGTAACTACAAGAAAACAGGAAATCCGTTTCATCGTATTGACAAAACGGATTTTCTGTCGATTTATTGTACTTCTATGCCTTGAAATATCGCTTCAGCAGACCTGCAAAACCGGCACCATGACGAGCTTCGTCTTTCGCCATCTCATGAACAGTGTCGTGGATAGCATCGAAACCGGCAGCTTTTGCATTTTTGGCAATACGGAACTTGTCTTCACATGCGCCAGCCTCTGCTGCAGCACGCTTCTCCAGATTCGTCTTGGTATCCCATACACATTCTCCGAGTAGTTCGGCAAAACGACTAGCATGATCTGCCTCTTCGAAGGCGTAACGCTTGAAAGCCTCTGCAATCTCGGGATATCCCTCACGATCGGCCTGACGAGCCATGGCCAGATACATGCCGACCTCACCGCATTCGCCATTGAAATGGTTGCGCAGATCATCGATCATTTCCTGACTAACGCCCTCTGGCTTACCATCACCTATTTTATGAACGGTCGCATATGTCATCTCTGCGTCTTCCTTGAGTTCGGAGAACTTAGAAGCAGGCGCTTTACAGATTGGGCACTTCTCAGGAGCTGCGTCGCCTTCATAGATATATCCACAAACGGCGCAAATAAATTTTTTCTTCATAATCGTATTTGTCTTGTTAGTTATTAATTGTAATTCTATAGGGTCGAAATAGCTTTGATTGCAAATATACGTAGAAAAAATAAATCCCACAAGTTTTTTGTGGGATTTCATTTCAATTTATACGTTGTCTAACGTGACATAATATCATGCTACTCTCTTATGAGTTTTATAATTTCCTCACCAGAAAGGAGTTGCTGCTCACCGGTCGACATGTTCTTCAATGTGAATTTGCCTTCATTCATTTCGTTCTCACCTGCGAGTGCAACAAACGGAATCTGTTTGGCATTAGCATACGACATCTGTTTCTTCATCTTCGTTGAATCAGGGAAGATCTCTGTTCGGATACCCGCCTCACGAGCCTTGGCTACAATGGGGAGACAATAGGCTGTTTCTTTCTCGCCGAAATTGATGAAGAGTAATTGTGTGCCGTCGGTAGCATCCTTGGGATAGCAGTCGAGTGCATTGAGTACGTCGAAGATGCGGTCAACACCAAAACTGATGCCTACGCCAGAGATACCCGGCATGCCAAAGATACCAGTAAGATTATCGTAACGACCTCCACCTGTGATAGAACCAATCTGAACATCCAAGGCCTTTACCTCAAAGATGGCTCCAGTATAATAGTTCAGGCCACGAGCGAGTGTGAGATCAAGCTGAATCTCATTCTTCAGTCCAAGAGTCTTCAGGGTGTCAAGGATGAAACGTGTCTCCTCCACTCCCTTTAATCCCACCTCACTAGAAGACAGAACCTCTGCAATCACATTCAACTTCTCCTCGTTCGTCCCTTCTAATGAGATGATAGGCTGAAGCTTACTGATTTGTTCTTCGTTAAGTCCGTCTTCGCGAAGTTCGGCATTTACATTATCAAGTCCGATTTTATCGAGCTTATCGATAGCGACGGTGATATCTACAATTTTATCAGCAGCACCAATGACTTCGGCAATACCGGTCAGGATCTTTCGGTTATTAATCTTGATCTGTACCCGAACACCAAAACGTGAGAATACGGTGTCAACAATCTGCATCAGTTCCACTTCGTTTAACAATGAGTCGGAACCAACGATGTCGCCATCAAACTGCCAGAACTCACGATAACGCCCCTTCTGAGGGCGATCTGCACGCCATACAGGCTGCATCTGATAACGTTTGAACGGCAGTTGTAACTCTTCTCGATGCATCACCACATATCGTGCAAAAGGAACGGTCAGATCATAGCGGAGACCTTTCTCGCATAGCTTGGCTGCCAAATGAAGACTGTTACGCTCTTGCAGTTCTTCGTTTGTAACCTTACTGAGATAATCTCCTGAATTCAGCACTTTGAAAAGCAGTTTGTCTCCTTCTTCTCCGTACTTTCCCATCAGTGTCTGCAATGTTTCCATTGCCGGTGTCTCTATCTGCTGAAAGCCATAGAGTTGATACACCTGTTTGATGGTGTCGAAGATATAGTTGCGCTTAGCCATCTCCATTGGAGAGAAGTCGCGCGTTCCTTTGGGTATACTCGGTTTCTGTGCCATTATTTTCTAACGATTGTCTGGTCACGGTCAGGACCTATAGAAATAATTTTAATAGGAGTCTCTAACTCCTTCTCCAAGAAAGCGATATAATCACTAAACTCTTTCGGGAACTGATCCTCAGAAGTAAACTTAGTCATATCTGTCTTCCATCCTGGAAGTTCCTTGTAAACAGGTTCTATACCCTCCTCTATGTTGTAGGGGAAATAATCGATTTCAACACCATTCTGCTTATATGCGACACAGGCTTTGATTGTGTCAAAACCGTCGAGCACATCACTCTTCATCATAATCAACTGTGTCACACCATTCACCATGATGGCATATTTCAGAGCCACAAGGTCAATCCAACCACAACGGCGTTCACGGCCAGTCACGGCTCCATACTCATGACCAAGGTCACGTATCTTTTTACCTGTTTCATCGAACAACTCCGTGGGGAATGGTCCTGCACCTACTCGTGTGCAATAGGCTTTCATAATACCATAGACATCTCCGATCTTGTTTGGACCGATACCCAAACCAGTACATGCACCTGCACAAATTGTATTTGAAGAAGTGACAAAAGGATAACTACCGAAGTCAACGTCAAGCATGGTTCCTTGTGCACCCTCGCAAAGCACGCTCTTTCCACTCTTCAGAATATTGTTGATCTCGTGTTCTGAATCGACGATGGGGAACTGACGAAGATACTCGATACCCTCGAGCCATTTCTTTTCTATCTCCGTGATATCATATTCGAAGTTAAGCGATTTCAGTATGGACTCGTGACGCGCCTTAGCCTTAGCGTATTTCTCTTCGAAATTTTCAATGATATCACCTACACGCAGACCGTTGCGAGAAATCTTGTCGGTATAGGTCGGACCTATTCCTTTTCCTGTCGTACCCACCTTATCCTTACCTTTCTGTGCCTCATAGGCCGCATCAAGGACACGGTGCGTTGGCATAATCAAGTGAGCCTTCTTGGAGATATGCAGACGAGCGTGCAGATCATGACCACTAGCCTCAAGCGCCTTGGCCTCATCCATAAAGAGATCCGGAGCCAGTACAACACCATTACCGATGATATTCACCTTTCCACCCTGAAAGATTCCTGACGGGATGGAGCGTAGTACATATTTCTGTCCCTCAAACTCCAATGTGTGACCGGCGTTAGGACCGCCCTGAAAACGGGCCACCACATCGTACTTCGGGGTCAGCACGTCGACCACTTTACCTTTTCCTTCGTCGCCCCACTGCAACCCGAGCAGGACATCAACTTTTCCTTTGTTCATAACTATTATTGTTCTGTTTTAATTCTTTTCACCTTCTCCAGTTTCTTTCGTCTGGTGATTTTCGACTGACAGGTACTGCATACACCATACACATAAAGAGTGAAGCCGTCTTTCCTGAAACGGCGCAGATGCATATTATCGACAGCCTGGATGATCTCAGGCGACTTTACCTCTGTTACTTTCCCACACATGGTACATATCTGATGACAGTGACTATTATTGTCATAGCATGCCTCATACTTTGTGGTTCCTTGAAAACGGTGCCGGATGACCAGTCGCAGTTCCAAGAATAAATTCAAGGTGTTGTAAAGTGTAGCCCTACTTACAGGGAAATTTAATTCCGACGAAAGTTTCTCGTTCAACTCTTCCAGCGTGAAATGTCCATTCGTGCTATATATGGCTTTCAAAATGGTGTAACGCTCAGGTGTCTTGCGATGATTGTTCATCTCAAGATAGTTATCCAGAATACGCTCCACTGCCGTCAACACACTTTCTTTCATCTGAATTCTCGAAAACCGCACAAAGGTACTACTTTTTAATCAGATAAAAGAGAGTTAATTTATAAAAAATCTAAATTGATTGTTTTAAGTGCGCTTTTCGTCAGTCGTTCGTAGACCAGTCCCAGGCTCGCAAATCTTTGAAGGCACGACCATGCAGCCTTTTTAACAGGAATGCTGTCGCCCTGCATGGCTGATAATGCCTGATCGATAAATTCATTAATGCCGCGTTCATTGGGTTCTTGCCCGTTCATAAAAAGACGAGAAAGAATGTGGAAGCCGCATAGCTGAAAAAGTTCCTTGTCTGATGCCATCCAAGTATATGCTTTTTCCGGTGCACAAGGCAGATACTGATACAGATTAAAGGCCGCTTGCTCAGCAATCTCCAGGGTGTCAGTCTGTTCCATCCAGATGTCTGCAACCTCTGGCAGCATCTGTTCAGCTGGCATCACCATTGTAGCCAGAATTTTGCACTCACGGATATTCTCCTTCCATAAAGCAATAGCCAGGTCATAGTTCTTCCCCAATCCGTCTGCCATCTCTTTCAGTCTAGGTATCGTCGCTCCCCAATTGAGCTTATATGTCACCCCCTTGTCGCGCATAGACTTAGATACCATCCCGTCCATCATTTGACGGAATGATTGCTTGATTTCTTTTACCTGATTATTAACATCCATCGCAAATGTCAGATTAGAGTCCCATATTCTGAACTATAGCGTAGCATCTGATGTGCATAGCTCTCTCCATAATTCAGTTGAATATCAGCAATACAACCGTTGTTATCATATATGGGAAGCATCATCGGATTGATAAAACCTTTATATGGAGCCAAATCCAGGCGTCGATATCTTTCTAATACTTCCTCGTGGAGTATAGGATCAACCTTAACAGCATATTGTTCAACCAACTGCCTGGCCGCCTCATAATCTCCTTCGCTTTTGATACGTTGAACCTCTGCTAACAAACGAGCTATAAGGGCACGTAACTCTTCATAATCTATGATTTCAACGTACGTTTTATCATGATGTTTGACGAGTCTGACCGCATGTCCATTTTCGAGACACCAATGAGCAATCAACGCTCGATTACGCATATGAGCCTCCTCAATATGGTTTCCTGGGGTAATACGGATAAGTTGGGTCATTAAACCATTCATCATGTACGTATAATACTGTGACTTATAGGCCTCACTATCAGGCACAAGCCCCAACTCCATGAGTTTTTTATCGGCAATATAATAAAGTCCGAAGAGATCAGCGCGCGCTTCCTCTATGGTGTTCCCATAGGCCTTCAGCGCATCTGGGTCAACTCCGGCAAGCAACTGTCCACTTCCATGACCAAGACATTCGTGCAAATCAGTATGCAAATCATCGCAGATATCGCCATACATGTCAACCAACTGGAGCGTCTCTTTATCGATAACAAACTCTTCTTTAAATCCGTTACCGCGCGATGCCCTGTTGTAGGCCTCCGTTATGTTGCTGATGGTAATGCTTTTACTTCCATATTCGGCGCGAATCCAATCGGCATTTGGCAGATTAATGCCAATGGCTGTAGAAGGATACTCGTCGCCTCCCAACATCGCTGCGCATATCACGTTGGCAGATACGCCTTTAACAACCGGCTTACGAAAACGCGGGTCAACGGGAGAATGGTCTTCAAACCATTGTGCGTGGCAACTGATGGTCTGTGTACGCTTTGTAGCTTCTTCGTCAATATATTCCACCAATCCTTCCCAAGATCCTTTCAGACCTAGCGGATCACCATAAACCTCAATGAAACCGTTGATAAAATCAACGACTGAATCATGTTCTTTCAGCCATTCAATACAATATTCATTGAAAATGCCAAGATCTCCTGATCCATAGTATTTTATAAGCAAAGAAATCACCTTCTTCTGTTGATCGTTCTCTGCTACATTCTGTGCTTTTTCCAGCCAATATATGATATGCCGAATGGCATTAGCGTATCTGCCATTAGCGCACCATACCTGTTCCTGCAATATACCATTATCCTTCACTAATGTAGAATTAAGGCCATAAGAAAAAGGTGTATTAGTATTTGCATGCTGTTTCTTCATGTCAGCATAGAACTGCTCTGCTTCTTCTTGAGTAACACCATCATAAAAATGACATGCCGATGTTAATAGTAAATCTTCGCCATCTGCCTTATTCACTCGTTTGGATAATACAGAATCGTCAAAAATAACAGGAAAGAGCTCATCACATAGGCTGGTAACCGTTTCCCCGTCTTTCAATGGCAGTTTTCTGGAATCAACTCTCGTTAATGCTTCACGCAGAAACTCGGGAGAGAAACCAGGCTTAAATTTTTCACAGCCATAGTGATGATGAATTCCGCTAGAGAACCAAATCCGTTTCAGATAAACCTCTAACGCCTTGAATTCATCAGATTCATGCGAAATGGTTCTATCAACATAGATAACCTCCAACATCTTTCTGATGCGGAGGTTATATTTTCCAAACTGATCAAATGTGATATCTCGTCCGAACAGGGCCGCCTTGGATAAATAATATACCAACTCCTTCTGCTGGAGCGTTAACTTCTCAAACCCATTCAAACGATATCTTAGCAGTTGCAAATCTGCAAACCGCTCATCACGATATTCAAAATCCACTAAGTCCTCCCCTCCTTATGCTTTAGTTTTGCGAGGCCTTTTAACCTTCATTGCAGGATGCTGCTTCAGATGCTGAAGGCGATATTCACGGGGAGTAATGCCAACAACCCGGTAAAACGACGCATAGAAAGACTGGCGGTTAGCAAAGCCAACCATATCACTCACCTGCTCCATACGAAGATCTTGATAACGCTTGTCAACTAGAATACTCATGGCCTCGTCAATACGATACTTGTTCACAAACGAAGTATAATTCATATGGAAACGAACATTGACAACAGCAGAGATATAACGAGTATTCGTGCCCAAGTCTTCTGCAAGTTTTTTTGCAGAATAGTCCTTGTCACGGTACTTTTTCTGCATCACGATGATGTTTAGGATTTTCTCCTGCATCTCATCCATCATCTTGGGGCTGACCAGACTCCTATAGGCAGCCTCCTTTTCTTTTTTCTCAGTAATGTTATACTTTCCCATACTCCTACCGATTAATAGATGATTAACGATCATTTTATTGCGCAAATATACGAATAAAAAACAAATAAGCAACTATTTTTTCCGTTTTTTTTCAAAAAAACGACTATCTTTGTAGAAAAATTCAATTTTATGGACATCTATGAACTTCTGAAACGGTATTTTGGTTATGATTCTTTTAGACAAAACCAAGAGATGATTATTAGACATGTCATGCAAGGTGGTGACGCTCTTGTTCTAATGCCGACAGGTGGAGGAAAAAGCCTCTGTTACCAGATTCCGGCATTGGCTCTTCCAGGAACGGCTATCATCATCTCGCCATTGATTAGTTTAATGAAAGACCAGGTGGAAGCCCTCCGTGCGAACGGAATTGAAGCAGCAGCATTGAATAGCGTGAATGATTTGACTGCGGACACGTTAATCCGTCGCCGATGTGCTGCTGGTGAAATTAAGATTCTATACATCTCTCCAGAAAAGGTGTTGTCAGAGATGGATAGACTGCTCCGTTATATCAAGATTTCTCTCTTCGCCATTGACGAGGCGCACTGTATCAGTCAGTGGGGGCATGATTTCCGTCCTGAATACACGCAATTGGGGCTGCTTCGGGATACATTTCCCGACACGCCGGTTCTGGCTCTTACTGCAACAGCAGATAAGATAACACGACATGACATCATACAACAACTTCGCCTCAAAGATGCCCGTGAATTTGTGTCAAGTTTTGATCGTCCCAATCTTACGCTCTCGGTCAAACGAGGATACAAAGCCGCAGAGAAGATGCACTTCATCCTTAACTTCATAAAGGCTCGTCCAATAGATGCCGGTATCATCTATTGTCTTAGTAGAAAAACGACAGAGAAGGTTGCTGCTGACTTAAGAAAAAAAGGCATTAACGCCGCCCCCTACCACGCAGGACTCTCTCTGTCAGAAAGGAGTCAGACGCAAGAATTGTTTAAGAACGACCGATTATCAGTAGTATGTGCGACGATTGCCTTTGGTATGGGGATTGATAAAAGCAATGTCCGATGGGTGATTCATTACAATATGCCAAAGAGTATTGAAAGTTTTTATCAGGAAATCGGAAGGGCAGGCAGAGATGGTGCGCCGGCCGAAACAGTGTTGTTCTATTCCTTAGCTGACATCATCCAACTGACTGAGTTCGTCAAGCAAAGTGGACAGCAAGACGTTAATATGGACAAACTCCGGCGAATGCAGGAATATGCAGAATCAACCGTCTGTCGCAGGCGGATTCTACTCAACTATTTTGGTGAACAGACCGACCATGATTGTGGCGCCTGCGATGTCTGTGATAATCCACCGCAACGGTTCGACGGAACGCGCTATGTACAGATGGCGTTGAGTGCTGTCAAACGAACAGAAGAAAACATCCGTATCGCAACTGTCATTGAAATTCTGAAAGGCATGCATTCGCCCACGATTGTCCGACATGGATTTGACCGTCTTAAGACTTTTGGGGTCGGAAGAGAAATAACGACAAATGATTGGCAGGATTATCTGTTACAAATGATGCAAATGGGCTATATTGAGATAGCTTATAACGACAAGAATAAAGTAAAGATAACAGAGATGGGCGATGATGTCCTATATGGCCGAAAGACCGTACAACTCTGTATCGTAGACCATCATGTGAACGAAACACATAAAAGACCAAAACTAAAACTGGAGATACCAACTATCACCATTCCTGGTCTACCGTCGACAACAGGGATTGAGGATGCCAAATTATTTGAAGCTTTGCGTGCCTTACGCATGGCATGTGCTAATGAGGAGGGCTTTCCTCCATATATAGTCTTTAGCGACAAGGTCCTCCATACTTTGGCAACAATCAAACCGACCACATTAGAGCAATTTGGCAACGTTTCCGGAATAGGAGATTATAAAAAACGAAAGTATGGAGAACGCTTTGTCGCACTTATTAACAGGTTCGTATAAAGTCTTACCTAAACGGCAATTATTTTAAGAAAAAGGGGAAAAGAAACTAAAAAAAAGCCCATAAAATGTCACTTTTTGCTAAAAACATGCACAGAAAGTCTTTGTAGTGCATTTTTTTTTGTATCTTTGCAAGGTAAAATCATCCAAGATGGCTAAGAAAAAAATACTATTTATCAACCAGGAGATATCTCCTTATGTTCCAGACAACTCATTGTCGCTCATGGGCAAAGATCTGCCACAGGCTATGCAAGAACTCAATCACGAGATTCGAACATTTATGCCCAAATGGGGGACGATCAATGAACGTCGGGGACAGTTGCACGAAGTTATCCGCCTGTCAGGAATGAACCTGATCATCAATGACACAGATCACCCGTTGATCATCAAAGTGGCATCCATACAATCCGCCAGAGTCCAAGTCTATTTTATAGACAATGACGATTATTTCGGGAAACGTCTGATGGAAAAAGATGAGCAAGGAGAAGATTATCCCGATAATGGTGAACGTGCTATTTTCTTCGCTCGTGGCGTGTTGGAGACGGTAAAAAAACTACGTTGGGTACCGGATATTATACACTGTCAAGGATGGATGAGCGCAGTCGTGCCTCTCTACGTAAAGACTGCCTACCATGATGAGCCATCTTTTGCTAAGACAAAAGTTGTCACTTCTCTTTTTACCAAGAGTCTGGATAAAGATCTTGGAACGAACTTCAAGAAATGTCTTGAATTCCGTGAAGCCAAAGCAGAACTGTTGAAGGGGTATAATGACAATTTTGACATCAACGAATTAGGAAAACTTGCTATCGATTATAGTGATGGTGTTGTTCAGGCTGATGAAGTAGTCAATAAGAAATTACTTGATTATGCGAGAGGCAGAAATATACCTGTATTAGGTTACTACAAAGATTTTGCAGATGAATACGAGAAATTCTATGCGCAACTCTTCCCCGAAGAGGAACAGACCGTAGAAGAAGATTAAACATAATAACACATGAAACTAAGATTGTTTACAGCGATTGCATTTACCGCAATGGCGATAATTTCTTGTAATGAAGACACGGAAACGATAGGCTCCTCGTTAACTGGCCATACAGACCAATTGGAAATGTCAACGGGCGTCTTCCACGCTATATCCAGATCCATCTTCGCAGATTCAGTATATGCGCGTAGTTCCAATTATATTGGAAAGATCAAGGATCCAGAGACTGGGGCATATGTGAAGAGTGAGTTTATGACCCAGTTTAATATGCTGGAGAATTATCGAATGCCAGAAAAGAGCAAGATTCTTGGGAGTTATGCGAATGATGTTGCTGCCGACTCATGTGAGATATTTCTCTATTTCAACAAGTCGGAGAGTTATGGTGATTCACTTACACCGGTAAAATTGGATATCTATGAGCTAAATAAACCCATGAGCGATATGAGGCAATATTACAGTAACTTCGATCCCAAAGGTGAAGGCTACGTAAGGACTAACGACCTCGTAAAAAGTCATGTGTTCACTATGGCGAATCTTACCTTAAAGGGTGGCACAGATGTCGCTCGAATCTGTTTGAACGATAGTTATACAGACAAAAACGGGAAAACATATAACAACTATGGGACTCATATTATGCGGAATTATTATGAGCACCCGGAGTATTTTAAAAATTCGTATACTTTTATCCACAATGTCTGTCCAGGTTTCTTCTTTGAGGTGAATGACGGACTTGGTGTTATGGCAAAACTGGTAGAGATAAGCATGAATGTCTATTTCCATTACCAAGGGGATACCACCGTCTATTATGGTGTTATGAATATGGCTGCGACACCAGAGGTTCTGCAGACCACCAAGATTACCAATGATCAGAAGGCTTTGGCCCGACTTGTAGCTGACGAAAGTTGTACATACCTCAAGACGCCGGCTGGTATCTTTACCGAAGTAACTCTGCCTATAGAAGAGATTTCTCAAAGTCATATCGGTGATTCTCTTCTATCTGCTAGTCTCTCATTCCTGCGTCAGAATAGTAAAATCCAGGATAATGATTATCTGTTACAAACGCCTAAGACCATCCTGATGGTTCAGAAAGACAGTCTGCATTCATTCTTTGAGCAAGAGAAGTTATATGACCAGATTAGTTCGTATTCCGCTACGCTTACGGACAACGCATACACGTTCTCTAATATTGGTAATCTCATCACCCACATGCAGCAAGTCAGAATCAAAGGTGTGAAAGAAGATCCTAACTGGTTGGAGAAACACCCTGACTGGAATAAAGTCGTATTAGTTCCCATTTCCATCACTTACACAACAGATAAAACGATATCAGCCATAGGCAACAATATGGGACTGTCAAGCACTCAGTTGACAGGTGGTCCCAACTCTCCTATTCAGATTAATGTCATTTATGCGAAATTTAAGAAGTAGGATGTGATGGCTGACGGATATTTGGAAAAACACCATGAAGATTATGAGGCACGAAAGGAGGCATGGCTCCGAAAAAAGAAGCATCTGCCGAAAGTGAATGCAAAGAATCAATTAGAGCGCCCCGACGATGAGGCGCTCTAATTGATTATGGTACACATACTAAATTCTTCTATCCAATAATCTTGAACTTTGCGAACTTCAATAGCAGTTGTTTGGTTCCTGTGTTACGGAACTGTACAGTTGCCTTTGTGTTTTCGCCAGTTCCTTCAATGTTAATTACTGTTCCAACGCCAAAACGTTGATGTTCAATTGTGCATCCCTCATAAAGGTTACTTATTCCTGGATCAGATGCCATCGGCCGAGGTGATACTGCTTGATGAAGACGTTTGAAGTTCGGGCCAAAAGGATCAACAGGGCGCTCTGGCTTTCTTGGCGCCACGGCTCTTGGTTTTGGATCCGCCCGGAACTGCGTGGCAACAGGACGAGGGTTCTGCATCCATTCCGGTCTTTCACTCTCGAAGCCATGACGCTTACCAGCATAGTTGTTTCCTGTACCATATGCTCCTCCGTCATAACGGTTATAAGGACGTACATTATTAATGATCGCATCTCCCCCACCCACTTCTGATTGCACATCCAACAGCTCCGGATCTATATCACGGATAAAACGCGAAGGGGTGTCGTACTCTACTCGTCCATATCGGAAACGATTTTGGGCACATGTCAGGATACAATGTTTCTCTGCACGCGTGATAGCCACATAGAGCAGTCTGCGTTCTTCCTCTAATTCACGCAACGAGTGTGTGCACATTGGGGAAGGAAATACATTCTCTTCTAATCCGACGATAAACACTGTAGGGAATTCAAGGCCCTTCGCCGAGTGAATGGTCATCAGCGTTACTTTATCATTCGCATCGCCATTATCACTGTCAATATCCGTTAACAGAGCCACCTCTTGTAAGAAGTCGGTCAAATAGACTTGATCCCCCATATCTTCTTCGCGTCGACTCTCCACAAAATCCTGCATACCGCCCAAGAACTCCTCAAGATTCTCTTGTCTTGAGATATCTTCCGGATTACGTCCCGAATAGATATCCTTACTGATTCCTGACTGCATAATAATATCATGTCCGAGAGCATAGACATCTTCGGTGTTCTGTCTTCCAATCCATCCTTCTATCAGATCCTTAAAAGCAGTCAGTTTCGTCATGGTGCCCTTACTCACCTCCATTGGGAACAGAACAGGTTCTTTTATTACCTGCCACAGACTTACACCGTATTTCTGAGCCGCCTGAACAATCTTCCCAACCGTCGTATCGCCAATACCACGAGACGGATAGTTAATGATACGCTTGAAAGCTTCCTCATCATCAGGATTAGCGACCAGACGGAAATAAGCTATCACATCTTTAATCTCCTTGCGCTGGTAGAAACTCAATCCCCCATAGATACGATACGGGATATTATCCTTACGCATCTGTTCCTCGAACGACCGACTTTGTGAGTTGGTACGGTACAATATCGCAAAATCACTCCAATCGCAATGATCTCGCCGGCGGATACGCTTGATATCTTGCGTCACGATCATCGCTTCTTCTTTATCAGAATAGGCGGGCTTCAATTGAAGACGCTCACCATGTTCGTTCTTTGAAAAAACATTCTTGGGAATCTGTCGTTCATTACGGCGTATCAATGAATTTGCAGCCTGTACAATCAATTGGGTCGAACGGTAGTTCTGCTCCAGTTTGAATAGTCTGGCATCCGTATATTGGCTTTGGAAATTCAGAATATTGTCAATATTTGCCCCACGGAAGGAATAGATGCTCTGCGCATCATCACCAACTACACACACATTCTGGCGTTCCTTGGTCAACTGATAAACTATAGACTGTTGGGCGAAATTGGTATCCTGATACTCGTCGACAAGCACAAAATGAAATTTATCTACGTATTTCCGACGAATATTCTCATGATTATTGAATAACACGAATGTTTGGACAAGCAAATCGTCAAAGTCCATCGCATTAGCCTGACGGCACCTCTCCGCGTACCTTTTATATATAACATTTACCTGAGGACGCTTCTGAGCTGCATCATCGCTGGCCCATGAGCTCTGCTGATACTGCTGTGGCAGAAGTAAGTGGTTCTTTGCCATGGATATACGGTCTGCCACCGAGGAGGGCTTATAGACCTTGTCATCAAGCTCCATCTCTTTGATGATCGTTTTCACCAGCGAACGAGCATCGGTCTGGTCGTAGATGGTAAAGTTGGAATTATAGCCTAAATGCTCGGCTTCAGCCCTCAAAATACGTGCGAAAACGCTATGAAAAGTGCCCATTTGCAAATACCTGGCTTGCTCACTACCCACCAAACGGCCTATACGCTCCTTCATCTCACGCGCTGCCTTATTCGTGAATGTCAGTGCCAGAATATTAGAAGGTTTCATCCCCTGCTCTAATAGCCACGCTATTTTATATGTCAGGACACGGGTTTTACCCGAGCCAGCACCCGCAATTACCAATGATGCTCCATCACAATATAGTACGGCATCACGTTGACTATCATTTAGTTGTTTTAGTATGTCGTTGTTCATGTCGTCATGTTATGTTTAGTGTGCAAAGATAATCAAAAAATGTTGAAATAAGATTCCTTTTTCATAAAAACGCACGCAGAAAGTAACAGCCTCTATGCTTACATTTAATAAAACAAAAAAAAAGAAAGATAATTTTGTCATTTAAAAAAGAAAAACTAACTTTGTCGCATCAACATTTATTATTATAAACCCTAACTAACAAATAAAATGAAAAAAGTAATGATGATGATTGCCATGCTGGCACTTCCTTTCGCTATGCAGGCACAGACAAAGTACCACGATGTAGAGGCTAATGGCGCAAAAGGTCCCGTCAAGTCGATCAGTACAAGTATGATGGGTATGACGCGTACCGTCGAGTTCACAGAAGATGGTCAAATGAAATCCTCTGAGATTTCCAACGTAGTGTATGACGAGAATGGTTTTCTTCAGTCGGCTACGGTGAGTATGCAGGGACAGTCTACAGACGTGAAGTATACATGGGAAGACGGTCGTGTGAAGAGTCAGACTATTAACATGATGGGACAGGAAATTAAGACTATATCCAACTATGACGAGAATGGTGTTGTTACATCAGAAACAATAGATATGGGTGGTCAGACAATGGAATCTCCCTATACAGACTATGAGTTTGATGATCACGGAAACTGGATCAGTAGGAAAGCCAGCATGATGGGCCAGGAGATGGTTACCACACGTACCATCACCTACTATTAATAATGGTATAGATTGTATTTTCATCTCATATGAACGGAGAGCCTAAATCCCTTAGGTTCTCCGTTCTGTTTGTATAAATATACTCTTTGAATACGGCATACGATTTAATTATAGTAAGGCCGTGGTTTTTAACAAATAACGACAGTCCGATGTTTGGTGGTTTCGCAAAATCTTTGTACCTTTGCAAACGACAAAAAAGAAATCTCAAATCAACCCAAAACAGAATATGAAGAAAGAACTGAAGAAGGTGCTTGTCCTCGGCTCAGGCGCCTTGAAGATCGGACAAGCAGGAGAGTTTGACTACTCTGGTTCACAGGCACTGAAAGCACTCCGTGAAGAGGGTATCTCATCTGTGCTTGTCAATCCCAACATTGCAACCATCCAGACGAGTGAAGGTATTGCTGATAAGGTGTACTTCCAACCAGTGAATACCCATTTTGTAACTGAGATTATCAAAAAAGAACGTCCCGATGGCATTCTATTGGCATTCGGAGGTCAGACTGCGTTGAACTGTGGTACAGAACTCTATCTGAATGGTACACTTAAGGAATACGGAGTTGAAGTTTTAGGTACAAGCGTCGAGGCCATCATGAATACAGAGGACCGCGACCTTTTTGTTAAAAAGCTGGCAGAGGTTAATCTTAAAGTCCCTGTATCACACGCAGTCGAGTCGATGGAAGATGCGCTGAAAGCAGCTCACGAGATTGGTTTCCCGATCATGATTCGTTCGGCATATGCACTCGGTGGCCTTGGTTCTGGTATCTGTCCTGACGAAAAGAGATTCATTGAATTGGCGGAGTCGGCCTTCACTTTCGCACCCCAGATTTTGGTTGAGGAATCATTGAAAGGATGGAAGGAGATTGAGTTTGAGTGCATTCGCGATGCAAATGACCGTTGCTTCACGGTTGCCTCGATGGAGAATTTTGATCCCTTAGGTATTCATACCGGCGAATCTATCGTTGTCGCGCCGACGTGTTCTCTGAGAGATGAACAGGTTAAGATGTTACAGGAGATCACAATCAAGTGTGTAAAACACCTTGGTATTGTCGGTGAATGCAATATTCAGTTCGCATTCAATGCAGAAACTAACGACTATCGCATTATCGAGATTAATGCGCGCCTGTCACGTTCTTCAGCTCTTGCTTCAAAGGCAACAGGCTATCCCCTCGCCTTTGTCGCAGCCAAGATTGCACTCGGCTATACGCTCGACCAGATTGGTGAGATGGGAACAACCTCAAGTGCTTATGTAGCCCCGAGTCTTGATTATATGATCTGCAAGATTCCCCGTTGGGACCTGACTAAGTTCGCCGGTGTCAGCCGTCAGATCGGTTCTTCGATGAAATCTGTTGGTGAGATTATGTCTATCGGCCGCTCTTTCGAGGAGATGATCCAGAAAGGTCTCCGCATGATTGGACAAGGTATGCACGGCTTCGTCGGCAACGATCATACTAAGTTTGATAACCTTGACGAAGAATTGGCCAATCCTACTGACCTGCGTATCTTCGCCATCGCTCAAGCCCTTGAGGAAGGCTACACCATTGAACGTATTGAGGAGCTCACGAGGATTGACGTCTGGTTCCTGGAGCGCCTGAAACATATTGTTGACTTAAAACATGAGCTTCAGAAGTATAATAAACTTGAAGAGCTGCCTGATGAATTGCTGCTTGAGGTAAAGCGTTGTGGATTCAGTGACTTCCAGATTGCGCGGTTCGTCCTGAAATCCAAAGCCACCAATATGGAGAAGGAGAATCTGGAGGTACGTAAGTACCGTAAGCAACGTGGTATTGTGCCAAGCGTGAAGCGTATCCCGACCGTTGCATCAGAGCATCCCGAACTGACCAACTACCTCTATTTTACCTACACACATATTCCTGCTTTCGGAAATCCTGAGGGTGAGAAATATACTGCGGCCCACGATATCAACTACTATTCTCATGAAAAGTCAGTAGTCGTACTTGGATCAGGAGCTTATCGTATCGGCTCGTCCGTAGAGTTTGACTGGTGTTCCGTAAACGCTATCAATACTGCCCGCAAATTAGGCTATAAGTCGATCATGATCAACTATAACCCCGAGACCGTATCGACCGATTATGATATGTGTGACCGTCTGTATTTTGACGAACTCTCATTGGAGCGTGTACTCGATGTCATCGATCTGGAGACACCACGTGGTGTCATCGTCTCTGTAGGTGGTCAGATACCAAACAACCTCGCCATGAAGTTGCATCGTCAGGGGGTACCAGTATTAGGCACCTCACCAGTTAATATCGACCGTGCGGAGAACCGTGACAAGTTCTCGGCTATGCTTGACAAGCTGGGAATTGACCAGCCTGCATGGCAGGCCCTGACCTCGTTCGACGACGTGAAAGACTTCGTAGCAAAAGTGGGCTATCCTGTATTGGTTCGTCCTTCCTACGTGCTCTCGGGCGCAGCTATGAACGTTTGCTATGACGAGGAAGAGTTGCATCGATTCCTTAACATGGCTACCGAGGTTTCTAAGGAGTTCCCAGTTGTAGTGTCTAAGTTCATGACCGAAACCAAGGAGATTGAATTCGATGCTGTAGCTGACAAGGGTGAGGTGATTGAATATGCCATCTCTGAACATGTTGAATATGCGGGTGTCCACTCTGGTGATGCCACCATGGTATTCCCAGCCCAAAACATCTATTTCTCGACCATTCGGCAGATCAAGAAGATTGCACGTAAAATTGCGGCAGAGTTGAATATCAGCGGCCCGTTCAATATCCAGTTCCTCGCCAAGAACCGTGAAGTGAAGGTTATCGAGTGCAATCTCCGTGCCTCTCGCTCGTTCCCGTTTGTTTCGAAGATTCTGAAACGTAACTTTATCGAAACAGCCACAAAGATCATGCTTGACGCGCCCTACCAGAAACCTGATAAGAGTGAGTTTGATATTGACAGAATTGGCGTGAAAGCATCACAATTCTCATTCGCACGTCTTCAAAACGCAGATCCTGTATTGGGTGTGGACATGAGTTCTACGGGAGAAGTAGGTTGCTTGGGAGACGACTTGAATGAAGCTTTGTTAAATAGCTTGATTGCAACAGGATATAGCATACCAAAAGATGCTGTTCTCATCTCGTCTGGTGGTGCTAAGGGAAAGGTCTCTCTTCTTGAGCCTGCCCAGCAATTAGCCAAGAAAGGTTACACAATTTATGCAACTGCGGGAACAGCGAAGTTCTTCAACGACAATGGTGTGAAAGCCGTCGCTGTGGCATGGCCTGACGAAGATGGTGACAACAATGTGATGGATCTTATCAGTCAGCACAAGGTCGGCCTCGTCATCAACGTACCGAAAAACCATACGAGTCGTGAATTGACCAACGGCTATAAGATCCGTCGTGGTGCTATTGATCACAATATCCCCTTGATGACTAATGTCCGTCTGGCAAAGGCATTCATCGAAGCATTCACAGCCATGAGCCTTGAGGATGTAAAGATCAAATCTTGGCAGGAGTATAATAATTAATATGCTCGACGAGTATAAAACTATCAAAAGCGAGGGCGAGGGCTACTACACTGACAAGCGTAGCAAGTTTCTCGCCTTTGCTCATCATGTAACTAACGTTGATGAAATCAAGGAAATTATAGCCAGGTATCGCAAGAAATACTACGATGCACGTCATGTGTGTTATGCATATATGCTTGGTCCTGAGCGTACAGATTTCCGCGCCAACGATGACGGAGAACCATCATCGACAGCTGGTAAGCCTATTCTTGGACAGATTAACAGTCAGGAGCTCACGGATATCCTTATCATCGTCGTGCGTTACTATGGTGGTATAAACCTTGGCACCAGCGGACTCATTGTTGCTTATCGTGAAGCTGCCTCGGATGCCATTGCACACTCTGAGATTGAAATACGTCAGGTCGAAGAGATCATAACCTATTCCTTTGCTTATCCATTGATGAACGATGTGATGCGTATCGTAAAAGAGATGCAACCACGTATTATCTCGCAGACCTATGATAATACCTGTGAGATCAAGCTCAGTATCCGTAAAAGCGAGTCTGAACAGTTACGGAATAGACTGAATAAACTTTCTTTTGAATAATTTGGTGAATTCAGATATTTGTATTAACTTTGCATCCGCGTTTGGAGAGTTGGCAGAGTGATCGATCGCGCTGGACTCGAAATCCGGTATACCCCTTTCGGGTATCGGGGGTTTGAATCCCTCACTCTCCGCTAAAAGACAAGAAGGGAATCGATGAGGTTCTCTTCTTGTGTTATGTATATCTATATCCTGCAATCACAAATAATAATCAAGGCCTGCGATCAACAGGCCTTGATAGGGTTTTACTAACTAAGTTTATGGATAACTAGTCCTGAACGCAGCTTCGGCTCAAACCATGTTGCCTTCGGTGGCATAATCTTTCCACTATCGGCAATATCCATAATCTGCTGCATCGAGACTGGATAGAGTGCAAGAGCAGCACGCATCTCACCGGAATCAACACGACGTTTCAGCTCACCAAGTCCTCGCAGACCTCCGACGAAATCAATGCGCTGTGAAGAACGCAAATCACCGATGTTCAATATCTCATCTAAAATCAAACGACTGGAGATATCCACGTCGAGCACACCGATAGGATCGTTATTGTCGTAGGTACCTTCCTTGGCTCTCAGACTATACCAGTGCTGATCAAGATAGAGCGAGAACTCATGGAGTTGCTGGGGTTTGTAGATCTCCGTGCCCTTATCCTCCACCTCGAAGTTCACCTGCAGAGCGGCAAGGAACTCCTCAGAACTCAAGCCGTTGAGGTCCTTCACCACACGGTTGTAGTCGAGGATGGTCAACTGCGAGGCCTGGAAGCAGACGGCCATGAAGAAGTTGTACTCCTCATCGCCCTTGTGGTTAGGATTCTGCTTCTGCTTCTCGGCGCCCACCAGGGCGGCTGCGGCCGAACGGTGGTGACCGTCGGCGATATACATCGATGGCATCTTGGCAAACTCTGCAGTGATCGTCTGCATATCGTTATCATCGGAGATCACCCAGAACTGATGACGGAAGCCATCGATGGGCGCGATGAAATCGTACTCGGGCTCAGTGGCGGCATAGCGCATGATCAACTTATTAAGTACGTCGTTATCAGGATAAGCAAAGAACACCGGCTCTATGTTCGCATTGTTCACACGGACGTGCTTCATGCGGTCCTCCTCCTTGTCACGGCGTGTCAGCTCATGCTTCTTAATACGCCCAGACATATAGTCATCAGTATGAGCACAGACCACCAGACCATATTGCGTCTTGCCGTTCATCGTCTGAGCATAGATATAATACTGCTCTTTCTCATCCTGTACAAGCCACCCTTTGTCCTGGAACTTTTGGAAGTTCTCTGCTGCTTTCTCATAGACGCGAGGGTCATACTCTGATGTACCTACAGGGAAGTCGATCTCCGGTTTAATGATGTGATAAAGACTCATTTCATTGTCGCCAGCCTCTGCCCTGGCCTCTTCGGAATTAAGAACATCGTAAGGGCGACTCTCCACTTTTTCCACCAACTCTTTTGGTGGACGGATACCTTTGAAAGGTTTAATAATTGCCATATTCTAATATTTATAAGAGATTACTGATAGATAAGACTGCAAAAGTACTCAAAAGTTCCGAATTTTCAAAATCTTAGGATTAATATTTGCCTGCATCATAAATAAATAGTATATTTGCACGAATTAAAACTATAAATAATACAAATAATCTGTCTTATGAAGAAAGCTTTACTTCTCTTTTGTGGGTTACTGATGTATGCACATGCACAAGCAACCAATTTTGAAACCGCCAAAGATGCACTTGTGAATATGGGTGTGGGATGGAATCTTGGCAATACACTCGATGCACAAGACATGTCAAAAACATGGACTACAACCGAACAGCATGAAACGTGTTGGGGGCAACCTGTCACAAAGCCTGGATTGCTGAAGATGATGAAAGAAGCGGGCTTTGGCGCTATTCGCGTGCCCGTGACCTGGTATCAAGAAATGGATAGCAACGGTCAGGTAAACGATGCGTGGATGAAGCGAGTAAAGGAAGTGGTGGACTATGTTATCGACAATGGTATGTATTGTATATTGAACGTTCATCACGATACAGGTGAAGGCAACCAGGCATGGTTGATAGCTGATGAGGAGAACTACACAAAGAACAAGTCTAAATACGAGAATCTGTGGAAACAGATCGCAACGACATTCAAGGATTACGATCAGCGGCTATTGTTTGAGAGTTATAACGAGATGCTTGACAAGGCGAAGTCATGGTGTTACCCTTCATTCAACACATCATCCAAATATGATGCGATCATGGCAAAATCAGCCTATAATGCCATCAACAGCTATGCGCAGAGTTTTGTGAATACCGTACGAGCCACGGGCGGCAATAATGCTGGCCGTAACCTCGTAGTAAATACCTATGCGGCAAGTTGCGGTTCAGGCAACTGGAATGAACATCTGCAGGATCCGTTGAAGGAGATGAAACTGCCCACTGATGAAGTCAGTAATCATTTGATATTCCAGGTCCATGCTTATCCAGGCCTTAGGAAAGACAATCTGTCGTCTATCAAAGATGAAGTGAAAGCAATGATGAATGATCTGAAATCGATACTTGCAGCCAAAGGTGCTCCTGTAATCATCGGTGAATGGGGCACTATCAATGATGACAGTGACGTAAACTATCAAAAGAACAGAGAAAACTATCTCGACTTCTGTCGCTATTTCGTTGAGGAGGCTAAGAAAAACGATATCGTAACATTCTACTGGATGGGGCTTTCTAATGGTCCCAACCGCGACCTGCCTGCATTCAACCAGCCAGACCTTGCCGAGACAATAGTCAAAGCATATCGTGGTAGCGACTACATCGGTTCTTACCCCGCACCTGGTGACTTCCAAGTGGAATATGTTGTGAACTACAATGACCAATGGTCAGAGTTGTTCCTCTATGGCGATTGGAATAATAGTTCACCTTTCAAGTTGGGTGATTACAAAGGCATCCGTATAGAGTTGGACAATGACAGTCATCTCAGTGACCTGCAGGTGAAACTTTATGGAAGAACAGATGGACAAGAGGATTACCCTAAACTGACAGGAGCTGTTTCCACCATCCTGTTTGCTGATTCTCAAGAGAAGATCGGTAATGAGATTACAAAGATCACGCTTCAGAAGACGATCAGTGACCCATTGACAATCAAGGTGAAGAGTGCGACCCTCATCAAAGCTGATGATACAGAGACACCGGGAGACATCAAGGTAGCTTGGGGATGTACCATGACGACGGAGTCGACGCCTGTCAGCGGCATCCATCAGATTAAGGCTGTTTATCCTGAAAATGATAGGATTTATAATCTTAATGGGCAGCATATCATATCGCCTAGCAAGGGAATCTACATCAAGAACGGTAAGAAATACGTGAAGAAATAAAAAAAATCCCTCTCCAGCCGGAGAGGGATTTTTTTATCATCTATCTTCTAACTTGTTACTTGTTCACCTGGAACTTTGTATCACCATCCTTGAAGAAGGCGTTAATCTGCTTGGCGGCTGCAATACCAGCGTTGATATTTGCCTCAGCAGTCTGTGCTCCCATCTTCTTAGGAGTAGAGAAATAACGATTCTCGAATTTCAAGAACTCCTCATTAGCATCGGGCATGATGTCTGTAACGAACTTCAAATCCTCGCGCTCAGCCATCAACTTGATCAGTTCAGGCTCGTTAATCACTTCCTTACGGGCAGTGTTCACCAGGATACCACCCTTCTTCATCTTACCCACCAGAGCGTAATTGATGCTCTGCTTGGTCTCAGGTGTAGCGGGGATATGCAGTGAGACGACATCACAGGTCTCGAAGAGAGTGTCCTGATTAGCAACGGCGTGTACACCAGCCTTCTCGATCACCTCTGCAGGGCAAAAAGCATCGAAAGCATAGACATCCATACCGAAGCCCTTGGCGATGCGGGCTACATTACGACCTACATTTCCAAAAGCGAGGATACCGAGTTTCTTACCCAGCAGCTCAGAACCGCTCTTACCGTTGTAGAAACCGCGCACAGCCATCA
>JAEEGL012078063.1_pt1 | contig 83123 bp, 59 predicted proteins | sample 9134231 | NCBI WGS metagenome assembly JAEEGL01 (sample SAMN16246548, study PRJNA631951) | gut metagenome | biome: gut microbiome; feature: rumen; material: fiber-attached | host: Bos | place: Iran: Karaj | collected 2018-10
AATCCAGGCGGGATCATTACAGTTGCGGGCGCGCCACAAGGTGGCGTTGTTGTCGTCAATGGCATAAGAGGCATTGAACCATTCTGAATATTCAGAAGAAGCTGTTACTTTGGAACCTAAAGCAATATTGGTGGGTAATGAAAATTTGCCCCGAAGTGAGGCTGGGAGAACACTGTCATGGGTGGGGACAATTGGAATTATGGCACCGTCAGACGAGAATTCAAGTTTGTCTATACATACCTGGCGGTGAAAACCATGGATGGAGCGGGGAAGATTATGCCTGTGATAGACTATATAATAATCATCGCCGTCAACGAGGATGGAGTGATGTCCGGGACCATGGACCGTACCGTCGTTATTGGTCTTCAACAGACAACCCTTGTAGGTGTAAGGACCCATCGGACCTGCAGTTGACGTGGCATATTGAACGCGGTAAGTGTCGTCATGACAGGAACCGCTTGAGTAGGTGAAATAATAAATACCGTCTTTTTTGAAAACAAAGGGTGCTTCAAAAAAATCGGTGATTTCTGTGTTTTCTATTAATTTCTTGTCTGTGAACGACTTGCCGTCTTCAGACAGCTTAGCTACGCCACAGCCAAAACCTTTGTAAATTCCCCAGGTTCCAAAATAAAGATATTCGCTGCCGTCATCATCAACAAACAGTTGGGGGTCTAGAGTGATGGCATTGTGAACAAAACGGTCGGGAACCAGCACAGCGTCACTTTGGCCAAGGCGGTTCTTCCAGGGACCGACAGGACTCCTGCTCTCACCAACGCGTATCTCACATGGAGTGCAATAATAATAGCGGTAACTTCCGTCTGGTTGCTGAACGACATCGGGGGCCCATACTACCTCTGTGGTGGGCCAGTTCATGGTCACATTGCGCCAGTTCACAAAATCTTTTGACAGCCATACCTGTGGTGGCCCATAGCCATTCCCAGTTCCGTCGGTGGTAGCATAAATATAATAGGTGTCACCAAACTTACGGATGGTCGGGTCTGCAAAATAGCCTGGAAGAATCGGATTGCCTGCTCGGGGACTGTTCCAGGCTGAACCTTGACCGAACAAGTGAGTGACGCTGATAAATATAAATATGAAAAAGAGGATCGGGGATTTCATCCTTTGGGTTTGGTTGATTTGTAATTGATGTTTGTTAGCTTTGCAAATTTAACACTTTATAATCGATTAACCAAATAATAACAAAAAAAACAGCCATATTATTTCTAACATGGCTGAGTGAGTCTTTATTCCGTTTCCTTGTCTATTGAATTCAAAAAAAACGATTACCAAATAACAAAATTAAACGGGAATTATATATCATAAATAATAAGTCTTCTCTATTTCTTATATTTCTTATATCGTTCATTTAGCGCTTTCAATACCTCGTCTGTCACGTCGTATGCATCCTTGGCGTAAAGCAAATCGTATGAGGAAGTTGACTTTCCAAACAGGAAATCATATCCTTTCTCATAACCATATAGTTTCAGAAAATGCTGGATTGTGTCGTTGATTGCTTGAGTGTGTTGTAAGGCGAGTTCTTGGTACTCTTCTGTCAGCTTGGCTGCGTAGGCCTGATATTCACTCGTTAGCTTACTTTCGAGGGTCGTCAACTCCTCCTGAAGTTTTGCTAATGCGGCTTGTTCACGTTCATATTGTTCCTGGCTAGTGATTTTGTTGTTCTTTAAGTCATTCTGAAACTTCGTCATGCGGGACTGAAAGGCCTGACCTTTTGTCTTCAATGTCGACTGGGCACTGCTCTCTTTCGATTTAATAGCACTTTGCATATTGCTCTCCTTGGCCTTCATGATGGCTTCAACTTCTTTCTGATATTCATACTGCGACACTATCGTGTCCATCTCTACGTAGGCAAATTTCATGCTTTTCGACTCTTTCACAGGAGTCTTTACTTCTTTGGATATATTTAAATCTCCTTTTCCGTTGTCGCCACTACCACATGAAGTTGAAAGCAGCATACCGCTTAACAGTATGGCTGGAAGACCTACCAAGGTCAGCATGTTCTTTTTCATTGTTTTCTTTCTGAATTATGTTTGATGGATTTGTTTTTATGTCGTTGTTCGTAGTCCTGACTTTGCACACATGTGATTCCACGTTTACGAAGCTCTTTGTTCTGGGAAATATGGGTCTTGGGAAAACTGCCATTTTTCTTCAAGATTATTCCTGTGCATAGAAATACTATGCACACACCTATTATTATCACACTTATGAGAGCCAGTTTAAGCATCAAAAATTACTTTTTCTGAACAAATCAATTGCAAAATTACAATATTTTATTGGAATTTTAATCCTTTATTCTATTAATTTATATTAATTCCGTTGTTTTTGCCCTTCTATGTCATTTAAAATTCTTACCTTTACACAAAAATTAGTAAATAACAAATCTTAACTTTTTAAAACACCGCAATTATGCAACCTAAACCAATCTTTGAGTTTTTTAAACAAATCAACCGAGTCCCAAGACCATCAACTCATGAGGAGAAAATGAGGCAATACCTCAAAGAAGTAGCTGATAAATATTCTCTGAAATTCGAAACCGACGAAGTGGGAAATGTGCTCATAACAGCACCGGCATCCGAAGGATTTGAGCAGTCGCCTGGTATTGTCATTCAAGCTCACATGGACATGGTATGCGAGGAAATCAAAGGCTTGAATTTCGACTTCGAAAACTCACCTATCGAAACTGTTGTCGATGGCGACTGGATGATGGCTAAGGGAACAACCCTAGGGGCTGACGACGGTATCGGAGTGGCTATGGCACTTGCTCTGGTCACAGACCCTGATATTAAACACGGACCCCTTCAGTGCCTTTTTACTATGGATGAGGAATCAGGTATGACTGGGGCGTTCGGCCTTAAACCTGGATTCATGAAAGGAAAGTACCTCATTAACCTTGATTCTGAAGACGAGGGAGAACTGTTTATAGGATGCGCTGGAGGAATTACCACCAACGCCACATTCAACTTCAATACATTGCCGCTCGAAAAAGGTTTTGTTATTATTAAACTTGAAATTGATAAACTAAAAGGAGGGCATTCAGGCGATGAAATCAACAAAAATAGAGCAAATGCAATTAAGTTGATGACCAGGTTCTTGTTGTCGTCATCAAACAAATATGATATTAAACTCATTAGTTTCGAAGGTGGTAACAAACACAATGCCATTCCAAGATATGCCGAAGCTGTCATTGCGGTTCCTTTTGATTGCAAGGAGAAAATCAGGGTGAATTTCAATCTCTTTGCTGCTGAAATCGAAGGAGAATTCTATGTCGAAGAGAAAAACATGGTTTTCAATTTGCAGACTCAACACATAGAGTCTCCTTGCTACATTGAACCAAATGTCGTGCGGAAATTTCTGCTCGCTTTACAAGCCCTTCCGAATGGAGTTCAGGAAATGAACCAAAGTATTAAGGGACTGGTGGAAACCAGTTCTAATCTCGCGTCTGTTAGACAAGACGAAAAGGCTTTCCAAATCGTCGTCAGCCAGAGAAGTGCAACTGATAGTGCTCTCGACAATATCAGAGACACAATTGCAGCTGCATTCGAATTGGCAGGTGCAACAGTCGCATTTACTGACAGATATCCCGGATGGAAGCCTGATAATACAACTAAAATTCTGAAAGTGACTGTCGAGTCTTACATTACCCTTTTTGGAAAACAACCTGTTGTCAGGGCAATTCATGCAGGTCTCGAATGTGGACTCTTCGCAACTAAATATCCAGATATGGAAATGATAAGCTTTGGACCCACATTGCGAAATGTGCATACGCCTGAAGAGAAATTACTCATTCCAACTGTCGATATGGCATGGAAACTACTCGTGAATGTCGTGGAAAATCTTAAATAATGATCACCTTATGTTAAACTATCTGAAATTTTTGCCGTCATAACAAGAAAGATTCATAACTTTGCAAAAAAATTTAAACCCTTAATTATGAAAAAATTATTTTGTATCTTATCATTTGCGATTCTCACTGCTATGAATGCAGGAGCTCAGTCATTCTACAAGACTGTTAGAGATGCTGCAACTACTATTGTCAACGACCCAAAGTCAAGACAAGACCAAATCGATGTGGCTCAATTCGAAATTACTGTGCTGAACTATATTGCAGCACAGGTGTCTAAGAGAGGATTGCAGAAAACTGGTTTTTTCTATGACGTACAAGCGGTCAATATGAAGTCTTTCGTCGATGATTGTAGACTATATGCGCTAAAAGCTAATAAAATTTCTGCTGCCAAGAAAAAACAAGTCATGGATTGTTTCAGAAATGCATCCTTAAAAAACCCTTTGTTCAAAGACACAGACTATAAGACAATACATGTGTATGTGAATGACAAAAATACTGACACGCCTTTCTCCATCGACACTGATTGGGAAAAAGCATATGATCAGGTGTCTTCACAAATAAAATCTATTATCAAATAAATTTGACTCTACATTAGTTTTATATTACGAACAGACCTTATTGGTGGTCTGTTCGTTTTCATATGTGATATATTAGTTTTTATTGTCAACATCTATTCTTTTGTACTCTATTCTTGTATTCTTATCTCCTTTTTAATCTTTTTAAAATTAATAAAAAAGTTATTAACAGTTTAAACTGCTGAAAATAAGATAAATGTAAAAGTTATCAACACTTATTAACATTTGATGTCAATATTTTTAACTTTACTTTTTGCATAAATTCTGTTTTTTGTAGTAAATTTGCAAAGTGATTGTATTTAATAACATTCTTTTTCGAATACACGTTATTCGATTTATGATTGTCCGATATAAAGAATGGCCGAAAAAAAAGACAGCAAAAGATATAATAGAAACTATAATGACACCCAGCAATTACTAGAATTAGGTAAGGTTCAGCCACAAGCACTTGATTTTGAAGCAGCAGTCATCGGAGCTTGTCTTATAGAAAAAGATGCTATTGGAGTTGTGTCTGACATTCTAGACCCAGACTCTTTTTACGATACGAAACATCAGGTCATCTTTGCAGCGATTAAAAAACTGGCGGCGGAAGATAAGCCGATTGATATACTCACCGTTACTGAACAACTCAAAGTTGACGCTAATCTCGACAAGGTCGGAGGGCCATTGTATATTGCCGAGCTTTCACAAAGAGTGCTTTCGTCTGCTCACATCGAGTATCATGCTAATGTCATTGCGGGAAAAGCTCTAGCGAGAAAACTCATCGCATATACAACCCAAATAAGGGATATGGCTTTCGATGATGGACAGGACATGGCTGAATTGATGCAGACGGCGGAAGGGAAACTTTTTGAACTCTCTAAACAGAATCTCAAGAAGGAATATACACAAATAAATCCTGTTATCGACGAGGCTTATAAACTTCTGCAGATTGCTGCTAAAAGAGAAGATGGACTATCTGGACTTTCTAGTGGATTTAATGCACTGGATAAAGTCACGAGTGGATGGCAGAATTCCGACCTTATTGTCATTGCGGCGAGGCCTGCTATGGGAAAAACAGCTTTCGTTCTCTCTATGTGCAGAAATATCGCGGTTAACAATAGAGTGCCGGTTGCTATGTTCTCACTTGAGATGTCTAACGTACAGCTTGTCAATAGACTCATTGTCAATGTGTGTGAAATTACAGGAGACAAAATCAAGAGCGGACAGCTTCTGCCATATGAATGGAAACAACTCGACTATAAGATTCATGATCTATATGATGCACCGCTGTATATCGACGACACACCATCTCTGTCTGTGTTTGAACTGAGAACTAAAGCAAGAAGACTGGTCAGAGAACATGATGTCAAAATCATTATCATTGACTATTTACAGCTTATGAATGCATCCGGAATGTCTTATAATTCCAGACAGGAGGAAGTCTCTACAATTTCTCGTTCACTTAAAGGATTGGCAAAAGAGCTCAATATTCCAATTATTGCACTCTCACAGCTTAACAGAAGTGTGGAGAACAGGACTGGCGCTGATCCTAATGACCCGAATAGCAAAAGGCCACAATTGTCTGACTTACGTGAGTCAGGTGCTATAGAACAAGATGCTGACATGGTTTGTTTTATCCACAGACCTGAGTATTATAAGATTTATAAGGACTCTTACGGAAGAGACACAAGAGGACTGGCTGAGTTTATTATTGCGAAGCACAGGAATGGTGAGGTAAAAGATGTTAGACTAAAATTTACTGGTGAGTATGCACGGTTTACCGATTATTTCACTGACAACGAGCAGCCACCACTTCCCGACGATGACGGAACTATGAAGCCTTCCAGAGTGAATAGTGTGAATGACACGAGAAATGATGATGCTTTTTCTGCTCTTACTGATGAAAATGCTCCGGATTTTATACCCGAAGATGGAATTCCACCATTCTGAGTAGATTTTTTATTTATTAAACTGAATTTTGAATACTTTTGGAAATATATAGAAAATAAAGAAAAAGGATAACGTAAGGACTGAATGAATGTTATTTTTACACTTGTAGTCGTACAAGTGGGAAGACGCTCTTAACACGGGGCGTCTTTTTTTTACCATACTTTCAACAAATGCTTTGACTGCCATTATACAGGTCTCAATTCTCAACTACGATTTACAACTTCTGGTTCTCTTTAACTGACAACTAAAAAAGAAAATATTTTTTACATTTCATGTTGTGTTTTTGAATTTTTTTGTAATTTTGTAAAGAATTTTATGTGTTTTTGATTCTTTTTTTTGTAATCATGCTGATTTCTAATAAAATATGATTGTTTACCCTAATGCGAAAATAAATTTAGGCCTTAATATTGTCGAGAAAAGACCTGATGGATACCATAATCTTGAAACCGTATTCTACCCCATAAACCTGCTTGATGCTTTGGAAATCACGGTCGTCGATAAGCAAGAACAGGAGTGCGCTATAAAGGTCAGCGGTGAAGTACTGGCAGGACGGCCTGAAGATAATCTTGTCGTTAAAGCGTATAAAGCTATTAAAACTCTTTTTCCGGATAAGATTAAATCCGTTGAGGCACACCTCCATAAACATATTCCTTCAGGAGCAGGACTAGGAGGTGGGTCGTCCGATGCTGCCTTTACACTTAAACTTCTTAACGAGAAGTTCCAACTTGGGCTTTCGGATGAAAAACTACAGCAGATTGCTGCTAATATAGGAGCAGATTGCCCTTTCTTTATCAAAAATAAGCCGGTGTTTGCACAAGGAATCGGCGATGTCTTTACTGAGTTGGATTTCTCTCTTAAAGGGAAAGTGATTGTGCTTGTAAAACCGGATATCGGTGTGTCTACCAAGGATGCGTATGCAATGATTAATCCAAAAAAACCTGAAATCCCTCTCACTGAATTGCTTAAGCAGCCTATTGAGCAATGGAAGAACAATGTCGTCAATGACTTTGAAAAGAGTGTGTTCAGAAAATTTCCGGAAATCGCTGCGATTAAAGACCGACTTTACGATCTCGATGCGCTTTACGCCGCTATGTCGGGGAGTGGTTCTGCTGTTTTTGGCATTTTCAACCAGCAAATAGAACACATCGATGAGATTTTCACAGGCTATTTCTGTCGCCAAAGAATGATTGATTAACTGTTACTCAAGGTTCTGATATTCATCTATGAAATAGTAGGGCTGTTTCTGCCAACATCTTTTGAGTTTTTTCTCAATTAGCATTTCATTTGCCGAACTATTGCCCACAAGCCATAGGCTTGATTACTTCCTTTTAACTCACTTTTAACTCCCTTTTTACTCAGATTCTATATATATGTCCACGCAAGAAGAAATTGAACAGCTAAGACAGCTACTTCATCAGCATAATTACAATTATTATGTGTTGAACCAGCCTACCATTTCCGATTTTGAATTCGACCAGATGATGAGAAAACTACAGGATCTGGAGATGTTTTTCCCTCAGTTCTACGACCCTAATTCTCCTACTCAAAGAGTTGGGAGTGATATTAATCAGTCGTTTAAACAGATGAAACATAAATATCCGATGCTTTCACTGGGAAACACTTACAATATCAATGAGGTCAGAGATTTCTATGACAGGGTCAGAAACGGGCTGAATGGTGAGAATTTCGAAATCGTGGCAGAATTGAAATATGATGGACTCAGTATTTCAATGACTTATATCAATGGTAAATTGGTCAGAGCATTGACAAGAGGAGACGGAGAAAAAGGAGACGATGTCACTGCTAATGTGAGAACTATAAAAAGCATCCCTTTACAGCTAAAGAAAGATTCGGGATACCCTCATGAGTTTGAAATCAGAGGTGAAATCCTTATGCCTTGGACTTCTTTCAATAAACTCAACAAGGAAAGAGAGAAAAACGAGGAGCCTCTTTTCGCTAACCCAAGAAATGCAGCGTCAGGTACACTCAAATCACAAAAGTCTGAGCTTGTGGCGCATCGGCAGCTCGATGCCTTTCTTTATTATGTTTTGGGAGATGATTCGCTTAATCAAGGAACACATTACGACAATTTGATGAAGGCGAAAAAATGGGGATTTAAAATCTCTGAGAATATCAAGTTGTGTCATAATATCGATGACGTTATAGACTTTATCAATTATTGGGATGTGGAGCGTAAACAACTTCCAGTGGCTACCGATGGAATTGTATTGAAAGTCAACAAACTACGACAACAACGTCATTTGGGATTCACCGCGAAATCTCCAAGGTGGGCAATTGCATATAAATTCCAGGCCGAGAGGGTTTGCACAAAACTTCTCAAAGTCACCTATCAGGTGGGAAGAACTGGAGCGGTAACACCTGTCGCCAATATGGAGCCGGTACTCATTTCTGGTACCGTCGTAAAAAGGGCGTCTTTACATAATGCGGATATTATCAGACAGTTAGATTTGCATATAGGGGATATGGTCTATGTGGAGAAGGGAGGAGAGATTATCCCTAAAGTCGTGGGAGTTGATCTCTCTCAAAGACCAGAGGGGACAAAGCCTGTCACTTTTATCACCGTATGCCCGGAATGCGGAGCTACTCTTATAAGAGTGGAAGGGGAAGCTGCTCATTATTGTCCTAACGAAAACCACTGCCCGCCACAAATAAAAGGCAAAATCGAACATTTCATATCAAGGAAAGCGATGAATATCGACAGTCTCGGCCCGGAAACCGTGGAAGACTATTACAAGAAAGGTATCATTAGAAATGTGGCTGACTTGTATGATATAAAAATGCAGGATATCGACGGTTCTATGGGAACTAGGGCAAAGTCCGCTAAGAAAATCATCGATGCTATCAAAAACACGGTGAATGTCCCATTTGAAAGAGTCGTTTTTGCTATCGGTATTCGCTTCGTCGGAGAAACTACCGCCAAACTGCTCGCAAGAAAATTCAAGTCGATGGATGCACTTGAAAATGCGAATCTTCAACAACTTCTTGAAGTTGAAGGGGTCGGTACAGTTATTGCTAATAGTGTTATAGATTTTTTCCAGTCCGAGGAGAATAGGGAAATCATCAGACGTTTGGAACATCATGGAGTTAAAATGAAACTCGAAATAGAGGATACTTTAAAGCAGACTGAAATCCTCAAGGGAATGTCGATTGTGATAAGTGGAGTCTTTACGAAACATTCAAGAGATGAATATAAAGAGCTCATCGAGAGAAATGGCGGTAAGAATGTTGGTAGTATTTCTTCTAAAACTTCTTTCGTACTTGCTGGTGATAATATGGGACCAGCCAAACTTGAAAAAGCGAATTCTCTGAATATTCCTGTTTATAATGAAGATGAATTCCTGAAAATGCTTGAAACGTGAGTAATGAATTTTTAAAAGATTAGTATTTTGCTTTCTTTATACTGTTTCAATTAATAAATTAAACATTTATAAATATGAGAACTATTTCTTTTTTTTCCTTAGCTGCAATTTTCGGCCTGTGTGTTATTTGTTCCTGTGTGAAAGACGATGACAACCACGCTGAGGCTACTGTGACTTTTATAGGTACGTTATCACAATTAACTTATTCCACCGACGAAGAACAAAGCAGTGAGATTTTACCTGAGGAAGCTGAATCTGATACACTTGAAGCCGTTGAGGATCCTGTTCATGCTTTTGATTTCTCGAGTATGATTACAACTGCTTTTGAAAAATTAGAAGTGATTGGAGAAAAATCTCAAATCACAGAACAGACGAAAGTGGATAATAATTCCATTGCTTATGCTCAGTATCTATGTGCAGTACAAGCTTCACCTAAAATTCAAAAGAAAATTGATCAGATTTCTATAAATGACATCAGACAGCAGGTTTTTAATAATAATGTTCAGGAAATGATGAACTTGGGATTCAATTCCCCCAATGATATTCCTGTCAGAAGAGTGAATGTGACATTCCTCTATTATTTCTCTGTCTCTGGTTTTGAACCGATTGCTTTCGAAAAAACATATTTCTGATTACAGTCTATTATCAATAACATGGAGATTCTTGTTTGCCATGTCTGATATCTTCTTGACGATAACATCTTTATTATGAAGATGTTTTTGTGTTTCATGTCTCAAGAAAGTTGAAAGGGATAAGTGACGTCTCATTAATCTCGTTTTGACTTTCACTTTTTTAATTTACTTTTTTAATTTCATTTTATGTATCAAAAACAATTAAATTTCAAGGCCGACATCATTAGATGGAAGAGGTTCTGCAGAAAAGGGTTTGCGGTTTTTGCATCTCTAGGTAAGGAAATTACCATCTCAACCCTCTCTGTAGCTACTTTGGCGTTTGTCGTTCCAACGACTGCACAAGCCCAGACTTCTATGGACAATGTAAGAAGCGAGGAGGTCTTCGAATCGGATACTCTGCCAGAGTTCCTCGTCACTGCGGCCAAGCTGCCCTTGCCTTTACAGCAGGCGGCTAGAAGCGTGAGTGTAATCACGCGTGAACAAATTCAGGATGCTCCTGTCAATTCAGTTAACGACTTGCTCAAATTTATTGCGACGGTCGATGTCAGACAAAGGGGGCCATTGGGTATTCAAACCGACATTTCTGTCAATGGGGGAACACACGACCAGATTGTCATTCTTATTAATGGAGTGAATATCTCATCGCCACAGACTGGACATCTTTCTGCTGATTTGCCCCTTTCTGTGAACGACATTCAGAGAATCGAAATTCTTGAGGGAGCTGCAAGCAGAGTATATGGAACAAGTGCTTTCTCTGGGGCTATCAACATTATTACTAAGGAAAACACTGGTTTTCAAGATTTAGGGAAACCATTTTCTGCGTCTATGATGCTAGGTGCAGGTTCTTATGGCACGTTCTCTTCTGGACTCTCTTGTAATCTTAAGTCTCAGAATCTGTTCAATCATCTGAGCGCTGAGGCTGTCAGAAGTGATGGCGGCACACCCAATTCACAATTTGAAAAATACAACCTGTTCTATAACGGAGGAGCTGAATTCGATAGGGCTAATGTCAAATGGCAGCTAGCTAACTCTAATATGAACTATGGAGCAAATACTTTCTATTCTGGAAAATATCCTAACCAATTCGAACAGAACAGAAGAATCATGGGGGCTGTCTCAATCTCAACGAAAGGAAAAATTAAGTTGATGCCTACAATCTATTTTAACAGAAACTATGATCATTATCAACTGATTCGACATTCTGATATAGGAGAGAACTATCATCTGACTGATGTCTATGGTGCTACAGTAAACTCTTCTTTGGATTGGGCTGCTGGAACCACCCTGATTGGAGCCGATTTTAGAAATGAGGGCATTCTTTCTACTGCGCTCGGAAAACCTCTCCAAGAGGAACAATATGTGAGAATACAAGGGAAAAATGGGTATTACACAAAAAAAGATAATCGAACCAACATCTCTTATTTCTTCGAACATGACTTCGTCTGGAGATTCTGCACTATATCAGCAGGATTCATGGCTAACATGAACTCTTCACTCGACTACAGATATCGACTTTATCCGGGAATCGATGTCGCTGTTCGTCCCGATAACTATTGGAAACTTGCTGCATCATGGAATATGGCACAGAGGATGCCTACATTCACTGACCTTTACTATAAGTCGCCTACTCAAGAAGGCAATGTGGGGCTAAAACCTGAGAAAACAAGCGAATTTGCGATTTCTGCGGCTTTTAATAAATCTGGTTTTAATCTTTGCATTAAGGCTTTCTATAGGCATCAGAATAATATGATCGACTGGATTATGACTGATGCCGACTCTGTCAATAATTACACCACATATCATGCCACGAATTTTAAGGTCAATAACTGGGGAGTCAATTTCAATGCGCTTCTCTCTTTTCCACAAATGTTTGGAAAAAGAACCATCTTCAATTATTTATCATTAAATTATGCTTTCCTGAAACAGAAACGTCTTGACGATATTCCTGTTTATGCCTCTTCGTATGCGCTCGACTATCTACGTCATAAACTTGTTCTTACGCTCAATGCAAAGTTTTTGAGAGATTTTGAGGCGGAGGTGTCCTGTAGAGCACAGGATAGGATGGGAGAGTATGTCAAATATACGACAAAAATTCATGAAGATGGAAATACCATTTATGAAGCAAACACTTGCGAATATAAACCTTACGCAATTGTCAACCTGAAAATTAAATGGATAAAACAAAAATATGAATTGTTTGCCATCATCGACAATCTCAATGATAAGTCTTATTACGACATCGGAAATGTTCCGCAACCAGGCATCTGGATTACTGCGGGTGCCAAAATCAATTTCTGATAGAAGGTGCTAGGCTACGACAATAAATTACAAAAGTTTCTTTTGATTTGAAATATTACTGATAATCAATTCTTTCAAAATACAGGTAATAATTAAAATTTAAAATTATGAAATAAAATATTTTGCCTTCTTTATAACTAAATCTCAGAATTGAGTAAATAATAGATTGCTTTTTGATTCATCCAGATGTGACTGTTCAATATAGACTGATTATTTGTGTTATTTTGAAAACCACAACGATTCAGAACATTTTTATGAATGTTGGCCTTTAATGACGGGATAGTTTGCTTTTCGTTAATAACACCGACTCAAGGGTCGTGATGAATTGTTATATCCGGATGAATTTTTCTAATAATTGTTAAATTTACATTCCTTTATTCTTCATTTATAACACAATGTGAATTTGTTTTTTGTTTTTTTCGTAAATTTGCAAATTGTAAGACTGTTTATTTAAGTAAAACAAAATAATTACTTGGTATTATTAATGTGTGGGATAATGTTTTGAGTTTGCATTTGTAAGCAGAACAAACACCATGAATCCTAGTCTTTTGTTTTCAACAATATCGTTCCTGCTTTTTCGATTACTTTATAATGGTCTTTCTTAATAAAATAACATTCAGCTCATTATGCGTAATTTTTTCTTTGCAATATTTGCTCTGTTTTGTGTAAGCAATTTAGCTGCTAAGATTTATCCACAAACACCGGAGAAGAACTTTGTTGTGGTACTCGACGCCGGACATGGAGGTAAAGACCCGGGGGCTGTAGGTTCATCTGAGGCAAAAAGGGAAAAGGATATCAATCTTGCTATCACTTTAGAGGTGGGCAGACTTCTCCAGAACAACCAGAGAGATATTAAGGTCGTCTACACTCGCCAAACGGATGTCTTTCTCGAATTAGGACAAAGAGCTAATATAGCAAATAAGGAGAAAGCAGACCTCTTTGTGTCAATCCATACCAACTCTCAGGAGAAAGATGTGCAGAAAAAGGCGAAAGGTGTACAGACTTATACCCTCGACCTCACTAATGCCTCCACAAATCTTGAAGTTGAGAAAAGAGAAAATTCTGTTGTGAAATACGAAAAGAATAAGGGAAGAAACTATACCGGACCTGAGGCGGACATCCTTTTTGAAATCGTGCAGGAGAGAGACATGAGGCAAAGTGTGGCTTTTGCAAAAATCGTTCAGCGACAGATGATTAACTACGCTGGAAGAAACGATAAAGGTGTACGGCAGGCGAATCTCGCCGTTTTAAGACTTACATATATGCCTAGTGTCCTTATAGAAGTGGGATATATTTCCAATGCGGAAGAAGAGGAATTCCTTATGTCCGATGCGGGGAGAAAAAAAATGGCTATGGCTATTTATAAGGGAATTGTAGAATATAAAAAGCAACAAAAATAATTGACTATATGACCATCTCAAAGGAAATAAAAATCGCTCTTGCTACAATCATCGCTGCTGTTATTATCTATTTGGGTATTATTTTTCTGAAAGGAGTCAGCTTCTCTAAATCTCAGAATATCTTTTTTGTCGAGATGGATGATGTCAACGGACTGGCTGAAGCTGCACCTGTGCTTGCGAATGGTGTAAAAATTGGAATTGTCAATTCTGTAGATTTCAATTCTGAAAAGCAAAATGTGATTGTCGGTATTGAACTCAATGAAGGGGTGAAAATACCTAAAGGTAGTAAAGCTGCACTCTCTAAGGAAATGCTCGGAGCGGCAAAACTCAGAATTATTCTCGGAGAACAGAAGGACGGGTTCATGCAGATTAACGATACCATCAGGGGAACCTCAAACACGGATATCCTCTCGGCAGCAGGAGAACTGATGCCACAGGTTAACACCATTCTGCAAAAAGTCGATTCCCTTTTAGATAATGTCAATCAGTTGGTGGCTAACCCGGTGCTCAATAATTCGCTTTACAATGTTCAGGCTATTACTCAGAATGTCGAAAATACATCACGTGGACTGCCCATCGTACTCGGAAATGTCAATGGGGTAGTGAGGGGACTTAGCAATGTGTCCGACAATTTTGGCAAAATGTCTGACGGATTGAACTCAACAGTTGATAAAGTAGATCAAATGGTCAATGATGCCAGGGTGATGGTAAATAATCTGAAAAATGCATCTACCTCTGTCGACAATCTCACAGGAGACATGTCTAGAAAGATGCCACAGATTCTTAATTCTGCTAATAAAATTGGAATGAACCTCGAAGAGACTACCAACAGGTTCAAACAAGCGGATGTGGATGTGTTGATTGCTAATCTTAATACCACCATCCAGAATCTCAATACATTAACTGAGAACCTGGATACAATATTGGCTAACCAACAGTCTACTTTGGGAAAAGTGCTTTATGACCCAGAACTTTACAATCAGCTTGACTCTACGTTGGCAAATGCGTCACGGTTGCTCGAGGATCTAAGAAACCACCCTAAACGATACGTTCATTTCTCTTTGTTTGGAAGAAAAAACAAATGAGTTTTTCACTTGGGGGAATATAATGTCCTCTATGTTTAAATTATATGATAATTTTGTATAATTGATGTGTGATACTTTTGCCCATCATATAGATAACAATCGTTTTGTCTTTTCGTCTTCTTGCCTTCGTTTTAATAAATGCATCAGCCTTTTTTTGATAATAAAAATAACTCATCCAAACTGAATTTTTTGTTCTTTTTAGATGAGTTTCTTTATGAAAAAACACCTTTGTTTTGATTATGTCTAAATAAGTAAAAAGCAGTTATTGTCGTTTTTACACTTTTAAAAAACTATATCTTTCAAATGATTGTATATCCTTTTACTCCATGAATTACCCCTATTTTAACAATCGTACTTTATTAATGATATGAAAAGCAGTCGTATATGGGCTATTCTATATTTATCAATCTTTATTTTTACTTTTTTTTAATCTATTGATAAGGAATAACTTATTTTAATTGCCCCAACGATTATCGAATAATTGGGGTTTTGATATGTCAAAAAAAATAACTAAATTTGCATAGTAGAAACATGGAAAGAGAGGGATTTTTTATCCACCTTTTTGTATTACAAGCAACTAATGATGAATTTTGACCCAAAACAGAAATGGGAAGAATGCCGAACTATTATCAGGCATAATATCTCACCGGAACAATATGAAATGTTGTTCGCATACACTGAATTCAAAGAGTATGCCGACAACTCACTCATTTTGTCTATTCCGAGTCAGTTCATCTATGATATGCTCGAGAGAGATGAATATGTCAAGCTTATTGCTGCTACCCTAAAAAGGGTCTTTGGCACTAAAATAAATCTCAGCTATTGTATTACCGTCGTTAAACAGCCTGTTAACAATATTATAGTAGAGGCTTCTGAGAAACTTAATGTGATTAACGGAAATGTGAATCACAATTCAAACAAGACTCCTGATGTTATTCCGCTTGATAACGATGAACTAGATTCACAACTACACGAGGGATACACTTTCAATTCTTTTATTGAAGGAGATAGCAATAAGCTGGCGAGATCTATTGGACAGGCCATTGCTTTTAATCCGGCGAAAACGTTTAATCCTTTTTTTGTCTTCGGACCATCGGGCTGTGGAAAAACCCATCTGGTCAATGCCATCGGATGGAAAATCAAAGAATTGCATCCACAACTCAGAGTTCTGTATCTCTCTGCGCATCTCTTTACTGTACAGTATACCGACTCGGTTAGGCAAAATAAAACAAACGACTTCATTAATTTCTATCAGACAATTGATGTCCTCATTCTTGATGATGTGCAGGAACTGTCTGGAAGAACTGGTACTCAAAACACGTTCTTCCATATCTTCAACCATCTTCACATGAATGGAAAGCAGATTATTCTTACTGCCGACAGACCGCCTGTTAAAATTGAGGGATTGGAAGACAGACTGCTGACACGTTTCAGATGGGGACTGCAAGCCGAGATTGAGAAACCGACCAAGGCGCTCAGAAAAAAAATTCTTACTGCCAAAATCAAGAAAGAAGGACTTGATATTCCTGAAGATGTCGTTGAATATATTTCAAACAATCTTGATAATAATATTCGAGACCTCGAAGGCATCATTCGCTCTCTCATGGCTTATTCTGTAGTTTACAACTGCGACATCTCTAAAGAATTGGTCGACAGGATTATACCGCATTACGTCGAGAGAAATTCCGACAAATACACTACTGATGATATAAAAAGGGTGGTTTGCAACTATTTCAAAATTTCAGAGGAGGTTTTGTGCTCGTCAAGCAGAAAACAGGAAATTGTATATGTGCGTCAGTTGACTATGTATCTTGCTAACAGACATACAGAAGAATCACATGTGCAAATCGGTAAGGCTATTGGAGGACGAAACCATTCAACTGTCATTCATTCCATCAAACAGGTGAATAACCTTATAGACACCGATCCTCAAACAAAAATCGATATTGAAGCAGTCGAAAAACAACTTAATAAATAAAAGCGGTAACCATAAACGGTTAACCGCTTTTTATAATACATTTTCCTCGAAATTCATCTTTGGCTTGTCTTCAATCATGCAATAGTGTTGCAGCCAATAAATAAAAACTATATAAGAAATCCTTGATGCTTCAAGGCTTCTATCACACCAGCTGACATCATCTCATTGTCCTTTTTTGTGTAGCGACAGTCTGTGAACACTTGAGCTAAAGTTTGTTTTTTGTTTATACTGACATATTCTTTATTTTCTTCGAGGCTTTCTTTAAAAGAATAAACGGAGTCAATCGTTTTTGAAACATAGTCGCTGTAATAATCATGGTGAACTATGCCTGATAATGGCAGACGGTCGGGTTGGGAAGGTCTCTCATCAGGCCAACCTATGCATATCGTTGCAATCGGAAATGTCAGTTTCGGAAGATGAAGCACGTCTATAATGCCCAGTGGATTATATAACGTCGTCCCTAAATAGCAGGTTCCCAAACCTGCCTCTTCTGCCAACGTACAGAATGCCTGGGTGAACAGTAGGGTGTCGCTCATTGCATTCAAAAACGATAGGAAATTATTGTAGCCTGGGACTGCACTTCGTTCTTCGCACCATTTGCTGAAGCGGTTAAAGTCTGCGCAGAATGTCAAAACCACAGGGGCTTTAATCATCGGCTGGTGGAAATGATATGGCGATAAGGCTGATTTCACTGAATCATCTTTTGTCACGACAACACTGTATAACTGCATGTTGCCCATAGTTGGGGCACGAGAAGAGGTGAGCAGCAGTTCTTCTAATAATTGTTCATCCACATCCTCTTTTTTATACTTTCGGATAGTACGGCGGTCTTGAAATTTTGTCATGGTTACGTTAATGCTTTTATGATTGTAAAACTATATTGATATTTTTGTATAATTCATTTGATTTATTCGTGAGATGATGTTGCCATCAATATATTAATCTAAACTAATCGTATACCTTTAGAACAGCGAAAAAAGTGAATATGCTAAATGAGAAATGATAAACTTGCTTTGTAATTTCAATGGAAACGTTCTCAAGCAGCTAATGGAGAACCAAACCTGTTCTAGCTTTGATAAGTTATGACAAAGTTCATGAAATTTTCGTATAAAGAAAATCGAATATTAAAATGCCTTTTTGTTTTCAAAAAAAATTGTTTACAATAATAAATCTTAAATCGATTTTTAAAATAAACGTACAGATTCTTTCATTTTTTCGCTTGCAAATTTAATCATTATTTTTTTTTTAAGCAAACTTTGTTTAAGAATTATATGGAAAACATTTCCAATTCTGAAAACTTTTTCTTTTTCTGGAAAATATAGTTGCCTGAAATCCAATGATATATAAAAATAGTGTGGATAACTTTTAAAAATGTGCATAACTTTTTGTTAATTACTTTTGTCATTTCAAAAAAGACTTGTAGATTTGCAAAAAATTTGCCTTTAAGGGCTTGTAATTGTTTCTACGAATCCAACAATTCACGATTGGCGTATCGGAATTGTTCTCTCTTTTAGTTTATTTCATAAATAACTATTGTAACTCAAAATGGACAAAGGTCATACCTACTCTTATGAAGATGCATTTAATGCATCCTTAGCGTATTTTGAAGGCGATGAGCTGGCTGCCAGAGTCTGGCTCAATAAATATGCCATGAAGGATTCTTTCGGTAACATCTATGAGAAGTCACCGCAAGACATGCATTGGCGTATAGCTAATGAAATTGCAAGAGTCGAGCGCAAGTATCCAAACCCTCTCTCCGCTCAACAGGTGTTCGACCTACTTGACCATTTTAAGTTTATTGTGCCTGCCGGAAGCCCGATGACTGGCATCGGTAACCATTTCCAAGTGGCATCGCTCTCAAACTGCTTTGTAGTCGGTATTGACGGAGATGCTGATTCCTACGGAGCGATCATCAGAATCGATGAGGAGCAGGTACAGTTAATGAAACGTAGAGGTGGGGTTGGACATGACCTCTCGCATATTCGCCCTAAAGGGTCTCCTGTCAAAAATTCAGCTCTTACTTCAACTGGACTCGTACCATTTATGGAGAGATATTCAAATTCTACTAGGGAAGTGGCTCAGGACGGGAGAAGAGGAGCGCTCATGCTTTCTGTCTCCATTAAGCATCCTGATGCAGAGGCTTTTATCGACGCGAAGATGGAGGAGGGCAAGGTCACTGGAGCTAATGTCTCTGTCAAGATTGACGATGAGTTCATGAAAGCTGCAACAGCCAATAGAGAATACAAACAACAGTTTCCAATTGATTCCGATAATCCGCTGGTGGAGAAAACTATCAACGCTTCTCTGCTTTGGAAAAAAATCGTCCATAATGCATGGAAATCGGCTGAGCCGGGAGTGCTTTTCTGGGATACTATCCTAAGGGAATCTATTCCAGATTGTTATGCTGACCTCGGATACCGGACCGTTTCCACCAACCCCTGTGGAGAGATTCCACTTTGCCCGTATGATTCATGCAGACTCTTGTCTATCAATCTCTTCTCATACGTCAACAAACCGTTTACAAAGAACGCGTCGTTCAATTACGATCTCTTCAGACAGCATGTCAGGCTGGCGCAGAGAATTATGGACGATATCATCGACCTTGAGCTGGAGAAAATTCAGCAGATTATGCAGAAAGTAATGTCTGACCCGGAGTCCGAAGAGGTGAAAAGTTCTGAGCTGCATCTCTGGCAGAAAATCTACGATAAAAGTGGAAAAGGTAGAAGAACAGGTGTAGGAATCACTGCTGAGGGTGATATGTTGGCTGCCATGGGACTTACTTACGGTACACCTGAGGCAACTTATTTCTCAACTGATATCCATAAGAATATCGCAGTCGAAGCGTACAGGTCATCTGTACAGATGGCGAAGGAACGTGGCAAATTCGTGATTTACGATCCTGAGCGTGAGAAAGACAATCCGTTTGTCAACCGCATTAAAGGTGTTGATCCTGCTCTCTACGACGACATGGTGAAATATGGTAGACGTAATATTGCTTGTCTCACGATTGCACCTACTGGAACTACAAGCCTCATGACTCAGACCACCTCGGGCATTGAGCCTGTGTTCATGCCTGTTTATAAAAGAAGAAGAAAGGTGAATCCAAACGACACGAATGTACATGTCGATTTCACTGACGAGAGTGGTGACTCTTTTGAGGAGTACATCGTATATCACCCGAAGTTCCTTATGTGGATGAAAATCAACGGGTTCGATACTGGTAAAAAATATTCACAACAAGAAATCGATGAACTCGTGCAGAAATCACCTTATTATAAGGCTACTGCTAATGATATTGACTGGCACGAGAAGGTCAGGATGCAGGGGGCTATCCAGAAATGGGTGGATCACTCTATCTCTGTCACTATTAACTTGCCCAACAGTGTTTCTGAAGATCTGGTTAATGAACTATATGTAGAGGCTTGGAGGTCGGGATGCAAAGGATGCACGGTCTATCGTGACGGATCCAGGGCCGGAGTGCTGATTGCAACTGAGAAAAAGAAAGAGGACAAAGAAGAAAAGAAAGCAGCACCGTTGCCTGCAAGCTGTATGCCTGAGGTAACTGAAGTACGGCCAAAAGTCCTGGAGTGTGATGTCGTCCGATTTCAGAATAACAAGGAGAAATGGGTTGCATTTGTCGGACTTCTCGACGGATATCCATACGAAATCTTCACGGGTGTTCTCGATGATGAGGATGGAATTGCACTGCCAAAAACGGTTTCGAAAGGACGTATCATAAAAAATGTCGATGAGAACGGTGCTAAAAGATACGACTTCCAGTTTGTAAACAGAAGAGGATATAAAACCACCATTGAGGGACTTTCTGAAAAATTCAACAAGGAGTACTGGAATTATGCAAAGCTCATTTCCGGTGTGCTCAGATATCGGATGCCGCTTACGAACGTAATCAAGCTCGTCAGTTCCCTCCAGCTTGAGAGTGAGAGCATCAACACCTGGAAGAATGGTGTCGAGAGAGCGCTCAAGAAATATGTCCAGGATGGCACCGAAGCGAAAGGACAAAAATGTCCTAACTGCGGAAACGAGACACTTGTCTATCAGGAGGGATGCCTGATCTGCACCAGTTGTGGTGCATCAAGATGTGGATAGATTTTCATTCATTCCATTTCTATATATTTTCCGTTCAGCGCACGGGGCAGTGATTGTCCTTGCGCTGATTTAAAGACATCAACAATCATTATATATACTAACCCAATTTTCCCCCCGCTTTTCATAATCTCACAATCTCTTATCCCCCTCCTCAAAGGAGGGGGACGGGGGAGAGAATTTGACTCATCATTCTTCATTTGTCATTTGCTTCCTCGTCTTTGAGGGTTAATGCACTTTTCACGGTTCAAGGTTCACATAAAAGATAATTCTATATATTCATAATACTTGAGATAATACTGAATTCAAAATTCAAGTGTATTTTTTAATAGGAATTATTATATTTATATTATGATTAATACCGTCATCATCTCCAATCTTAGATTCTATGCTTTCCATGGGGTGCTCTCACAGGAGAAGTCTGTCGGACATAATTTCATTGTCTCACTGAGAATTGATTGTGATTTCTCACAGGCTGTTTTACTTGATAAAGTTGCCGGTACCGTCGATTATGGACTTGTTGTTGAAATCGTGAAAAAGGAAATGGCTGTGCGTTCAAAACTCATGGAGCATCTGGCTGGACGAATTCTTTATGCTTTGTTCAATAAATTCCCGCAGGTGACAAATGTGTCCATTACAATTATGAAAGAAAATCCGCCAGTCAATGCTGATAGCGAAGGATGTGGTATTGAGATTAGTGTGTCAAGGGATGAGTTCTTCGCTTTTTATCCATGATGTTTTTTATTCATAATAAGGTGTCATTCGTCCTTTTTTCAACGAATTATTATAAAAACACAAAACATGTGGCGGTGTTTTGTGTTTTTTTTGTTAAATTTGCATTTGAAAATGGAATACATGAATTGTCAAAAACAAATTTTTTGAAATAAATTCATTTAATTCTTGCAATTCTTATATAAGAAAAATAGAATGAACAATTCATAAGCTAAAATAAAAATTCAATTAATTATATGATTTTATATTTATCATGATTTTTATTTATTAAAGTGTGTTATATGTGAAATTCGTGCTTAATCATAAATTCTATCAATTCTTATAATTCATATAAATAAGTCATGGATGTTCGTGTTGAATTTGTGAAATTGTTGTTTAAACTAAATAATAAGTAAATTATAAATTGTAAATATATTAATTCTTATGAGTGCACTTAAAACTGCTAAAATGTCAAATTACCGATGGGTGATTTGCTCTATGTTGTTCTTTGCGACAACTGTCAACTACATGGACCGTCAGGTGCTGTCCTTGACTTGGAAAGACTTTATCGCACCAGAGTTCCACTGGACCGATAAAGATTACGGACTCATTACTGCTGCGTTCTCCATCCTCTATGCCGTATTCTGCCTCTTTGCAGGAAAATTCATCGACTGGATGGGAACAAAGAAAGGGTATCTCTGGTCTATTTTCGTTTGGTCTTTAGGCGCTTGTATGCATGCGGCATGTGGATGGGTGACTATGAACATTGAGGGTATTGAGTCATTGGATGCTCTTAGAGCAGTCGAGGCAGGGTCAAACATCGCTACTTCAATAGCTACCATCAGTGTATATCTGTTCCTTTTCTGCCGTTCTATCCTCGCACTCGGAGAAGCGGGAAACTTCCCGGCTGCCATCAAGGTTACTGCTGAGTATTTCCCGAAGAAAGACAGGGCATTTGCCACTTCTATCTTCAATGCAGGTGCATCCGTAGGTGCGCTTGCAGCACCAGTCAGCATCCCGCCCCTTGCGGAGGCTCTCGGATGGGAAATGGCGTTCATAATCATTGGTGGACTTGGATTTATCTGGATGGCTCTTTGGGTGTTCATCTATGACAAGCCTAACAAGAGCAAGCATGTGAACGATGCGGAGCTCACTTATATTAATCAGGACGCTGAAACTGACGGCGATCCGAAAGACGCTAACGACGAGGGACCGCAGATGAGCTTTGCAAAGGCATTTACATTCAAGCAGACTTGGTCGTTTATCGTTGGCAAGTTTATGACTGATGGTGTTTGGTGGTTCTATCTTTTCTGGGCACCCGCATATTTCTCCGATCAGTTCGGATATAAATCATCATCTACCATGGGACAGTTGCTGATCTTTACGCTTTATTTCATCGTCACTGTACTCAGTATCTTCGGTGGTTATCTACCCAAACTCTTTGTTGAGAAGAAAGGCATGAACCCTTACGCGGGACGTATGCTCGCTATGCTTATTTTTGCTTTCTTCCCACTCTTCGCTCTTTTCGCACAGCCATTGGCAATGTGGCAGGGCTCTCCTATTGATGCAGCATGGTGGCCGGCAATCATTATAGGTCTTGCAGGTGCAGGACACCAGGCCTGGAGTGCAAATATTTTCTCAACTGTCGGTGATATGTTCCCGAAATCCACGATTGCGACCATCACAGGTATTGGTGCAATGGCGGGTGGATTGGGTTCTATGCTCATTAACTTTAGCTCAGGTGTGCTTTTCGATTATGCGGAAGGACAGGGTGCTGCTTTCTCATTCCTCGGATATGAAGGAAAGCCCGCTGCCTACATGATTGTCTTTTGCTTCTGTGCTGTCGCTTATCTCATTGGATGGCTCATTATGAAGACACTCGTGCCAAAGTACAAGCCTGTTGTTATAGAATAAGCATATTAACATCATAATCAATGAAAATGCCGCTGAAGCGGCATTTTTTTTCTCCCTTCTTATATTCCAGGTTATAACTCCCCTTTTAAGAATTAACTCACCATTTCTGAAATAAATTTAACTCCCCACAAAAAATATTCAATTAATAATTCAATATTTATTCGCTTTTTATCCATTTTATTCTTATTATCAAATCTTTAGGTTGATAAATTTGATTATTTCGGAAAAAAATCGTAACTTTGCAATGATTTATATACGTAGAAAGATTGAGTCATTTCACACCTCATCGTTTTTGGTGTTTGTCAGGATATTAGGATATCATCTTTTTAAGGTAAAAATATATAATACATAATTTCTTTTTTTATGGAAAATATTCCTGAAGCTCTTAAGCTTTTAACAGTTGGTATGCTCACAGTATTCACAATCCTGCTGATTGTGATTTATCTGGGCAAGGGACTCATCGCGTTTATCAACCGATTTGCTCCCGAAGAAGTAAAAGATGTGAAAACGGCAAAAGTGGTGCAGACACCCGTCGATGCAAACACAACGGCTATCATCAACGAGGCGGTAAAACAAATAACCGCAGGTAAGGGACGTGCCATTAATATCCGAAAATTATAAATCCGTTTGTCTCATTATCGGAACCTCTTTAAATCACCGCTGTGCATGAAGTGACTGGCCTATAAGTTAAGACTCACTGTGCGGTAGCTAAATTAAATGTTCAAAATCTTATTTTGAGTTTTCTTCAGAGGTTCTCGTTTTGGAGAACGGAAATGTTAATAATAAAAAAATATCAATTTAAATAAATCGTAAATAGTAAATTGTAATTTTTAATATTTATGAATAAAGAAGTAAAATTCAGTCTGGTGTTCCGCGACATGTGGCAAAGTGCAGGAAAATATCAGCCTCGTGTTGACCAGCTTGTAAAAGTGGCTCCTGCCATTATCAAAATGGGATGTTTTGATCGTGTCGAGACTAACGGAGGTGGTTTCGAACAGGTGAACTTGCTCTATGGTGAAAATCCTAATACAGCCGTCAGGGCGTTTACAAAACCATTCCATGAGGTGGGAATCCAGACCCATATGCTTGACCGTGCGCTTAATGCACTCCGTATGAGCCCGTGTCCTAAAGACTTACGTAAGCTTTTTTATAAAGTAAAGAAAGCGCAGGGTACCGACATAACGCGTATCTTCTGTGGGCTGAATGATACACGGAATATCATACCCTCCATCAAATATGCCAAGGAGGCAGGGATGATCGCACAGGCATCTATGTGTATCACCCACTCACCGATTCATACGGTTGAATATTATGTGAATCTAGCGAAAGTGCTCATTGATGCTGGTGCTGATGAAATCTGTCTCAAAGACATGGCTGGTATCGGACGGCCAGACTCTCTCGGAAAAATAGTGAAGGGAATCAAGTCCATAAAGAAGGATATCATTGTGCAGTATCATTCGCATTCCGGACCCGGTTTCAATATGGCCAGCATTCTTGAGGTCTGCAAAAACGGATGTGACTATGTCGATACAGCTGTTGCACCGCTTGCGTGGGGTACAGGTCATGCTGACATAATCGCTGTACAGGAGATGCTGAAGGACGCTGGGTTTAAGGTTAAGGACATCAACATGGAGGCTTACATGGAGGTGCGTACACAGATTCAGCAGATGATGGACGATTTCCTCGGATATTACTGCCCGGATCTCAACCGTATCAACAATTCACTGCTTGTAAAGCCTGGGCTACCAGGTGGTATGATGGGCTCGCTTATGACTGACCTCGAGGAAAATCTCCGTTCTCTCAATAAGTGGAAGGTGAAGCATGATCAGGCTGAGTTGACCACCGATGAGATTCTAGTGAAGCTCTTCGATGAGGTGGCATACGTGTGGCCGAAAGTGGGTTATCCATGTTTGGTCACACCGTTCAGTCAGTATGTAAAGAACCTCGCGTTGATGAACGTCATCCAGATGGAGAAGGGCAAAGAGCGTTGGTCGATGATTGCTGACACGATCTGGGATATGATTCTCGGTAAGGCAGGGCAACTGCCTGGACCGGTTGACAAGGTGTTCGAAGAGATGGCCAAGGCGGAAGGACGTGAGTTCCTTACTACAGACCCCCAGGAAAACTATCCAGACAACCTTGATGACTACCGTTACAAGATGAAGCAGAAAGGATGGGAACTCGGAGAAGACGATGAGGAGCTCTTTGAGTATGCTATGCATCCCACACAGTATGAAGCGTATAAGAGTGGAAAGGCTAAAGCTGACTTCCTTGAGGACCTCGAAAGACGTAAGGCGGAGAAAAACCAGCCGAAGGGTAGTGCTACTGCTGAACTGCCTAACACCATCACTGTAAATGTGAATGGACAGAACTATAAGGTTGATATCGTTTACGGTGATGAGATGCCACAGGCTCAGAATTCTGCTGCTACAGCTGCCATACCAGCCGGAGAGGGTTCCGACCTCCTCGCACCGCTCGAAGGCAAGTTCTTCCGTGTGAAAGAAACGGGTGAAGTACCAAAAAATGTGGGCGACGCTGTAAAAGAAGGCGATGTGGTTGGCTATATCGAGGCTATGAAGACCTATAATGCCATTAAAGCTGATCGCGACGGTGTCATCACTGCTATTCTCGTCAATTCAGGTGACTCTGTTGAAGAAGATGATGTAATCATGAAAATTGGATAAAATAGTATTTGCTTAATTTTCGGCTTTGAGATATTTTTTGATTGAATGATATCATTTATATCTATTTTTAAAATGAAAATATGGAGATTTGATTTTTGCTATAATCAGGAAATATTAAAATAACCAAATAAATAGTAAATAGTTAATCATTATTTAAAATGTCAGAAATTTTTCAAAACCTATATGAGATGACGGCACTGAGCGACTTGGTCGCCAATCCCTCATTTCTTATAATGTATGTCATTGCTTTTGTGCTCCTTTATCTCGGTATCGTGAAGCATTATGAGCCCCTGTTGCTGATACCTATAGCTTTCGGTGTACTGATTGCTAACTTCCCAGGAGGTGATATGGGGGTGCTGCAAGCCACTGAGACAGGAGAAATCATCAAGGATGGACATACATATAATATATGGAACATGTCGCTCCCACAGATTGCGCATGAGCTCGGACTGATGAACTTCCTTTATTATGCGCTCATCAAAACAGGATTTCTACCTCCTGTAATCTTTATGGGTGTCGGTGCGCTCACAGACTTCGGACCTATGTTGCGTAACCTCCGCCTCTCTATTTTCGGAGCAGCCGCCCAGTTCGGTATCTTCCTTGTGCTCATCTGCGCTGTCATGATGGGATTCACAATGAAGGAGGCGGCTTCTCTCGGTATTATCGGTGGTGCCGACGGACCTACAGCCATCTTCACGACCATCAAACTCGCACCGCATCTCCTTGGCGCTATAGCCATTGCTGCTTATAGCTACATGGCACTCGTGCCGGTGATCATCCCGCTTGTGGTCAAGCTGACCTGCACGAAGAAAGAGCTGATGATTAATATGAAAGAGCAGGACAAGAAGTTCCCGCCAAAGAACCAGATTAAGAACATGCGTGTTGTGAAAATCATCTTCCCGATTGCTGTCACCACGGTTGTGGCGATTCTTGTGCCGTCGGCTGTCGCGCTTATCGGTATGTTGATGTTCGGTAACTTGCTAAAGGAAATCGGTGCCGACACCAATCGACTATTCGACACTATCAGCAACTCGATTATGAATACCGCCACTGTTTTCCTTGGACTCTGTGTCGGTGCCACTATGACCGTTGACGCATTTCTCAACTGGACGACTATCGGTATTGTCGTAGGTGGATTCCTTGCGTTTGCACTATCTATCACAGCTGGTATTATGCTCGTAAAGCTATTCAATCTCTTCACCAAAAAGAAAATTAACCCGCTAATTGGTGCAACTGGTCTTTCTGCTGTTCCGATGGCAAGTCGTGTCTGCAATGACATCGCTACTAAGTACGACCCGAAGAATCATGTTCTTAATTACTGCATGTCATCCAACATTTCAGGTGTCATTGGCTCCGCAGTAGCTGCAGGTGTACTTATATCATTCCTCGGATAATCCAATTAATAATAAAGGAAAAGGAAGCTAATCGCTTCCTTTTCCTTTATTATTAAATTAATTATTAACTGAAGTTTTCCACCTTTGTCTGAGTTTTGTCTATTATCGGAATTTATAATCATATTTCGAATTATGAATTATGAATAAATTCCCACATAACTCCCTTCTTCTTCCCACACACGTATGTAGTTGGCTTTCCCCCTTCCTGTTTGAGGTTGTCAACATAAAGTGGTTCGTTTTCTATAATCAGTCCACATTCAAACGTATCACCGACTTTGATTCGAGTTCTCTCCGACAATAACACCTTGAATTTCTCAAAACCCAAATATTCAATATCGCAAACCCTGTTGGGATGCCACAGCAGACGGATTTTATCGCCTGGCATCAGGTCTTTCACCACGTTGATATGTCGACTCATCACAGGGTCACTGTCACTTTCCAATTCATCCACATGCTTTGCTTTGTAGGTGTCCCAACTGTCATAACCAATGAAGCGGCTGAGGATGTTCAGTGAATAAAGGCTGGGGGCAACATCATTAGGCAGGTAGTTCCAGAACCGTTTCAGCGTCGTGCTACTGATCGACTCGGTAATACGTGTATTAATCATATCACGAAGACGGTCAAAATCCCTCGGTGTCTGCATCTTGAAGTTTACAGACCTTTCAATATCATTTTTTAATTGCTCATAACTGTCCATACTCTTTGATGTTTAAAACTTGTTTTTGCAAAAATACACTTTTCTTTCCATATTCACAACCTTTTCCTTTGCTTATTTGTATCCTTTTTGCTATTTTTGCAAAAAAAGGTGATGTTAGGTTAATCTATTGATTGCACAACAAATGACATTATCTGGTGGCTTGACCGGCCCACTCGCAAATCTGATCGACAGATCAAAGTCAAACTAACATATTAAAACCGAAATACAGAGGTCCGTTTAAAAATGAACTGTAATTCCCTAGCTGCCGGAACCTCTTCTTAATCTCCTCTCACGCATGAAACAATAGTACCGTGTTAGAGACATAGAGCATTCATTGTGACATATCACTTCTAATCATCTTATTCTTACTGTATTTATTACATCGTTCACCATATAACTACTTTATTAATCATATTTCGCATTTTTTTGAATATGTTAATAATTGTTGAGTTTAATTTAGTGTGAGTGGGTTCTCCATTTGATTTTCATTAACAAAACTATAGTTCTCGAGCCAAAGGTTAGTTAACTTCTTATTATAACTCCCTTTTTTACTGCCTTTTTTATTCACTAACTTGAATTATAATTAATATATTTCATATTTTATGAACAACGAACCGCTTGACTCTTCCGACTCTGGTTACCTCGAAGATGTCTTTGAGGGTATCTGCTCTAGTTTCACCGACTTGGAAAACATCTCCACGTCAGGCAATAATGTACTCATCCGTGCTAAACGCTACGGACGGTGGTGGATGCTCAAAGGATTAACCCCAGAAGCATAGAAAAAAACCTCGTATCTGCAGGCACTCAGAAAAGAATTTGAGATGCTCACTCGTCTCCAACACCCGAATATAGTTAGTGTATATGGTATGGAGTCGGTTGATGGGATAGGGGAGTGCATCGTCATGGAATTTGTTGAAGGAATGCGTCTATCCGAAATCCATGCTAATAAAGATGAGTACAGACGGCTTGTTGATGAGTTGCTCAGTGCTGTTGACTACTGTCATTCGCTTGGCATTGTCCATCGCGACCTCAAACCGTCTAATATCTTGGTCACCCGCAATGGAAAACATATTAAAATAATCGATTTCGGACTTGCCGACTCCGATGCAAATGCCATACTCAAACAACCAGCAGGTACACCCAAGTATATGGCACCCGAACAGGCACAGACAAACGTGGCGGACATCCGTAACGACATCTACAGTATTGGAGTCATTTTTCAGCAGTTTCCGGACGGTACTGTCCCTAAGTCAGTAATCAAGAAATGTCTCACAACAGCGGAAAAGCGTTATCAATCTTTAGGTCTGTTAAAGAATGCTATCGATTTTAAACACATTCTGAGAAGGCGTTTGCTTGTAGGAACTCTCTCAACCTTGGTAATTGTTCTGCTTGCCTTGGTGGGCTTCTTGGTTATGAAGGTGTCGCAGATGTCTAAGGATATCGACTTTATGACGAAAGACCCGTCAGCAAAGCGTCATAGGGAGAAATGGAAGTCAACGGCTGAGTCCGGAATCATCGAATTTGTTGATCCCATGGTGAAAGAAATTTGTGTGGACAACTGGGACTTGGATGGCGATGGTGAGTTGAGCAGAAGAGAGGCGGAGGAAGTCGATAATCTTGGAAATAATTTCATGAACAACGACAGCATTCACACATTCGATGAGCTAAAGTATTTCACTAAGTTACCGATTATTGTACGCAGTGCTTTCTGTATGTGCGACAGTTTAAGAAGTCTTACTTTGCCCGATCAGATTACAGCTATTGATAACTATGCTTTCTCTCAGTGTAAAGCACTGTCTTATATTCAATTCCCCAAGAACTTGAAATCAATAGGTGAATATGCCTTTAACCAATGTGAGTCGCTTGAAGAGCTTGTTTTTCCTGATTCCGTCAATTATATCGGATATTCCGCGTTTAAGGAGTGTAAGAATTTAAGAAAAATAAGCTTAAATGATTCTTACACCACGCTCGGACACTGGTGTTTCACAAACTGTACGAATCTGGAGGTGGTGAATCTCGGAAATCATATTGAGGAGATAAATCAGGGTGCTTTCTTTGAATGCAATAGGTTAAAAAAACTGATAATTCCCAATACCGTGAAATCCCTGGGTATGGATGTCCTCCACAATTGCTATGATGTGGAGGTCATATATGTCGGAGACGGTGTAGAGTCTGTTGGTGATTATGCTTTCTTTGCAGACAACAAACTTGAGTTGCTTAGTTTGCCTTCAGTCAAAGTGCTAAAATCTGACAAAATCTTTGGAGATAATGATGGTAAAAAGCAGACCATAGAAAAAGTGGTCATCCGAAGCGGAGATGCTGGAATTTATGCCTTTGAGCGTAATTTCGCTAATGTTTCTGAAAAATGCCGGTTTATTGTCCCAAAGGGCACCGCGTCCACTTTCCGTGCAAAAGGTTATCCAAACGTATATGAGGAGTAGAGAAGTACTACTGGCGTATAAAGAATTGTTATCTCTTAGTCACTTGACTCACTTCCAAATCCCATCCCACACATGTAGTAACCATTGTTGAGACATCTTACTGAGTGTATGAAAAACTGATGGTAATCAGATCGACAGGAAATCGGCTGTGTTTTTGGTCTTCTTTGCTGAATATCAGATCGGTGTAGCACGGTCAAACTAACAACTAAAACGTATAATCTGAATAATGCTAAAAAAATGAACCAATCCACTTCACATTATTTTTTTTAAAAAAAATAAAATAAATACGACTCATTTGTGCGTTTTTTCAAAACTTTTCTTTATATTTGCATGTCACATCTATGTGATACAACATTTTTGAGGAATAGTTTTTCATATGCTTGTCAGTAAATCTGGAAAATTAAACAAATTTCGCTTAAAAGTAAATTATTATTTAGTCAAAATGGTAATCATAAGCTTGGTTGAGCATTACCATGACGAGCAAAATTTCACCGTGAGGTAAAAATTAACTTGAAATAAGTTGAGCAGAGAACGAAGACGTTCCACCTATTTGTTTATTAGTTGCATACAATCTTTGTCGATGTGCTGATTTTTGTCTATATAGGTGTGAGCCGTATTATCATTCTCCTACTTACAGGCTTTTCCAGAGCCTACTGACAGAGAATGTCAATTGGCTCACACTTTTTGAGGGTGGCTTGTTAACAACAAAACAAATATTATATTCCAATTTAATAACAAAATACAAAACAATTTTAACTTAACACATAAAAAACTGAAAACTTACAAAATTATGAAAAAAAGCGCCTTCTTATCTGTGATAAAATAAAATGTTATGAAATTGTATCTAATGTAAAAGAGCTGTTGATGCTGATTCTTATTCTTATTCTTATTCTTATTCTGTCCCTATCAACAATCATAACTGATCCACAAAGATGGGGGCAATATCTGACAAGTACAGGTCTGGATGTGTCAATCCGAAACTCAAGTATATTAATGAAATCTTTCCGGTATATTATCCTATTCTGGTTTCCATTGCTCATGAATGCCCAAAACCACACAGCCATTACTAAACGCCATGCGAATGATGTGACTGATTCGCTTTCTGCCAATCAGATTCATGTCTTCAGTAATATGCTTGAAAACATGGTGTTTGTGGATGAAGGCACATTCATGATGGGGGATGAAAATCTTGAACATCGTGACAGCCATGATAACAAACCCGCACATTTGGTCGAAATCAATGCTTTCTTCATCGGGCGGTTTGAAGTAACACAGGAAGAATGGGTAACTGTGATGGGGGAGAACCCCGCATTATTCAAAGGAGACGATCTGCCAGTCGAGAATGTCAGCTGGAACGATATTATACAATTCATTGCTAGACTGAATGAACTGACAGGCATGGAGTTCCGTCTACCTTCCGAAGCAGAGTGGGAATATGCTGCCAAAGGAGGAAAATATGCGATGGGCTATGGTTATGCAGGGAGTGATTTCGTCAAAGCTGTTGCATGGTTTAAACCTAACAGTAAGAACACCACCCACCCGGTCGGATACAAACGACCCAACGAGTTGGGTATCTTTGATATGAGCGGAAACGTGGCGGAATGGTGTTTCGACACTTACGAACGTGATTATTATCAAAGAATGGTAAGCGATAATCCGAAGGGACCAGATTCAGGGGCGAATAAGGTTAACAGAGGGGGAGGATGGCTGATGGATGAATACTATCAGAGGGTCGATGTCAGAAATGTCAACGCTGCGGACGAGAGAAATCCGTCACTAGGATTCAGACTGGCGATGTGATGAGAACCAAAATGCCAGATATTGTTGGGCTACTTTAACATAATCATGATGACGGCGGATATACTCTACACTATCACGGCTCAGACGGTACAGCTCCTCGGGATGCTCAACAATTTGCTTTAGCTTCTTATACACATCTTCCTCGTCTGGAATAACATTGATTATCGGACGAAGTTCATTTTCTCCCAGTATTTCATACTGTTCTTCTTCACCCCCACCAATAAGCACCAGTCCTTTCGACATTGCCAGCAGCCCGTTCATGGCGGGAGTATAACTGTAAAGCTGATCCAGCAGACAATCAGAACCAGATAACAGCCGCTGATATTCATCGAAAGGAATAGACTCCACTTTTATGATTTCGCATTTTTCGGGATAATCCCTTTTCACACGCTTTAAGGCACGCAACATGATATCCGTTCCTTTATATGCAGAACGGGTTTTCATGATGCCGATGAAAAATCGGACAGGAGAAGAGGAGTCGCGTGCGGGCTTCTCTTCAATCGTCCGGCTGTCTATTGGAAAGGGGATAAAGGTGGTTTTTTTAGGAAAAACAGGCTGATAGCACTTATAATACTCGTACAAACCGCCGATAATCCCATCACAGTCTTTGGCTATATATTGATTGAGTGGTGTTTTCTCCCCGTTAAGCCACTCAGAGATAAAAATCTTGTTGTATTCCTCATCGGTCCGTTGCTTCTTACCAATATTAAAATCTGAATATCTGAACGTCTTGCAGTCGAGACAGGTTTTCACCCAGTAATGATCCATGCCGAAGGCACCCAAAAACACTTTTTTGTTGTGACGGCGAAGATAATCATAGTATTTCCGTATCCGTCTGGCACGGAAATCCAAAAAAATCGGATTGATAAGCTGAACCACATCAAAACCTTTCAGCTTACGGAACACACGCCACACACGATAAAGATAGCCCAGGGTGTCGATTTTACCGTTCGACTTACGGCTCAAATCAATATCACGGCGATAATTCTTCCAATTATCACCGTTGCTCACTACACATACCTCATGACCGAGTGCACGAAGTCCCTCCGCCAATGTCCAGTGAACATTACTGTATTCCCCTATCAGCAGTATCTTCAATTGTCTGTCCTTATTTTAAAAAATATGAAAATGAGTAATATCAATAATTCCGAATATCCCCAAAATATACTTTATAGAATTTATTTTTTGGGGGGATAATCTATAAAATTCTATGTTAAAAATGAAAAATCAATTAATTCGGAAATTTCCTGTGGATATGAATATTTATTTGATGTTACGTTTGTTTAATGCTTCTGCGTATTTTTTTGCGTTTGCAGCATGTTCCTGCTCCGATGCTGTATAATAATGCTCGCCGGAGAAATCTTCCTTCGCACACATAAACAGATAATCATTGTCATCAGGATTCAGAACAGCGTCAATGCCGGCAATGCTTGAAATACGTATTGGACCGGGAGGCAAACCTTCATGTTTGTAAGTATTGTAAGGTGAGTCTACCTCTAAATGACGTCTTAACACACGTCGCAACGAGAAATCTCCAACGGCAAATACCACTGTCGGGTCGCTCATCAGACGAATGTTCTTATGAAGACGATTGAGATACAGGCGGGCAATAATTGGCTTGTCCTGATCACGAGCGGTTTCAGAATCCACGATGCTTGCCAATGTCGCAACTTCTATAGGGGTCAGACCCAACGTCTTTGCTTTCTCCAGACGACTGTCATTCCAGAAATTATCATACTCGGTTTTCAGCCTCTCCAACAACTTGTTCACATCCGTTGTCCAATATATCTCGTAAGTGTTAGGGATAAACAGTGCGGGAAGTGTTTCTTTCGTAAAACCTAATTCCTTCAGTTTCACACTGTCTTTTAACGCAGACTTGATATCTGAACCGTCTATCATCAGGTATTTCGCTATCTTGTCGCACACGTCGTCAACGGTGCGTACACTGGGAATAACCACCTTGGCTGGGGTCTGCTGGCCGTTGCGCATGCTTCGGAACAAATTCAGCATACTGATATCTGAGGCCACCTGATAGCACCCAATTTGGATGTTATTTTCATAACCTGTATAGCTGTTAAGCAAATCAAATCCTTTCATTGTGGATGGATGACCAGCATTCTCGATTTTTGTCCGGACAGAGTCTATATTGTCATCTGCATCAATATAGATGTATGCTGATTTCTCATTGGTCATCACATGACCGAACACAGAGAATGAGAATATCAGCACACCTATGCCTATCACCAAAAGTGATATAAGTGAAATAACAATGATTTTCTTCTTTTTAGCTTTTGTCATAATATCTATGGTGTTATTATTAATTCAGATGGATTTAGAATATATTAAAATGTAAAAACTAAAATAAAGAACTGAGCAAAGGCTTTGCCTTTACTCAGCTCCTTTAATATAAATTCTTTTCAACTCTTACCTTAATGCTGTTTGAGTCACTGTCGTAATCTGCTACAATCGTGTCACCTGACAACACTCGTCCCTCTACTATCTCATCGGATATTGTTGTTTCCAAATATGTCTGGATGGAACGGCGGAGTGGACGGGCACCATACTGACGGTCATAGCCCTTGTCTGCAAGGAAATCTTTTGCTTTAGGTGTGATAACAAGTTGATAACCAAGATTTTTAATTCGGTTGAATAGCTTTTTCAACTCCAAGTCGATGATGGTTAAGATGGCAATTTTGTCCAGTTGGTCAAACGTGATGATGTCATCGATTCGGTTAAGGAATTCTGGAGAGAACTGACGTTCAAGGGCTTTACGCACAATGCGACGCGAATTTTCTTTCTCATCCATCGTGCTGTCGCTAATAAAACCAATTCCTTTACCGAAGTCCTTCAGCTGACGCGTTCCGGCATTAGAGGTCATGATAATGATTGTATTACGAAAATCAACTGTCCGGCCGTAACTGTCAGTCAGACGTCCGTCGTCCATGATTTGGAGAAGGATATTGAACACATCGGGATGTGCTTTCTCTATCTCATCGAACAGTACGATTGAGTAAGGCTTACGACGGACTTGTTCCGTCAACTGACCACCGTCGTCATATCCAACATATCCGGGAGGAGCACCAACCAAACGACTGGCATTATACTTTTCCATATATTCCGACATATCAATGCGAATTAGAGAATCAGCAGTACCGAACATGAATTCAGCCAGCTTCTTAGCAAGGAATGTCTTGCCAACCCCAGTAGGACCAATAAACATAAAGGTACCGATAGGACGGTTCGGATCACTAAGACCGATGCGGTTGCGTTGGATGGACGACACTAATGCGTCAATGGCGCTGTCTTGAGCTATCACCTCCTGCTTCAACTCCTGACGCATACCTTTAATGCGGATGCTTTCCTCTGTGGCGATACGGGTGACGGGGATACCAGACATCATGGAGATGGTCTGAGCCACTTGCTCGGCATCAACAGTCATACGGAGTTCAGGATGATTCGATTCCCATTCCGAACGTTTACGATCCAATTCTTCCTCCAACTGCTTTACACGGTCGCGGTAGCTCGCTGCCAACTCATAATTCTGACTCTTTACAGCATTGTCTTTTTGAGTTATTGCATTCGTCAGGGCGATTTCCTGCTCTTCTATCTCTTTTGGGATGGAAAGATTGGATATGTGAACACGGCTGCCCGCCTCATCTAACGCATCAATGGCTTTATCAGGAAACTGACGGTCGGTGATATAACGGTCTGTCAGACGGACACAAGCATCTATGGCTTCGCCTGTATAACGGACATTATGGTGCTCCTCATAACGGTCTTTGATGTTCAGCAATATCTGACGGGTTTCATCTGCGGTCGTCGGATTGACTATGATTTTCTGGAAACGACGTTCCATCGCACCGTCTTTCTCAATCGATTTACGGTATTCATCCATCGTTGTCGCACCAATACACTGTAGTTCACCACGTGCCAAGGCGGGTTTCATCATATTGGCGGCATCCATCTCACCAGAAGCGTTACCGGCACCTATCAGAAGATGAATCTCATCGATAAACACGATGATATTGGGATTCGAACGTAATTCATTGATTATCGCCTTCATCCGCTCCTCAAACTGACCACGGAACTTCGTACCAGCCACGATGCTGGATAAGTCAAGTGAAACGACACGCTTTCCGAACAACGAACGGGATACCTTTCGCTGAACTATTCGCTGGGCCAAACCCTCTACAATGGCACTTTTTCCAACGCCTGGATCACCTATCAATATTGGATTGTTTTTCTTGCGGCGATTCAGAATTTGGGCCAGACGCTCAATCTCTGCGTCGCGACCTACCAAAGGATCTAATTTACCGTCCTGAGCGGCTTTTGTCAAGTCAAAACTGAAGGAGTCCAATGCAGGCGTGTCGCTGTTGCCGCCTTTGTCGGTACGGCTGGTGTGTAATGTCCGGTTCGACTTGTCACCCTTATAGCTTGAAGGAGGCATGTCGTCATCTTCGTCATAGCCGATTTCATTGCGGACCTCTTCTTTTTGTTGTTTGAACGCCTTGTACAGCTGATTATAGCTGATATGGTGATTACCAAGTATTGTGGCTGGAATATTGTTCTTCTGTTTCAAAATCGCTAATAGTAAATGTTCAACGTCGATTTCCTTCGAATGAAGTAAACGAGACTCTAACACGCATAGTTGTAATAGTATACGTGATTTTGAGTCTAATGTGAGCTCTGAATCGCTTTGCTCATCATTAGGATGGGTTACTTTTACCTGTTCTTCTATGCTTTGCTTGAGCTCGGCTAAATCAACTGAGCATACAATAGAAAGGGCTTGTGAGGCAAGATTCTCTCCATCGCGCAATATACCAAGCATCAGATGCTCAGGACCTATGTAGTTGCTCTGAAGACGGATTGCCTCCTCCTTACTGTAGCGAAGAACTTGGGTTAATTTTTCTGTGTAGTTGCTGTTCTCTTGCATGTTTCCCCCTTTGTTTTAATTAATACTGACTAAATGAATTATATTCGTATTTACTTGCTGTCTCACGAATTAAATAAATTTGCTTAAGATTCGTAAGTTCAATGTTTAACTTCTATTTTTATTTCAAAAACTGAATTTATTAATTGATTTAGCAATTATTGTGCCTGAAAATATAACTCTAATCAGTCAGCCATTTTGTCAGTATCGATATGATTTCATCACGCATGTTGGCAGGCATGTTGCCAATACGGGCCTTATGACTACCATGGGGTTGAACAAACACTTTCATGTTCTGCTTTTTAGAACAATCTAACCACGGTGCCACACCGCTTGACGACCATGGGTCGATTTCACCATAGATAAACAGATGTCGAGGGTCTGATTTCTTCAAGTATTTGACGGTGCGTTTGTAGAGTTTTTTATTAAACTTAATTCCTTGTAATTCTTTGGGAAGCATCAAACGGGAAAGGTAACCATGAGTCTTTTTCACATCACACAGGTCTTTGAGACCTTGTGTGCTGTATCCATAATAGCCTAATTCGCGGGCGGCTTGAACGAAGAATGGAGTGTAATTGCTCGGACAGGTGAAATAGTCGGGCTCTGATATCTTCATAAAATAGGTAAACCATTCATCATCTGAGGCTTCTTTGGAAGGGATGGTGCTGAAGGAGGTCCCCCACTGCCAGAAGGCAAAAGGAAATTCAAACACACAGTAATCGTATATAGCAGACATGCTATCTTGATAGGTCAAACCTGAAGAATTTACTATTTGCTCAAACTTGGGTAACAGGCGAGATTTTCTTGACAAAATCTCGCGCTGTGCTTCCAACAGGGCCGATCGCTCTTCGCTTGTGCCGACAGCCTTATATAGAAATGGCTCATGCCGACCGTCTTCAACTCCTTTGTTCAATGGGGCTACATACGATACGCTCACATCAACATCATCTGGGAATAGCGAACGGTAGAACATCGTGGTCTGACCGCCTTTACTGATGCCTGTACTTATCCATTTACCATGGAACATTCGGCCGAATATCTCACGGACGTGATGCAAGTCGTTCAACGAATTGTCAACAGTAAGATAGTCCCAGTTGAGATTGGATGGAACGGATTCACTGAAATAACGGTGCTCACAGACTATCAGATTGCAATCGAACAGACGGCTTAATTCCTCTTCATAAGAGGGCCATGCGGCATAATCCGCACTATATCCTTCGGTAACAATGACTGTTGGATGGTCATATCCTTTGAAACCCACAAACACACGCTCCAAAAATTCATCCGATGTTCTCCCTGACCAATCTACTTTCTGACGCACTTTAATGCAATATTTTTCAGGAAACACGCTGTTTTCCAAGGATACAACTGAGGTAATCTCGGGCTGAGATTCCAACTGCTTGGCAAAAACTGATTTGGCTTCCTGGGCGAATAGCTGGCCAGTTCCTAAACTCCAAATAACAAGAGTTATAAAAAACGTCTGAATCAATAATCGCTTATAATTAAGTATCATATAATAATTTTTAATTGTTAATTGTTAATTTTGAATTATAATCACCTGATTCCTAAAAACAATGATATGATAATCAACAACAAATAGTTAAATAATATCACACAAAAAAATAAGTCAAGATCTTTCTTTAAATAACCAGTTACAGTATATTGTTCGGAGTCGCGATAAATCTGCTGATTACGCTGGAACAAATAGAAATATAGTCGGTAAAACAAATAACCTACGAGAAGTCCAGCGGCTGTTCCAACCAAAATATCACCCACATAATGAACACCAAGATAAATACGGGTATAACTGGCGATAGAAGACCAAACAAATAACAAAATCGATAGTTTACGGTAGCGGAACAACCATGATAAAAACATCGCAACACACATTGTGTTGGAGGCGTGACCAGAGAAGAATCCATATTTGTGGCTACGGTAATTATTCACCACATCAACAAGATACATGATGTCTGGATCACATGAAGGCCGCCACCGCGCTACGGTCGGCTTTACAGAACCTGAGCAGAAACGGTCCATAACAAACACCAACATGGCGATGGTCAAAAGAATTATTATCGCGTCTTTGGGACTGTTGTTACGAAAAAATATATACAATAGCATGACAATCAGCAGTGACCAGGAAAACGTGTTTGTAAATATGGTCATCAGATTGTTCCAAAACATCGACTCACTGCCATTTAATGCCAGCGTCAAATCACGGTCTATGTCGGTTATGCTAAGGAATAAATGCATGTCAGATTACTTCTATCGATTTTTTTTGTACCCAACCTTCTTTTCCCTCTTCATATTTCACCTTGCACCATTCTTTCATGCTGTTGTCCAATATCGTCAGACGAGTTCCAGAGTGAACGATAAACAATTCAATGCCGTTTTCGCTTGGTGAACTGCTAACCGAGGCTGATTCCGACATCACTATGGCGCCCTTACTGCTGACCGAATTGTGATATTGCTGATAGGCAGCCATATTAGCTATAACGCTGACTATCAATATAATTATAGCAAGAGGTTTTAGATAATCTCTTTTGTCTTCAGGCTTTTGGACACTGATTAGAAGTATAAGTGCCAGAAATAGCACAAAACAAAGCAGACCAATCGTTTTCAGAATTGGGAGACTCAGAAAATTTGACAAGGAATACCACCAGGCTACAATGAAAAACTCGGTAGGTGCATTATTCTTATCTTGAATCTTTGAACGCGATAAAGACAGATTGTCACGTACATCTGTATCGCTGGGATCTAATTTCAAGGCACGTTCATAATTGAGTATTGCATGAGCCATATCATTTTGTTTATAATAGCAGTTACCAAGATTGTAATATAGCTCGGGAGATATACCTTTTTCTAATAAGATTTTTGTATATATCGAAATGGCTGACGTATAGTTGTTGGCGGAATATAACGAATCAGCAGTTGATTTCGATAGGGAATCCAAAGTGACGGATTCCTTGCCAGATATCAGATTCGTCTGGAAAGACAGAAGAATCGTCAGGAATAATAGGATTACATGTTGATATCTCATGGATTATTCTATTTTATACTGTTGTCTAATTGGCTGATTACTGATATCGCTTTGGTATAATACTCTTCCATTGGATGCTCTGATAAGCCGGTGGTATAATGTGTGAACTCACATTCATCAACTAATGAGAGATATTCGTCTATTACAGGAGTTGGTACTTGATGATTTTCCAAAATTTTACGGACATTATCTTTATTGAATTCCTCATTACTGATATTCAGTTTGTTCTGAGGGAAGGTGTAGAGGGCATTCAGAAGTTCCACATAGAATTCCTGCGATTTGCCAGACTGCATCAATATACGGGAGTTCTCTAATTGGCGCATAGCTAGTTTACGGGCTATTTTTCGCTTTTCAGTACTGCTAGCTGCGGAGTGGGTGAACATGCGGTGAAACAGGAGGTAGAGGACAATGAAGATAATTATTGACAAGATATAAGCAATAATCCATTTCCATGAAAAGAGTTGGCTATAATTGTCCTTACGGAGTTCAACATCACCTAATTTAATGTGTTTGATGTCTTTGTCTAACTCCTCAACTTCGGTTTGAGGGGTAAATGCACCATTTGAGCTTACATCGATTGTATATGAATGGGTTGTTAGGGTCTGATAACTTTTCAAGGAGGGGTCAAAGAAGGTGAATTTGAGAGAGGGGATGGTGTATTGGCCGCTTTGTTGGGGTACAGCCATGTATTCAAACATTTTACTACCTTCATGACCTGAACGCGTTAACTCGAAATTATCAACTACCTTGCAGTCATAGGTCTCAAATGAAGACGGAAAATCTATAGTGGGAGTTTCTAATAATTTCAAGTTACCGATACCTGTGACATTTACCTTTAACGACAGGACCTCACCAGCTCTGAATTTACGTTTATTGATGGATGAGCTGATGTTGAAATCGCCTACACCGCCATAGAAAGACGACGGAGGGGAGGGAAGGGGAAGAACATCTATACTTAGTGCATTGGCTTGTATTTCACGCTCCTGGGTCTCAGTACGAGGGAACATGCCAAAAGGATCCATATATCCGTTGGGAATACTTATGGTCGCTACGCAGGGAACAGATGGTATTTCACATATACCTGTTGATTGAGGATAAATAACATATTGCTTCCAGACTGCTGTGTTATAGACCTTTCCATTATAATTCTCAGCGCTTTGATTATGATCGGGCTCTAATTCTTGAATGTGAAAACCATTTAAGACGGGTAACTTGGCTTGAAAACCTGTTACATACAGCTCTTGGGAGGCATATATTTTGTATGTCAATAAGATTGCTTCCTGTTCATATACTTTCATTTTTGATGCTATCGCTCTAACAAACAGATTGCTGTTACGGGAATCTGGATTAGAGGGAATAGGGTGCGATACGGGAGGATTGGAGGAGGAAGGGCTGCTTGAATAAGAGGATGGAGGGACTGTGGATGAGCTTTGCCCGGATGATTGTGCGATAACATGAATGGGAATCTTCTTTGTAGAATAGGTCTCTCCATTGATGTGAACACGGGCTGGGCCGATTATATATTCTCCAGATTTTGGAGCTGACAGCAGAAATGTGAAGGTGGTCGATGATTTGGTGGACACCTGTCCGTTTATTATCGTTGTGGATGAGGACGAACTCTGATGGTTATCTAATATACGGAAACCGTCGAAATCTGGGGATTCAAAATGATTTATCTGTTGACTGCTGATTTCATAGCTCACACGAAATTGTTCACCCACACCGACTTCTCTTGGAGCGGATATCGATATTGACACATTATCTGCTAACAGCAGAATGCTGTGAAGGGATAATAATATAAATAGTTTTATTCTCTTATGCATTATCAGAACGTATTTGTGATGAAGATAAATAGCTATCGGCTCGTCTTCTTATCTTCAAAAGAAAAAAAATAATAAATCGTAAATCGTTAAATCGTAAAAAATAATGTTTGCAGGAGAAATCAGATTAATTACCAATCTTTCTCGTAACTGCCGCTAACTCCCACGGCTTTCTCGATTTTCTTTTGGACTTTATTCTCGTCTTGTTGGGCAGCATTCAATAATTGATTCGCGGTCTTGTCGTCTATCTTGCCATTCACCTTATACTTAGGAGCAGATTTGCCACCCGAAGGATTATTCTTGTCTTGATTGTTCTGCTGATTATTTTGTTGTTTATCTTGTTGATTATTTTGCTGATTATTCTGATTTTTGTCATCTTGCTGTTTTTTGTTTTCGTCTTGATTGTCCTGTTTTTTGTCTTTATCGGAGTCTTTGTCCTGATTATTTTTTTTATCCTTGTCTTTATTTTTTTCGTTTTGGTTTTTGTTTTGATTGTCATTTTTGTTCTCGTCTTTATTCTGCTTCTGATCATCTTTGTCCTTCGAATCGTTTTGCTGATCTTTGTTCTCTTTCTGGTTTTGATTCTGAGACTGATTGTTTTGATTCTGGTCTTTGTTCTGATTCTGATTATTCTGTTCTTCACGGTTTTTTTCTAACATATACTGGGCCATAGCCAAGTTGTAGCGCGTGTCGTCATCTTTTGAATTCAGACGAAGACTGCTCTCATAATAGTCAATTGATTCCTGAAAATGTTTGTTTGATTCATCTAATTGCAGCTTTTTCTTATTCCGCATCCCTGACATATAACGCAAATTACCCATATTGTGATATATTTTCGATTTTTTCAGATTATTTCCCTTACACTGGTCAAGTGCCATCTGGTAGGTTGAGAGTGCTACAGAATCAATTGTCGATAACTTATCGCTTGGAGCTGATAACGATAAACGTTGGCTGCTGTTACCACGGCCATATAAGGCTTCAGCACTTGGGCATTGCTCTATGGACTTTAAATAGGAGCTTTCTGCATCATTATAGGATTGGCGATTATATTGTTTGTTGCCAATTCGCAAATCGCCGCGACCATTGGTTTCAGATTCGCAGCTGTGAAGCAATATGGCTATGGTGATTATCAGGAAATATATAACAGGGGGATTCTTTTTCATTTTAACAGACGGATATTTTTCAAAAAAGAATTTTTTTTCTCAGTTAGACAGAATTCTATGATTACCAGAACTAACAGAATGATGGCTAAGACAATGAATTGCTCATTGCTTTCTGTGAAAGTGTTTGTGTCGTAGGTGGCACGCTTTAAAGTCGATATCTCATTTTTCAGCTGACGTTCTGCGTTGTTGCTGTTGTCAATATGGATATATACTCCTTTACCGGCTGATGCGATATCACGGCCTACCTCTTCGTTTAGCTTGGTTATGACTTCATCACCATAACGGTCTGTTTTTACCTCACCATTGGGAAGAATAATCTGACCACCTTCAGGGGTACCTACGGAGAGTACATACACATTGATGCCTAAATCATTGGCTGTTTGAGCGGTTTCTATTGCGTCAGACTCATGATTCTCTGCATCTGTAATCAGAATAAGGGCCTTGCCTATATCTTTACGGGTGCTGAAACTCGAGATGGCACAACGCATACCTTCAGCCAAATTCGTACCCTGACTTTTTATTGTCTCAGGCGACATTTGACTTAAAAAAATTTTGGCAGAAACATAATCAGACGTAATCGGTAATAAAGTCGTGGCACTGCCGGCGAATGCAACCAGACCTATCCGGTCGTTTTCAAACACATCTATCAGTTTACTCAATATCAGCTTTGCTTTCTCTAACCGGGATGGGTAAACGTCATGGCAGAGCATTGAGTTCGAGACGTCTGTGGCTATCACAATCTCTATGCCCGTCTTTTCCTCGCTGTTGTTCTTAGTTCCGAACTGAGGACGGGCCATGATGAGGATCAGAAGCAGCAGGGATAGTAGCAACAGGAGAAATTTGATGTGTTTACGTTTATATGATAAATCAGGAGTCAGTTGATAAATCAAAGGAAGATCACCCAAAGCTTGCATACGTTTCTTATGGGTGTAAATATAAAGAAAGTATATCCCTATCATAATAGGGATGAGAATCAATAAATATAGATAAGATGGATTGGCAAATCTAAACATTTCAATATATAATCGTTATGGGATTCTTTTTAATACCAGATATTGTAGAAGCATTTCTGACAACAGACACAGGAATGCAAACACAGCAAATGGCTCATAAATATCACGACGTCGGTGGGGTTGAGTGGAAGTCAGTTTTGTGCGTTCTAGTTTGTCTATTTCGTTGTATATTTCAGATAAATCATTGTTCTCCTCTGCACGGAAATATTTTCCACCGGTTTCTTCAGAGATTAGTGTCATGGTCTTCTCATCTATTTCAACGGGAACCATTCGGGTGGAGTTGTAACCTGTTGGAAATGGTGCCATTCCGTTTCGCCCGATACCTATTGTGTAAATTCTGACATTGTATTGTTTGGCGATTTCGGCGGCGGTCTGAGGGGATACATTTCCGCAGTTGTGAACACCGTCAGTCAGCAGGATTATCACTTTCGATTTGGTTTTACTTTCACGAAGACGTAGGAGAGCATTCATGATACCGTCTCCGATGGCTGTACCGTCTTCTATTGTACCTCGACTTGCCATCTCGTCATCAACATCATCGTAGAGTTTAATCAGCACATCATGGTCCGTTGTCAATGGACATTGGGTGAATGCCTCACCAGCAAATAAAGTCAGACCGATATTGTCGTTTGATCGTTTGCCTATAAATTCTTTAGCTATGGATTTCAGCGCTTCAACACGGTTGGGTTTGAAATCTTGGGTAAGCATACTCGTCGAGATGTCAACTGCAAGCATTATATCTATACCTTCAATGTCGCGGTTGTCTGTTGAGTTGGTTATCTGCGGACGGGCTAATATGATAATCAGACAGATGAAAAATAAAAAATGGAGTATTTGTGGTAAATGAATGAGTCTGGTAAGCCAAGTCTTCGACACATGACGGTATTTCGACACATTGGGAACTTGGAGACTGGGCAAATGCTTATTATAATTTGTGATGTGCCATATAATATATGGAATCAGCAACAATAACAGTAGAAGACAATATGGATATTTAAACTCCATTGTTTTTAATAGTTTAATATATATAGTTGTTTTATAAGATAGGTGGCGGTCAAAGCCAGGATAATCAGTGTGATGGTGATGCTGATGTACAATACCCGTTTGGCTTTACGGGAACGGATATCAACAACAACAACCTCACGGGGAGGCAGTTCTTTGACCTCTTCCTTTTTCGTGTTTTCTATATAATTCACTGCATTCAGCAGATTCTTATCGTTTTCACTGATGTCAGGATGGACTTTGGCAAACTTCACCAAATCAGCTGTGGTGAACAATTCGTTTAGCTCATGGATGGCATCTGGGTCATTTACCTTTTCTATCGAGGCGATTATCTCATCGGTCGTCATTTCCATTGCGTTGATACCATAACGACCTTGCATATAACGGCGTAAAGCATCTGTCAACTTTGTGTAATATGTTTTGGAATCAACATTCTCAGACAACGACTCTTCTTTGATTTTGGATATCTCTGCCATCGCAGCTTTATGAGGAGGAATATAAGGATTCATTTTAAGACGGCGGATAATCGGCTTGTTGTCTTTGATGCGGATTATTATATAGGTCAGGATGATGCTGACTATTAATGTGATAATTGACAAAATGAAAGGAAGAAGCCATTCGTGAATATCGAAAGAAGGCTCCATCGGTTCTTTTAAGTCAAAAATCTGCTCTACTTCTGCTGTGTCTATCGGGACAGAAAGTACTTTAAGTGGCAATTCTTTCGTGGAATAAGTTGTTTTGTCAACTTTTATCTCTATTGGAGGAATATTGTTGACTGCGGTGTCAAATGAGGTGATTGTATATATTCTTATTCGTTCGGAACTGGATGTGGACAACGAATCCCTGAAAGACAACACTTCAACACCTGGTGTAATGCTCTGGAGGGAATCATAGCTCGGAAACTCTACGGTGGAGGTCATAGACGAGGAAACGATAACTTTCAATTCTGTCTGATCTCCTAACTTTAATTTCGAGCGGGAAAGAACGGCTTTTACCGGCTCATTCGCATGGAGAAAGGATAGGCTTATGATATAAAGAATAGCTGATATATAGACTGCTCTCTTCATGGTTGTACCTTTTATTTGAATCTTTTGAAGTCTAACAACATATTAGCATCAATCAAGTTTCAATAGTTTTTAAAGTCTTGATAATAAATATGTTCTATTGTTTGAGTAATTCAATATCGGATTATTATAGGCAAATTTATTGTCCTTGAGCCCATGGCTCGTTAACTACTTTTTAACATTAAATATCGCTTTTGGAACTTATATTAACATTACTGACGTCGCTTGAATAGGGTGGTCAGACCCTTCACATAATCTTCATCTGTCCTGACATGAGTGCAGTCTACTTTTGACTGGGTAAGGATTGACTGCAAACGGAGTTGATGCTGAATCCACCATTCTTTATGGGCTTTACGCACTTTTTTTGAAGAACTGTCGATTATCATCTCGCTGCCTGTCTCCAAATCTTTGATTTTTATCAGACCTACATTCGGAAGTTCAAGCATGCGCTGGTCGTATATCTGCAAGGCTATCATGTCGTGACGGCGATTGGCTACCTGTAGCTGTTTGCTGAAATCTTTGGAATCGAAAAAATCACTTATTAAAAAGGTCGTGCAACGTTTTTTTAAGGCATTAGTCATGAATTCTATGGCATGACCTATATCTGTCTTCTTACTCTCGCTTTCAAGCATCAGCAGTTCACGAATAATAAACAGTATATGTTTGCGGCCTTTTTTAGGAGGTATAAACTTTTCTATTTTGTCAGAAAAAAATATAACACCGATTTTGTCGTTGTTCTGGATAGCAGAAAAAGCTAAGGTGGCAGCGATTTCGGTTGCCATCTCACGCTTTGTTTGCTGATTCGTGCCGAAATCAAGGCTGCCAGATACATCTACCATTAATATCACTGTCAACTCGCGCTCCTCCTCATATACTTTGATATGAGGACGGTTGATTCGGGCTGTCACATTCCAGTCTATATCACGGATGTCATCACCATACTGATATTCTCGTACCTCAGAAAAGGCCATTCCACGACCTTTAAAGGCCGAATGATATTCACCGGCAAATATATTGTTTGAAAGACCACGAGCCTTTATCTCTATTCTGCGGACACGTTTTAACAGTTCTTCGGTTTCCAATGTTTTGGGATTAATTCCTTTATGTAAAACTAAAATAATTACTTGGTATAATTGATGGAAGAAAGTTTGTTTTTGAGTTGAACATTTTATGCAGAACAAACGACTTATCTTCTTGTCTTCATTATAACCGTATCTGTTTTTTCCCCTGTTAAAGGGATGACCTATTATGTGATTAATGGCTTTTCGACGAGATTACGGTACTTCCACTTTGTTGATGATTTTGCTGATGATTTCCTCCTGAGTCACATTGCTCGCCTCAGCTTCGTAAGACAGACCGATGCGGTGACGAAGTATGTCATGCGACATCGCACGAACATCTTCAGGTTTCACATAGCCACGATGCTTTATGAAGGCGTAGGCACGGGAGGCCATGGCCAGATTGATGGAAGCGCGAGGAGAACAACCAAATGATATCAAACCATTTAGCTCTCGAAGACGGTAGTTTTCCGGATAACGAGTCGCAAATACGATGTCTGCGATATATTGTTCTATTTTCTCATCTAAGTATATCTGAGATACGATTTCACGCAGATCGGTTATGTCAGAGGTGGACATTAAAGGGGTTACTGGAGCGGGGGAACCGCTTATGTTCATACGGATTATCTTTTTCTCTTCTTCTATGTTAGGATAGCTCACTATGACTTTCATCATAAAACGGTCAACTTGTGCCTCTGGTAAGGGATATGTGCCCTCTTGTTCTATTGGATTCTGGGTGGCCATTACTAAGAAAGGGGAAGGGAGAGGGTAGGTTGTCGACGACAACGTCACCTGACGCTCCTGCATAGCCTCAAGAAGTGCACTCTGAACTTTGGCAGGAGCACGGTTGATTTCATCTGCTAAAACAAAATTAGCAAATACAGGACCTTTTTTAGCCTCAAATGTGCCTGCCTTCTGATTGTAAATCATCGTTCCTATCACATCGGCAGGAAGCAGGTCGGGGGTGAATTGAATACGGCTGAACTGACCGTCAATTAAAGAAGACAATGTTTTTATAGCTTTGGTCTTTGCTAGTCCAGGAAGACCTTCAAGCAATATATGACCATTCGATAGTAAACCGATAATCAGCGATTCTATCAGATGATTCTGACCAATTATGTGCTGGTTCATTCCAGTTATCAGGTTGGTCACCATATTGCTTTTGCTTTCTATCCGCTCATTTAATGCGTGGATGTCTATTGTTTCTGACATGGGGATTTTATTTATAATATTTGTTTGTTAATCTCTGATGCTAATTTATATGCAAAATTACATATTTATGGCGTGAAATCAATGAATGAAAGCGATAATTAAACCTAAAATAACCTTTATCTTTTATTATTTAAGAGTATTTAACGTTAACGTTTTTTTGTTGTGTCAACTTTGAGTATTAACAGATTGTCTTCCGACTGTCCCAATTCAGTTTCTATGCTGTTGGATGAGGATGAATCAGAAATTATTTTGGAGGGATTGCGCCTCCTCTTGAACAAATCTTTCCAGGATTCAAAGTCTTTCTGATAAGTGGCACCGATTCCTTGGGTGTTCAAGGTGGATTTAGTGAAATAACGATCATTTGTCAGATTATACGCTTTTAAATATGTGTTGCCGTTCGGACTCAAACGCCATTTCACATCAACATCTCCTACAAAACTCGAATTATTGGTCATTGTATTATCGCGATAACCGAAATTACCATTTATCAATAAGCGGTCGTCAAGCAAACGACCGGAAAGACTGCCTTCTACATCCATGTCTTCCCATCCACGTTCGCCTGTCGATAAACCCGTGCCAAAATTCCATTTGCTTTCACTGCCGACGGCATTCGACAATAGTTGGTTTATCTGACCACTTAATGTAGAGGACAATAAATTGTTGACTGCCTGATTCGTGTTGTTCTCACCGTTCACACGCGCATATTCATTTGTGAAGAAGCGGCCGAAACCAAGTAGATAGATCATCTGTTTGTTCATTTCCTCATCGGTCGATATGTAGGAATGGACTATCTGACGGGTCTCTTCACTCACATTGGGAAGATTCAAGTCAAAATTAAAGGCCATATTACCAAGATTGCCTGTGATATCAAGAACACATACGACTTTTACACGATTATTCTGAGTGTAGGTTACACTTGTTAAATCCGAAAGAGGAACTGAATTTAATGTGTACCAACATATCAAGTGGATTTCAGCCTCGAATGGATTACCATTAAATACAACTTGTGAACCATTTTGAAGAACTAAGTCTCTGTATATGATATCCTGTAGATATAAACGGTATTTGCCGTTTTGAATACTGTAGGTGCCGTTTAATCTGAAGGTGCCTTTGTTGTGGTATTCGGCTTGAAGGACGCCTGTTCCATATGTTGTGATATAGCCATCTTCTACATTGTCCATTCGAAGTTTAACAGGACAATTGTGATTAAGATGAATGCCGATGTTCATAAAGATGTCACCACGGTATTGAGGAACAATATTATCCTTCTCACCGTTCAACAATGAGTCCTTCCTACTCCAATATTGGCCTGGATCGATATTTAAGGATATTAAAAGACTATCACTCGGAACGCTTTCACGGAATAACATGAAATTGCTTCCGGTTATTGCATCCGGAGTTGCTGCGTCGTAACTGAATTCACTACCCTTCGAAGGTGTTATGTCAGCGGTGATATAGAGGGGGTGACCATCTGAACCATTAAGATGAAATACACCGTCTGCATATACAGTTCCTTTAAATTTGTCATTATTAAAGGTTTTCTCATCATACAACAAAAGATTATGAAGATCCATGTCGAATGTGTAGGAGAAATTTTTGAATCCTTGATGTCCGACTACACCGTTCAAGACATTAACGTGGCCGTCTTTATCTGATATGTGAATGTGGTCGAAAGTGAAAGAATTGGTGTTTATTCGTATTTTGTCTTTGGGGTCTACCTGATAACCAACATTTGTGGCGCGTAGGGTACAGACAGCATCTGCTGTGCCTTCGCCTAGCAGTTCGATGTTTGAGAATGGACCACGGATGCCTGCGTCAACATTTATTTTACCAGTGATGCTCTTAAAGGTACGTGGAATCAGCTGCTGTATCAACATCGCATCCATATTGCGAAATTTGATGTTGAAATCAACTTCTTCCTTGGAAGGGTAGACATAGCCGGTTATGAGGGCCATGCGTTCCTCCAAAGCATAGTCTTCGCCTATAATTTGGGTCTGTAAGCGAATGCCATCCTCTTGACGGTCCCAATTAGCTGAGATATAGGCGTTGCCAAAATAGAGCTGTTTAAACTGAAGATCCTGAATTGTTATGTTTGCATCTATTTTTGGAGATGAGAGTACATTATAAACATTACATTTACCATAAACAAAGCCGTTGACGTTAGCAACATTTGTGTTCGCTATTTCCAACAAACTTCCTATTGGGCTGCCGTTTAAATCTGCTGTTAGGCATTCTGTTGAGTCTTCCGATAAAATTCCGTTGACTGTCAAGCTTTTACCTTCATTCTCCAATGTTAGGTTATTGATGGATATATGATTCTTGAATAACTCCAGCTCCTTGGCTTCTATGTGTAATTCACGGTTCGCTAATTGAATGACTGAAGGAGATAAGGAAAGATGTGCCAAACAATTTTCATTCTGTAAATTCACTTTACCATCAATCGTAAAGTGACCTTGCATTGGATTGTCCTGAACTATTGACCAGTCTATGTCTGTGTGTAATTCTTGGCCGATGCCTGTTGCTTGAATGTTTGCGTGATAAGTCTTGTCTTCATTTGGATAACTTGCCTGCCCGGTAAGGACGTATTGTCTGTGGTTTCCCGAGTATGTTAATATTATATCATTTATGGTATGGGATTGGTAAGTGAACGATTTTGATTGAACTGATACGTCGTATTTCTCATTGGAGCAATCTATATTCCCAATGAATCTTATCGGTGAGGCAAATGAGTATGGTTCCTTTACAAAGGAATGGAGATAAGGATGGTCATTAAGTACTATATCAAATTCAAACTGATCATGACTGGCTGTGTTGAGATATTTTGCATTTCCAAAAACAGGCATTATCGAATTTGGTATTTTTTGGACGGAGGCCAATATGGTGTTATAGTCTATTGAGCCCTTGAGTGTTATATCAGCTATGTCACTTTCAATTCTAAAGTCTTTCTGCAATAAACTGTTTCGTTTGATATCCAATTTCACATGGTTGAAATTATATTGTGTGGATGGAGTGTGGATGTGGATATCTGAAAATTGCACGCTACCTGTCAAGTCTGACAAACTGCTGCCTTGCATATCTGTTGTAGCAAGAAGGCTGTAAATGTTTTGGCTGCCATATCCTTCGATGCCAAATGTCTGTGGCTTGAATTTTTTTAAGTCAACTTTGGCATTCAGATGATAATCTTTTCCACGGAAACCATCTACAGTTCCATTGAAATCCATGTCAATTTGGGGGTCATGAACGGACAATTTACCAGAATAACCATTATCATTAAACTCACCGTCTATCTTAATATTGTTTATTTGCAGGTTTTTATATTCAGCATGGGAAACTTCGCCTTTTATAGTTCCTGACGGAATGGATCCGGACAATAGAATATCCAGGTCAACATCCATGGATATTTTTTTCAAGTCTAAAGATGGAAGGATTTCTGATGTTAATAGGGAAGGAGTGGATAAATGACCTGTAAGATGATGGCTTTTATCATATATGATATCAGCAGACAGCTTTCCTATTGAACTTTCTATTTCTGAAGTGGTCTCAACTCTGCCGGAATGATATGATAAGAAGCCTTGAATATGTATGTCACCAAGAGGAGAAATAATGTCCAATGCTTTTGAAGGGATGTTAAACAAACTGAGATAGGGGTAAATAACATTTGCACAAAGTAAGATATCCCGATTACGGGCTTTTAATGCCATTTTATCGGAACCAAGATTTGAGATGCTGTAATCACCATCTATATGGATGCCTTTATCATGGGTATCAATTAGAACATTATTCAATAATATGTGATTGTTGACATAATGGAATTCTGTGGATAAACTTATTGGTGTGTTGAATCGGACTAATGATGAGTTGATGAATTTGAAATCATTTGGATATATTGCGGCATCGTTTATGATTCCGGAAATATCAAATTTATTTTGTTTAATATCATTTGTGTCCAACTTTACTTTATCAGATTGTAAAGAGGAATTATTCAGTTTGATTGATGAATGACCTAAGGTTAATAAAGTGGCTTTTTGTATAAGATGTGTGGAGAGTTCTTTCAAGTGGATACCGCTGTTAATCTCTTTACAGTTCATATCTTTTATATCAATATCTAATGAATCTGTATGAAGATTATGTAATATCGCATTTAAATTGAGCTCCGCTATCTTTAAGTGGTTCAGGTCAAAAGTATTAGGAAAAGACGGCTCAGACAATATGTCATAGTTGATAGAACTGTTACGAATCTGAAGATTGTCTAATTGAAATGGGGTAGGGGGAGTATTAGGCTCTTTGGTGGTGGAGAGTTTGTCAAGCAAAAACTGGATATTCAGATTTGAAGCAGGGGAGGTTTTGCTGATAAAAGCTTCCATGCCATAAATATTTGCAGATGAAATTTTGATTTCTCCACGAAATAAGGGAAGTAGTTCTATGCGAGAACTGGCTTTTGCTATTTGAAGGAGATGTTTTCCAGATTGATCGTATATATGGATGTCACTGACAGTTGCCTGATTCAACAAGCCTATGTTGACTTCTCCAATACTTACTTTTGTGTCAAGATAGTCAGACAAATAGGAAGAAACCCTATCCCCTATGTACCTTTGAAATGCAGGTACATGAAGAAGGGTCATAAAGCCTATGTATAAAACAAGTATTACACATACGCCGATCCTCAGTATTTTGCCTAAAATCCTAATCGTAAATATATTTTTCTTTGATAATATAAATCATTTTTTGGGGGGCTGTGACATTTGTTTGGCTATCTCTTCACGATAAGCTACCATTTTGAGGGCGGTTATGGCGCACTCGTCACCTTTGTTTCCCAATATGCCACCACAACGCTCTTCTGCCTGACTCATGTTGTTTGTCGTTATCAAACCGTATACCACTGGCTTGTCTTGGATGAGATTAAGTTCAGACAATCCATGGGTAGTACCCTCACATATATAGTCAAAATGAGGTGTATCACCTCGGATCACACAACCTATGGCTATCACTGCGTCTACGTCCAATTTCAATATCTGACTACAACCGTATATCAGTTCAAAACTGCCGGGCACATGCATTACTATGATGTCTTTTTCCGACACACCATTGGCTTTTAATGTATCAACTGCACCAGATAAAAGTGCGTCTGTTATGTTACTGTTCCACTCACTTACTACGATACCTATGCACATTCCTGTGCCAGAAGGCACTGTCGTAGAGTCATACTCGGATAGATTATGGTTCTTTGTTGCCATTTTAGATATTTAATATATGTTAAAATCCGAAATCCGAATTAATTGTTGCTTAATTTGGATTCCGGATTTATAATATCGTTTTTCTTTGCTTTTATTCCAGATTTTTTATGAAGTTGTCAATCATTGTGCCGTTTTCTTCACCCTGGCAATATACACACTGAGGGTAGTCCTTTTTTATTTGCTCATAAAGCTCTTTTGCCTTCTCTTTGTTTCCTGATTCTTCATATACAATAGCTGCCTGACGGAGGAATACTGGGCTTAAAGATTCATTATCTGCTGCTTTAGCAGCTTCGATCAATTTTGATGCGCCACCTTCTTTGTCGCCTTTCGCTACCATGCAGTTGCCTAACATCTCTATGGCTAAAGGAGATATCGTGCTGTCATCTTCAGGTTCAAAATCTTTTAAAAGATTGATGGCCTCGTCGATTTTATCGGTCTTTACATAGCAAATGGCTGCATATAATTTTGCCAAATTTGCTGTCTTTGTGCCATCATATTCATCAATGATTTTCAAGAAACCTTTCGAGTTTGCTTTATCACCATTCAGAGCCTCTTCATATTGCTCTTTGCCAAATGCCTTCTGGCTGAGTGATATCGCATTCTGAGCTTCTACTTCTTTATCAGCTTTGCAGGACCGGAATAGCCAGAAACAAACACTGATAACAATTATTGCCAATACAATTACAATGAACACTTTTCCGTGTTTCTCGAAAAAAGCTTCTGCTTTTGTTAATTGTTGGTCAAGACCTATAGGCTCCTGACCCTTCTTTTTCTTTGCTTTAGTTGCCATATGTTATTTTTTGATTTTTTTGCCATTTTTTCAATTGAATTGCAAAATTAGTCATTTTTTCTTGATTATTGAAGCTTTTTTACAAAAAAATATCATTATACCTCTTCTTTGAACTATATTTTGCATTTTAATATTATTTTTTCACACTTTTATTTAAAATTTGAGACATTAAAATTAAATCTTCTTTGTAGGTGATTTTTATATTACTAGAGGCCCCCTCCACTATATAAATTGGTTCATCAGGAAGATAGCGGAAAACAACACTGCAATCATCTGTTGGCTGAAACCAAGCATCTTTCAAGGCATTTGAATATGCGCTACGAATCGTAGAAAGACGGAAACATTGAGGAGTTTGGGCATTTCGAAGTGTGGAACGGAACGGGATAGAAGTAATTCTTGCATCAGACGACGATATGTAGATTGTGTCGGAAGTGTTTACTGCTACAGTTACAGCATTATAACGACTCATGGCTGCTATACAGTCACTGATTATACGTTCACTTACTAACGGACGGGCACAATCATGAAAAAGTAAGATGTCATCATCGTTTTCACATGCTCTAATGGCTGAGACGCTTGACTCATAGCGTTCTTTACCTCCTGATACTATATGTTTTATCTTTTTATATCCGTTTTGGCGAACTATTTCTTTGGTATGAGAAATATAATCATTCTTAATTACAAGTATAATCCCGTCAATCAACGAATGATACTCAAAGGCTTCAATGCTGTATTCCAAAATGGTTTTATTGTTAACCTTTAAAAATTGCTTGGGAATATCGTTCCCAAATCGGGAGCCAGAACCACCAGCTAATATTACGGCAATATTCATCGTTATAAGGATGAAGTGACAAAATTAGTCCTTATTTCCACCTTTTACGTATAACACGGAGGATACGCTGTTGGCAGAGCCATATAACTCTCCATTAGGACCACCTGAGGAATAATTAATACGGGATGCACGAAATGACACCGTGTAAGTGCCGGCTTCATCTGGGGAAGCAAATTTACATGTCGGTTCCGATTTTGTAGGATCAATTACTTCCCATTTCCAAGACTTTTCATAATGGCCATTGCTTGTGTTTCCGCTCACAGTTAAAGTGTATTCGTTTTTGTATATTTTTTTCCCAGGATAATTATATGACACCGTAGCTGTTACTGAATCACCAGCTTGCACTGTTGATGGGCTCAGTTTTAATTCACCGAACACTGGAGGACGACTGTCGGTAGCATGATCGTCATTGCTGCAACTTGCTGAGAACAAAAAAAGGGTGATAACGGATAACAATAAAATAATTTTTTTCATCTTAATAATTCTTTGGTTTATAGATTCTAAATGGTTCATTTATTAACTTAACTGGAGATATGTGAAGTGAGTGTTTCTGTCGATGAGAATTACGAATTCAGTTGATTAATATCCCTGTCAGGATTCGACCGGAATGAACCCCAAGTCGACGGGCAGAAAAGAAATCTGTGTAATGATCGAATGTACAAATACCACTTACATAGATTTGGCTATCGGGCACTCCTGAAGATAATAACTGAAGGCGGTTACACTCAAATAAGTCGATATGCCATTTTTTATAACGACTTGATATTTGGGACATGGAAAATCCTTTTGATGAGAAAGCCTCATAAACTTCGTCACCTACTTCAAAATTCCTTAAAGATATGCCTGGTCCAATTACTGCTTGGCAATCACAATATTCCGTATTATAACTTTCATGCATCTTTTCCAAAGCCTTTTCACATATTTTTGACAATGTGCCGCGCCAGCCGGCATGAACAATTGCTGAAGCTTTATGCTTTGAATCATAAATTAATACTGGAATACAGTCCGCTGTGGATACACAAATACAACAACCCTGCTCATCCGTAATCAAGGCATCTACACCGTCAAGAATCTCCTGTTGTACTTCAAAGGAACTGCTTAGAAAACTAACATCAATTTTCACTACTTTAGTCTGGTGAATCTGATGGGGGATAATCAAACGGTCTTGGGAGATATGTAGATGGTCACATAGTAGCTTCTTGTTTTTTCTGACATTATCCGGATTATCACCACAATAGGAATTAGCATTAAACGAACTGTAAGTACCTAAGCTGAAACCACCATGACGTAAGGTCGAAAATGCAGTCACTTCGGGAGATATGTTGTACTGTTGTAATTTCAAATTGATGATTTATATGTATTCAACGGATTCTATATCATCTATTTCATCAACTACAGACAACGTGGCAAGATCATTTATTGATTCAACGTATTCAACGGACTCACCTGATGCCTCTAATTCTTTCTGAAGATTACGGAAATCCTTCGGTTGATGAACTATTGTTTCCTGAGTACGGAGGGCTGCAATCTTGTTGCTTTCACGGTTCATCTCTGTCCATAACAAATCTTTTAGTTTATCCAGACCATAACCTGTGACACTTGAGATGAAAACTGTTGGAACATTTTTTGGAAGGGTGGGCTTTAGCATCTCTATTAGTTCTTCATCTGCCATGTCGCATTTTGTAACAGCTAATACTTGGCCTTTGTCTAACAGTTCAGAATTGAATGTCGTCAGTTCATTCAACAGGATATTATATTCTTTTTCGATGTCACCGCTATCACATGGTATCATGAATAATAATATGGAATTGCGCTCTATATGACGTAGAAAACGAATACCAATTCCTTTTCCTTGACTGGCACCTTCTATGATGCCGGGAATGTCAGCGATTACAAATGATTTTGAATCATGATAAGGAACGATACCCAAGCTCGGCTCCAAGGTCGTGAATGGATAATTTGCTATTTTGGGCTTGGCGGATGATAATGTGCTTACTAACGTTGATTTGCCTGCATTAGGAAAACCGACAAGACCTACGTCTGCCAGTAATTTGAGCTCTAATATCACAGACATTTCCATCATAGGCTCACCTGGCTGGGCATAACGGGGAGCTTGGTTTGTGGCGGTAGCAAAATTGAAATTTCCTAAACCGCCACGACCTCCGCGTAGTAATATCACTTCCTGACCGTCTTCTGTTATATCACAGATATACTCACCAGAATCAGCATTATACACAACTGTTCCGCATGGAACTTCTATATATGAATCTGCTCCCTGTTTTCCAGATGACTTGTTTTTGGAACCATTTGAGCCATGTTCTGCAAAGACGTGACGGTTGTAACGAAGATGAAGCAACGTCCAGTAATTATGATTGCCACGAAGAATCACATGACCACCACGACCGCCGTTCCCACCGTCCGGACCACCCTTCGGCAAATATTTTGCACGATGCATATGGGCAGAGCCACTGCCACCTTTGCCTGAACGGCATAATATCCGTACATAATCTATGAAATTCGATTCAGACATAACTTATTGGGATGATTTATGAAGATATTTTATAAGACGTTGAATAAGGGGAGGGCTCTGTGATTAAGAAAATTAAAAAATGATGTTTTTCTGTTTAGCTGTTTTGCTTCGTGATTTCTGCTAAAATTTCTGAGACCATTAAATCTTTAGATCCTTTCCAGGTGAAAGTTGTACGGATTCCCTCTTTCTCAAACCATTCCGACAAGGGAGCGGTCTGACTATGATATACTGCAAAACGTTTTTTTATCGTTTCTTCGTTGTCGTCTGCACGCCCTTGTTCTGTGGCTCGTTTCAATAAACGAGACATAAGAGTTTCCTCATCAACAATTAATTCTATCATCATGCCCATTTCATCACCGCGAGCTGCCAACATCGACTTTAAAGCCTCTGCCTGGGGAATGGTACGGGGAAAACCGTCAAAAATCACACCTTGACCCTCATTGATAGAATCATAAGTCTTGGCGAGGATATCTATCATCAGGCTGTCAGGGATTAACTGGCCATTGTCAATATAACTTTTTGCTATTTTACCCAATTCTGTACCGTTTTTAATTTCACTACGCAACACATCACCTGTGGATATGTGTCCCATGCCGAATTTTTCTTTAATTTCTTCACTATATGTGCCCTTTCCAGAACCAGGTGCACCGAAAATAATGATATTTTTCATCTTTTTTAATTTATGTAATTGTTTTATTCTTCTATCACAGTGTAAATATCCTTATAATTGCGGCCCATGCCATTATAATCCAACCCGTATCCCACGATAAATTCATTGGGAATCTCAAGGGCACAGTAATCCACCTTCAAATCAACTTCCAGTTTTTCCGGTTTTTGAAGAAACGTGCAGATCTTCACACTTGCTGCTTCTTTTGCCCAAAATTGAGGTAAAATTTTGTACATGGTTGTACCTGTGTCAACGATATCCTCAACAATAATCACATCGCGACCATGAAGACTGGCTGTCACACCAACTAGCTCTTTCACGGTACCTGTGCTTTTCATCCCTTCGTAAGAGGAAAAACGAGCAAAGATAATCTCAGGTTGGAAGGTCAAATAGCGGCTGAGATCAGCTGCAAACATGTAAGCACCATTTAATATGCAAACCATGGCGGGATTCTTACCAGCATAGTCTTTATTAAGACGTTCGGCCACGTTTTTTACCTTCTCTTGAATTACTGACTCCGGAATTGATAATTCAAAATGACGGTCTAATATTGTTATCATAGCTTGGACAATTTATTTATTAATATGCAAAGTTAAGCATTTTATTTCACCCTTACCAATTTTAACACATAAAAACTATAAAAAATTTGAAAAAAATGTTGATTTGTTATTTTGATGAAATGAACTACTATTCTCTGTTTAACTTTTTAATAATATTATGCTTTCTAATATATAAAAAGTGAGAATTTTATTTCTAACTACACTTTTTTTTCATTAACTTTGTCTGAAAATTGCAACATATGTTGACGGATCTATGTGTCATAATGCTTATTGCGGCTGTTATCAGTTTGATTTTCAAACTGCTTAAACAGCCTGTAGTCTTAGGATATATTGTAGCGGGCATTATTATCGGACCATATGTTATTGGTGACTCTTGGATATCAAACAACGAGTCAGTCAAAACTTGGGGGGAAATTGGAGTCCTTTTCCTGCTTTTTGCTTTGGGACTTGAGTTTTCTTTCAAGAAACTGTTGCAAATGGGAAGCACGGCTATGATTGCGGCATCGGTCATTCTTATTGGTATGATGTTTTCAGGATTTGTCATCGGAAGAATCATGGGATGGAATGAGATGAATTCTCTTTTTCTCGGTGGTATGATAAGTATGTCGTCTACAACAATTGTTTTCAAAGCGCTCGATGATATGGGACTTAGAAGCCAGAGATTCGCTAAAGTCTGTTTCAGTATTCTCATTGTCGAGGACATTTTTGCTGTAGTTTTGATGGTACTTCTTTCTTCTATTGCTACATCTAGGTCTTTTGAGGGAAAACAATTGGCTTTCCAAGTGGCAAAGTTAGTTGCATATATCATTTTCTGGTTCTTTATGGGGATTGTAATCTTACCTACTTTCTTAAGAACTTTCAGAAAACACCTCTCCGACGAATTGATTACTATTCTCGCTGTCGGTTTATGTCTTGGTATGGTTCTGCTTGCCGTTGGAGCCGGATTTAGTTCCGCATTAGGCGCTTTCGTTATGGGATCGCTTCTGGCTGAGACTATTGAGGCGGAAAGAATCGAAACTCTTATTCAACCAATTAAAAATGTTTTCGGAGCTATTTTCTTCGTTTCTGTGGGGATGATGATCAATCCGTCACAACTTGCTTTGTATTGGATGCCTATTCTCATTATTTCTATGATTGTTATTGTGGGACAGATCATTTTTGCAACATCTGGTACAATCCTGTCAGGACAATCACTTAAAGTTTCTCTTCAAACTGGGTTTTCTTTGGTGCAAGTCGGAGAATTCGCATTTATTATTGCCACACTCGGAACTTCTTTGAAAGTTATTGATAAGAATCTCTATCCTATCATTGTGGCAGTCAGTGTGTTGACTACTTTCCTAACCCCATTCATCATGAGATTGGCTGTACCAACTCATTCTTGGCTCGAAAATCATCTGCCTAAATCCACTCTTCTTCTTCTCGAAAAATATTCAAACAACAAGAACACCGTCTCCAAAGAGGGAGAATTTTCTTCCCTTTTCAAAAAATCATTAACACATACTTTGATTTATACGATTGTGGTGGTTTTTATTCAATCGATTTTTTTTATTTATCTAAAGCCCTTCATTCGTAGTATTTTTCCCGACAGTGTTCCGGCTTTGTTAATTAATTTATTATCTGTTTTCATCCTCGTATTATTGTCATCACCCTTTATCTGGTCTATTGCTATGTATCAGCTTAGATCTCCACAGCTGAAAAAAATATGGGGAGGAGGAAACACACAAAAGGCTAAAATTATTGGAGTTGTGCTTATTCAGATAATTGTCAGTGTGGCTCTCCTCAGCTATGCTGTATATCGGCACTTCTCTTTAACGTCGGGTATTGTCGTTGCTGTTAGTTTACTTTTATTATATTTCATTATTGCATCCAGGACCGTCAGAAAAAGAGCTTTGGGTATTTCTGATTTACTTGATGTCAATCTATATGCCAGAGAAAAGTCTGAAGAAGAAAATAGAGTCGTCAGTAAAGAATTTAAAAATTCATTACTCAATTACGACATTCATATTGCCGATTTTAAAATTGGAATCTTTTCAAATTTCTGTGGTAAAACTCTCAGTGATATCAGAATAAGACAAAAATCCGGAGTAAGTGTTTTGAGAATTGTCAGAAATGGAATGAATATTAACATTCCCGGTGGAAAAGAAAGACTTTTCCCGGAAGACAAAATTGTGGTGGCTGGAAGTGATGAGCAAATTGCTCTTTTTGACCAGATGTTGGAAGATAGTATTGATGTGAAATCACAAAAGGAAAGAACACATGTGAATCTGGAAAGATTCCGTATTTCAGATAATTCCAAGTTGGTTGGTATTTCAATTCTCAACTCAAAAATCAGAGAAGTTGGAGGATGCATAGTTATGGCTATTGAAAGAAGCAATGAAGTGATTATGAATCCCAAACCAGATGTAGTCCTGCAAGTTAATGACGTATTGGTAGTGGCAGGAGAAACAGAGAAAATTCATGATTTTGAATTAAACAATCTTTAATTATTATATTTATGAGAAATTCTTTTCTGATATTAGCCTTTTTAACTTCTTTTTTGGCATGTAAAGAAAGACCAAAGACTCTTTCTGGAGAGATTAATAGTACTAAAGAAGATACAGTTGACATTTTCCTCAAGAATTCTTCAAATGAGAATGAGTCTGTTGCCGGTTCGAAACGAATTGGCGATAAGGATTCGTTGTCTATCTCTTCAACAAAACTGATAATTAAGAAAAATGTGGGGAACAATCATTTTTCCCTGAGTATCGATTTGCCTCATTATGACAACGGAAATATCGACATGAACATTTTATCTTGGATTAATCAGAATCTCGAGGAAGAAATAAGTGACACGCTTGACTATAGGGCTGATCCCGAAGTCGTTGCTGATTTTAATGAGTATAAAGCCAATTATAATCGAGTGTATGATGGAAATTTGGAGGATTTAAAAAGTCTGGCTAATTTTTATGCAGACAAACATTTCTATCTTTATCATGGCGACAGATTAGGTATAGATTATAATATAGAATGTAAAAAGATATATGAGAATAAAGATGTTGTCTCTTTTGAAATCTCTGAGTTCTTCTCTAATTATGCTTTGTTGAAAACAAGTAGTACAATTCGAGGTACAACTTTTTTTAAATTTAACGGAAAACGTTTGTCGTGGGCTTATTTCGAAAATTCTAATGTGAAGAACATTGTGAAGAAAGAAATCAACAGACAATATCTCAGATTCTCACCTGAAGCATATGAACAATTTTTATTTGCAACTAAATATCATGAGTTTTCATTGCCTGACTCACCACCATATATGACCAAACAAGGTCTTAAATTTCTATATAAAATAAAAGAATTATCACCGAAAGAACAAGACGGACAAATTGCATGTGTTATTTCACCAAAAGACCTGTCTATTCTGCCTTCTCTTACTGATTTACTGCAATAAATTATATTTGAATCATTTTATTATTTATTTTTCCATTTTATGAAATTTTCAATCGACAACGAAGATAAGAGAGAAGAACTGATTAGGGCTATTGAGCACGCTGTCAGCCAACTCTCAACGGAGCAATTAGAAGCTTTATACTATGATATGCTAACTAAAGACTATATAAAAGTTTAATACATTGCTTGCTCAATTAATAATAATCAAAAAATACTATTTTTTTTATTCCTTTTTTTGTTTTTATCTTTTTATTTGCTATTTTTGTCAAAAATTGACTTTCTGTTCATTATAAAATTATAAAATATGAAAACTTATTTCTTTTTGGTTGTCATTGCTACATGTGGATTCCTCTTTTCATGTACAAATTGTGACAATAAAAATAAACAAGACGAGAATACCAATCGAACTGATTCAACTTCAATTAATCAAAATGACACTTTAGATAGCTCAACAAACAAAGATTCTTTGAATGTTGAGGATAGTGTTGCAGTCAATATTTACGAAGTTGTTGAGGAGACTAATTCAGAATCTAATGATGAGAAAAGCTCAACTGTCAATGTGTCAAGAAGAGGTGAATCACAAACACAAGCAATTAATGATGACTTTGCATTACAAGGCAATGGTATTGGTATGGTCAGAATCGGAACCGATATCAATAAATTACCACCTGTAGCTAAAGGACTTTATGACAAAAAGAAAACAGAAAAAAACGAATTGCTTTTATATAAAGGCAAGGAGTTGATCTTAGAAGTAACATATAATAAAAAAACGAATCTGATTAATTCTATTAGAGTCACTTCTGCTTCTATTAAAACGGAAGATGGAATTTCTCAATTTATGAACTATAATGCTTTAATGAAGAATGAGAAAGCTAGAAAAGCTATTGGAAATAAAAATAAATATAATCTTGATACCTTTATGATTGACGGAATTACATATGAAATGGAAGAAAATATGGAAGGAGAAAAATATGTTTCTGCAATCATTATAAAATAATTTGAAAATGAAAAGTATTACACTTTGTTTTGCCATTATGCTACTCTCAATTGTTGCATGTGCTGATGATAATGATGAGTTGAAAAATTCAATTATTAAGATAAACAAAACGTGTCCACAACAGTTTGAAAATTGGACTCTCGATTCTATGGGGCTCTCAAAAAAGGGGGAAATCGTGTATTTCTGCAATTCAACAAATAATGCAGACTATATGACTTTGCTGAAATCAAAGAAAGATTCTATAAGAAATGAACTATTAGATAAAATCAACAACAATTTTTATGAGAACTCCAACAGATTAATTCAACTCTGCAAAAAAAATAATGCCGGATTGATTTATAAATTTTATTCTAATAAAACTAAAGAAACAATTGTCATAAAAATACCGGTTGAAAAATTAATAACAGACCCGGCTAAATAATATTGATTCGGATATAAAAAAGAATGGTCTATTTTATTCTCCTTCTTTTACTCCTACTACCTGATATTTATATATCAAGAAACTATATACATGAGCCAATTTTATTTATACTTTATTGGCTCCCGACTGTTTTGGCAGTTTTTGCCGTTATTGCTTTGAGAAAGGAGTCTTCCAGAAAAATGCTGAAAATTCTTTTCTCTATTGTGTTGGTACTTGGGATTCCTAAGTTAGTCTTTGCGGTTGTATCATTTCTTGGATGGCCTCTTGGTATGGCTTATCCGCCATTAGTGAATATCTTTAACATTATTGGATTTGTACTGCTTGCTGTCACTGCTTTATGCATGTTATATGGAATCACATTAGGATGGCAGTGGTTCAGAATTGATAGAAGAACATTTCAATTTCCGAATCTTCCATCGAAATTCAATGACTTTAAGATTGCATTGGTGTCTGATCTGCATCTTGGAACTTTCGGAAAAAGAAGAGGGTTCTGCAGAAGGCTTGTCAGAGCTGTTAATGAAGAAAAGCCTGATGTTATTTTATTTATTGGAGATTTAGTTAACAGCAAAGCAGAAGAAATCAAACCATTTCTTGGTATTTTGCCCAAATTTAAAGCGAAAATGGGTGTGTATTCTATTTTGGGAAATCACGATTATTGTATTTACGGAGATTTTGACAACGACAATGAACTAAAAAAGAATATTGTAACAATTATCAATGCTGAGAAATCGTTCGGCTGGGACATCTTGATTAATGAGAACAGAGAACTTGAATTAAACGGGCAATCTCTTTTTTTAATTGGTGTGGAAAATAATGGAAAACCTCCTTTCCCGCAAAGAGCTGACTTGAGAAAAGCTTTAAAGGGGGTACCTGATAACGCATTCAAAATACTAATGTCACACGATCCTACACATTGGAGACAACAGGTCTTAAATAAAACAGATATACCTCTCACACTGTCTGGACATACCCATGGAATGCAATTCAGCATCTTTGGATTTAATCCGGCCAGACTGGTATATAGAGAGTGGGGGGGGGCATATCAGGAAAACAATCAGACACTTTTTGTTTCTATTGGAGTGGGCGGAAATATGGCCTTTAGATTTGGAGCGTGGGCTGAATTTAATGTTATCACATTAAAAAAATCATCTGCGTCAAATTGATTGTTCTTTTAATCAGTGATTATGAGTATCAAAGAATATAATGGTCTTAACGACGAACAGATCCTTAGAAATCGCAAAGTTTATGGGGACAATGTTTATTATCCTTCTGTTTGTGGTCCTTTTATAAAAAAAATTAAATCTATTCTTTGTCATAAAATCTCTATTTTCATGATGGCTCTCATTGCCATCACTTTTGTTATTGCACTCAAATTAAATGGTGATAATGTGGAAGAAAAAAGGGTTTTTATTATGCCTGTAATCTTTTCTATTGCTGCTTTTTTCATTTTTATTATCGGAACTCTTGATGGTTTCAAAAATAAATTCTTTGTATTGCTGATTTTTTTATTTATTGCCCAACTTTCTTTAACTCTATATGACTTTATTAATAATAATGTTCAATTCACACAGTTCTACTTCGATTTCGGAATCATTTTAGCGTTGTTAATAGCTACGCTTTTTAAGTTTCTTATTTCTTTTTATGCGAATTATTCTTTACGGAATTTCATTGATTTTGAAAATGATTCTTTACAGTCTGTGATTCGAAACAATAACGTCTGTTTTGTGAAACGTAAAGAACTGGTGGTTGGTGATATTATCATTCTTAATGAGGGAAGTTTTGTTCCTGCAGATTGCAAACTATTAGATGATTTTTGTCTCGAAGTGGATGAATCCTATGTGAATGGAAACAAGCATGTCATGAAAAGCCATAAGGCTTCTGATTGTGTAAACTCAAATCATGATTGTATTTTTAATGGCTCGTTTGTAGTAAAAGGTAAATGTGTAGCACAGATTATAAAGGTTGGGAAAGATTCTGCATGTCATCACAAAACTATTATGCAGCTGGCTGCTTTTGAATCTCAAGGGGATACAATGACTAAAGATGTCACAGGATATCAAAATGTGCTGAAAATTTCTGGTTATGCTTTTGCTTTTTTATATCTGATAGCAAGATTTATTCTTTTTTTCTCCCATAAAAGTGATCTCCTTTTGCCTTTTTACAAATCTGACAATTTTGTGAATGTGGCTGTGATGTCTCTTTTGGGTGCTGTTGTTATCTTATTATTAACCGAACCGGATATCATAAAATCAGTTTTCTCTGCTGCTGTTTCTTTTAATCTGAAATCTCTGAAAAACAATTGTTTATTACCAAAAAATATTAATGCTTGTTTGAATTTGGGTAAAATAGATATTTTATGTGTCGATGAAAAAACACTTCTTGACCCAAACAATCTGTCTGTTGCTGATGCTGTATCCTCTGTTGTTGATGCTGGTATTGATATTATAATCATGTCTTCAGACTGTACGTCATCGGTTGAACAAATAGCTTTAGATGTAGGATTGGTCAATGATAATAGCCCAGAAAACTGGATGATGACAGGAAAACAATTTCAGGATATATCAGACTCGGAATTGATGTCAAAAATTAAAAATCTTAAATTATTGTATTCGGCATCTGAGAATGATAAAATCCAATTGATTCAATTACTGAGGGCACAAGGTTTGAGAGTGGCTACAACTAGTCTGTTCTCTGATGAATCATTATCTGAAATAAGTCCTGTTCTCACGATTGCTCCTCAATGCTGTGTAGATAAAGACAAGGAATCTGCAGATATTGTTCTATCCGATTCTTCTTTTCATAATTTAGCTTATGGTATAAGATGGGCTAAAGACCTTTTTAATAACATTCAACATTTTCTCTTGTATCACGTTTTATTTACATTTTTAATTTGTTTTATGATGATTGTGGGAAACTTTTTTTCAACAAACATAATATTTCATCCCACCTACTTATTATGGTTCTATGCCATGATATGCTGTTTGGCTCCTTTTGCTTTTTTAGCTATGCCATCATCGAAAATCCTTTTAGAAAAATCAGGAAAAATGAAAAACATTGAATTGATGAACAAGAAATTGGTTAAACGTGGACTTTTTATAGAAGGCATAATTCTGATTTTGTCAACTTTTTTCCTGTATTATTTGCAACAGAAAAACATCTCTGTTATCTCTGATCTTTTAAATATTATTTTACCTCATAAAAAAAGTCTTAATTTATACGAAACTACTATTCTTTTCTCATTTTTCTCTGCTCTCATGATTAGTTATTTAATCTATATTAGAGTAGATAAATATTCGTTTAATTATTTTATGAATATTAAACAGAATTTTGTGTTTATCATCGTTTTGACTGTGTTTGTTATAGCGACAATTCTGTTTGTGCAGGTTGGTCATTACATTTGCGCTGTTGAAAAATTAAAATTCACCGATTGGATTTTTTTATTCTTTACTTCTTTTGTGGTTTTTTCTATATATTCATTATTGAACAATCTTTTTCAAAATAATGTCAATGCTTTTACTGCTTCAACAAGTCTGTCAGAAACAATTAAAACAAAATGGCCTAAGTTGAAAAATAATTTAGTTACACTTTCTATTGCTATATTTAAGGGCATGAAATCTTTCTGGAATCATTTTGTCAAATTTCTGAAAGTTATCATATCTGCTTTTATTAAACTACTTATCAAATTAATCAATTTAATACAAAAATGGTTCGAATAATATAGTTCTCTTGTACTTTATTATTATTATTTCTCTCTTATAACCCTTATCAATTATATAATATGAATTTTAATAGATGGTATAAGTTAAAAGCGAAAGTTTTTATTATTAAAATAAAAGATTTCTTCTCAAAGGACAAGTTCGCCAAAATAAGAAATTCTCAGAATTTCACTCATTTTATTGAAATCAGGCAACCGTTTAAGCCATCATCTACCCTTGCACAAAAAAAGCATAATTTGAAGATAGCGGCACAACGCATAAGAAAATATGTTATATTTCCTGGTGAGGTCTTTTCTTTCTGGAGGGCGGTCGGCAACCCTAACGAAAAAGAATTTGCTGCGTCAAGAAGTATTAGAAAAGGAATTCTTTTGTTGGAAAAAGGTGGAGGTCTGTGCCAGGCATCAGGTATTATTTATCATCTTTCTTTGATTGCCGGATTTGAGATTATTGAAAGATTTAACCACTCCAAAGATCTATATACTGAAGAGACCAGATTTTGTCCCCTGGGATCTGATGCAACGGTGGCATACGGATATAGAGACCTTAGGGTGAAAAACAATGCGAACACACCTGTTTACTTCGACTTGATTGTTGAAGATGAACAATTTTATGCGCGTTTATATAGTAAGGAAAAACTGTTGCAACATGATATATATTTTGAATATCAGAGTAAACCCGAAAATATATTAGAAGCACAGACCATTGATAAAACCAATGGTGATATTATTGCCACTAGCGTATATGAACGTTATGAGTAGACTGAGCCTGAGCTTACTGTTTTTGGGATATTATATTTATAACTGAAACCACATCACTGATATCTACTTTCTCATCATTATTTACATCTGAATTCGTATATTTGGCAGTTTTGGACATTTCGTTTATTATGGCAACTATATCACTGATGTCAACTTTTCCGTCACAATTCACATCTCCTCTTATTGCAGAATGATCAATAAGTATACTGTAACTGTCTTGAATGTTCTTTTTGCCAATTGTCGGAACGTTCAGCAGATAGGTGGTATCACTACCGTCTGGATAACGGCCAAAACTATGAGAAGACTGATGGGATGAATATATAATGGTGTCATGCCAACTGTCGTCTGAGGCACTTAGCATTACCATTTCTTTATCCGAATTACGCAATCCAAAGCCGCTGTGGATTTGATCAATAGAGGAAAGTTGGTCTGCCCATACGACTAAATATCCATGAGGGGGAATTTTTGTGTTACATGACCCCTTTATTGATGATAATGACTGTATTTGATATTTGTGTGGGGATGTTTGATCATCACTTAAATACATTCCACTTACGTCAATACTATCCTCTGTCGTGTTGTATAGCTCAATCCAGTCACTTTTCTTAAAATAATCATTTACATAAATAGTGTTATTTGCACTAATCTCATTTATGCGTACTGGAATCGTGCTAGTCTTGGGGTTTGGAGCAAAACAAGCGATAATGTCCAAGCTGTCTGATAAGGGAAGATTGAAATAAGGAGACGTTGATATAACATTTCCATTGATTTGATCTTTCCAACAACTAAACTTATAGCCGGTGGGGGATAGGGCGTGAAGTGTAATCGGACCATATAAAAAACCATCAAAGTCACTATATGGCAACTCTATATTATTCACCAATATGGTACTGTTTTTCATGTTACTTGTTAAACGGACATATTGTCGTGGACTTGTAATACCTATTTGAGAACATGCTTCCATCTCCTGCATACGGTTTAGATTAAAAGTCAAAGACATCTTGCGCTTAAAATAGTTAGTCATACCTGTCGGATCCTGCAAACCTCCCTTTGTCATTCTTTCGTTTAGCTTTTCCATGGCTGTTACCACATGATCTTGCTTAAACACAGAACCGCCCACTATACATATCGTATCTATAAATTGTTTACGGAAAGATGGGTTCTTTAGCAAATTTTTGAATAAGGTGACTATTTCTATAGGGCAAATCAACTGAACACCCTCTATACTGACATTTTGGGAATAGTCAAAACCATACAATGGATCGTTCTTACGGGTTTCCATTCCAAAAAAAATGTCGAAAGGTGAGTGGACATTAAACACACCATCCAAATCAAACAGAACAAAATGAAAACGTCCGTCTTTACGGTCACGGAAACCTTTTACGTTGTTGAATGGCCAGTCAGAGTTTCCAATATAAAATTGAATGGCCATATAGTTTATGAAGTCTTCTATGTCTAATAAATTCCGTATGGAATTGTAGGTGGAATTATCTGAAGAGCGTTCACTTAACGACATTAATTTGTTAAAGGCTTCTTTTGTTCCACGAACTTGAATATACCCGGAGTCAGGAGACATTTCAAACTGGTCTAATTCATCATTGTCTATTCCATAGTTGGAATAGGCAAAATCCTTGTTGCTCGGTTCACGTAAATTAAGTACTGCGTAAGGTTTACAATTAATAAAAACATGAACAGGTTCAAATGATTGATAATTCACGCGTAATCCGCTTTGTGCTATCATCTGTTGAAAGGCTACATCTATGACACGCCATGTGTGGTCATCACCTCCACTACGAATAAGCAAGGTCTTGTGCTTTAAATAGGGTTTCTCATCAAAGAATTGATACCCAAAATAATTCTGAAAATCGTATTGCTTTTGTGCTTTCAATTTGAATGCATGAGGAGAAACCATACGGCTCCAACCGCCTGTCATGGAAAAATCACACTCCTGCGCAATAACACATTTATTTTCTGGAGTTATATACTCAAATGAAACAGGACGGTCCCAATCCATATTAGAATTATAGGTATCACTTGTATAACGACCAGATCGGCCGTATGGACCTATTTCAAACAAACCGCGTTCTTTATCATAAAAATTAGCGGTATCTGTCACTAATGAGATAATTGGAAAGGGATGGTTCCCTGTGTTTTTGATGTATGAACGGGTGATGACAGAAGATGGAAGAAATCCGTCTTTATATAACCTGAAACGGTAGCATGTGCTTTCGGATACCCAGAATGTGTTTTCTGTGGCTGTAAAACCATTTGTCATGGTCGGACAGGTGCCATCTGTGGTATATCGCAAAATGGCACCTTCTGGTATGTTTACTGTTACAGATAAATCATTTATAAACAGGCAACCATCAGGACTTATAGAAGGCGGTGGCAGTTGTTCGTGTGAAAAACCGCTATTATTATTTGAATGGCCTGGTGTCGGATTTCCTGTGAAACTCCATTTGTTCAATCCGTCTTCTATGCGTGCGTAAGATGTGCGGGAAAAACCGCTTGGATATCTTTGTTCTGTTAAAACATTATTGTCATCTGAAATAATGATAATACCGCCATCACAATTTAATTTGAAATTAATTTGACGAAATCCTTCTTTGGTGAAGTTGTCATGATGACCGAAGTTTAAAATAGCATAACCATTGGGGGGAAGTATTCCATAATTTGATGAAAGACGATGCTTTCTTAAATTATTCTTGTCGTCTGAAACATATAAACCACCTAATGGAATCGATTTAGAAGATGAATTATACAATTCAACCCAGCCACCATAATTCTGAGATGGATCGAGATATACATCTATATTGGCCGTCATTATTTCGTTAATAATAATTGAAGACGTTTGCTGTGCGAAAATAATAGAAACATTCTCACACAATAATACCAATAATAATGTATATAATCGAACAAACATTGATGATAGTCTAATGGGCTGCCATATAATTGATTGTTGATACAATATCACTGATGTTTACATCTTTGTCTTCATTAACGTCGGCATATCGCCAGTAATGTAACCCTGCTATATGATTTATTATAGCAACAATATCACTGATGTCTACTAATCCGTCTTCGTTAACGTCATATTTGTTCCGCTCATCTATTTCAGCACTCAATACTATTGGTGAGCTGGGAGTACCATAGCAATCCATTGATTTAAATGTCACCAAAGTGTCAGAATGTAACTCATATTCTTTCTCCGTAATATAATCATAGAGCTTAAAGCGGATTTCTTCTGATGTTGAAGAATTACTGCGAATTCTTAAGATACCATAATCTGAAGTCTCAAATTCACCGACTCCTCGGCATGCGTCACCTACAAATGCGCCTACTGAATAGTTGGAGTAATCATCCAAAAAGGTGTCATTGATTTTAACTACTATGTAACTGCTCATATCGTATTGATAGGTGAAAGGATTCATTATCCATGGAGCACGAACAATATTGAATGTTCCACCTTCGTGACTGTCTGTTCCCTTAACGTTATAACTGTATGCTTCAGGACCACACGCATATAGATTGATTGAACCATCTTTTTGCACAAAGTTCTTGTCAACACTGAATGCCATACATTTCGTTGTGTCTGAATCCACGATCTGGTTTCCGCCTAAGGCATATACTTCTATGTTTCCGCCGTCAATATTCATATAACCGCCATTCAATACAGTTTCTGAGGCATCCTTACATCTCAAACCTTTGCTCCCGTCGCCTAATACTAGTAGAGTTAAGTCGCCTCCACTAATATTCATTTCGTAAGACGATTTTAATGCGCTGCTTCCTACACCATTAACGCTTATGTTAACCATACCACCGCTGATGGATAGAATACTGTCAGCCTTTATGCCACATGCATCATCACTGTCCAAGCTGATACTCAATGCGCCACCTTGTATGTTTATAACACCAAAATCGTCAGAGTCAATTCCGTCACTGCCGATATTTGATATGTTAACCGTACCACCTTCCATTAAAAAGTAATTATGCTCATTGCTTACTTTTCCTTTTCCACAGTGTATCCCATCGCTTTTTGCACCTAATATATTAATAACGCCTGTGTTTTTTTTCAGTTGAAGGTATTCTTTTGAGCTAATGGCATGTTTAGTGTTACCTGTAACATTCAAGATGCCACCGCCTTCAAACTCTGGATGACCACTGAAATAAAGCGCGGCTTTCTGGATTCCGTAAGAGCTGTCCGACAAAGTATTTACTGTTCCATCTACCAGTTCAACAGCTATTCGTTTACCGCATTCAATGTCAATCGCTGCACCTTCGCTATTGGTAAGTGTCACCCCATTCAGTATTAGAGTGAGCTTATAATCACCTTTAATTAACAAGGATCCGTCTGACGAAGTGCCGGATACTACGTATGCGTATTCTGCTTTTGTTGTTGATGAGGTGATTTCAACATTTGCACCATCGGTCGTCACGTCAACATCAGTTATTGTGGAAGGCACGACAACTGTGGCATTGTCTTCATTATACGTTATCTGAATTTTGGGCAGATTCTGGGAAACTATATCTGACACAGATACTATCAGTATTAGAATGAATATAAATGATTTTTTCATTTTACATATATTTTACGGTGAGAACCATCATTATATTTAACTATATATATACCTTTTTGAAGTTTGGCTGAATATTCAGATATGAGTTGACCATCTATAGAATAATAACCAGTAACAGTCTTTCTCGTTTCTGATTTTGAATGACTGTCATTTGCAATTTCAGGTTGTGTAATCGATGTGGATGTTCCTGGTATTAATGTCAATGTCGTGGGAGCAGAATGAACGCCTTTAACATCGAATACAAATTCAAAATTTTCTTTGATATCATAGACACTTCCGTCTAAACTGTCAATTGCTTTGAATGTTATAGTTTCGCCTCCGTCTCCATAAATTGACAAAAAGACAAGTTCATCAATAGTTTCTCCCACGCCAACACATTCGTTTTCCGTGTAGGCGAGTATAGTGAAACGTTCTGGATTAAGAATCTCGCCATCCATTTTTAAACAGGCTATTAAGCCCATTTGATTAGGATGGGTGTGTTTATCAACACCATATACCCTGCCACGTGTCATGCGCTGTTTTGTATGACGCATTTTTACAGTAACATCTGGCGATGAGAAACTGAGTGATTTTGTTCTTGAGGACTTAAACATATATCCTTTACCAGTCTCTAATGTTGACAGTGTACCATTCCATGCACCATTTGTGTAAACGGAAAAACCATCTTGCCCCATAAGAATGTCGCCCTCGTCTAATTGGTTTGAAGTAAGGGCATTTACAATACTTTGTGTCCCGTTTGTTGTGTAGCCTATCCAGTTCCAGCCTGGACGGACACCTATAGGAAGGTCACTTTCACAAAATGTATCTGTGAAACTATAAGTCGCATCCTCGTCCATTTGTACTTTATAAAGATTACCGGCTTTCAAATTCTTTAACGACCCCGTCATTCCGTATGAACGGTCGTTATATGCCTCAGAACTCATTCCCACTATTCGTGTGGATTCGGTAAAGGAAGATGCTTTTATTGGATTGCAGAGAATATGGGATATCCAGTTCCAGCCCTCATTCAACGAAAGAGTGAATGCTTCTGGACTTTCTTCTGTTATTCCCTCATCTTTACCATATGGACGTTGATCATACAAAATGGAGTTGGGGTTCTTTATGGTTACACGCGACATTTTGTAAAGGGAATTTGTCCCGTCAGGGTAACGGCCACAGGATTCTGTTCCTTTGTGATATAAATATGAAAAACCATCTGCAAAGGACTGCATAGACTGATTGTTCTTAAAGTAAGATTGATTGTTTTGCACAAATTCATCCGACGAAGTAATGACAACCATCTCTCCATCAGCATTGCTTAACTTAAAATTGGAATGAAGCTGTGTGAGCGGTTCCAACTTGTCTGCCCATACAATAATGTGACCTTTTGCTGGTACAATGGTGTTTATAAGACTGTTTGAAGGTATTTGGTATTTTGTAGGTTGGTTTATGTCATCACTCAAGTATAATCCTGCTATGTTTAAGTCGTATTCTGTGGGGTTATAGAGTTCTATCCAGTCATTTTTCTTGAAGTATTCATTAACATATACATCATTGCCGGCACTTATTTCATTTATTTTGATAGGATGGTAGAAAGTGGAAGCCATTTCTTCTAAATTCATCTCTTCAAAACAGGCAGTCAAACTTGAGGAGCCGGTAGTTGGCATCGTAAACACAGAATCTGTTGAGATGAAATCCGATGTATTATCTGTGTAGTGCGTCAACGAAGCCTCCCATTCTATGTCTGTTGATGTGGAATTGTTGTTATGTACCTCAACCGCAATGACATTTGTGCCTTTCTTGAATAAAGAGGCTGGCAAGGTCATATTACCAGTGTCAGGATTGTTGGGGGCATAACTGCTTGAGAAGGTGTTATAGTTGACACTCCCGCTTGGCATGTTGTATCTACCTCCTTCAACACCGTTTACATAAATGATAAAACCGTCATCAACAATGAAATCAAGTGAGAATTCATCATCAGAATTCGGAGATTTCGTTAGATTTACGGTACTCGTGAAATAATAGGTCGGTATCTTTTGACTTGAATTATTACCAAAGTTAAGAGTCGTCTTATAACCGCGGCTGTTATTGTTATCTGAGGTGAAATAGCCAAGTGGAGCTAAGCCTTGTGGCCAGCTTGTATCCACACTGTTTTTCCAATCTCTGCCGTCTAAAGAACCTTGGTCATAATAATGCCAATTTGAACCTGTTGGGATAAGTGTCTCGCCGATACGGTTTGTAGATGAACTACCCTTCCAACCAACAAATTTGTATCCGGCAGGAGCTACTGCTTTGAAAACTGCAGGAGCAAATAGATAACCGTCAAATTCAGAATATGGAAGTTCTATATTGTTTATGAATATTTTACCTTCTTTATTATTTGATGATAATTTCACAGACTGTTTTGCAACTGACGACAAATCATTTTTTATGGCATCTTGACTGTTTGATTTCAGCTGCGAAATCATATTGTTGTTATAGCTTGACGAAAAATTATTAATCAAAGAACTTGCTGTGTTTGATGGGTTTACGTAATTCCCGGAAGATAAATAGTTCTTCACATCATTAACGATTTCCGAAACATGATTTGGCTTAAACACCGAACCGCCAATGATGCAGAATGTGTCTATGAAACGTTTTCGGAATTCATCGTTCTGAAGCATGTTTTTAAATAGTGTTACAAACTCTATTTGAAGATATTTGTGACTACCCTCAACGCTGCGGTTCTGAGAATAGTCATAACCATGAAGATTGTCAAAGTTGTACCATTCCTTACCAAAGAATGTGCTGAAGGGGGTAGATGTGGATAAAGCACCATCTAAGTCAAATAGGACAAAACGGAATTTACCGTCTTTTTGATCACGGTACCCTTTTACGTTGTTCTGTGGCCAGTCCCAGTTACCAACATATAGTTCTACTGCCATATAATTGATATATTCGTCTATATCAAGCAATGTCTTGATTTCATCGTATGTTTTGGAGTCGGATGCATTCTCGCTTAAGGCAACCAAACGGCTAAAACTCTCTTTTGTGCCACGCATCTGAACATAACCAGAATCGGGGGATATTTCAAACTGATCCATTTCGTCCGTGTCAATACCGGCATTCGAGTAAGCAAAATCTTTATTATTAGGTTCGCGGATATTCAAAACAGCATAATGACTGCCGTTAATGAAAACATGAGCGGGTTGCCATTCTTGATAATCAACGTTCAGACCACTTCGGGAGACTATCATTTGAATTCCTGGGTCTTTAATTCTGCAAGATGTGTCATTCCCGCCATTTCGAACTTGAAGTGTCTTGTGTTTTAAGAATGGTTTTTCTTTAAAGAATTGTGCTTGGAATGTGTTTTGGAAGTCGTATGCTTTTTCAGCTTTCAATTTGAATGAATGAGGCGTCCATGCACGGCTCCAGCCACCGCACATGGAAAAGGAACATTCTTGTGCAACAACACATTCGTTGTCGGTTGTGATATATTCAAAGGATACAGGATGATCCCAGTCCATGTTCCAATTGCATTTGCTTGTCTGTCCATTACCCGGACGGCCGTAGGAACCTTGCATAAATGCACCTCTCTCTTTACTGTAAATATTGTCGCGGTCTGTTACAATTGATATGATTGGGAATCGATAATTTCCATTATTTAAAATGTATGAACATGTGGTGACAGGAGATGGAAGGTAGCCGTCTTTGAATAGGCGGAAACGATAACAGGTCGTTTCGTTCACATCAAAGATGCCTGTCACTGATGTAGAACCATTAGAAAGGGTGGGAGCCGTTCCGTCAGTTGTATATCGTAAGGTTGAATTTGTTGGAATGGTTACCTGTACTTGTAGTGAACCCGTGAAAAGTTGTCCTGGTTTATCAACTTCAGGAGCATTGAGCTGACTGTTGGCAAAGCCACCGTTCAGTTGGTTTGACGAGCCGGGTGATGGATTGCCGGTCATGTTCCATTCATCTCCACCATCCGTTGTCCTGGCGTATGAGCATCGGGATATAGCTGAAGGATATGTCTGACGTGCGATAATAGTGGTTCCGTCTGAAATGATTATTTCACCACCATCGCAGTCAAGCTTGTCGTCTATCTGACGATAGGCGTTTTGTGTCCATACCTCATGATGGTCAAAGTTTAGTATGGCGAATCCATTGGCTTGTGCAGTACCATAATTAGCTATAAGCTTGTTTTTCTTAAGGTTGTTTTCATCATCGGTTACATATAAACCTCCTAATGAAATAGGAATTGATGTCGGATTATATATCTCTACCCAACTTCCGTAGTTTTGATTAGGATCTAAATATACGTCCACATTAGCGGACATAATCTCATTAATGATAATATTTGATGATGTGGCTGTGTTCTGTTTTACGGTTAAACGACATGTTTTGCTTATGTTACTGCCGTCGGTTGTTGATGCCGTGATAACACATGAACCAGAACCAATGGCGGTAATTTTACCATTGTTATCTACAGTGGCTATGTCTGTATTACTACTTGACCACGACAGCTTCTTATAGGTGGTGTTGGCAGGAAGTATGGTATAGCTTAGAGTATGTTCCTCTGTGGGAACCATTTGAAGGGTTGTGGGAGACAGGGTTAAAGAAGTGGCTTTGGTGACAGTACCATAGTATTCCAGTTTCCAATTGTCTATGCAAGTCCAGTCATTGCCTATTGTAGTCGATTTACGGATTCCGATTGTTAGTTCTCCGTCACTGCCAACTTGACATTCCACACTGTTATCATAATAACCTGCTTCAAACCAGTAATATGCAGCTTCCATGTTGTTTGGTATATAAGGAGGAGATTCTTGCCACCATCCACCATTATTACCAACACCACTCACACTGCCCCCTAGAGATGTTTGGAGGGCTGCGGATGAAGAAGGTACAATTTTAACATAGTAATCATCTATTGAAGATACTGCATATAATTGAGCATGCTGATAATCGCTGTAATTATTACTGGTGTACAATGAATAGTCATTTCTGGCATCACCCATTCTGTAAAATGCATCAAGCGATAATCTGTATTTACCAGCAGAAAGACCGCTTAACTGTTGATATGTATCATAATTTTTGGAAAAATGCTCTGCGTTTTCTTTAGGATTAGCAGCTCCAAATTCAGTGCCCGACCAACCAGTTATCCGATCATCGTTATCAAATCTTGGATTGACAATATAGGTGTCAGTAACGTCAATCCAAGTCTGTCCATTACATACAAGACATGCTATTAGCATGATATTAATTGATAATAATCTTTTTACCATGATATAACGTCTGTTATTTAGCGTTAATTGATTTTTCTTTGATATAGTTTTTTTATCTTGTATTTATTTTGCAAATATACATTATTTTTAGTTAATATTAAAGTTTTAGATGTTTTTTTATAATAATGAGTGTTGAATTTACATTTGTTTTGGTCTTAAAAACAAATTTTGAAGTATTGAAATGCCATTATTATGTTTAAATATAGATGTGTTAAACACAATTATAACAATTGTATTGTGAATTTTGCATTCTTTTTAATATTTTTTTAAAATAGTTGATTATCATTAAATATTAATTTGTAACTTTGTAAGTATTACATAAAAAAAAGAACTGTTTTGTGAAAAGTATATTTGTTTTTCTTTTGTTTTTTATTTACGAATTGTTTTGCTTAAGAGGATGAGCAACACTTATTAAAAATCTGTTGTGATATGAGAAATCTATTTTGTTTTCTTTTGTTTCTTTATTTTGGAATTGGTAAAGCGCAGATAAGGGAAGATTCATTAAATATTCCACAGTTCGATATAGGGTATTCACAAATAAACATACGAAATATGGCGGGAGCTGTAGATAAAGTGGATGCTGAACAAATGAAAAAGGGTTTAGTTATCTCACCTCTTGATGCTCTCAGCGGACAAGCTGCCGGCGTTCAGGTACAGTCTGGGGCTAATCAGGAAGCCATGGTTAGTGCCGTCAGGGTCAGAGGTACCACCTCTCTTACCGGCGGGAACGATCCGCTGGTCATTATTGACGGGGTCGCCAGTGACTTAACCACTTTGTCAACTATTTTCCCTGCTGATATCGAGTCTTTCACTATTCTTAAAGACGCATCTGAGACAGCACAATATGGAAGCCGTGGAGCTGCTGGTGTTATAGAAGTTGCGACAAAAAAAGGAAAAGAAGGAAAATTTCATATTTCTTACGAAGGTAATGTGGGTTTTGAAAAAGTATATAAGAAACTTAACATGCTTTCGGCTGATCAGTTTAGAAGGGCGGCTAAACAGTTGAATGTGGATATTTATGATGGGGGAGCATCAACAAATTTTCAGGATGCCGTCATCAGAACTGGTTCTGTTCAAAATCATCATGTTGCCTTCGGTGGTGGTACGGAGAGCAGTAATTATCGTATATCGGTTGCTCTTACAGACCACAAGTCTGTTATTAAGCCTAACAGCATGAGGAACTACATTGCCAAATTGAATATCACACAAAAAGCTTTTGATAATAAAGTTACCTTTGACCTTGGCATGTTTGGAAGTATTCAGAAAACAAACAGAAATCAAGATTTATGGAAATTCTTTTATTCGGCTGCTGCATTTAATCCAACTATTTCCAAGAAGAAAAACGAACAAGGAGCTTATGAGTCCATCCCTGAAGCTGTTTGGATTGCCAATCCTTCCGCTCTTTTGGAAATGAAGGATGACGAGGATTATGGCCATTTTAATATGCACTTGAAAATGAAAGCTGATGTTGGATGGGGGGTGTTAATGACATTTTTTGGAAGCTATTCTTACAATACAGATAACGTTGCTCATTATTATCCTACATTTGTAGTGGGCAAAGGGGAAGCATATAGGGCTGACACAAGGAATGAAGAGATTATTACAAGATTATCTTTTGAGAAAAACTTCAATTTTAAAAACTCCGATTTAAAGCTTATGGCATTGGCCGAAGGACAGGCAAACAAAAATAAAGGGTTTCATGTTACTGTCACTAATTTCTCATCTGATAATTTTGGATATCATAACATCTCAGCAGGAACAGACAGACCTTGGAATGGTACAGGTTCTTTCTATCAGGACGACGAACTTCGTTCTTTTCTTTTTAATGGACAATACACTTTAGCTGACAGATATTCCATTAATGCCAATCTGAGAACTGATGGCTCATCAAAAGTTGGCAAAAATCACAAGTGGGGTTTTTTCCCATCTGTCAGTGCGTCATGGGCTATTTGGGATAAGACCCTTTCAAGGGAAGTGATGATGGGGAAAGAAAATGCCTTTGTGGATTACATCAAGCTCCGTATGGGATATGGTCTCAGCGGAAATTTAGGTGGTATTGACGCATATAACTCTTTACAGCTGCTCAAGCCAAATGGGATTGTGCCTGCACAGAATAATAATTCTTTTATTACATCTTTGGCTTTTGTACGTAACGCTAATCCAGATCTTAAATGGGAAATTAAACGTTCTTATAATATTGGACTAAATTTTGCAGCATGGAACAGGAGGCTTGTTCTCACACTCGACTTCTATTTTTCAAAAATTAAAGATATGTTATATCTTTATGATGTGCCTGTACCACCGTTCACATATGATAAGATGCTTGCTAATCTTGGCGCTATGCAAAACAGCGGATTTGAAGTCGGAGCAGGGATCACGCCACTGAGAAATAAAGAAATGGAACTGAATTTCGGTTTGAATATGTCAATCGAAAGAAACAAACTGTTATCTCTAGATGGATATTACAATGGACAATTGCTCACAGCTCCCAAATCCAGTGGAGTGGCAGAATTACACGGGGCTGGATTTCACGGCGCTTCAGGTGTGGTCAGCCAAGTAGTGGGGCAACCTCTGGGTGTCTTTATCCTTCCGCATTGTACTGGCCTGAAAATTGATGATAACGGGGCTAAACATTATGAGATTACACAAGAAACGTATAATTGCGGACAAGCTATGCCTAAACTTAGAATGAGTACTAATATTGCTTTTAGGTATAAAAATTGGGATATTGCAGCTCAGATAAACGGGGCTTTCGGGCATAAAATATTTAATGGAACAGCCCTTACTTATATGAACATGCAGTCTTTGCCTAATTATAATGTGATGGCTCGAGCTCCAGAAATGAATATACAGGATCAAGCCATCAGTGATTATTGGCTTGAGAATGGAGATTATGTGCATGTTGATTATGTCACTGTCGGTTGGAATGCACCTGTTAAATTAAAGTATGTTCAAAGACTTAGATTTTCTGCTTCCGTCAACAACTTGTTCACAATCACTGGATATTCAGGACTGACACCACTCATCAACTCAAGTGTTGTAAATGGTACTCTTGGTGTCGATGATAAGAATTCTTTTCCTGTTTACCGAACCTTCTCATTTGGAATGGGGGTTTACTTTTAATTCGTCTTTTTTGTTTCTTTCTTTTTTACATAAAAATTACTATGCACAGGCAATACTTTTTTTTGTTTTTTCCCATTTTGTTGCTTTTTGCTTGTTCTATTGATGAACATCCTAAAGACCAGATTGAGGAAGAGGTAGTCTATACATCTGAAAAAACAATTTATCAGAATGTGGTTGAACCGATTTACAGTCTTATCGGCGGAAACAATGATGGACAGGGGCTGCAGGGTACCTGTAGGGGGGTATATGATTTGCAGACATTCGCTTCCGATGAGGCTTTGCTTCCAACAAGAGGTGTTGACTGGTATGATGGTGGATTGTGGCAGGCTCTCTTCAAACATTCCTGGACTGATGGACATGAGGTTGTGAAAAATGCTTGGCTTTATTTGTATAAAGTTATCACTTTATGTAATAGAGCTATTGAAACCATTGATAAGCATAAGGATATGATGAGCAGTCTCGCTTATCAGAGAAACATCGCGGAGTTGAAAGCCATAAGGAGTGTCTTCTTCTTTTATCTTCTCGATCTTTTTGGAAGTGTTCCTTATGTGGAGAAATCAGATATACCGTTGAGTGAGGTAACACAGTTGACCAGATCAAATCTTTTTGAGATGATTATTCACGACTTGAACCAATGTCTGCCATATCTTCCAAATAGAATGAGTCAACAAAAAGGAGATTTTTATGGGCATATCACATTGCCTGTAGCTGTATTTGTCTTGGCTAAACTGTATTTGAATGCTGAGATATATTCCGACGATGATTGGACTGATGATATACGACCTGATGGGGGAAAAATGGAATTCATAGTAAATGACAAAAAGATGAATGCATGGGAAGCAACTGTGTTTTTGTGTGATTTAATTGAACAGATGCAATATAAACTCGAAACTGATTATTCAAACAATTTTCATGTGAACAACCATTATAGTAATGAGAATATTTGGACTATTCCTATGGATCAGCATATGCTTTCTTGTGAACAGCAGAATATATTTAGGTCACTTCATAGCCGGCATGCAGCAGCAAATGGATTTCCTGGAGAAAATGGCACCTCAGCTAC
>JAEEGL014281811.1_pt1 | contig 83109 bp, 54 predicted proteins | sample 9134231 | NCBI WGS metagenome assembly JAEEGL01 (sample SAMN16246548, study PRJNA631951) | gut metagenome | biome: gut microbiome; feature: rumen; material: fiber-attached | host: Bos | place: Iran: Karaj | collected 2018-10
GGATTGTATCCAGAAGACTTAAAAGATCGTCATCCTCCAGTAAACTTCCCAAATCGTCATCATCTAAGATATCAGCCATCTGTACCCTCTTCCTCACTGTCCTCTGCAAACAGTGCCGTTTTTGCTTTATCGTTAAGAAAAGCCTTAAACTCTTTCAGGTCCGGCTTCCCCGCGAAACCGCCTTTGTACAAAAGCTGTACGTGCTCTGCCATTCCCTCTTTCTTAAGCTGAAGAACTATCAGCTCCTCAGTTTCATAAGCCGATTCTATGGTGCTGTATTTAAAACTGAAGGCCGTCTTATTGACCTGAACATGCACCTGATCCGAATTGAACTTTATCACACAGGCTACCGCCTTGCCGTGCTGCTCCTGAAGATCGCGGTAATTTACCCATTCCCTGAAACGGTATCCCAGGAAATAGATAAAGCGGAATTTAAGCCTGAGATATCTGGACCGGTAATACTCCTTATGGAGCTTGCGTGTCAGTATAAAGCGGTTTTCATACATCAATTTGGCCATATTCGTTCTGATTATACAATAGAGTTATGTAAATTGACAAGTGCAGCCCCGTTATTTTGCTTTTTTTCTGTACATTCGGTAGTAAATCGGTTATAATCGGTATATTGTTCAGACTTGTATATGGAAGGAAAGACATACCATGAAGATATTTTCGTTAGACAGTCCTCTGATGCGCGTACTCGGAAAGATGGCTGACCTGCTGATACTCAATCTCCTGACCCTTATGATGTGCGTACCCGTGATCACAGCCGGGGCAGCCTTTACAGCCATGCATTACTGCTGCCTTAAGCTGGCGCGCGATCATGAGACCAGCATGTGGAAGCAGTTCTTCCATTCCTTTAAGGAGAATTTCCGGCAGTCCACCATCATCTGGGTCATCTTTCTGGTGATAATGGCTGTACTTGGTTTTGATTTCATGCTAATGTACGAAAACCCCTCAAAGCTGAGCCCGCTGGTGCTGGGAGGTGTACTTGCCTTTCTCATAATCCTGCTCTTTGGCGGGTGCATGGTATTCCCCATACAGGCTAAATTTGCCAACCCTATATCCATCACCTTAAAGACTGCCTTTTCGTTTTCTTTCAGGCATTTCTTCAGAACGCTTCTGATGCTTGCAGCCAAACTGCTGCCTCTGGTGCTTATGTTGTGGGGAAATATCGGGATCATGATCTTCCCGATGATAGTATGCTTCTGCTTCACTGCACCCGGATATCTGTCTGCCAGACTCTACAACAAGTATTTTCTGGAAGCAGAGGAAATAATCTATGCAAGGGAAGCAGCCGAAAAAGGCACGAGCGAAGAAGATGACGAGCGTATCTTTATCGACGTGCCCGAGCAGCAGCCCTCGAAGAATTGATCTCTTCGAGTTTCTTCTGTACACGACCGCGGATGAATTCCCTGTCTGCGTCATTTACCAGATAATAAAGATATGAATCCAGTACCAAAGCCGGAGGCAGCCCCCTGCCCACCAGCTTGAAATTAATAAACCCGCGGTCGATATATTCCTTTATCTGCTCATTAGAGATAAAAGCGGGGCGCTGTTTACAGTCTTCAAAGCTCTTTTTGTTCTGCCTGTTATGGCAGGGGAAAGGCGGAGCTATCTCAAACTCCAGCTGCTTTAAAGCCTCATCCTTATAGTGTTCCAGACGCCTCGGGCAGTTGGGAAAGCAGATCTCATCTACCAGTATCTCCACTCTCCGGGCCTGAGGTTCAAGGCTTTTAAGCACTGCCTCATCGTGGTTCAGATCATAATCCAGCACTACCATGAAATAATCCCTTTCGAGCTCCTTATTCAGCTCTCCGGTATCCGTGATACGCTTTGTAGTTGAAGAGATAAACTTATATCCTGGATATTCCTTCCTGAGATATTCCTCGAGTATGGGGGAATTGACCAGTACCTGGTTCATGCCGTTATCCGCAAGGCGCATGACGAGATTGCACAGGCTGTCATGTACGAGCTCCTCTCCTATCAACGGATTGGTCCAGGTATAACGCAGCGGCACCTTACGGGAGTTATACTCCTTTATGAGCTTTACGGCATCGTTCTTTGAAGTAAAGCCCAGCACGGTACGGCCGCCGTTCCATATACAGCCCGGAAATGTACCGTATACGCTCCCGATACTGTAGCCTTCACGGAAACAATAATGATATTCCCGCATAAGATCTATGATAATGATATTCAGATCTTTATGAGAACAAAAACCGGGCAGATGCCAGTATATCTTTTTATCCATTTTTTCCTCCCTGCGCTGTCGTCCTCATCGATCTTGTTCAGACCATCTAGCCGGGCGCGGTCTGTTCACACTGATAACGCCTGCATTGGTAAGGTTGACCAGCAGCTGAAGCCTTGCCTCGCCGGCGCGCTCAGGCTTTAACATGAACGTGCAGTAGGTATCGATGAGAGAGAACAGGTTCGCGGTACGCCCTTCGATCTTAAAATTATTGATACCCATCGGGATATACTTTTCCCAGATATCATCAGGCTTGACAAAAGTATTATAGTTCTTGATGGTGTGCACACAGTTCCTGTCACCGTATTCACAGGTCCAGGGGTTGAGCTTCTGCATCTTTTCGGGCGGAAGCGACATATTCTTTATCGCCAGACGTTCATTGCGCGCCTCATGTTTGTAATGCTCACCTCGTCTGGGGCAGTTGGGGATGCACACCGCATTCACCAGTATCTCCAGCTTTTCGGGATGCTCCACCTTTTCGAGCAGATCCCAGCGGTTGTTTAAGTTATAATCAAGGACCACATATTTATAGTCCTTTGCTATCTCGGCATTTAACAGGTCGATATCCTTTATCTCCTTGCAGGTGGAACTGTTGATGGCAAAGCGGGGATATTTCTCCCTGACATAAGCCTCCAAAAGAGGCGAGACCACCATGATCTCGTTTTGTCCGTTATCTGCACACTCCATGCAGAAATTACAATAAGGATCATTCAGATCCTCTTTTGTTATCTCGGGATTGGTATAGGTATACCTGACGGGTATGCCATTGTCGTTGATGCTCTTTATTACTCTTTTGATAAATCCGGCATCGCACTGGTCTACACCCGAGAAACGTCCGCCTGCCCATAAAGACATGGGAAATTCACCGAAGCAGGAACCTATCTCAACATCTTCGCGGAAGTATTCCGGAAACTGCTTGAGCATGCTGATCCAGAACATATTGAGGGGAAAATTGTAACGCAGACCGGGTAAATGAAATCTGGCTTTCACTTCTGACATGTTGTAATCCTCCTTGAACTGTATCCCCAGCTGAAACAAATACGTCTTTGGTTTGTATCATTTTATTCGTTTTCGGATGCTGCGGCCGCCTCCGGACCGGAGATCACGATCTTTCCGTCCTGGAAAGCCACACGCACCTTATTATCATCAAGCTTCAGTCCCTGTATCATTTCCTGGGGCAGCTGCAGGCGTCCGACACGGTCCAGGACCGCATATTCATCCTGTGTATCTTCACTGCGCCAGTCTATGCCTGATTCTGCAAGCCTGTCCTGATATGCTTCCTTGAGCACGCGCTCCGAGCTTATCTTACCGTCTCTGATGGCAACAACACGCCTAACCTTCTTGGAAAGTGCGATATCATGTGTGACTATCAGTATGGTCTGACCGTTCCTGTTCAGCTCCGAAAAAACATCGAAGATATAATTGGCTGTCCTCGTATCGACGCTTCCCGTAGGTTCATCAGCCAGAAGCAGCCCCGGTGAGTTGGCAAGCGCTATGGCTATCGCGATCCTCTGCTGCTCACCGCCTGAGAGCATGTTCATTCGGCTGAGCTTTTTATGGCTCATACCCACCATTTCCAGAAGCTCGAGTGCTTTTTCGCGCTTTTTCTTTGCACTGGATAAGTACATAGGCATCATAACATTTTCCAGCGCAGAAAGGAAGGGCAACATGTTACGCCCGTTATTCTGCCACACGAAGCCTACCGTATCCCTCTTATAGCGTACAAGCTCCTTTTCGGTCATGGTAAAGAGATTGCTCCCTGCCACGAAAAGAGCACCGGCACTGGGTCTGTCCAGCCCGCCTATCATATTAAGGAAGGTGGACTTGCCGCTGCCGCTGTTGCCGATTATGGCTGTAAGCTCACCCTTCTCCACGGTCAGGTCCAATCCCTGCAGGGCCAGGACCTCAGTCTCCCTGGTCTTGTATATCTTGACCAGATTGTCTGCCTTGATCATTATGTTCTCAGAGGGTGCCGCCTTATTCTCCTGTATTTCTTCAGCCGCTGTCTCTGCCATCTATCCTTTCCCCATTCTCCAGCTCGATAAGGTAATCCGCCGCACCCATGAGACCTACGTCATGTGTAGTCATCAGGATGGAGATCCCTTCCTTCTTGCTCATCTCCGCAAAGAGCTTTGCTACCCTGGCTGCCATCGCCGAATCCAGCTCTGCGGTAGGCTCATCCGCCAGTATAAGCTTGGGTCTGTGTGCCAGTGCCCTTGCTATGGCCACTCTCTGCTGCTCACCGCCGGACATTTCTGCCGGCATATGTGTCATACGGTTGCCAAGCCCTATCAGCCGCAGGCACTCTTCGACACGCCTGTCCCTCTCCTTACCGGGCTTTATGCCTGCCATCCTCATGGAAAATTCCACATTCTGGAATGCATTTAACGATGGTATTAGCGATACCGACTGGAATACAAAGCCCATCTTTGTACGGCGCAGCTGCTCCTTCTTATGATCGGAGAGTCCCGCCACATCCTGTCCGTCTATCCTCACGGTCCCCTTAGTAGGCTTATCCAGTGTACAGACTATATTAAGGAGCGTAGTCTTTCCTGAGCCTGAACGTCCTTTAAGTATCACAAAGGAAGACTCAGGTATGGATGCATTGATATCCTTAAGTGCCCAGAATTCACCACCCGGCACGTTAAAGCATCTTGATACGCCTTCTATCTCGATAACATTACCCATATCATTCCTCTCCAAGCTTAAGAGCCTTGGCCACATTCATCTTAAGGAGCATCACTGTGAGTACGCTCAGGCATATTACCATCATCACGGCTATCACCACGATGAGCCTTACCAGATCATCGCTGTTGGTGATGAGTTCCATCGGCAGGAGCTGCTCTGTAGAAGCATATACCTTCTGTATGATCGGCACGAACATAGCCGAGGTCAGCTTTCCTATGCCAAAGCCTGCAAGTATCGATAATCCGCCGCAGAAGAGCTGCTCTAAGAGCAGCATGCCGAAGAGCTCGCTGCGGTGAAGACCGCTTGCACGGAGCACACCGAATACCAGCTCTCTTTCCTTAAGTGCCATTATCCAGTATATCAGATATCCCACGCCGCATAAAAGGAGTGTTACAACGAATCCCAGTGTAAGTATACCGTTGGTACCCTGAAGCAGGGGATCGGTCTGTGCTTCCTCAAGATCGGTATCCCTGTTGACATATTTGGTAAGACGCAGGGAATTCTCCTTTATCCAGTTCACTACATCGGACGGAGCCGTGCCCTGCCTTTCCTTTATCTGTACCTCATAAGGCAGGTCTCCCAGCTTCTCCCTGAGATATTCAAAATGAGCGACCAGCATATAGTTGCTCTCGGTCGAAACCTTTCCGTCGGGCTGCTGCTGCTGTATCTCCTGCGCATATGCCGGCCAGTAGTCAAAGAAGTCGACTATCACACCGGACCCGGACTTACCCTTTTCATTCTTGTAATTTATGGTATCCCCGACTTTGAAGCCGAGCTTGTCCCTGAGATTTGAGGAAGCCAGCAGGCCGTTCTCCACAACAGCCAGTTCATTCAGAAGGGAATAATAGTTCTTCCCGTTGAGCGTTTTATCTACCCAGGTCATCTGTCCGTATTCCTTGGTATGGATACCCAGCAGGGTTACGGCAAACTTGCCGTTGCTGCCACCTGATACTTCAACATCCGTATGGCGGTAAACCTTTGTATAGCTCTCCGCAAAGGGAGCCGTTACATATTTACCGGGGTCAGGCTCAGAATACACACCAAGCCGCGCACCGTTGGTATCAACCTGTTCCATCCATACTTCCTTTAAGGTGATGTCACAGCCGTCGGCATATTCGGTATTGCGAATGGCATTATCCACTATCGTGCGCGCTACAGTTGAATGATACATGCCCAGTGAAACTGTCATGATGATGAAAAGCATGATAAGCTGCTGTTTGCGGCCGTTCTTGACATTCTCCATAAACGCGATGAAGCTGGATGGCCTCCAGAATCGGCTTCCGATAATATATACCAGTTTGAGCAGCAGAGGCTGAAGTCTGATGAACAACAGGCCCAGACCAACTATCATCAGTGATGATGAAAGGTAGAGCAGAGGATCCATCGCCTTCTGGTTGAGCACGTTTTCTGCCACATCAGCCGAAGATCTGTGAAAATTATAATATCCGTAGGATGCGATGGCTATAAAGATAACATCCAGGAAGAGCTTCTCCCAGAGGCTCTTTTTTTTGAGTGCCTTCTGCTGCTTAAGGTTAACGATGGATACACGGCTGTGCTTTATCGCCGGGAGCGTGAGGCACATAAGCCCCAGGAGCATGGCGGCACCCGCATAATAAAGAGCTGTATCAGTAAGGTTCACTTCCAGCAGATCGTTCATGTCGAACACAAGGAAATTCCTTGTAGCGCCTAAAAGGCGCGAAAGCTGCATACCCAGCGGGATACCCAGGACCGCTCCCAGCAGGGTGATCACCACAGCCTGATACAGATAAAGCCTGAATATCTGAGCCCTTGACGACCCGCGGCTCTTGATAACGGATATCTCATTCCTCTCCATCTCGTACATCTGACCGGAGATCATCAAAAGGAAGGCTGCCAGCATTATAAGTACCGGTATCTGCAGGATCACAAGCGTCGCACTGATGCGTGAGTGCTTATTTTCATACCCATCAAGTACAGTGAGCACCGGCGAATCATCTATGATGCTCTTATACGGTCCCACATTACAATAGTAGTCTGTCCAACTCCTGATATGACCGACCCTTGGAGCAGTGATATCCCCGTATTCGAATTTGGCACTGTAACGGCAGGTGATATTGAACCTTCCGGCATTTTCGCCGCAGAACATGCTCTTAAACAGCTCAGGCTCCATCAGGCAGACATTATCAAACTCTCCGTCCTTTTCATTCCAGTAGTCATCATTATCAACAGACTCCCTGAAAACGCCCTTTATATAGAAACGTATGATCTGTCCCTTATCATCCTTAACCTTATCAAAGGCCATGGTCTCTCCGACAAGATAACCCTGTGTGGTCATACACTTCTCGTTGACCAGCACTTCGATAGCACCGTCTTCGGTAAGGCCTCCCTGGGAATACATCTCTCCGCTCACTATCTCGATATGATCCTCCAGATCGGTCTTCATACCCATACGTGCGTAGAGATCGTCTGCATCGTTACGCAGTTTCTCCGAATGTACACCGTATTTGCTTATCGAATAATAATAGATAGTATCCCTTTCCCTTACTCCAAGATCGGAATATATCGTCGGTATCAATTCCTCGATAGACTTTATCCTGGCTCCGCCTTTTTCCTTCTGTGAGGATATCGTCATGGTAAACTTAGCTGGCCACTCACCCCTGCTCATCAGATAATGATCGAATTCATCTGTAAGCATCCGGTCATAAGCTGCGCTCTGATACAAAGGAAAACTGACTGCCGTGGCGGTCAGCAGGATGCAGCCTAAGAGAAGGCTGAAATTCATCCATTTTTTATGCCACATCTTCTGCAGCATTATTCCCAGCATATCTTTGTCCCCTCGCTCAGTCCGTAAGCTACCCAGTAGTTGGATTTATCGGAGCCCCCGGCTACAAAAGCCTCCATCCGTACTGCCCCGCTATCATCCTTGACCATTACATAGGTTGCTCCTTTATCTTCTTTAACCGCACTTTTAGGTATAAGCAGCACATTATTCATTGAACGAAGCTTTGCACTGACACTAACGCGTGTAACACTCCACCAGCCGTCGGTATTCCTGCTGCTTCCGGCCATCTCAGCAACCGCTTCCACCGGAAGCTTGACGATACTGTAGCCGGACTGCAGTTCCTTCCCTAACGTCATCGCATTCGCGGTAACGACTGTTCCGTCCACTGACTTGTTATTACCATTGTTATCCTTATAGGATACACTCACCGTATTGCCATAGGAGAGCTTACCGTCCGCATCTTCCACCATGACAAAGCAGGAATTCTCTTCGGCCAGTCTGGCGATAGTCTCACTCTGCTGGATGATATCTCCCGCTTCCTTGTCCGTTATCTCGGTGATAATACCGTCCCTGTCTGCCACTATCTGCGTAAGTGAAATACCTGCAGCGAGCTCGTCTATCTGCTTCTGTTTCTTCTCTATCTGGCGGTTCATGGAACGTATCTGGTATTTATTCTCCTTCTCCCCGTCCTTCTTAAGCTGTTCCAGCTGTTCATTAAGACGCTGAAGCTCCCTTTTTGCGCGCGCCAGATCCACACCGTCATTAACCACATGTACCCTGGCGATTACCTGGCCTGCCGATACCTGCTCATAACGGTGTACGCAGAGCTCATCGAGATATACGGTGCCGTTATTTACCGAATGGTTCAGCACTTTGGTAGAAGGATAATACAGATAACCGCTGGCACTGAATGATGAATCAATGCTTCCTTTTTTGATCACATCCTCTTTGGCAGCGGAAGGGAGTTTAATCTCCGCTTTGATCATCTCGTCATCGGAAAGTCCGGACAGCACCTCAGTATAACGTCCGTCGGAAAGACCGCATCTTATATATCTTTCGGAATATACATTACCGTCAAAAACATAGACAAAGCTGTCCGAACCCTGCCAGGTGATAGCTGATGAAGGTACACATAAAACATCCTTACGGCTGTTTTTTATCACGACTATCGAACAAAAGTCGCCAAACTCAGGCTCTTCAACACAGTCTGTCACCGTAAATGTTCCGTATACCTTATCATTCTTTTTAAGCAGCCTGTCATACTCATCGGAACTTAAGGGATGGTATTCCACTTCCATCCGTTCACCGTCTCTTATGGCAAATACTTCCTCTGCCCTACTTAAGGTCGATGGGCTGATATACTCGCATCTTAACTCCTTTACCGACATATCGCCCAGAGCCATTGCCACAGTATTGCGTCCTATCCAGTCGCCACTCCTGTAAAAATCAGTATAATTCCCATTATTGGAATACCCGAGTGCTACCACGGTACCTTCCCTGTCCGCTTTAAGCACACTATTGTTCCTGTTATCATATAATCTGGCAAGGAGATCCTGCTGGTGAGCATGATCCAGGTTATAAAGCTCCTCACTTTCCCTGATATCCTCTTCTTTCCTCCTGTATGCCAGATCGGCATAGACACAGCGTGTGTATGCCGGGAAATAATTCTTGTACCACTTGGCATAGGAAGGCGAGTTCTCATCCTCCGGCTCATCCTCCATTATCTCTGACATGGCATGATCCGCACTGTCCAGCTCCTTCTTAACATCATTAAAGGACTCCTGCTGCTGCTCGACCTCATCGGCACGGCTGCTCTCCATGTCCTCGATGCTCTCCTTAAGGTTCTTTATCTGCTTATCGATGTCGGTGGTATCACCAATTATCAGTTCATCTCCTGCAGATACGCCCTCTCCCGGCATACTGCCATAGGTTGAAAACCTGATACCCTCATCAGTGACGCACTCACTGACCGCTGGGCAGCATATAGCCGAATAGATACTATAATCATACAGATCTCTGCGCTGGGCAGCCACACAGCTAACAGCGACGCTGACGGGATCGATGAGTTCGATCTGCTCATCCTCCACCTCCTGTCCCCGGCTGTTGCCGCATGCGGGCACAAAGGCCAGAAGCGCCGCCAGCATAACGGTTCCTGTTCTTTTTTGCAGTTCCCGTATCTTCATCAGCGTCTGATAACCTTATCCCCTTCTTTTAAACCGCTAACTATCTCTGTCACTCCGCCGCCGCTTATGCCTGTCACGATCCAGGCTGCTTCTCTCTGTCCGTTTTCGTTTAGTATATACACATAACTGTCATCACCTGCGGGGTGTATACACTCCGAAGGCAGGCACAGCACGTTTTTCTTACTCTGTGTAACCACCGTGATATCTCCCTTGACACCGGCATCCAGACTCTCAGCGCTGTCCCCGCTTAGAATACTGAAATACATACTGTCTCCCCAATTATCCATGTTAAGGGGGAGCAGCTCATATTCTCCTTTGCCTTTTCCGCTGATGACCTTCATATATACGGCTTCTCCCTCATGGAAATAGCCTTCCGCATCCTTTGAAGAAGCCTCGAAATAGCCTTCCTCATCATCCACTATTGTCATGATGCATTTTTCCTTATTGGAAGTTGATCCTGCCAGTCTGTCGGTCACCTTGCTGACCTTACCGTTAAATTTTGCATATACCCTGCTGGATGATAATTCTGCCTTAAGATTTCTAAGCTTCGCTTCATCAAACTCTATGGAATCCCTGTATCCGTTCCGTCTCTGTTCATACTGCTTTCTGGAACGCTCCAGCTGCTCGTCGTATTCTTCCTTACGATCCTCATCCACCTGTCCGGTGAGCACCAGGTTGTAATAGCGTGAATCTTCATCCAGCTTCTGCTGCTCATCTAAATATCCAAGCAATAAACGATTCCTCGCGATGCTGTACTCCAGATCCTTTATTCGTGATTCCAGATCTCCGACCGAAAGCTCTACGAGCACATCACCGGCAGAAACGCTGTCTCCCTCTTTGACATATACCCTGTCTATCAGTTTGCCGCTCACAGGAAAATATACTTCCTGCTCGCCGTGCTTTTTATATTCACATTTTACGGTGATCTTCTCCTCAACATCTCCGTAAACACACTCGACAAGACTGTAATCCACAGCTTCATCTCCCTGTTCCAGCATCAGCTCAGGAGTATCCTCAACGGTTTTCGAACACCCAAAAGAAAGCGGCATAAAAATTGCCGCCGCAAATATAACAGCTGATCTTTTCCAGGAAAATCTGCACATAACTTTTTTAATTTTATATCTATGGCATTCTTAACACAATAGAAATAATATTGTTTTTATCCCTATAATCCTCATATTTTGCTATCTTCAGGATAAAGAAAGGGCTGCGTCATCTGACGCAGCCCCATAACTTCTGATCGATTCCTGCCGGCGTTATATCTTACTGGCCGTTAGCCTGATCAATGAGGGTATTCCATGATTCATGAACACCTTCTACAATTGCAGATACATCTGCGCCGGGTCCGAATTTCCATGTAAAGTCTTCACCGCTATTGAGACCGGGGATCATGCTTGCATAGGTGACCATACCGTGCTCAGGCTGGCTCATCATAGGAACGGTCTCCTCATAAGCTCTGTCATCAAGCTTATCTTCAACCTTCAGAGTCTCAACATAACTGTTGTAATCCTCATATCCTACAGGAGTAGCATAGTACTGGGTGAATGCGAAAGCAAGGTTCCAAGCCTTCTCATCATCATAGCATGCAGGGATAACATGAGGGTTGTTTGACCAAACGTTTGTCAGGGTTCCCTGAGGTCCCTTAGGGCACATTACATATGCCATAGGGAACTTTGCACCTGCGAACTCACCATTAGGGTTAGCAGGATAAATACCACCGTTCTCACAGAATGCTACGGTACCGTTTAAGAACTCTTCCTTGTAGTAATCCCACTGTGCATCTGCAGGCCTGGGCATATAGTACTTGTCAAGCAGATCAACGCAGAACTGGAAGCCTTCCATACTCTGTGCATCTTCAACTCTGTAAACATAACCGTTAGCGCTGTTACCTACGAGCTCACCACCGTTAGCGCACGCAAACATGGTAGCCCAACCGCCTGTATTACCGGTGACACCCCAGATATCATTGGTACCGTCATTATCGGTATCCTTCTGAACTTCATCAAGGATACTTACGAACATATCCCAATCCCAGGTGCCGTTAGCCTGTGCATCGTAGATCTTCTGTACGGTATCCTCACCTACGATATCCTTGTTGATGAAGAAACCTCCACGAGGCTCAGACATGCCTGCATACATAGCATAGATACCACCCTTGTAGGTGTACTGCTCATGTACCTTGTTAGCGGTGAACATCTCATCATTGAAATCAAGGCAGTCAAGCTTGGACAGATCATACATCTGCTCATTTGCAACACACTGTGCAGTTGTTGCATCATCACGGATAACGAAGATGTAGTTGTTGTCATCGCCGCCGGTAGAAACATAGTCCAGGAAATCCTGAGGAGCGCCGCCCCAATCAGAGATAGCCTGCTGGGTAATCTTGAAGTTATACTTCTCCATTGCCCACTCTACATATTCCTTGCGGGCATCATCATACTCGTTCTTAGGGTTGGTCAGGAATATATCGTTAGGGTCTGACCACCAGTCACGGATAACAATCTCCATACCACCAAGATCGATCGGTGACCCATCCGCATGCGTAAGCACGGTATAAGGCTCTACTTCCTCAGCCGGTGCAGGTGTAGTATCGGCAGTACCCGATGCTGAACCGCTGTCGGTTGTTTCTGATCCCGAACCGCTATCTGTGTTGCCTGCTGCGGGTGTAGGTTCTTCAGGTGCGTTAGTGCTGGTACATGCTGCCATGCTCATTGCCATAGCTGCTGCTAAGATAGCTGCTGTGGCTCTGTTTCTCAGTTTCCTTCTCATACTTTTCCTCCTTAATGAAATGTTGTATTTATTGATACAGGATCTTATTCGGTCATCCTGTTAACCTTCTTTTTCAATATCGGATACGTTGATAGTATAATACCACTCTCCCAGCAAAATGTGAACACTTTTTTAACAAATTTTTAACAAAAATATTTGTGCATTTATTATCACATTTTTATACCTGATGAAGATATACTTTCAACAAACTGTCTCTGAGCGAACAGGTAAAGGATGATAACAGGCCCGATCACCAGCAGTGTACCTGTAGACAATATACAGTTGGAATATGCGACCGAGATCGAAACAGTTCCTCCACCCATCAGACGTGCCATAAAAGCCCCCAGTGAGTCGACAATGTTAGCTATGCTAGTACTTACAAGTTTGGTGCCGCTTAAGAACATCTTGGAATAGAAACCGTCTGTCCACTGCCATACAAATGCGAAGAGGAAGCATGAAGTTATTATCGGCTTTGCTTCCGGAAGCATTATGGTAACAAAGGTCTTGAACATACCGCAGCCGTCAACATAAGCCGCTTCTTCCATATCAACAGGTATATTGCGGAAGAACTGTCTTATCATATAGATGTACAGTCCGTTCTTAAGGCCCATGCAGCCGAAGCTCATCATATAATACGGTATTACGGAACCGCGCAGGTTTATCGTATTACCCGTCAGTAGCTTAAAGATGCCAAGTATATCAAAGAACTTAAACCTGAGGAACAGCGAGTTCGATATGACCTGGGGCGGTATGACTATGACAAGCATAACGCAGGCAAACCACAATCCCTTAAGGGGGAATTTAAACCTCGCGAATCCGTAACCTACCAGAGTACACATTGCTATCTGTACGAGCGAGACAGTAAGTGAAATGATCAGCGAATTAACGAACGCGTTTTTATAATCCATGAGCTGCGTCGCCATATTGTAATTATCCATCGTAAAATGTATAGGGATGGATACTACAGTCGGGTCATAAAGATCCTCCTCGGTCATAAGGCTGACAGAAATCTTGTTAAGCAGTGGCTGCAGTATAAGAAAACACAAGCCGAACAGGAGTATGAACCTGCATATACTCACCGTTATCTCAGTTACTTTCTTTCTGAAAAGATAACCTCCGGATTTGTAATTTCTTTCCCAAAAAGTATCTTTCTTGATATCAACATTAATCACCGTAGTATACCCCTTTCGATATTACTAATGAAGTTATTCCTACAAATGCAATGACTATCAGGAAATACACCCAGGTCATCGCGGATGCTGCACCATAGTTCTGGTTTGTGATCATTACCTCTTGTATCTTATCTATGACGCCGTTATCCGACCTCATACAGAAATCTACTACCGTGTAAATCCAGTTAACAAGGAAGAGCGAGCTTATCATGGGGAAAGTAACCTTCCAGAGACTCTCCCATGCTGTACATCCCTCTATATCAGCTGCTTCATACATACTGCTGGGTATGGTCTGAAGGCCGGAGAGGAAGATTATTATCTGTATACCTGAAGCAAGAGCTACATCGTAGATATTATCGATAACCTCAAAGACTGTTTCGAAAGCTCTTGTACCAACTCCTGCCGTACGAAGTACCTCCTCAAGTGCTGCAGTAACGCTTATCGTCTGCGCGCCGGCCTCTTCAACGGTCTGCTGCAATGCAGCGATAAGTGCGTTATTGGATTCGAGCCCCAGCATAACACCCGAAGAAAGAATGACCGGAAGGAAGAATACCGCACGTACCAATGCCCTGCCGTGGAACTTCTGGTTAAGTATCAGGGATACAAAGAAGCTAAACACTATGATGGCAAAGGAATAGATCACCATTCGCACCAGCTCTTCTGTCAGCAGTCTGACATATTCCGGATCGACACGGAAAGAATAGACGTAATTCTCTATACCGTTCCATATCATCTCAAACTTTCCGCCTTTTAAGTCGACATATGTAAAGCTCATATACAGCGACTGGAAGAACGGCCTTACCATAAAGATCAGGAAACCGATGATGAACGGTGAGATAAACCAGTATCCCGCGATCGCTTTTCTTTTTTCAAGCCCTGCCAATCTGCCCTTTTTCTTCTCTTTCATAGAATCCTGCTCTCCTATCTGACTACAACATAATCCCTGACGGGTACGACTGTGCCGTCTTCGGCAACATATTCATCCGCGAAGCTGTAATTGACATAGACCTTGGTCCCGTCAGCATAGCTCGTGCACTTGACGTAATCGGTGAGCACCTCATGTCCTGTCATCTCCTGGCTGAAGGTATGCCCAAGCTCCGTATTATAACGTGTACACATATCCACCATCCTGTCACGCCATGCGTCATATTCACATGCGTAATATTCGGGATAAAGTGTCTTCTGAAGTACGAATGAACTTTCCGCCATAAGTGTGAAATTAAGTCCGGCACCGTATTCCGCACAGGCCAGAAGCTCTTCCTGATCGTCACCACAGATATTGATGGGATCACCGGTATAGCTTACATACCCGTGTATCGCAATCTGGTAGAAAGGTATCTCGGCATCAAGTACAGTATATCCGCTGCCCTTAAGGTCCATATTGGTCACGATATCAGCATAGGGCGCAGCATAATCATTGCCCATATTTATCATTACCTTCTTCTCATCAAGGCTCTTGAGCAGATCGATATTCAATCCCTTAACATTCTCACGGCTGTGGGTATCCTTGCGGTAGAAATCGGAGGAAACATCCATTCCGATATCCTGGAAGGAAACGCCGGTATCGTATTTATTACATGCAGCCACCAGATTATCAGCCATCTTCATAGCAAGCGGTGTATGCAGAAGATAATAACTCTTAAAGCCCTCACGTGCTTTGTAGGTAACATGGCTGTATCTGTAGAGTTCAGCCTTTTCCTTTGTAAGGAGTCTTGCAGCATCACGGAAAGAATTAAAACCATTAAATACAGTACTGTTATGTTCATACTGGGTGATACCGTCAAGATAAAGATCCACTCCCAGAGTCTTGGCCTTGCTGCTCAGATTGGTAAGATCCTTTGTCGATCCCAGTGAGTGCACGAGATTAACGCTCTTTAATATCTTCTGATTCACGCCTCCGTTGCACCAGCCGGTATATTTGACCGACAGCTTTCCTATATCCTGATCACTCAGATCCTCTAAGATCTTCTGTGCATCAGTAAACGATGTCAGCTTAAGGGGGAGGGATACCGGCACACCCAGTATCTGCTGCACCTTGTCGACCGCACCCACCAGTTCGACGGCCACGGGAGCCTTGTTGATGGCATTAAGAGTCATATATTCACCATACTTATCTTCAAGGTAGCCCCTGTAAGCGTAGGCCATATCGATATAATCACCCTTATCAACGAAACGGTATCTCTGCACTATCTTCTCTCCTGCAGGAAGCGAAGGAAGATAAGCGTATACATCTGATGAAGCAATATCACTTATATTGAACTTCTCACGGGTACAGAGATTATATGTAGCATCTACAAAATTCCAATTGTTGACCCTTCCGTTTACGAAGGCTCTGAGTGATGCATAAGATGAACCGTCCTCCATGATACAGATATAGGAGCTGTCAGCGTTAGCCTGACCGAATACATTGAAATACGCTCTGGTATTATGTATGACATAGTCTCTTCTTACATCCATATCCCAGACGTAGACATTCGCATAATAATCGCTCTGGGCAGTCTTGCCGTTATTATAATTAATGATCGCACCACCGCCTTCAGGAACAAACATGAAGCCTTCATCCTCACTGTTTGCCGCTCCGAAATAGGGCAGAGGAGTAACATAATAAACGGGCGTCTGCGGATCATACTCGATGGAGTCAAAGGGTATCTCGACTATCATATCGTTACCCTCAAGTCTGAAGTCCATCTCTATATTGAATACACTCTTATCCTCCACTGCCTCGGACTGATCCAGCTCCTTATCGGCAAGATACTCATCATAGGTATATCCCGCTTCCTCAAGAGCTGCTTCCAGCTTCTGCTTCCTGTTTTCCTTAACAGTATCACGCAGTATATACACGGGTTCATTTGCCAGTATAGGATAGCTTGCCAGCAACGCATCCTTATCATCAGTGCTCTTAAGCTTGTTTATATCATACTTCTTATACAAATCCTTGATAAGGTCTGCAGATTTCTTTTCAAGATTTGCTTTGAGCGCATCAAGCCTGTCAGCCTGTATGACCTTGGGGATCACATATTCCCTTTCCACATTTCCAAGTGAATACTTAAGCTTTATACTTCCGTCAGCAGCCTGTTCGATATCGTATATTCCCTTATCAACACTGTAGGTTTTGCTGTCGAATACCGTCTCCAGACCGGTCTTGATAGCATAGGAAAGCACCAGATTAGACTGCATCATACCCTTTTCATTGGGCTTTGCGATGGTATCGCTGTCTGCATCCTGTATATAGGAAGACCATATCTTCCCCGTAGATTTCTGCTCTACGGTGAAAAAGGTGGTAAGCTGATCCATGGTAAAGATCAGATCATCCGTCTCCATAACAAGGGGCTCAGGCTCCTCTCCCCCGTTAAATCCGTAAGGAACCACAGGCTCTGTATCAGCTACAGGATTTACATAATGGACGATAAGATAGACGCCAATAGCTAACAATGCACAAAATACCACAGGGACGATCAGGCTCTTTAAGAAATCCCTGATGGCATTGCGACGTTCAACAGCCGCCTCTATGCCCCTGTCTCTCCTAAATCTTACAGGTTTAGCCTTTAAAGACTTGTCCTGCGCAGATTTATCCTTAACAGCCTTTTCGGCCGCAGCCTTCTCTTTCGCTGCATTCTCCTTAGCCGCCTTCTCCATGGCTGCCTTTTCTACCGCATCCTTCTGCACAGTAGGTTTTTCTTTTTTTTCTTTGATCTCGTTGCTCATATCGGCTCCTATTATTTAATGCAATTCACAAAAGGCTACATTCGGAACATCAGCTCTTTGGCGATGGAGATGAAATATGCAACACCCTGAGAGATCATGCTGAAGAAAATCATCAGGATGAATACCATTACCAGCACCGCAAACAGTGTAGCTATCGTAAACATGAGATTTTTCCCTGCCGAAAACGAATGAACCTGGCCAAGTCCTCCGACTATAAGGAGTGCACAGTATACAAGCGAGAGCACACTCAGTACCGAATAGAACTGACCTTCCTCTATAGTAACGAAATTACTCACTATCATCAGAGGCAGCTGTATCACCGGGAAGGGCAGCATTCCGTAGCAGGTTGCCATATATACATCCCCGAGACGTCCCTTGCCGTCGAAAAGGGTTGTCAGCGCCCAATTGCCCACTACCCATAGTGCCAAAGGAAACAGCACACTGGCTATCTGAAGGAATATGTTTACTTCCTCCCAATATACGTTCAGGAAAAGGAAGCTGGTATAACGCAGCTTGATTATCCTGATAAATATAGCAAAGAACAGGATCGTATTAGCCGCTCCGTATGTTCCCTTATGCTCATGGGTCAGCTTCCAGAAACCGTCTATGGGATGCGTCATACAATAGAATCCGAATTTGAGGGATTCTCTGTATCTTGCAAACCACCGGGCTCTCCTCTCCCTGATCTCTTCTTTGCTTTCAGTCTTTTGATAAGCTTTGGCTCTGCTCATAAAAATCCGTCCTTTATCGTCTGAGTTTGAAAATATCGGCGTTATCTATCTCTTCCTTAATGGCAAATACCCTGCTTATGGCCATTGGCACAAGGAAGAGTGCAAGCACTATCACAACAATACCTACTATATTTTTCCTTATCCACTGCTTCCTGTACTGCTGGAAAGCGCGGCTGTAATTCTCATCATCATACTTGGCTTCAAAATACTTCATGGACTCCTCGTACTGCTCCTTACGCAGCAGCGAACGTCCGATGCCTATATAAGCCAGCGCATAGTTACCGTTCAGCTCCTTTACCTTTTCCCAGGAGGCCTGAGCCTCGTCATACATACCGGAATCAAACTGATCCATAGCCTGATAGATAAGGCTGCCGTATTCTGTAGGGATAAAGAGAGTTATGGAGCAGTCCAACTGGTCAAGTACCATAAGATCATATCCCATATGCTCTATGGAAACACATTTTCTGAAATAGCCATCCATATTACCGTTTCCACCAAAGGCGTAGACCATCCTGCCCTGGTCGTCATATCCGAAGAGCCTGCCTCTGTTCTGATCAAGGCAGATATAGATGTCATTATCAAGTACCGTAACGTCTTTAAAGTACGAAGGTCCTGTGATACCGCCGCCACCGGCCCAGTACAGATCACCGTATACAGGATAATCACCGTTACGTACCAGGATGTCGGTTCCCATCATGTTAAGCTTACGCACTGCATCTACGGTCTCGTTATCAAGAGCTTCTTCATCCTGACCGCCGGCACATGCATAAATGAATCCTTCCCTATCCATGTATACATTGTCATATTCAGTGGGAACAAAAGACTCCATCCTTGCACGCTGTTCCTGGGATGCAAACTTTTTCCATATATAATCCATGAAGTTATATGCAACTTTCTGTGCTCCAACAAAGCCGGAAAATGTACCGTCAGACTCATATTTGACCAGACCCTTATTGATACCTTTTGCCGAGCAGTATACACGTCCTGCAGTATCGACGACTAACTTGTCAGGCTGGAATACCAGATCTGTACCAAGAGCAGTGTCGGAAGGCTTTTCAAACTGCGTAATAAAGTTAAGATCCATATCAACCTTAACGATCCTGGCATTTCCGCGGTCCGCTATGAATATGTATCCGTCTTCACTTACAGCAACGTCAGCCGGATTGTTGAGTTCATTTACATCACTGCCTTTTATCTCCGTGATCTCTCTCACCACATCAAAACCATCCGTCCCGCTGCGCTCAAGGACTATTATACGGTTGTTACCGGTATCACAGAGATATACCTGATCACCGTATACAAACAGTGACTCAGCGGAATTGAGATTTTTATCCAGGCCCAGATCCTTATATGTGAAAACCCTGGCAACCGAATAAACATCCGGACACTCCTGAACATCTCCCCAGTAATCGTAAACGTATGTGTAATTGTCTTCTCCCGCTTTTACGGTAGTGAAGCTCGATAAACCTATGCTCAACATCACGACCGCTGCACTCAGGAAGCGTAATACCTTGTTTTTCATGCTTTTCCTCCGGAGTTTACTCTTTGATACCCGAGCTGGCCATCGTTTCCAGGATCTGACTCTCTGAGAAAACGAAGATCAGTATGGGGATTATCATAACTACGACCAGTACCGCAGCGCCCTGTCCTGTTCTGGCGATACCGCCGGCCTGTATCTGCTGCAGTGCGAATACCAGGGTCTTCTTCTCTTCGGAATAGATGAAGGTTGACGCCCTGTTGTTCCACAGGCCCTGTACCGAGAAGATGATCAGTGTCATCCATGCAGGCTTAACATTGGGCATAACGATCGTTGAGAAAACCTTCCACTCGTTCGCGCCGTCTATCTTGGCCGCTTCTATCAGTGCCGTGGGAAGTCCTTCCATGAACTGCTTCATAAGGAAGAGGCCCATCGGAAGCGCAAATGCAGGTATTATTATCGACCAGTAGGTATCGACCCACCCCAGCTTGTTGATGATGATATAGTTAGGGATCTGGGTGACCATACCGTTGAACATCATAGCCACGGTGATGATCTTGAAGAATCCCTGCCCGCCGGGGAATTCATACTTAGCAAGCACAAAGGCTGCCATTGATGCGATGAACAGATGTCCCGCAGTACCAACAAAGGTAATGAATACGGTATTAAACAGGTATCTTGAGAAAGTAACCCAGCTCTTACCCATGGTCACAAACAGATCCGCAAAGTTGTTCATTGTAGGACGCCTTGCAAATACCTTCGGCGGGAACATGAACAGCTCATCCAGAGGCTTGAGAGCCGCTTCAACCGCATATACCAGCGGGAAGACCATTATAACAGCCACTAATGCAAGGAAGATATACAACGCTATATCACCGCCTATAGAACGGTTAGGCTTTCTCCTTTTTATCAGAGGCTTTACATAAGGCTTTTCCTCAACTGCTTGAATTTTCTTGTTTTTTTTCATAATATCCGATCCCTGCTCTTTAAATATTGATTACGAAACTGTTTTTAGTATCTGTCAGGTACCTACTCGTCTGAGCAGTGCCTGTATTACCTTGTTACAAAGTATCATCATCAGGAAAAGTATGGTTGCTATAGCGCAGGCATAACCCATCTCAAATCTCGAGAAACCGTAATCGAAGAGGTGTGTAACGATGGTACGTGCTGCATAGTCCGTACTGGGATAACCGCAAAGCTGGAAGGTAACATCGAATACACCGAAGGAAGATGTTATGGTCATAACCGCACCAAACATGAGCATGGGCTTCATGCTTGGAAGGGTGATATACCAGAGCTCCTGCCAGCGGTTACGTATACCGTCGATAGCCCCTGCCTCAAACAGTGACTGGTCAACACCCTGAAGTCCTGCAACGAACGAAAGGAATCCGGTACCAAGACTCATCCATAGGATGACTATCATACATATCGGCAGCATCCACTGAGGATTGGTAAAGAACAGTATCGGATTGTCTATAATACCCATATTGATCAGTGCCGCGTTTACATATCCGTATGCATCACCACGGAAGAATACGGAGAAGATGACAAAACAGTTACCGGCTATCGAAGGAGCATAAAAGATAACGACCGCAACACTTCGTATCCATCTGGGGAGCTCATTTATCAGCCATGCAAATACGAAGGACATAATATAACCCAGAGGGCCGGTGACCAGTGCTATGATCAGTGTATTCTTTACACCGATAAGAAAGATATCATCTTCCAGCAGAAGGCTCATATAATTATGAAGGCCTATGAAACGGGGCGGCTCCAGTATATTATAGTAAGTGAAGCTGAAGATTATGGAAGCCACCACCGGGAAAATATAAAACATGGTAAACAATATCGCATAAGGAGCAAGGAAGAGATAACAGTTCTTGTTCATCTTCATTTTTCTCCATGCGACTTTGGCATTATGTTTACGCAGGATCAGGTATTTCTGAAAATAAGTCTCGTTACCCGTTGTCCTCGGAAGACTTGCCACTTTTGATTCCGGATTCTTTGAATTTGCCATTTTTTAACCTCTTATTTCTCGTAGACTGACATACCAAACTCTTTACGCTTCTTGGTTATCTCTTCATCGATCTTTATGGAATAATCGATTATGGTCTCACGCGTATCGTCCTTATCATTGATGCACTTACGCACTGCGTTCGCAAGATGGCGGCCTGTATAGTATCCGCCGGGTACTTCCCTGATACCTACTGTCTGATCCCACTGTGCCGCCAGCACTTCTATATCGTCCACACTCCAGGAGAGTCTGGAGAACGCATCCCTGTTAGCGGTATTGTATCGTGCGGATGCGCCGAGCAGCGCTTCTATCTCACGTCCGAATCTTACCTGTGTATCCGCATCTGCCCACCACTTCATGAACTCCCAGGCATTCTGCTTGATCTGTTCGGTATCGCACTTGAGCAGCATCGTCGCATTACCAGTGATGAAGCAGCTCCTGTCGATAGTACCGTCTTCCTTCGGAGTACCCGGGATCAGGGTGAAATCCCAGAGACCGCGGATCTCAGGTGCTGATACCATCAGCGTATTATACGTAGAGTATGACATTATACCTATAGGCATCTCACCTGAACGGAAACGGCTTACAAAGTCGAAATATACCGGTATGCCGTAATCATTGAAGTATCTTACATAGTCATCAAACGCTTCGATACCGGCTTCTGAATCGACCGCCGTCTTCGTGCCTTCCGGATTATACATATCCCCGCCATACTGGAAGAGCAGTGTAAAGTACAGCGAGAGGTCAGGGGCATTGGATGCAACCGCCGTGGTAGCACCTGCACTGGATGAACTACCGCCCGCACTGGGGAGACCGATCGTTAAGTTGTTACCCTGGATAGTAGGAAGCATCTCTATCAGTTCCTGCCAGGTATTGGGTACTTTAAGCTCCAGCTCTTCAAGTATGTCCTTACGATAGAACATCACGTTGAAGGTCTGCTGCTCGGGAACACCGTAAATGTGGCCGTCAAGGCTGTACTGCTCATAAGAGCTGGGTGAATAGTGGCTCAGCACTTCCTTATAGTCGGGGAACTGTGTGATATCCTCGCAGGCATTACGGAGCGCATAGTTGACAGGCTGGTCAGCACCCATTGAAAGGACCACATCAGGTCCGCGTCCCGCAAGCACCGCATTCAGCACCGCATCTGCCGCAACTATCTCAACATTGACCTTTACTCCGGTATTGGGAGTGAAGCCATCATCGATCATGGACTTTAAGATGGTACCCTGATCACGTCCGGTGAGCACCCATACAGTGATGGCATCCTTTGCCTCACCGCCGGAATATACATCACCGACCGAATTGTAATCCACAAAGAACGAAGCCACGAATGATTTGATCTCATGCCATACTGACTTAAAGAAATTTGTCTTGACGATCTTGGGCTGTGCATCAGTGCCCGTGATCTCGAGATAATCCACATCCAGCTTGGTCTCACTCATGTTGAGGGCAGCGGTACCAAGTGCTGTGATATTATCCTTGAAAGTAGTGAACTCAAGAGTTATCTTCTGGGGTTTTTTCACAAAACGCTCAAGCTGCTGTGCTATAGTCTGTGCGGAAGCGATATTATCTGCCTTCTGTCCGCTGTATTCGACCATATCGTCAACTAACTTGTAAAGCCTCTTCGACTCAAGATCCATAGCCTCGATGATCTCAGGATATGTAGAATCGATCTTATAATCACGGTACTGGTCAGGTGTCGCACCGGTGTAGACCAGTATCCTTCTGTATATCTGGTTCAGTCTGTAGGTAGAGCTCTCAAGCTCGGAGAGCAGTTCGCCCAGCCTGTCAAGTGTAGCCTCAAGGCGGATAGTATGCTTGCCTTTCTTAAGATAGATATCAAAATCCTTGCCGTTCTCATCGGCCAGTCTCTTGCATTCCCAGTCATTGTCATAAGCAAAGGATACGCATCTGAGCTCTTCAAAAGGTATCTCCCCGTCAATATATACAGATCTGTTGGAGACACTTCCGCGCGCATAATTCTGACGTGCTTTTATCATCAGATTGTAATAACCGTCATCAGGCACCTCAAATTCCCATTCTACCCACATACCGTTGCTGCGCCACGCATCACCGCCGACATAGTTCAGTACGGTGGTGGTAACGCTTGCGGGTGAAGTTGTGGGTGATGAACGGTCAAACTTTGCATACAGGGATGATTCGGAACGAACGGTTGAATCCTCTCCCTCTTTGATCAGGTCAAAGCTGCCTGATGCAGATGAAACATTACCAAGAGAAGCGATATATTCCGAGTAGGAAGGAAGCTCCCTCTTTCCCCTGACCTCGAGCTTCCTGATCGCTACAGGCTCATTCTCGGCTACAAGGGTAAGAGTCTGGGTACCTTTCTCAAAATAGAAGAGATAGGGATCCATCACATATCCCATATCATCAGCAAAATATGCCGACTGCCAGTCAAAGACCTCAACCTGTGTAGGCCTTATCTCGTTACCCTGGTTATCTACCCTGACATCGCCGCCATTGGTCCAGATCCTGGAAAATTCAATATTGGAGGCATTCTCAAAAGGAAGCTCACCGTTGATAAGAACAGTTCTCTCTGCCGCAACGCCTCTTGACTCTTCCGCAAGGTATTCCATATAGAGATTATAGAAACCGCTCTCGGGGATATTTACATTCCAGCTGACCTCTGAACCTATATCGGTGAGCAGCGCCTTGCCGGCTCCCTTATAATTCTCCTGTACAGAAACCTCGCCGTCCCCTTCGGAGCTGTAAGAAAACAGATCGATCTCAACATCCTTTTCCGGAGTAGGCGCATTCTTATGGCTCTGCAGATACTTGGCATAAGTACCCTTGCGCTCCGCACCCTCGACATCCTTTGTCAGATCGGCTCCGGCGTATTTATCATGAAAATCATATACTTTCCTGCTGTTGATGATAACTATGGCAATGATAACTATAGCGATCAGTGCCACAATAGCGATGATGGTGTTACGTTTTTTTGTCATCTCTTCCTCCGAAATCCGGCGTCACGAACGCCTTTTTTCATTTTTCAGTCGAACCCGCAAACACATAGAAGCAGGATTTTGGCTCATAATTCTCATCAAAAAGCAACGGGCACTGGGGCAGACCCGTCTTGCTGCCTCCTCCCACATTAGATCTGGACTGTAACCAGGAATAGTGGTCCACCGTTCCCCAGAAGGTGAAGCCGGCCACATCACAGCCTGAATTCTTTGCCGCCTTCACTTCAAACCAGATCATATTGTAGCGTTTTCTCAGCTTTTCGTACTCTTCAGGCTTAGCTTCTTCACTTCCGTCATATCCCGAACTTGCAGAGATATCGACCTCGGTGAACTGCACCTTGCCTACAACCTTACAGTACCGCACTATCGCACCGCCTATCGAGGCAGACGAAGGATCATCCATGCCGTAATGTCCCTGCATCCCCATGGCTGAGATCCTTGTTCCTTCACCGGGAGCTCCTTCCTCCGCCTTTACAGCCTGTAAGAGTCCGATGATGCCGTTAAGCTTGTTCTGATTGCATTCGTTGTAATCGTTGTAGTACAGTTCAAGATCTTCCGGTGCATATTTATTTGCGTATCTGAACGCATTTATTATATATTCTTCGCTCTGATATACATGCCACCAGCTGGAATTGCTCCCGTGCCGGTCCTCACTCAGAGATTCATTCGGGTTTTCATTATCGCTCCGGTACGTTCCCGTGCCGTCGCTTACGGCTTCGTTCACCACATCCCAGCCGTAGAACATATCCTTATATTTGCTGTCCTCGCCGGTGAAGTGCTCCAGCACTGTCTTTATGTACCATTCCTGACGCCTGTCCATCTCAGCAGCGCTTACATAAGGCTTATTCTTGTCATAATCCTCATGAAAGAACCATTCCGGAGTCTGGGAATGCCATACCAGCACATGGCCGCGTATCTTTATCTGTTTGTCAGGGTTCTCTTTGTTCCATTCAAGGAACTTATCTAATATCTTTTCAGCTCTCTTGTAGCTGATCTTAGGTACTGTCATCTCCTGTCCGTTCAGTTCCGTCACTTCCGTGCCCGGGCAGGTGGAAACGCTGTAATCAAACAGTGCATCGGGTTTCAGTTCATTACCTATGGTTACGGCTTCAAAATGGGTGGTGACTATGTCCCAGACCTTGGGATCATCTATCTCCATGCCTGTTACTGCGCATCCGGCAAAACCTCCGAAACCGCTGCGGACTGAATCTCTTAAAATCGGAACCTCCTCCGTTTCAACAGCAGGAGGGGTATCTGTTACCGGATCGTCTTCCGGCGCCGCTACATCACCTGCCGTAGGTTCCGCGTCCGCTGTATCAGTCGGGACCGCCGCAGCCGAAGGCTCCGGATCCGCTGTCCCATCAGGCTTTCCGCAAGCGCACAACACCCCTGTTAATGCAACTATAAAAACAGCACGCGAAAATTTCACAATTGCAATTATAAATACTGCTCTTTTTATGTGCCTATCAAACAATGCTCCAATTTGCTCATTTCTTGCGTTGTTTCTTTTTTATTAAATTCACGCTTATTTTGGAGCATTTCTTGTGCATTTTGTCAAAAATCACTCCTTTATGCTCTCATCAGGTCCAAGAAATGATACCGGAACTGCGCATCCTTTGCGCAAAACGATGATGCGTTCAAGGATATTCTCCGGATCCGTTCCGTAGAACCTCAGATTATTAACCCCCGCCTTCAGCTTAACAGAAGCCTCAACAAGATGGACGTGGTTCAGCACTCCCGCTCCCCAGTCACGGGATTCACCGGCTACATAACCCTCCGGTACTGCTTTGCACTCGATGGTTTCGGAACCGTCAACATCAAAGCATAACTTAACCTTTCTGCCCTGTATCCAGGGATTGCAGGGAAGCAGCTGGAAGTATACTTTATATTCGCCGTCTTCCCTTACCTTAAAGCTGTATTCAAGATAAGGTGCATCCTCTGTATTATCAAAATAGGAAATGACAGGCATTACGGCCATAGCATCCTCACGGCGTCCCAGACCAGGTATAAGGCAGAATCTTGCCCCTTCGCTGTCATGCTTTGCATTATAATGAGCGGCGTCCATGGCCACCAATCCCCTGCTTTCCGCAAAGGCGTCACCAAAGCCGGCGGATACGGGTGCATTCACCTTAAATTCTATGCGGCCTCCGGGATAGATCACCTCAAGTTTTGCACTTTTTCCGGAAGACGCCTTCTTATTTGCGCAGAGCGCTATTATACGGAAAGGATCATCCTCCGAAAGGACTTCCTTATTATATTCGGGAACCAGCCAGTCGGAATCGGACCGGATCTCAAACTCCACGTCTTCGGTTCCGCAGGAGGATACAAATATATCCGCCCAGGCATTCTCCTCATCTTCCCTGTCGTAGCAGTTCAGTTCCATTACCCTGCGGGTCCATTCCATACCGCGGTTTGAAGCATTTTCTCCCACAAGGCCTGCTACCAGAGCTTTACCCTTAACGGGTACGACGGTCTCTATAACGGGATTGCGGCACTCTTCGGAATTCCAGTTCATAAAGCCTATATGCAGCGCCTCGCCAAAACCGTCCCATTTGCCGCCGGCTATGCTGTGAAGCACTTCCTTTAAGCTTTCGTCCGCCTTAAGCATCTGTTCCATCATATCCGCATATACATTGGCTGCCAGTGCGCCGATGGAAGCATAATAATGGTTAAAGTCCCTGCAGAGCCACAGACTTATCAGGTTCATGCCGCCCATAAGACTGTATCCGATAAGCTCAAAAAGCGCGTCTTTATACTGTGCCGGACATTTGGCTGCCAGCTCGTCAAACTCATCCGATATCTCCACGATCTGATCCAGCACACGGCTCGCTTCATAATCCGCATGTGTATTATAGATCCCCTCATGCAGATGCTCGGGCCTTCTGTTATGGATGAGGCGGCTGGCGCGCGTCTGCACATCAGCCAGCTTGATGATATCCTCCGGTCCGAATGCCGCGCCGAACTGTTTACGCATCCAAAGATCCATGTACTTCTTTGCGCTGTCGGGTCCGCACTTGCCCCATTTGTCAAAATCGTACGCCATATCAAGGAAATAGGAAAGGGGCAGCTCCTGCAGTCCCAGATCCCCCACATTGACTATCCAAAGGCGCTGTATGCCATATTCGTAGGCTGTACTCATCTGCTGCCATACAACAGGCAGATAGGTGGAATTGATCCACTCATAAGATACCGGCCCGCCGTGATAATCAAAATGATAATACATTCCGAATCCGCCGGGATGCCTGCGCATCTGCTCGTCGGGAAGGCTCCTTAAATACCCGTGATTATCATCACAGAGCATAAGGATCACGTCCTCAAGCTCTTCACAGCCCTCCTTAAGTCCGGGGGTGTTCTCATCCCCGTAATAATACGCCTCCACTTCCTTATAAAGAGCCAGCATACGCGGAACCTTCGACAGGTCCTCATTAACTTCTTCCTTTATAAGCTGCTCCTGGGTCTTTAAAACATCACGGAGCAGATCGATGTTATCCTTAAGCGTTGCATTATTGCCCAGTATCGTAGAATCACGCTCGCCGCGCATACCTACGGTTATCACATTTTCGAGATGACCGTTGCGCTTAAGGCCGTCGCGCCAGAAACGTGTGATGCCTTCCCTGTTTGTAATGAAACTCCAGGCATCGCCGTAGATCGAATCCTTGCCGCGGACATGGCTGTACTCCTCACCATGGCGCAGGCAGGGCTCGTGATGGGAAAGTCCCATTATCACGCCCAGTTCATCTGCCAGCTCGGCGCTCTTAAGCCCGGGGCCGTCTTCCGCAAAGCAGGAAGACCACATTGCAGGCCAGAGATAATTGCCTTTAAGACGCAGCAGCAGTTCAAATACGTTCTCGTACATCTCCGCCGTAAACCCGCCGAAATGCCTTTTGCACCATTCACCGAAAGCAGGCCACTCATCATTAATGAAGAAACCCCTGTATTCAACGGAAGGCTCCCTGGAGACCATGGAATGCGCCTCATCTATTATGAAGGATTCCTTTTTAGCCGGAGGCAGGGCAGACCAGTTCACAAAGGGAGATACTCCCAGGAGCTCGGATAAATGAAAGAGTCCGTATATCAATCCGCGCTTATCGCTGCCGGCTATTACCAGGAGGTCATCCTTTGCGGGGAAGAATCCATAGACTTCTCTCTTGCCTTTTATACCGTTTATATCTATCTCACCTTTTTCTGCCAGATCGTCGATCAGCGGGCTCTGCCCCACGATACCGAAGACCAGTCTGCAGGTATCCACCATAGGCATCACGCCGCAGGCAGTCTTTCTCTTTTCGGGCATTTCCCCGAATACCTTATAGAGATCCTCCCTGACTTTTCCGGCGATCTTTTTTACGCCCGGTAAACATTCAGTTTCAATAATGAAGCAGGGAAGATTATCCCTCGTCATAACCAAACGGCTCATAGATGCGCATACCCCCTTTTGACTTAATCTACAACAAAGGGATTATATCATGAATACGCTCCTTAAAGCTACTCAAAAAATATATGAATAATTGAACAAAATGCAAACTTGTGATATAATCTGGGCAGTGTAGCAAAATTTGAGAGGTTTTATAATGGAACATAAAAATGAAGATCTTAAGCTCACCCGCGAGCAGTTTTATTCTGCCAATTCTGATTTTGCCGACCACAGACATGTGACAGACGGACACGAAATGGTAGATTACCAGGGCGGTAATCCCTACAGGATATGGCATAATGATATAAACAATGACTTTGCACCCCACAGGCATTCAGCCCTTGAGATAATAGTTCCCGAGGAAAATGTCTATACGGCGATATGCAACCGCAATACTTATGAAGTGCAGCCCAGGCAGATACTTTTCATCCCCCCGGGCATCACCCACGAGCTGATCGCGCCTACCAACGGCATGCGCTATATCTATCTTATGAACGTAAGCTACTTTACTTCACTGCGCAGCTTTGCCCGCATAATGTCGATATTATCCCAGCCACTGCTCATCACACGCGAAGACAATGAACAGGCTTATGACGAGATATTCGAAATACTCATGCAGATGAACAGGGAATACTTTAACGAAAGGGAATACTCGGATCTTTCCATACCTTCGCTGCTTTTACAGCTGTTCATCAGCCTTGGCAAGAATTATGAAAAGCAGATAAGCAGCTGTGCCGACGCCCTGCCCACCAAGCGCAAGGAGTACATGGATCTTTTCACCAATACCCTTAAATATATAGACGAACACTTTACGGAGAAGCTCTCCCTGGAAGATATGGCAGCAAAGACAGGTTTTTCCAAGTTCCATTTCTCCAGGCTCTTTAAAAAATATACAAATTATAATTTCAGCGATTACCTTTGCCTGAGGCGCGTAAGGGAAGCCGAGACGCTGCTGCTGCGCCATGACATCCCCATAACCGACGTAGCCATCACCTCAGGCTTTTCCAGTATCTCAACCTTTAACAGGATATTCAAACAGCAGAAGGGCTGTTCTCCGAGCGAATACAGAAACAGGAACAGCGGTAACTGATACCTGCTGTTCCTGTTTTACTGTCATCATAAAACACCGTTAACTTAATCTACTACACCAAATCCCAGGAAAGTAAAGCGCTTATCTTTTTCGGTCACCTTTATTTCTATATCATATTCCTTAGCGGGACCGCCCCTGTGTGCGATCAGCGCGTTGCAGTGCTGCCAGCCTATGATATGGGGATCGATAGTCAGCACCTTTTCACCATCTACATATACTTCCGCAATACCTACCTCCGGTGATGCAGAATCCATATAAGCTATCACAACGGCGCTGCATTTTATCTTTGCCTTAAATACGGCTTCCTCTGCCTTGCCGTCATAGAGCCAGTTCTCATTGAATTCGGGAGTTCCTCCCATATCCAGGTCACGCTCTACAAACTGCACTTCCTTGCTGTGCCCCGTGAAAGTACCGCAGTCATAACTGATCACTGCAGGAGTGCTGTCGATATTTGCCCTGTCCACAAGATAGATATTCTCAAACTCTCCGCCCTTTGGAGGAGTAATGCCGCTTATATCAAAGTCCTCTTCATCAGCGGAAGCATCCGCAGCTTTAAACACATTGATAAGGCCGTCTGCCATAATGCGGTGACCGACATTTGTGGGATGATACATATCGTAGAAGTAGCGGTTCTTGCTGACTACGCCGCCATCCTCTTCACTTAAATAGAACTGGTCGTATACAGCATCCTTTATGCTGACCATGGGCAGGTTATATGCTTCGCCCACGCATTTTAAGCGATCCTGCAGATTGTAGCCGTCAACGAATACCGAATAAAGCAGTATTACTGCAGGCTTCTGGGGACTGTTGTAGATCATCCTTACCAGCGAATCAAAGAATTCACCCTTGGTCTCATCACCTTCATCATTTACGGCAAATTCGACTATCACCACATCAGGCGCTTTCTTTCCGTCATCGGTAACATCATGCACATAACGCAGTATGCCTACTTCGGAAGGAGTACCGCCCACGCCGGCCTTGGTATAGCCCACGTTATCTTCATAACCGCGGCCTGCCAGATCGCAGAAGCCCTTGAAAGCATTATATGCATAGCAGCCGGTATTGATGGGTATGGCGCCGGCTCCCTGGGTGATGGATCCTCCTATGCATGCGAATTCAACCTTCTCACCTCTGCGCGCCTTATCGATAGCGGCCTTAAGACGATGGATATTGCCCTTCTGCATAAGGGATTTCTCTATCATCTTCCTATATGCGTCGCTTTCGTAATCAACTTCCTTATCTTCCTTCTGCTCCGGTGCAACGTATCCGTCATTCAGATAGAAGCACACCGAAACTTTGGCCATGATACCGGGCTCGGGGAATTCAAAGCGGATCTGGCCCACCACATTATCATCATCGGACCAGTCGAACTTATCCAGCTCCATCACCATCTCCATGCCATCCGTATCCATATCCATGGCAAGGGTGGTGCCTGAGTTATAAGGGTCCTTATGGCCGTACATCTGGAAAGCAAATGTAGCCTTGACGGGCTCGCCTGCCTTCTGTATAGAAACGCCCACGCTGTGGACCTGCTTTCTGAAAGTATCAACCTTTACCAGCTCATTGAGCATGGTCTCATCTTCCAGATTTCCCACCAGCTTGGCGCTGGCCTTTAATCTTCCGTCGCTCTCATAAATGAAAGTGATGCCCCTTCCGTCCGGTGCAGGCAGGGGACAGATCTCCTTATCCCGCATTATGTAATAGAACGGTCTTTTGGCTGTGGGGTCTTTGGGCGCCACCGGCCCTCTTGATTCTGCCATGGTTTTTCCTCCTTATTGATATATAAACTCTTTAAACTCTGCGCTTCCGCCGCACTCTTTAGTGGAATATACAAAGAGTCCGAAACGTGCGCCGGTAAAGTGGTCCAGCTTGAACCTCAGCTGCGCCTGTGTACCAAGCTGTTTCTTCTGTCCGTCTTCAATGTAAAACATACATGCAGTATCTTTCATCATGGTAAAGTCTGCTTCTGCGCGAAGCACTGCACTGCTGCCGTTAAGCTTTACCGCAGCCTGCTCCCTGCCGGGGGTGGTATCGTGACGCTCGCCCCAGAGTCCTTCGGGGGCTTCGCGGTCATACATCACCAGATACAGTTCTCCGTTCCTGCGGGTTATCGCTATAAAAGCATAGGCGCTTTCAAGCAGGCAGAGTCCGGCATAATCCCCTTCTTTAAGACTGCTGCCGTCCACGGTTATCTGGGCTGCGCAGGTGGGATATGTGGAACGCTGGGTCAGCGTATTCTTTGCCTGCACCAGATTCTTACATACCTTGCCTGTGGTTATCCTTACGCTGCCGGCTGCAGTATCATGCTCCACCAGCTCAAGTTCCGGCTCGTGGGAGAACTGCCAGCGGCTTTTGAAACCGAAGCTCTCTGTAAATCGCGCTTCCTTCCCGGGAACAGGATCCTTAAAATCATCGCTGCCTGCCAGAGGCTCATACTCATAGCCGGGCCTGCCGTCGGGCACTTCAAATTCCAGCGGAACCTTTCCGTTATCTCCGAATACGGGGATATCATCACCTTCATTAAAGCTGATGGGCATCAGTACCGGTATGCGGCCTACTGCGCCGCTGTCCTGGAACAGTATGGCGTACCACTTTCCATCCGGCGTATCCACTATACCGCCCTGGGCGCAGCCGCTGCGGCAATAGCCGCGGTCGTCATCCATTACATCACGCCCCGTGTATTCTCCGTCTATGGTATCGGAAACAAAGCAGGCTTCGGTCCTGCGTCCCGTTGCCCTGGGCATATGTATGAAGAAGATATAATACTTCCCGTTTATCTTATAGATATGCGAACCTTCGTAACCAAGATAAGCATCGTCACGGTCCTTAACGATCATCTTGTTGACGCCGCCTTCTTTAGGCCCGCTTAAGTCCGGCTTTAGCTCCGTAAGATATACTTCGCGGTTTCCGTATACGATATAGACCCTGCCGTCATCATCAAAGAGCAGGGAATTATCATGATAAAACCCTTCTATCTCAGATTTTCTCCAGGGGCCTTCTATCTTTTCCGAACGGTACAGATACGACTTATGCGTATCATTCGCCACAAAGATCACATAGAAGGTGCCTTCATGGTAACGCAGGCTGGCTGCCCACATACCCTGTCCGTATATGTTCTCCTCACCCTCCATGCGCTGTGCCGGAGTGGAATCCAGTCTTTCATAAACAAAAGCCGCATGCTCCCAGTGCACCAGATCGTAAGAACGCAGTATCTCACAGCCCGGCATAAAATACATGGTGGTGCTCACCATATAATAGGTGTCATCAACACGTATCACATCCACGTCGGGATAATCCATTTTTAAAAGGGGATTAATGTCTTTAACTGTCATTATTCACTCTCCTTTTCTGATCATTGTATACCGTATTTATCTCTGATCTCCTGTGAAGGTACATAGTCGCCAAGATATTCATCAGCCTTTTGAATGAGTTCCTCATAGGAAAACCAGGGAATACGCAGGCATGTGTAATCATCACCCACCATTATAAGATCCTTGCCGTCCCTGCCTGTAATAGCGCCTGTTTCACAGATTATATTAAACTTATCATCCATCAGATATGATTTGGAACCGCTGATGATATAGCATTCGGTCAGATCATTATAGCGGAAGTCATAGAGTTCATCTTCAGGTGCCATAAAGGAATTAACACATTCCTTGGTCTCTGCATCTATTATCTTTACTACTTTGTCTATAAACTCGACCATAATATACTTTTGATCAAGTGAATACAGAGGCATGCCGACCATATCCGGATTTATATTATATTCTTTATCATTAAACATGGATACATCTGCTATTTCACAGCAGTCATCACTGCCTTCATATTCACCATCCTCTTTTGCCAGCGGACTGATCATTTCGGAATATCTGATCACGTAATTGGATAAATAAGATTTACAGAACATATCCCCGTCCTTGTATACCACATCGCCTACATCCCCTGTGGGCGCTATGTCATAAAAGTCCTTTATCTCCGAAACACTATCATAATCACAGCAATAAACCCTTCCGGTATCCGTGATAACATAAAACCAGTTGTCCTCTATCCAGCATGAACTGATCATATCGGAAAAGCTATGTTCCTTAAGAAGATCTCCGGTTTCCCTGTCCAGTATCATCGCATCATTCGTTCCGCAGACCATTACATAAAAGTCCGTAAGGACCATATCCGGCCCGCTCATCAGATAATCATCTATTTTCTGTTTCCACAGTTCACGGCCTGTCTTTGAATCAATGGCATATACAAAAGTACTGTCATTGGATTCCGCCTCCCCGGAAAGCGTCATATAGATAACGCCGCTATCCGTTGTACATTCTATTTCAAAGCATTCAGGAATTGTCCGGGTATATTTTATCTCTCCGCTGTATTCGTCAATAAGACATACGCCTTTATCAAAACCCAGCAGCACATCGCCATCACAAAAACAGATATCATAAAGCCAGGGATCGTCGCCGCCCAGTTCTTTCTTAATATCCAGCGTGTATATTACGTTTCCGTTATTATCAACAGCATACAGTATATCCGTGAAGAAAGCATAGGTTACAAATCCGTCATCACTGCCATACAGATAGGATTCGGAATCTATATCAACACTCTTTGAGCTCATGTCCTTTAAGGAATAATATGTTGCTTCTCCGTTATCACATACCAGTATGCCTTCTTCCCCGCAGAAAGCAGCGTCAAACATACCGGAAGCGCCAAAGGTCTTCCTTTTTTCGATCTTTTTGACCAGGCTTGCATCAGATACCTTATACACAAATACAGTATCATCATCGGCGATAAATACGTAATTACCATCACAGGATACCTTGTAATTATTTACCCACCCGTCAGCATCATAAACACAGACCGGAGAATGCTCGTAGGAGATCTTATAAATATTCATAGCCGTAACAAGAGCATTGAAAGCAGCATTATTAAAGCCGTTTTCGCTTGTATCCGGCAGCACTTTCCTTACGGCATATATCGCATCCTTGCGCCGTCCCTCCTCCAGCAGCTGATTGGATACATTGGCCATGGACCCCGCAAAGCTGTCCTGAAGCTGGGCGTACTGCTCATTTATCATCTCGTTTTGTTTGCTTATCTTGATAAGGGTGGCAGTTGCAAAGATGGCAAAGCCCAGAACCGCCGCGCCGATACTTCCGAAGATCACTGCCATGCGGCGCAGTTTCTGTTCACGCTTGCGCTGGCGCAGATCGTCAAATTCAAGGCCGAACATCGCTGCAGCCAGTTTGAGTACCGCAGTATCCATAGCCTTCAGCACTTCTTTTTTATTTTCACCGCGGGTATCTGCCGCAAGGGGCTCCAGCTCCTTCCGGATGATCACTTTCTCGCCTTTTTCGTCAACCGTTTCCACTTCCTCAAGGGTAAGTATTTCCGGAAATGAATTGACGGGCTCATCCTCTGCGAGCACCACAAGGATATGATCCCTGTTATGGGTCTGAAGGAAGGTCTCTATCTCTTTCAGGCACCAGCGTGACTGGGGATATCTGGGAGTACATACTGTGATAAGAAAATCGGAATTACGCAGAGCTTCATTGATGGGTTCGGAAAGATTATCGGCAAGAGGCAGCTCATCCACATCACGGAATACCCTGTTTATCTTTGTTCTGCCGTTCTTAACTTTTTTCAGTACGGATTTGGGCAGTTTAAAGTTTTCCAGCTTCTTATGAAGATTCTCTACCACAAAACTGTCAAACTCACTGTGCCTGTAACTTATGAATGCATCATACTTGATATCTTTAAGATTTGCCATTACTTCTCTCCCTCTCTGTGTATACCCACACATTTAAACATTATACATCTAAACGTACTAAAAACACAATAAAAAAAGATCCTTCGCTGCGCTCAGGATGACAAAACGTCCGTGTCATCCTGAGCGCAGCGAAGGATCTTATACACCTGTTTCCGGTATAAACATTCAGAGTATGGTAGCATCCCGCAGGGTGCAGTACATGTATTCGCCTTCCATGTATGTATCGAAAACTCCCACCACCGTAACATCTGCTCCGTCAGCAGGAATAGCTTCCGGGTTGTCCGGTACGAATTCTATACCCTGGGCGCAACAGGCAGTGGCATCCTTGATAATGCAGGAATAATATTCCAGACCACTGCTGTCATCCCGGTAATATGTATACGTACCGTTCATCTTGATGGTCTTTCCGATATAGTTTTCCGGGATGCTCATCATATTATAAACTTCCGAATATACCAGCGTGGAAGAGAGGGAAGTAAGATCGATATCTATACCTTCGGTTGTGCTAAGGATCACAGGCTCCTCTTCCTCTTCAACATTCTCTTCTACAGCCGGTTCCGGAACAGGCGTAGGCGTCGAAGTGGGATCAGGCGTGGAAATGGTCCCCCCACCCGATGTCTGCTGACTGTCCGCAAGTCCCTGCTGCAGCACATCATTTACAGTCTGTGTTGTTGAAGTGTTACGCCCTGTTGCCGTAGTGTCCGAAGAGCAGGCACAAAAAAGGGCGGCGGACAAAATTGTTATAATGATAAAGTTTCTTTTCATAATTTACTCCTACAAGATCCTTCGCTTCGCTCAGGATGACAAAAAGGGTGTCATCCTGAGGAGCGAAGCGACGAAGGATCTTTTTTATTTAAATTTCCCTATCAGCCAGCAGATTGCGAATCCCAGCACATCAACAGCCACTATCGTGGAGCCCACGGGGGTACCTGCCAGGATCGATACGATGATGCCGGCTGCGGCGCAGAATACCGAAAGCACTACCGAACATATAGTCACGGCCTTAAAGCTTTTGAACAGTCTCATGGCGGATACCGCCGGGAATATCACCAGAGCAGATATCAAAAGCGTTCCCACCAGGTTCATGGCCAGTACTATTATCACGGCAGTGACTATTGCTATTATCAAATTATAAAGCCCTGCCTGTGTTCCTACAGCCTTTGCAAAATCCTCATCAAAGGTCACTGCGAAGACTTTATTATAAAAGAAGATAAATACCGCCACCACCAGCAATGAAAGGATCATACATACCCATACTTCATCTGCGCGCAGCGTGAGTATCGAAGTAGAACCGAAAAGCGTGGTACATACATCACCGCTCAGATTGCCGGAGGTAGAAAAAATGTTCATTATAAGATAACCGAAGCTCAACGCTCCCACCGAAAGCATCGCTATGGCGGCGTCTCCCTTTATGGCTGTATTCTGCCCTGTCTTTAAAAGCAGCACTGCACATAAAATAGTAAGCGGCATCACCAGCAGCATATCGTTGGAAAGGTTAAGAACCGATGCGATAGCCATGGTGCCAAAGGCCACGTGGGAAAGCCCGTCTCCTATATAAGAGAAACGCTTGAGTACCAGCGTCACACCCAGCAGCGAAGAACAAAGGGCGATCAGTATACCCACTATCAGCGCATATCTGACAAAGGGGATTTCCAGATACATCAAAAGCTTATCTATCATAAGGCAGCACCTCTTTTCTTAAGGAAAAACTGCCCTTCCTCACTCTCTGCATATTCATCACGGGTTCCGAAGAAGATCTCACTGCCCACGTGCAGTATATGGCTTGCATAACGAAGCGCCGCATGGATATCGTGGGTTACCATTATCATAGTGATGCCGTCCTTATTCAGGCTGCTTATCAGCTCGTACATCTCTATCGTAACCTTCGGATCCAGGCCCGATACAGGCTCATCCAGAAGCAGCAGTCTCTGCGTCGCGCATAAGGCTCTGGCCAGCAGTACTCTCTGCTGCTGTCCGCCGGAAAGCTCCCTGTAGCACCTCTTACCCAGATCTGTGATCTGCAGGCGTTCCATGGCATCCCGGGCTCTCTTTTTATCCTCTGCGTTGTAAAAAGGCCGCCAGCCGCAGTGCCCCTGATTACCGGAAAGCACTATCTCGTAAACCGATGCCGGAAAATCCTTCTGTACCACGTTCTGCTGCGGAAGATATCCAAGTTCATTTTTCTTTAAGCCTTCACCGAAAACGATCTCTCCGCCAAGGGGCTCTTTCAGATGCAGAATGGTCTTCATGAGCGTACTCTTACCGGCACCGTTTTCGCCGACGATACAAAGATAATCGCCGGCGTTCACGGAGAAGTTAAGACCTTCTATTATCGTATGTGAATCATATCCAAGCGACAGATCCTTCACATCCAATAAAGCCATTCTTACTGTAATGCCTCCTTTAATACTTCAAGATTCTGCTGCATAACTCCCAGATAGCTTACGCCCGCCTCAACATCCTTTGATGTGACAGACTGAAGCGAATTCATGGTAAGTATGCCGGCATTGCCTGCTGCCGTATTGGAAACGACAGTTTCTGCTATACGCCCGTCGGATCCTTCTATAATGAGTACACGCTCAAGCGAAAGCTCATCAACCTTATTTGCAAGGAACACTACCGTCTCAAAGCTGGCTTCGCTCTCTGCAGAGCAGCCCACAAAAGCCGCATAATATTTAAGTCCGTAATCATCCGTCAGATAACGGAAAGGAAAACGGTCTGCAAAAAGCAGGGTATCCTTGCCGGCTGCTGCCACAGCATCCGCATATTCCTTATCAAGTGCATCCAGCTTTGCGCAGTAATCATCACAATTGCTCTTATATACGGAAGCGTTTGCACTGTCGGTCTTTTCCAGAGCCGCCTCTATGGAAGCACAAAGAACCTTGCTGTTCTTAAGGGAAAGCCAGACATGTTCATCGTATTCGGGGCCTTCCTCTTCTTCGCCCTCTTCTTCCTCTTCCTCACCTTCCATGCCTTCTACCAGCTCTTCTTCCTTGACCGCGCTGCCCAGCTCATCCAGCAGGTCGATCACTATCATATCCTTATTGATTGCTTCCTGCAGGGCACTGTCAACCCAGGTGTCGGACTCTCCTCCTACATATATAAAGATGTCGCATGTAGCTATCTTTAAGATATCCTCCGCAGTGGGCTGATAACTGTGGAGATCCACGCCGTTATCCAGAAGCATTGTCACTTCGGCTCCTGCAGGATTATCACCTAATATACTTTTTACCCAGTCATATTCGGGAAAAATGGTGGTTACTATGCTGATCTTTGCATCATTAGCTGCCGCTGCGGATGCGGTTGACCCGCAGGCAGAAAGACATGCCGCCACAAAAAGAATGGCGATAAAAAAAGAAACTTTGTTTTTCATGATATACCTCCGATAATTGTAATCTGAAAATATTTACGGTTACCGGAGCATTTTAATTATTCAGGCGCACTTTAAGACTCACAGGCGTTTCATTCGCACTGAGCGCTATGAAAAGCATGCTGATCTTAAGTACTGTCATAAACAATGCCAGACAGAAAACAGCAGGTATCAGCCCGCCGGAAAGGTGTCTTAAGTTTTCACGGCACTGGTTTATGCATGCGCATATGGGGCAGTCCTCTCCGTGGCAGTGATGATGCGTCTCCACACAGACAAGACATACGGAAAAAAGCATGGAAAGCAGAGCCAGCATTCCCAGCACGATAGCAAACCTTCTAAATTGCCTGTTTCCGTTTATCCTCATAACAATCATGCATTTTAGCTTTTATCAGTCTGTATGTCAAGCAAATGACATTATTGAAGTATATCATCATTTTGAATCATGGTGCGGATCATAAATATATGTGATATAATATTCCGGAATTTATAATACTGCCGGGAAAGAGATCGGAATGGACGAAAAGGATAAAGAAGCACTGGTCAGACGTTATAAAAGCAATATCAGATTAAACGGACGCTACTATATTTTCTTTGGATTATGGGCCGCTGTCCGTTCTTTTATGATGCTCACCCTTGATGATTCCATTCTGAAAGAAGCCTTTGCCGAAATGGAAGTGGAAGAAGCCATCCGGGGTTTTGTAGAATTCTTTGTGATCGTAGTCTTAATACTGATAATGCTCTGCATACTGGCCATTCACTTTTTCGTGGGCATAAGCGCCATAAGATACAGCAGAGGCAAAAGCAAAAACAGGATCTTTCTTGTGATAGCAGCTATCGATATCATCGTTATAATCCTGTCAGTGCCCAATGATTTCCCGAATGGTATAAGAGCCTCGGCTATAGCTGCAGCCATGGTTGATTTAACGCAGGTCATCATGCTTGGGAATATGCTGTATTCCGTGATACGGATCAAAAAACTGACAGAGGCGGCAAAGGAGTAAGCAGTATGCAGGAAGATTTTCATTATTACGCCACTTACGCCGCAGCCATACTGGCCGGGTATACACATAAGGAAAGTCTTGATATCGCCTACAGCGCGCAGTTTGTGGATCTGTGCTCAAAAACGCTGCTTTCAAAGATAAAGGCCCCCCAAAAGGCTGCCACCACCCAGCTTCAGCTCGAGATGATGGATGCACGCACCGATATGGTGGGCCTGCAGGATATCACCAGGATCTGGGCCTCCTTCCATTTCCTTCCAAGAGATCTGTATGCGGAAAAGGCAAAACGTCCCAAAGGATATATGCGTAAATACCGCCTGATCTGCGGCCCTAACGGGGAGCTGGTCAAAAAGACTGTAGAACTGGCAAAGGGCAGGACGCTTCAGCATGCCGGTATCGCCATGCATGTCCTTGCAGATACCTGGGCGCACAGCTATTTTGCAGGAACGCCTTCGCTGGTGATCAATAATACCAATGATGAATTTTACGAGCTCATTACCATAGATGGAAAAGAGACCGAAAGAAAGATAAAATTCAGACATAATCCCGGAGCAGATGACGATCTTGATAAGAGCCTTTATACCAACAGCATCTATCAGGGTTCGGAGGATTCCATTATGAACCTTGGACACGGCAGGGCGGGACATCTGCCGGATTATTCCTTCGCCAGATACAGATATCTTCCGGCCTGGGATGATTATAACGCAATGATAAAAGACAACCCTTCGGATTACCGTAAAGCCTTTTGCCAGATGATCAGGGCCCTGCGCTTTCTGAGAGGGGATATCGAAGCCTTCGAAACAGACGAATACGATTATGAGCTGATCGCACCGCATGAAGAGCGGATCATGCAGATCATAACCAAAAGGCAGCTGATCGCTTCTGCCGACTGGAAGGCTTTCGGAGAAGAGCTTTCCGGCGAAACGGTGGATGATTTCGATATCAACCGCTATCAGGATGAATATATGGCGGCGGAAAATAAAGATGATTCCTTCCTCGGAAAATTCATAAACGCCGCGATACTTCATAAGGGAATGGTCTGCCGGCAGATATTTGAATCCGGAAACATGCTGGCCGGCTATGTAGGGGAAGAGAAAGGAACGGCGGATAGGTAATGACTGCAGTACAGAGGATAAAAGAAGTCATATCGGGCCTGTTTATGCTCATCGGAGCACTGCTGCTCCTGACCGATCCCGAATACGGATATCTGCTGGTAGTATATCTGCTGGCCTTTATCCTTCTGACCATGGGTATACGCAAACTGTATTATTATTTTACCATGGCCAGATATATGGTAGACGGTAAAGAAAGCCTTTATATAGGCGTCATACTCTTCGATTTCGGCGCCCTTACCGGTAGCCTGACAGACATTCCCAAGTTCTATGTACTGTTTTATCTGATCGGGATACATGCTTTTTCCGGTCTAGTGGAAGTGCTCAGAGCCCGGGAGGCCCGCTTACAGGGGGCCTCTTCCTGGAAGTTCAAACTCATACACGGAATGGTGGATCTGCTTATGGCCATCATCTGCATCATGTTCATCAATGAAGGCAGCATCGCCGTACTCATATACGCCATAGGACTTATCTATTCGGCGGTCCTGAAGATAATATCCGCCTTCAGAAAAACCAGATTTGTCTATATCCAGTAATAGCAGCAAGTCACCCTTCCCACGGGTACATCCATGACCTTTGCGTGGGAAAGGTGACGGTACGGGATCTTACTGCTCTGACTTGACCTTATCAAGGTCATTTATTATGCCTTCGTCATTTGTAACCTTATTTTTATCAAGATATCCGTCGATGATCTTGAGCATCTTATCGATATAGGCCTTGTCATCTTTCTTTTTCATAAACTCTTCAAGATACTTGAAGGTCATATCATAAACATCGGCATTTTTCATCTTGTCGCGGCGTGTTTTGGGGCCGAATTCATGCGCTATAAGATACTGCTGCTCCTTGGTAAAAGATGAATATCCTGTTGTATCATCGATCGCGCCAAAATTCTTCTTCAAGCCTTTTTCACTATATGGATCGATCTGCATTATTTTGCAATCAGAAAATTCAACAGAGTAATCCGTCAGTGCTCTGGCTGATTTTAAGCGTGAAACCTTTTCATTCGCAGCCTTCATTTTATTATAGTCCACACCCGGCTCATAACCGGGATATACAGTCTGGGCACTGGAGCCTCCGAGGGCGCCGTTTCCGTATCCGTAACCGTATAACGCATAGTTTATCTTCGGCGCGCATATCTCTGCATACTGGGTTCCTCCCATGATAAGGAACATGAATACCCTTATCGCCGGTGCAGCCTGCTTAAGATAATATTCCTTATGAGACATATAACGGTTCATAAGCGTATGGAAGAAGGAAAGATGACGTACCGCCTTCTCCTTATGCGAGCGTATGTAATCATAATCCGTGATCTGCTTTGAATCAAAGAACAGCTCCATAGCCTCCAGGGCCACATAATCCAGATGATTCCTGCGTTCGGACAGTTTGCATGTCTTATACCCCTCATGATCGCGGATATTCAGCTCAAGATTCTTCTTATCTTCTTCCGTAACAGGCTGCCCATTATCATCCAGTTTCACCTGGCGATACACCACATGGTAATCCCTGCTATCCGTTCCGGGTATTTCTTTGCGGGGATCTGTCCCTTCTTTCAGAAGCTTCTCGGGAAGAGCATTTCCCATCTTCCCCCTATACTCGATCGTAGCCCGCATATTATCCTTGAGCACTTTCAGATCTTCTTCCGGGATACCCGATTTCTTATACATGGAATCGATCCACTTAAGCTCAGAGATTACGTCCATCGTTACGCCCATCGAATAGGACATGTCCTTAGGACCATACGGTTTGTCCTTTTTCTCATATTTCTTACCGACATTATGTATGGCCTCTTCTATTCTGTTTTCTTCCTTCTTTTCGGCCTTGATCTCTTCTTTCGCTTCTTCCTTCTTTTCGGCCTTGATCTCTTCTTTCTTTTCTTCTTTCTTCTCTGCGGCAGCCTTCTTCCTGTTCTTCTTCATATCTTCAGGCATAAATTCTTCCAGGCCGTTAACCTTGCCGTCAAGCAGAGGAAGCAGGGCTCTTTCTGCTGCTTTACATTCATCAACATATTCTTTTAACAGTACATGATGAATGGCAAATTTTTCTCCTCCGGCGCCGCCATAAGTTCTGTCCAGAACCATGTATTTTTCTTCAGCTTTCTCAAGCTTGTCCAGCAGATCGGTAACATTCTTTCCTTCTTCTCCCTCAAAGGTAAATTTTTCGGATTGTTTTGCCATAACGCTAATGATACTGCTCTTCTGATAGGCAGTATAGGTCTTTCCGTTTACCGTAACGGTGGTAAATTTCTGTTCCTCAGATATATCAGCGCTGCTGTTTTTTCTGTTGTCAAGTTCATCCTGCATAGCTTCCTGTATGGTTTCCTTTGTTTCCAGGCGCTTCTCATATTTTCTATTCTCCGACATGGGATATCCGTTTTTGTGCAGATACTCAAATATACTCAGGAAAGACTTCATATACTTTGCCTTGAGCTCCCTGTAATCCAAAAGCTGATCGTCGGGCGCACCATTTTCATCCCGGAAATGTAAAAGCCAGTCCGCTTCTTTTGTCTTCAGGAATGTCGGATTCTGCATATCACACTTTATTGAATCTGCAAGCTCACCGCACAGATAATACGCTTTTTTACTCCTGAGCCACTCTCTTCTGCTGGTAACCCATTCATTAAACAGCTTCATAAATCCGGGCTTATGCTTTTCATCGATCTTTACACCGTATACTTCGCCTTTTTCGGCAAACGAAGCTACTGTCTTTTCGAATTCATATATTTCCTTCTCGATTACAAGACCAAATACAGCTGTATAATCCTCCCCGGGTCTGGTTTCTTTAACAAATGCTATATCATCCTTTATTTCTTTTGAAGCTTCCAGCTGTTTCTGCTGCCGGTATACGATCATAAGATTCTTCCCGGTATCCACCTTTGAATTCTCCGACTTTCTTCCGTCAGAAAACTCCTCTTTATCCTGCTTTATCTTCTTCGCATAAGTCTGACCTTCCTTTATCTTAGCGATATAGGTTCTTGTTCTGTCAATATCGGCCCTGCTCCGGTTTTTCCGGGCCAGCGCGATCTTTTCTTCCATGAAGGGTTTGTATCCTTTGCTCTTACCTATCCTGTTCTTTTCAACTTTACGGTACAGTTTAAGATACTCTGCCAGTTCCTTATCCGGAATTGCATTGATCTTCTCTTCGCCGTTTTTACCCAGATATGATCTCAGATCCTTTTCCTGCAGCGCTGCATGATAAGGCGATGATATCAGCTTTACCCTGTCTTCATATTCAGCTTTAATAGCAGAAGCCATTTCGGATATAGCGCCGAGCTTTGCAGCGGAATAATGGTGATTGCTGATATCAGTCAGATAATACCCTGCTGCGGAAAGCTTGCACAGTTTCTCATATTTCACGGCAAAATTAGATACGAACTCCTCATCGGAATCATATTTGAATTCCGAAATATCAGTATTATCAATAAATGCGAGCATGTCTACCTGGCTGCCTTTTATGTTTCCGACATAGAATATATCCACATTGGACTCAGTCAGCTTTCCCTTCTTACTCGTATACATCTTTCCGATGAGCCATGAGCTTAAGGCTTCTTTCGCTTCGTTTGTTTTATACCTTTTTTCTATATTTTTGAGTTCTCTCCTGTCGATATTTTTATAGATCAGCTCACGCTCTTCCTCTCTGCGTTCCAACAGAGTTTTGTATTCGTTAAGCAGATGCGCCTGCATTGCCAGCTTCTTCCTGGTATCCGCTGCCATACCTGCGCGGTCTTTCTGCTTTATCTGCTTTCCGCTCTGCAGTTTTGAATAGCTTATGTCTATCAGATCATTCAGTTCTTTTTCCCCCGGGGCTTTTTTAAGATACTTCTTCGCATGATCCGAATAGAACCATTTGTCACGGTATGCTTTTGCTTTTTCTGCCATCACATCAGGCCCCAGCGCCGCTTTCTTCTCTTCTACCGTTACCTCATTCTCTGATCCCAGTTTGCCCCTCACATTTCTCTTTTTGAACTTGCTGGTACCGAACTTATATCCGCCCCATTCTTTTATTTCTTCATCTTCATGCTTTTCTTCTTCAGCCTTTTCCGCATGAATGCTCTTACGCTCTTTTTTATTCACGCTCTTGCGCTCCTGAACATCCGCTTCTTCATGCACACTCTTGCGCTCTGCCGTTTCTTCTTCATCGTCTTCATCTTCATCTACGACTTTTTCGGAACGGAAAGTCTTTGCCTCTCCGCCATGCAGCACGCTTTCGGCTTCTACACTCTCAGCCGTGATATAGCCGGCCATTTCGGTATCTTCAGCAGCCCTGTCGGCTACTCCATAATCCTTTATGCCCACACCTTCTGCCACGCGCTTAATATCGCCATATATCGCTTTGGCCCATCTGCCGGTGCGCTTATATACGCCGCTTTTGAAATAATGCCCAAAGAGAGACGGCAAGCCGCGGCACAGCGTCTCGATCACTGCCATAGGCAGTAAACAGGCGCCCTTTAAATATCTGCGAAAGATCTTTCGACCGTCATCAATGCTCTTCCAGTCCTTCCTGGGATCTATGCTGACATCCCATCGTTTTTTACTTCCTTTCAAAGATGATATGCCGTTAAAAATACAGGACATGGCTTTAAGCGGCAGCTTTACAGTCTTTCCGGCCAAGCTTATGGTATTTGCAGCCACCGCCGTGGCCAGACCGATCCCCCTGTCGATCAGCCCGCCCAAACCATTATAAGCCATCAGCAAACGGCATCCGCTGTTTTTAAAGCCTCTCTTAGTCCAGCTCCATACTCTCTTATACCATGCAGGAACTTTGCCCTCAGCCCTCTGACGGCGGCGTTTTTCCCTGTGTCCTATCTCTCTGGTATCAATAACATCATTAAACAAGATACACTTGTGCCAGGTAGGGTGCAGTTCCCTGCGTAAGCTCTGATCTTCCTTTGAATACTTTTTATCCAGTGAAGCCTTGATATTTCTGCGTTCTCTTGACAGCCCGAACCGTATGTTATCGAGCTGCAGTCTGTCTCTGAGACGGCGCACCTGCTTTACTCGCGATCTGCCGCGTCCGAACTTGAAAATACTGCCATGATGCTCCAGGTAGTCTTTTGCAGCCTCATTCACAATTTCATACGCATCAGCGAGCGTCTTAGTCTCATCTTCCGTAAGATTCCTCATGCGCCAGTCATTTTCTGCTGAGTCCTGATCTGAAACAATATATTCGACCGTGTTTATATTCTTTTTGAAAGCTTTTCTCCGCGCCCGGACTCCTCCAGAAGTATGCATATTCATGGCTCCGATGTCCTCGGCCTTCATTTCCGCATACCCGTACTTTTCAAATAACGCATCCCTTATATTCAGATAATTTGCCAGCGCATTCTTTACGCCGCGCATATAACGCCTGTCGCCGGCAACTATATCCGTATTGCGCAGATCGCTTCCAAGGCCAAAAGTCTGATAATCCTTGTACGCCTTTTCAAACGCCTTCTGGGTCTTAACAGCCTCTTTACGCACCGACTTTTTGCTCTTGCTGAAATCACCTTCTATTACTGAACGGACCTGAACTTCCTGCGCATTCTTTGCCTCACGCTTTTTCCTTTCTTCTTCCTTCTTTGCATTGTATTCCTGAAGCTTCTGATGCATTTCAGCTTCTTGTTCTTTTGCTTTTCTCTCCTGTATTTTCAGTTTTTCATATCTTTCGCGGCCCTCCCTAAGCTTTTTCTGATGTTTCTCTTCCTCTCTTTCCCATCTTTCTTCATCAATTTCCTCTATCGTTTCAAGGCCGCTGTCAAAAGAAAGCTTCTTCCTTTTTGAGGAAGACAGCTTTTTCCCGCTGTATTTCTCTTCTTTTGCTTCTTCCGGAACTGCTTCTTTTTTCTCTTCCTTTGCTTCCTCCGGAACCGCTTCTTTTTTCTCTTCTTTTATCTCTTCCGTTACCGTCTCCTGTTTCTCCCCGATTTCTCCGACGGCCTCTTCCATCGTCTGTGTCTCAACATGCGCAAGAGGATCGGGAATATAGGAAAACTGAGCGATCTGTTCATAAGCCTCGCCCATCTCCACGCCTTCCTTCAGAACCGTTATTCCCTTAGTATGTGTAGCTGATTCCCCAAGCTCGGTATGCGATACCTTCTTCAGGGAATATCCTGTCTGCGGATCGTACTGAAGATTCTGATATTCCTTTGTCATCTCCTCCGGCTTTTTCATATCGGAAAGCCAGTTGATCTCTACTGTCCTGCCCCTTTGCAGAATGGAGCTGATATCCATTGTATCTGACTTCCCTTGATACATCGCAGAATCATAAACCGTGAGTTCATCTCCTTTGATGCCGGTTACCGTCACATAATGCGAATATCCCGGTTCCTGGATCAGGACTCCGGCTATAGCTCCGGATCGTATTATCCCGGCTATCTTATCCGCAAATACAGCCTGCATATTATTATGCACGCTTTTATCATGCTCATTATCACCTTTCTGCCTGTTTATCTTTGGATCACGGAAGACCATTCTGTTAAGCATCACATCGCTGATACCGTTCTTTTCCAGCGTATCGAGCATAAAATCTCCAAGGGCAAATATATTACCCGTTTCCGTTTTCCCTGCTCCGGCATAGAAATTTACATTAGCGACATTGCCGGCGTATTCAGCCTTATCCATCACATTTTCTGTGGCAGGATCATACTTGCGGATCATGGGCCTGTATGCGCGCATATCATACTGGCCTACCCGACGGGTGATCATTTCCTCATTTTTGCGCATCGCGATAAACTGGTTTATCATGGCCGTACCGGCGCAGGCATAGCAGTTACTCGTTCCCTGCCTCTCATACGCTTCTTTCATACCGGGCATATCCATACTCGCTTCGTGATCTTTAAATTCGATCGCCGGTATGGCTTTGTCATTCTCCCGATTTTGATCTATTGAGGTATCATGGGCAGTAAAATACTGCATGAGCCATTCATAATTTTCCACGATAAGAGGATCGGCATCCGTCTTCCATGCCTGATCCTGACGTCTTTTGCCCTCGCTGTTCAAGAGGTAATCGCCTTTGGTGTTAACAAGATAAACATATTCCATATATTCCGCGCGCATGGATATAAGCTCGTCACGATCCTGCGGAACAGGTATCTTTTTTTCGATCAGCAGCTGCACGCGGCGCTCTTTCTCTTTATCGTTATAGATACTGAGTCGTTCTTTCAGGCTCAGTTCCTTCTTTACCTCTTTCCTGCTCTCATCTAAAACCAGTGTCCTTTCTTTCTTTTCCTCTTTCCCTTTATTTTCAGGAAGCTTATGTATTTTATTAAGCGCCACTGTCTTCTGAGGTTCTTTAACGGATCCTTTTATCTCTGCTGATTTTCCAAGATTCATCAGTTCGGGATCCATACCCGAAGATTTCGGATCATAGCTCCTTCTTCCCTCATTTTTTTTAGTTTTCTGTTTATTATTTTTCGATTTTTCCAACCAGTCCATGGATGATCTCCTTTTCTATGATTTTATCTGTGATCTTTATTCCTGCGACAAATATCCCTTGGTCATCTTCAGGATTTTTGCCAGCTCCTTCTTACCGATCCCATCATCATCCAGGCCTTTTTCAGGTATCTTCTCATTGGAAAAGCCTGCTGTCTCACGGAACGTATCCCATTCTTCGCTCGTTATCACTTCCTCCGGTTCCGGCGGGAACATCACTCCTCTGAACTTCATGAGCATACGTCCGGACGGCACCAGTTTCTTTATCATCTCAAATCCTTCCTCGCTATCAAAGGAACCGTATATCATGTTATCGTCATCTTCAACAGAAACGCAGGCTTTATAAGCAAGAGCCAAAAGATCGATCGCGTCATTGGAAAGATTTTTCTTATCACCTCTCAATGCTTCGTATCTGTAATTGCCGTTTTTCAGGCGGTGAACCAGAAATACCGAACGGATCTTTCCTCCTTCCAGTATCACACTGCTCACATCCGGATCAAAATAATCATAAGGCAGCGCTTTTATATCCTCATCATGATCGTTATCCATGCTGTCAAAAAAATCCCTTAAGAGATCGGCGCCCTTAGCTCCCAGAGCATACAGCGACTTCCCTTTCAGAGATCTATTTTCGAAATACTTCTTATGCTTTACTTCCGAGATCTTTATCACAAAGTCTCCGGAATCAATTATTGAAAAAGCAAACCCCCATGAATCAAGAAAATTTCCCAGCACATCCAGCGCTTCTCTTTCAGCTTCATCCTGCGTCTGCACTATCGGAAACTCCACATATGCTCCCGTTCCTTCGCGCTGCAGTACCAGTTCAAGAAACTGCGCCATCAGGAAATTGCCTATCCCTTTTCCTCTCAGATCTTCGTGCACTTCGACCCAGTCCAGTTTAAACGCCGGATCAGAATCCTGTGTTCCCTCGATCACCGTATATACTATCGCGCCGGCTGCGCAGACTTTTCCGTCTACATGGCGGAGGGCTCCGATAGCTCTCTTTCGTCCGACCAGGATATCATCATAGTTTTCATCCGAGATAAGATCAGAAAACGCTTCCGCATTTTCCGGCACGATCCTGGTAGCTATAGGCCAGTATATATCTTCAAAATTTCTTATCAGTGAAAGTCCCGCTTCCAGACGGTCTTTCCCGAATCCTCCCAGCGGAGTGATCGATTTTGAAAGTTCAAATAATGAATCTATCACGGAGAGATAGGCGTTTTCCAGATCCTCTTTTGACACGCCGCTCTCCGCGATCTTTCCCCCGGTATTCGCCTCAACGAAATTCAGATAAGCCACTCTGTCCGTCAATTCTTCCAAAAGATAATCGTCATCGGCAAGAATATTACTCAGCCTGAATTCGCTCGACTCATCTTCTGTATAATCCTTAGCCAGTGCTTCTAAATCTTCCCTGATATCATCAATAAACTCTTCTGCCTTATCATCAGGTTCCCCCATCTCTTCAAAACTGTCCAGCAGTTCTTTGTAGATCTGATCCATTCTTATTACCTCCTGAAAAATTCTTTTTATTTCAAAACATGCCGGACAATGGTATTTTTACCATCATCCGGCACATAAATTATCTTATGATCTGTCTTTTTTCAGATTACCCATTGCATGTCTGGCAGCGATCATTCCAAAAGTGTAACACCTGCCCAGCGATAAGCCGGTCTGGTGGAAAGGATAATCCGCGTCGCCGTAGAAAGGCCCGCCCAGATTTCCGGCACAATAAAGTCCGGGGATAGGCTCACCTCTTTCATCCAGTGCCTGGGCGTTTTCGTTTGTTACCACGCCTGATACTTCCGCAGACACACGTATGTGTTTGCGCGCTCCCCAGAATGGCGCTTTCTCTATCTTGTGCATGTATTTGGCCGGCTTTCCGAAATCCGTATCACAGCCTTTATCACACAGCTCGTTATATCGGTCAACGGATGCCTTAAGCTTTTCATAAGGGATCCCCAGCTCTCCGGCCAGTTCCTCCAGCGTATCGCATCTGTGAAGATCGATAAGATTCTTAAATACTCCCTTGGGATCCTCAACAGCTCCGGGAATAAATTTTTCCATAACCGCAGGCGGTACCCTGCCGCTCACAAATTCATCATCCGGCCAGCTCATGTAACTGTCATCATAAACAGTGCAGTACCAGCCCTTTGAACCGCTCTCCTTATGCTCATCATCAAGCATGCTGCCCTTATAAGAAGGCTGGAACTTAAGGAGATTACCCATATACACAAAACCGGTATACTCATTGGTAAAGCGCTCGCCTTCCATATTTACATACAGGAAAGGCTCTTCCCACATCAGCGCCGAATCAAAATCGTGCATCATCTTGGTATGGCCAAGATTCTCCATCTTAGCGCCCGCACTCATGGCCAGCACATGACCGTCGCCGGTCTTACCGAACTGCTTTTTATCAAACTCCGCGATATCGGGACACCACCTTGCAACCATTGCTGCATTATTCGTGTAATCGCCGGTAGCCAGTATCACCGCCTTCGATGCATTGAACTGTATGTACTTTCCTTCTGCGTTCTTTCCTATAACGCCGCTCACTCTCTTCCCATCCATTACCAGTTTTACTGCCGGCGTGGAAAAGAAGGTTTCCAGATTCGGGCATTTTTCTTTTACATTATCAACAACCTTGCGGAGCGCATTACCCACATTCAGAGGCTTGGGGCCCACCCAGGGCGCCCAGAAATAACAATGGTCATCACCGTATTCGTAACTGTTCTCCCTGTCCCTCCAGGTACCGGTAAAATCACCGCTGGTACTGATAAATGCGCAAAGCTTATCTCCGTCATTCAAAAGCTTTGCGCTTTCCGTATTGCTGTCCACCTTGCTGCCGTCGCCATACTCCGTTTCCTTTGTAAGGCCGGCCCTGTTCCAGAACCACATCATGGCTTCCTCAGAATGATCCGCATAAGCCCTTAACTGCTTTACATCAGCGCGCCAGTCGCAGAGTCCGTTGGTGTGGTGTATCCACTTGGCTATACCTGCTTCCGTGGATCTGGACTTGATTATCGCCGATCCGCAGTTGCCCTGGGATACTACGTTTATCTCTTTCTGCAAAAGAGCCGTCTTTGCGCCCAGCTCTGCTGCCCAGCCTGCGGCGGGGACTCCGGCCGCTCCGGCACCCACCACGACTATATCAAAGTCCAGTATCTCGGAGGGAGTTATATCTCCCGTTTCACATACGGATGCTGATATTTCTTCCTGTGTCAGACCATGCTGCATTTTAAATATCCCCCTGTTTTATATCATTAATAACCCGCGTAGTCCTTTATCTGCATTGCGCCGTAATAAGCGTATTTAGGCAGAAGTTCATTATCAAAAAGCTGGGGAGTATATTCGCTCCTCCAGGACGCAAGATCCGTAAAGCCCCAGAAAGTAACGGCGTCCATGTTTATCTTACCGGCGTCCGCTCTCTCAAAAAGACCGCCTATAAGCTCATAATAATACCGTCCCTGTTCCTTAAGCTTATCCTTCGTAGGCACTGCCGGCGACTGGTATGCTCCCAGCCCCAGATCCAGCTCAGTGATCTGCAGTTTAAGACCCGTCTTTGCCAGACCGTCCACGCCTTCCAGATAAGTATTCAGATCATCTGCCGTAAAGAGATGAGCCTGCATGCCTATACCGTCGATAAGATATCTGCCGTCGTCATCCACAAGCGTCTCTACAAAATCATATAAGGCTTCATCCTTAAACTGCTCGTTATAATCATTGTAATAAAGGTCTATGCTTTCCGGCGCATATTTATCCGCGAAATAGAAAGCATACCAGATATAATCCTCACCTATGATGTCATACCAGTGATTCTGCCGCATGCTGCCGTCTTCCATAAAACCTTCGTTGACAACATCATACGCATAGAAAAGATCCAGACAGTCAAGATTTTTAAGCTCCTCAAAATTGCCGCGTATATAATTCTCCATGCGGGAGAGCATTTCATCCCTGTCCACATAGGCCTTGCTCTCATCAAAATCCTGATGAAAGATCCATTCCGGAGTCTGGCTGTACCAGACCAGGGTATGTCCCCTCATGGCCATATCATGTTCCTTTGCCCAGTTGAGGATCTTAACGGTCTCGCTGCTGTAATCAACAACCAGCGTTCCCTGCGCTATGCTCTGCTCCCGGCTCAGTATTGAATCCGGCTTCATGGCGTTTTCCATGGTGATGCTGCTGTACTGATCCAGGATGATCTTTTCCATACTCTGGCTGTCGATCACCCTGGAATGCACACAGGTTCCCACCTTCATTCCGTGTTCTTCAAACACTTCCTTAAGGGTCTTATCCGTGATCATGCTCTTATCCGGCAGATCACATTTTACGCTCTGGGATTCTGCTTCTCCGCATCCTGCCAGCAGAAACAGCATGGAGCATAAAAACGCTGTCTTAGTTTTCTTCATATCCGGACCTGCTCTTTATTCGAACGCCCACTCCTCGATCTCGTAGCCTTCGCCGCTGAAGGTAAAGAAAACATCCTGAACTCCGGTAACGGGAGTCTCGATAGCTGCTTCGCAGACTGCGGTACCGTCGCCCTTAACAGGGATGTATGCGATAACCGTTCTGTTGGGATAACCTACGGTAACGCGGATAACGCCTTCCTTACCGTTGGTGCGTACTTTGGCCTTTACTTTGGATGCGCCCTTATCGCCGAAGTCAACGCCCTCAAGCTTTACAAAATCACCCGTATCTATAGCGGTAAGAAGCAGATTACCGCAGCCCCACTTCTCACTCACTTCATCTGCGGGAGCGGTATCTACGCCGCCCATGACAGCAAAGGTAGCGCCGTTGATGGGCTTGAAGGGATCCAGATGACCTACCTGCTTTCTGGAATTGCGGGTCATCTTTATATCGCCTATGGTGCCGTCTGCAGCAGGAGTGAACTCATCTATGCTGGTGGAGCGGTAGCCGTGGAGTATGCCCTGCTCCTTCTCCAGCATGCGGGAATGGTAGCAGATATACCACTGATCCTTGAATTTAAAGATCGCATGATGGTTGTTTCCGCCCGTTCCGTAATAGTACTGGGGATTCTTAAGGATCCTCTCTTTAAAGGTGAAAGGTCCTAAAGGAGATTTGCTTGTCATCACGCAGATCTCGCCGTTATTGAAGCCGTATTCCTTCGTACCCTCTTCGTCTACGCTGAAGTTTGTGCAGTAGGTATAGAAATAGGTATCGCCGAATTTGTGGATACCTGAATCCTCAAAAAGATAAGGCGCATCGATCACCTTGGGAACATCCACAAGGCTCATCATATCATCACCCAGCTGTGCGCATCTGCCTGTACCGGGATGTGCAGCCATTCCCTTGGGAACGCCGCCGCCGAAGTAGATATACGCCTTGCCGTCGTCATCCATAAGAACTGCGGGATCGAAGAGCCATTCAACATTACCGCAGTTCTCCATATCCCTGCGGATCAGGCCGTGACCCAGTTCATCAACGAAAGGACCTACAGGGCTGTCGGATGTAACAACGCCGATGCCGCCGCCGTTGTCGGCAAAATACAGGAAGAACTTGGGCTTGCCGTCTACCATCTTCCATGCTGCTGCGGGAGCCCAGGAATTCTTTGCCCACTTGCCTGCAACGCCCTTCTCACCGCCTATGGTTATCTCACCATGATCGGTGAAGTTGATCATATCCTTTGTGGAAACAACATACAGGCTTCTGATCTGCCCGTATGTATTCTCCTTTATCTCGCCTTTTTCATCATATTCATAGGCGTCTGCCGTCATATAAAAATATACGGTATCGTCATAAACCAGCGCATAGGGATCTGCCCCGTAATGCTGCTCGATAATAGGATTATTGTTCTGTATCCCCTTATAGCTCTTTGTTAATTCTACGTCCTTAAATACCTCAGCGTAATCCATCGAAACTTCCTCCTGTTCATTATTTGTATTTGTTTCTGCACCGGCATTTCCGGCGCTGATGCTCAAGTCCGTTTCCCCACTGCTTACAACGGCTCCCTGCGGCTTTATTTCTTCGCCGCCGCAGCTTCCCGTAACAAGGGCCAGTGCTATCATACTAATGGGGATAATTGCATTTTTCTTAAGACTCACCATGCCCCTCATTTTACCATAAAAACAGCCCTGCCGCAAGGCAGGGCTGTGGGCCGGATAACCATCATCACTTCAGGAATAACCTTATCAGTGCTTCATTTATCTTACGGTAAGGCTGGTAGCGCATTGGCAGGTCTATCCAGAGCTTTTTGTCCATTATGCTGCAGGAATGGGAGAAGGTCTCAAAACCGTATCTGCCGTGATAGTTGCCCATGCCGCTCTCTCCAAAGCCGCCAAAGGGCAGGTTGGGCGTGGCAAGGTGTACCACCACATCATTAACGCAGCCGCCTCCGAAACGGCAGCGTTTCAGGATAAGATTTATGTTGTCCTTATCTTTTGAGAAAATGTACAACGCCAGGGGATGGTCGTGCTCTTCCACACTCGCTACCACATCCTCTATACGCTCGAAAGTCAATATGGGAAGGATGGGACCGAAGATCTCTTCCTGCATCACGGCATCCTTTCGGGTCACATTATCCATCACAGTGGGTTCGATCTTCATACTCTTCTCGTCATATTTACCGCCCTTTACCACCTTATCTTCATCGATCAGGCCCAGCAGTCTTTTAAAATGCTTCTCATTTATTATCTTTCCGTAATCGGGGTTGCTTAAGGCATCCCTGCCGAACTGACGCACTATCTCTTTCTTTATCAGGTCGACCAGTTCATCCTTTATAAAGCTTTCGCAGAGTATATAGTCCGGCGCCACACAGGTCTGTCCGCAGTTTAAAAACTTGCCGAAAACGATGCGCCTTGCAGCCAGCTTGAGATTTGCGGAACTGTCTACTATGCAGGGGCTCTTCCCGCCCAGTTCAAGTGTAACAGGCGTCAGATGCTCCGCCGCTTTGCGCAGCACTTCCTTACCCACTGTCTTGCTGCCGGTAAAGAATATCTTATCGAACTTTAAAGACAGAAGCTGCCTGTTCTCTTCCCTGCCGCCTGTGATGCAGGCAACATACTCTTCCGCAAAGCACTCGCCTATCAGTTTTTCTATAATTGCAGAAGTGGCAGGCGCATAAGCGCTGGGTTTTAAGATGACCGTATTGCCCGCAGCCACCGCATCGATAAGGGGCTCCATCGTGAGCAGGAAAGGATAATTCCAGGGGCTCATTACCAGCACATTTCCAAAAGGCTTGCGCATGATAAAACTGTTCGCATGAAAGTTAGTGAGCGGTGTAAGCTTTATCTGAGGCGCAGCGTATTTCCTGATATTCTTAAGCATATGGGTGATGGCATTCAGGCTCAGTCCCACTTCGCACATAAATGCTTCCATATTGCTCTTTCCAAGGTCCTCTGTAAGCGCCTTTAATATTGATCTTTCATTCTTCTTTATACAGCGGTACAGCTTCTTAAGCGCTGCTTCACGCACTCCGATATTCAGCGTTGAGCCTTCCGCAAAGAAAGCTCTCTGTTTTTTCAGTATATCTTGCGTACGGCTCATATCCTCGTACCTCCCTCTTCATATATATCATAATAAAAGCGTTCAAGTGCTTTTGCATCCATCAGAACGGGAACCGGATATACCGGATTTCCTTCACCTGCTGCCGAACGCGCCATATCCGTGATATCTTCTTTTTTGACTGCCGGTATCTTTGTCCCTATACCTATCCTTCTGTTAAGCTCCCACACTGCCCTGATAAAACTCTGGGCTGCCAGTGCTTCTTCCGTATCCATATGCGCCACTCCGGCTGCTATGGCCAGAGCCTTAAGCTGCGGATAGATAGCAGTCCCATAAGCTTCAAGCACATAAGGCAGGAGTATTGCCGTAGTCTCTCCATGGGGAAGATTGTATTTACCGCTTAAAGAATGGCTTACTGCATGGGCATAGCCCACGTAAGAAACCGTGAATGCGCAGCCTCCAAGATATGATGCCCTGAGCATCCCGCGTCTCGCCTTCATGTCGTTTCCGTTTTTTACGGCGCGCTCAAGATTCCGGAATACAAGACGTACGGCCCTTAACGCCTCACGTCTGGTCTGCTTCGTGGTAGAGTTTCCGATATAAGCCTCCACCGCATGCGCCAGCGTATCCATACCGGTACCTGCTGTGATCTTAGGCGGAAGCGTTCTTGTAGTTTCCGGATCCAGTACCGCCACATCGGGTATCAGCGGGAAGTCCATAAGCGCATACTTATGTCCTGTCTCTTCATCAAGTATAACTGCTGCCACCGTAGTCTCGCTTCCTGTGCCGGCAGTGGTGGGAATAGCAACGGTATAAGGGGTACGCAGCCAGATCCTGAGCATACCTCCCAGATCTTCAAGCGTGGAATTCGGGCGGGCGATAAGAGCGCCCACTGCCTTTGCTGTATCCATGGATGAGCCGCCGCCGAAGCCTATCAGTGCCTCACAACCGTCTTCAATATACATCTGTCTGGCTTCTTCAACATTCTTTACCGTAGGATTGGGCTGCACCTTATCATATACAGTCAGGCCAAAACCCTGCTCCTTAAGTATATCTTCCAGATGCTTTGTGATCCCCAGGCCGCGTATCCCGGGATCCGTTACCAGCATCACTTTTCTGATACTTTTTTTCTTCAGCAGTTCGGGGATCTGATCCACCTGATTTAAGATGTGCGGGTTACGATACGGGAGCAGCGGTATCGCAACTTTAAACCCAAACTGGAATACCCTGCAGTATGACTTTTCAATGATGTTCATTTTATTAGGCCTCCAAAACAGTATTCATAATATGGTACTATAAACCGCGGCTTATTTCAATGCCGCGGCATTTATTGCCTGATCTTAATGCACGAGTTATAATATAGGCGCATTATCAACAACCACATATGAGGAGGTAAAAAGAAATGCCAGGATTTTCAGATGCACTTAAGAACAGAAACGCCGGTGCTGATAACAGCAACCAGTCAAAGCAGTCAAAATTTGCTTCTGTAGTAGCCGGAGCTAAGGCTGAAAGCGCTGCAAATAAGGCTGAAAACGCTGCAAAGAAAAGCAACGAAGAGATCGCTAAGGAAGTCATCCGCGGTAACTGGGGCGTAGGCCAGGAACGCAAGGATAAGCTCACCGCCGCAGGATATGATTATTCCGCAGTACAGTCGATAGTAAATGAGATGATGAAGAAGTAAGAAAGATCCTTCGTCGCTGCGCTCTCTTTTGTCATCCTGAGCGCAGCGAAGGATCTTTTTTTGTTTACGCCAGTTCAAAACCCTGCAGATCGCAGGCTCCGCCGCCCTTATAGGTAAGGAAGATCGCTCCAACACCGTCGGGAATGCTGATATCCGACTTGTAGGTTTCCCATACATTCGTAAAGTCCACAGGTATCTTTGCCAGTACCTCTCCTTCACGAGAGGTCCTTACTTCAAATTCACCCTTTGCATAACCGCGCAGTGTAATGCTTATAGACTTAACATCCTTAAAATCAAAATACTTAAAGCCGGCTGTGGCGTTGTTTCTCATAAAGCCTATGTAACCGGGCTCTTCATCGCCGTCACGGCCGTCCTGCATTATCTTCGGGAACTGGTCGCCGCCTACATATACGGAAGGCTTATCGGTAAACAGATTGCAGGCGATGTAGCCGGGATAATAGCCCTTGCCGGGAAGGGGTCCGTCATTCAGGCCGCAGGAGGTGATCTCTACCTGGGGAATACTTCCGTCTTCCTTAATGGTGATCTTCTCTGCGCAGCCCTGGCGGCTGTACCAGCTTCCGTTGGTCTGTCTGTGATAGAATATATACCACTGTCCGTTTATCTCAACTATGCTTCCGTGATCGTTACCGCCGTAGGCTACAGGCAGATCAGCAGGCTTATCCTTATCTATGCCGATGTCCGCATTACTTACTATCACGCCGCCGTATTTAAAAGGTCCCCTGGGATCATCAGCCGTGGCGTAGCACATCTCGTGCATGGGTGAGGATGAATAAATGAAGTAATATTTATCACCCACTTTGCGGATAGATGATGCTTCAAAGAATGCATGGCCTTCAAAGCCGGTGCCATCCTGATACTCAATACCGGGTACCACGGTCTTGGGCTCCTCTATGATAGTGAGCATGTCCTTATCAAGTACCTGCAGTCTGGATCCGGTACGTGACTTGTCACCCCTGCCGCAGAAACCGGTGTACAGATAGGTCTTATCACCTTCGGTCAGAACGCCCGGGTCGAACTGGGGCTCATCACCCTCACGCTCACCCAGTCTGGTGCCGTCTGCATAATGCACATAACCGTAAAACTCAAACTTTCCGCCGGGTTCATCACATACAGCCACTGATATTATAGGCAGCTTATCCAGCGCATAATACAGATAGTATCTGCCGTCGGGACCTATGGTCATATCCGGCGCATACAGGCACATCTTGCCTTCCTTATTCTCCGGATCCTGGGTCTTCCCGTAGATAACTCCCTCGTATCTCCAGTTGCCCAGATCGTCAACGGGCGCAGACCAGGTCACATAATCGCCCAGGCAGAATACATGCCCGTTATAGATATCATGCGATCCGTAAACATACACCCTGCCGTTAAATACATAGGGTTCTCCGTCGGGAATGTACTCCCAGGAAGGAAGATAGGGATTAAATGCATTTTTTTTCATTCTGTAAAACCTCCGATGTTATTTATCTGCTTCTGCTTTTTCCATATCAGCTTTTACTTTCTTTAAGTCTTCCCTTATGCTTAAATGCTGGGGGCAGGCTTTTTCGCACTTACCGCATTCCTTACAGAACTCTGCAGTCTTATTATCTTTCTTCATGCCTTCCCACTGCAACTTCACCGTACCGTAATTCTGATATACATGGTAACGGTTCCATACGCTGAAGTTGCCCGGGATATCCAGGCCGAAAGGACAGGGCATACAATACCTGCAGCCTGTACAGCCATTCTGTATGCGGCTGTTCATGATCTCTTTTATCTTATCGATGGCCTGATATTCCTTCTCTTCCATCGGGACAAAGTCATTAAAGGTCGCAAGGTTATCTTCTACCTGCTCCATCGAAGACATACCGCTCAGCACAGTAAGTATATTAGGCAGCGTTGCCACATATCTTAAAGCAAAGGATGCTGCGCTCTTTCCGGGTCTTACGCTCTCGAATACATCCATGATATCCTGTGAAAAGCTTGCCAGGGATCCGCCCTTGATGGGCTCCATGATGGTTAAAGGTATGCCCTTTTCCTCAGCCAGCTTATAGCCTTTCATGCCGGCCTGCTCATCGATATCCATGTAATTGAGCTGTATCTGGCAGAAGTCCCAGTCACGATAGCTTATGATCTTTTCAAAGGTATCATAATCATCATGGAAGGAAAATCCCAGGAAGCGGATCTTTCCCTCTGCCTTTAATTCCTCAAGGCGCTTTACCGTTCCCAGCTTCTCCTGCTTTTCCCAGCTGTCCTTGTTCATCGCATGCATCAGGTAAAAATCAAAATGATCCGTCTGCAGCTTTTCAAGCTGTTCGTTAAAGTATTTGTCAACGTCTTCTATGGTATTGACAAACCAGACGGGTAATTTGGTGGCAAGATAGAAGGAATCCCTGGGATACTTCTTTAACGCCTCTCCTACAAAAAGCTCGCTCTCGCCATCATGATAAGGATACGCGGTGTCTATATAATTGACGCCTGATGCTATAGCCTTATCCAGCATCTTCTCTGCCAGCGGTCTGTCTATCTTTCCGTCGGCACCCACAGGAAATCTCATGCAGCCAAAGCCAAGAAGAGAAACGTCGATCCCTAATTTCTTAAAGTTTCTTGTTTCCATTTACTTCTCCTTTCATAGATAAAAAATTAAGATTCCTGCTCCACCCTCAAAAATCAATATACGTTATAAAAATGTTTTATGTCAAGAAAGATTCTTCGGGCTTGCGCCCTCAGAATGACACGCACTTTTATGCGTCTTTGGAATGACGCGCTTTATGCCTCGAATACAATTACATTCCAGGATAAAGGCGCTACGTTTGCGGAGTATACGCCGTCCTTCATGGAGCCGCTCTTATTCTCAACAGGCGCATATACTTCCTGTTCGTTCACGCTGCTCTTCTTATCCGGTGCGCCATCGGGAGCGGTGATCTGGTAATGGCCTTTGAGCTTATAGCCTGCGAATCCGCTGATATCAACATTCAGAGTATAGTCCTTATCCTCGTTCCTGTTGATCGCAAATATCGTAAGCCTCTTATTCTCCTTATCCCAGGCGGAGGCGCTGTCGATATAATTCACGCCTTCCTTACCGGTATACTGGGAAGTATCATCTATGGCGTAACCGGGCATATCGTAGGTCTCGGATTCTACCGAAGTCCTCATGGAAGTGCCCTTTGCATATTGAAGCATCTGCATATATGCGTAATGGGATGCAGTCTTCCATACATTGTCATGATCCGATGCGCATAAAGCTCCCAGACCGCCTGTCATACAGCCTATCTTAACCCTATCCGCATGACGAAGGAACGCCATCTGTATGGAAAGGAAGGAAAGCATATGCAGTATCTCCCTTCCGGGGAATTCAAAATGCTTCATGTTATCGGGATCATGCAGTATATAAGGTCTCTGCGGATCGAACTTAAAGTGTGAACGCGCCATATTATAGCGGCCGTATCCGGGATTTAAGGGGCTGTTCTCACGCATCATGCAGCCGTACTCATCAAAGGAGATCATCACCTTCTTAGGTGATCTGTGCTTTGCAGCCACATAATCGATCATGGATACTTCGGTATTGATAAAATCTTCATAATAAAGTGAGCCGCCCAGAAGCGCCTTTACATTATCCGGAGGCGCCGAATGATAATGGTGCACGGAAAGATAATCCACAGTGTCATAACACTGATCCAGCACTTCCTCATCCCATGCCGGGAAATGGTCCATAAATAATGCGGATGATCCGCATACGCCGGTCTCGATGGAGGCGTCTATCCATTTGATCGCCTTTGAAGTTTCCTGGCAGGTATAACCGTAACCTTTGGGATTGCCTTCCCAGGATCCCAGCTGCCAGTGTCCGTCCATCTCGTTGCCCAGATAGAAAAGCTTGACTCCATAGGGCTTCTCGTGTCCGTTCTTCTTACGCAGGTCTGACCAGTAGCTGCCGCCTGCAAAATTGGTATACTCTACCAGATCCATTGCATCCTGCATCGTGCCTGTGCCCATATTAATGGTATATAGGGATTCCGTTCCTACCTTTTCCGCCCACTGCAGGTATTCATCATGTCCCACATCATTGGGAATGAACTGATACCATGCCGGATCCAGATGTACCTTGCGCTGTTCCTTCGGGCCTATGGAATCCTTCCACTGCCACGCCGATACAAAGTTTCCTCCCGGAAGTCTTACCGCAGGAACCTTTGTGGCTTTGAGCGCTTCGATTACGTCGCCTCTGAAGCCCTGCTCATCTGCAGTCTTATGCTTCGGGTTGTACATGAAACCGTTCACTATTGTGCCGATAGGTTCAAGAAATGCCGAGAACAGTCTGTCTGAGATCTCTCCGATCTCAAAAGCCGGATGTACTGTGATCTTTGCCATTGGTTTCCTCCTTTGTTGATTCCCCGGTGCCAGTCACCGTGAACACGATATGAACTATCGTTCATATTCTGTTCATGGTGACTGGCACCGAATATTATCGTTCATATTCTGTTCACAGTGACTGGCACCGTTTGCTTTTATGATATATTGATGTTGATATTTAGATGTAATTTAGGGAGCGGGATGCGGAATTGCTCGGCAAGGGCGGGGCCGCAGCTGTTAGAGCCGACGCCTGCCATCATCTGATCGATGCAGACAACTGTGTCGCCGCATTTATCCAGCTCGTAATTGTGGCGCTTTGCCGCAAGTTCTTCCTGGGTATATTCGGATACGTTGAAAGAGAAGTCGTTCTCTGCGGTAAATTTAATACTTGTGCTTCCGTCGCTAATGCTCATGTAACGGCAGCCGCAGTGAGATGAATTCTCCTGTGGTCTTATATAATCCTCATGGGAATCTGCTGCCTTAGAAGTAAATTCCCCGATATAAGAAGCCTGATGCTTATCAACGTAGCTCTCATTAGGGCCGTAGCCGCAGTACTTAAACTCATCAAAGGAACGGTCCAGGAACAGACGTATGCCGAATCTGGGAAGCATGGTCACCTTATTAGAAGTTTCTCCGTCGCATACTATGTTCAGCAGGCCGATGTCATCTATCGTATACACTACCTCACCTTTAAAGAAAGGCTGATACATATTCCAGCCGAAGGACTGATGCACGCAGATCTTAATGCTGCGCTCCTCCTGTTTTACATCAACGGAATATACTTTGATATCGTAATCATTAAGATGCGCACGGTACCAGTCGCCGCGCATGGTATCGTTATCCACGGGTGCACGGAAGAAATTAAACTGAAGCGGTTTCTTAAGCAGTTCCTTTCTTTCGTATTTTATAGAAGTGAAATATGCATGACGCTTGTCGAAGGTATATCTTACGGCACCGGATCTGATGTCCAATAAATTACCCTCATCTTCCACAGCGAATTTCTGCTTTTCACCGGCAGCTTCTTCCTCTGCCCTGTCTTCATTCAGAGCCAGCTGATCGAAGCATATCTCATAACCCTTTTCGCACCACGCCGTATCTTCCTTCGCATTAAAGATAAAACGTATGAAGCTTTCCTTTTCATCATAGAATTCCGTTATATCCCCAGGGGAAACAACACTCTTTCCAAGAGGTTCGATCTCAAGATCAAAACTTCCTTCTTTGACCGTCTTTCCCTTAACACTTATCTCGTACTTTCCCTCCATTACATCCGAAGCTGCAGCAAAGGCCAGGAAACTCTGTATTTCAAAGCAGCCCTTCTTATCGGTCTTATATACTCTTACAGGGCGGTATACCTGCTTCAATTCCAGCAGACCGGTGTGGGGTCTTCTGTCGGGATAGCAGAGCCCGTCCATACAGAAATTACCATCGTTATGCCTTTCTCCGAAATCCCCGCCATATCCGTATTTAACTCTTCCATCCACAGCCTTTCCCTGAGGTAAGGCGTGATCGCACCACTCCCATACCAGGCCGCCCACAAAGCGGTCGCTGCTGTAGAACACATCACGGTAAGCTTCCAGATCTCCGGGGCCGTTGCCCATGGCGTGACAATACTCGCAAAGTATAAAGGGCCTCTTATCCTTCTCAATGATCTCCTTCATTACCCCGGGGGGAGTATACATCTGTGATACCATATCCAATATATCATTGGGCGTATCATCCAGATGATGGGTACTTTCATAATGCAGCAGCCTGGTATCATCCATCTGCTTGATCAGCTCACCGCCGGCAAGGAAATTAGTGCCGTATCCGCTCTCATTTCCCAGGGACCAGAATATAACGCAGGGCCTGTTCTTATCCCGCGCCACCAGCAGCTTTTCCCTGTCCAGGATAGCTTCCTTAAAACGCTCATCGCTTGCGATCAGCGCAATGCCGTTATAGCCGTTATTTGCGCTCCATTTAAAATCATTGTAAACATCCACGCAGCCGTGCGCTTCCACATCAGCCTCATCTATAACATAGAATCCGTATTCATCGCAAAGCTGGTAAAACCTTGGAGCATTTGGATAATGTGAAGTACGGATGGCGTTGATATTATGTTTCTTCATTAATATAAGATCGTTACGCATCTGCTCCACAGACGCCACATAGCCCGTATCAGGATAACTGTCATGACGGTTAACCCCGCGTATCTTTAGAGGAACTCCGTTGATCTTGATTATACCGTCCTCTAAGCTTATACTGCGGAAGCCCACCTTCTCTCCTATGACTTCCCCGCCGCCTGTGATGGTAAGTTTATAAAGATAAGGCTTTTCCGCAGACCACAGATAAGGCTTTTCTATACTAAAGCTTTTGGTCTCTCCGTCTTTTACCTCACCCTCACAGATAAGCCGGTCCTTATCATCACAAAGACTGATCTGCGCATCACAGCCGCTAATGCAGAGCTCAAGATCCGCATCCCCGTCTGCTTTAAGCAGGGTCTTTACGCGGTAGTCCTCAATGCATTTCTCAGGTCTCGACAGCATATACACATCACGGAAGATACCGCTTAAGCGGATCTTATCCTGATCCTCCAGATACGTGCCGTCGCACCATTTGAGTACGACCACGGTGATAAGGTTAACGCTTCTCTTTAAGAAAGGTGTTACATCAAATTCGCTGGTATGATGCGAAACCTGTGAGTAGCCCACAAACTCATCATTAATATAGAGATAAAAACAGCTGTCCACGCCTTCGAAGCATAATATCCTGCGAAGGCCGTCGGGCTTATATACATAGTTTTTCTGATATATACCTGCCGGGTTTTCATCGGGAACATAAGGAGGATCAAAGGGTATGGGATATACCACATTGGTGTACTGCGCCCTGTCATATCCATGGAGCTGCCAGTTGGCAGGAACAGGGATCTTCTGCAGTGTCTTCCCGCGGAGGAAATCCTCTTCGATATCAAGAACACTCTTATAAAAACGGAAATCCCATTCTCCGTTTAAAAGCTCAAATACTTTCGAATCCTCTCTCTGAAGGAAAGGATCCTGATCTTTTACAAAAGGAATAAAATATGCATGATCGGGCAGAGTGCCGATATGCAGCCTGGACATGTCTTCATGAAGATCGAACTTCATCCCGTAACCCCCGTATTCAGCTGCGAACATACTCTTCCGGCCCATCCGGAAATATGATCATCACTGATGATACAGCAAACATGCCCCTGCCGCAAGTGACGCTTTTGCGTGTTTTGTCACAAGCTGTTGCGATTTTTTTAGGACTTCCATGCGCAGACCCGTGCATAAAAAAGAAAAAGATGAGGCAAGGCCTCATCCCAAATCGTTCTAAAAACAAAGAAAACACCCGCCCCAACAGTTTGCTCCCCCGTCAAAACAAGTGTTTCCGTGCACCGCCAGGGGCTCGAACCCTGGACACCCTGATTAAGAGTCAGGTGCTCTACCAACTGAGCTAGCGGTGCATTTTTAAATTTTCATACTGCCTGTGCTGTTTTTTTTCGGCACGAACAGTATATTAACTCTAAACAATATATTTGTCAATACTTTTTTTTACTATATTTTCAATTTAAGTTGCCCCTCATTCACTGCCTGTAAATATTGAAAAGCACAGACCTCTGTGCTAGAATATGAAAGTTCGAGTTCAGCTCGGGCTAAAATAAACAAAAAGAAAGAGGTATGTACAAATGAACCATCTTATGATCATGTACTGGGGTCCGGGAAGCTTAGCCGGCCTGATCATCGCTGTTATCGCAATAGCAATCTTTGTCGTTGTAGCTATGAAGATCGCTAAAAAAGACGGCGCTAATCTGGAAGCAATCCTTGCAAATGTCCCCGAGGAAACAAAGCAGCAGATAATCAATGGAGGCTTCACGGAAACAGATAAGAAAGATTTCTACACCACCAACGCATATATCTTCCATGTAAACGAAGAGGGCGACAAGGTCACTGCAATAGCTCTCTTCTACGCTCCCGAGCACGGAGAGTTCTATGACAGAAAGATCAAGATGAGCAAGGCAGATGCCCAGGCAAAGGGAGTACAGGCAGGCGCCTTCGTCCCCGCCCTTATGAAATACGATAAAGAAATGCACTACTTCGATTATAAGAAGCTGGTGTAAGCAAGAGGGGGGTCTGACCCCCCTCTTTTAAAATGCGCCGTAAAACCGAACCTTATGCGCTCGCAGTCTCCTGCAGGTTTTTAAGCAGAACGTTTCTAAGGTTTTCCCCTTATAAATAAACAGATCATAAATCCTCCCTGTATCAACCCTGAACATTCACAGATAACGGATAACAAATAACTAAAAACAATAACCGTAAACCTTCACAAAATCCAGGCGTCAAATATACAAAGAGTTCTGCTTCGGAATATTTAAACTGCTGTTTAAATATCTACATCAAACTGTTCTGTCTGATTATAGTTATCCAGAGCCATCTGCATTTCCATAAGGCTTGCGGATATTATCTCGAAGTCCTTTTTGACCTGCTCCGGATCGTAGTTGGTATAGCAGTATTCGGGGGTTGCATTTCTGCCATAGTATCCCCTTGATTCTACACGGGATTTAGGCAATGCTTTGCGCATCAGGTCCAGTACCTGCTTTCTTCTGCTGAGCTGGGCCATTCTGATCAGTATGGTATCCACGCTCATGACGGTCCCGCCTACCGGTACCTTAGCTGTAGAGTTTGACAGGTTGATCGCATGCTTGATGATTGCGATCTTCTCGTCGATCTCTCTTATCTTTTCGGATACTTCGGCGTAGTCGTATTCCGGTATCACCGGTTCTTCGTTTACTGCTGCCACGTAGGTGCACGACTCTTTTTCCTTGGTCACCCAAAGAGACTTCTCCTCTTCAAGAGTCCTGATCATTTTGTTAGCATAGGCTGATGTCATTTTCTGCATACTTCTGCTCCTTTCTTTGGCAATAAAAAACCATTCAGAAAACGCGAATATAAATATCACCATCTTCTGAACAGTCTGTTTGGTTGTCGATATAGCCGTGGCTTGCGCCACATGTAATTTATCGGCGGCTGTAAAAATAACTTTAGCCCTTTTTCAAAAAATTTTTAAAAAATTTTTCTGCCGCCCCTTTTATCAGTTCAGCGCATAGTAAAGCCCCTTCTTCGCCATCAGTTCCTCATGGGTTCCGGACTCCGCTATGCCCTTATCGGCAATGTAGAGTATGCGGTCCGCATTTCTTATGGTTGAAAGCCTGTGAGCTACTATAAAGGCCGTCTTGCCCTTCAGCAGGGTCTCCAATGCTTCCTGTATCAGCTTCTCCGTCTCGGTATCTATGGCGCTGGTAGCTTCGTCCAGGATCACCACTGGAGGATTTTTAAGGACTATGCGGGCAAAGCTTACCAGCTGACGCTGGCCGGCTGACAGACCGCTTCCGCGCTCCTCCAGCATGGTGTTATAACCGTCGGGAAGAGACTCTATGAATTTATCCGCATGTATGATACGCGCGGCTTCGATACACTCCTCATCCGTAGCCTCCGGACGTCCGTAGCGTATATTTTCCAGGATACTGCCCTTGAAAAGGAAGGGATCCTGCATCAGCACGCCCACCTTGTTTCTTAACGACTTAAGAGTCAGATCACGCACGTCATGTCCGTCTATGGCAACATTGCCTTCCTGTACATCATAGAAGCGCGTGATAAGATTTATGACCGTAGTCTTACCTGCTCCTGTAGGACCAACCAGGGCTATGGTCTGTCCGGGTTTTACATGCAGATCGAAATGCTCAAGTATGGGGACGCCTTCTTCGTAGCAGAAGGTAACATCATTAAAATCAACTTCTCCTTTTACATCCGATAAAGTGACAGCGTCGCTTTCATCTGCGATATCCACCGGAGCATTGATGGTATCAAATACCTGCTCTAAGTTGGATGTAACCTGGGCCAGCTGCTGTATGATGACCGCTATCTGCGTCAGCGGTCCGGAAAACTGTGTCATGTAAGCAGAGAAAGCCACAACGGTTCCTGCATTCATCAGGCTGTTTCCTTTAAGGATAAGCATAAGCGCCATGCCGTATAAGCCCAGCGTACCTATGTTCCAGAAAAGCTCCACTATGGGACCGTTCAATTCGTTACGCATGAATATCTGGAACCACTGATCCACGCACTGGGTGTGGACATCTACATATATATCGTGGTTTAAGCTGCTGCGGTTGTTGCTCTTTATTATCTTCTCACCCATTATGGTCTCCAGCAGGAAGGCCGTACGGTTTGAATTCTTTGCGCGCAGCTTTGCAAAAAGCCTGCCGATGACCTTACGCAGCAGAAGCACCAGTATCATCATGGGTACCACTGTTATGAATACCACAAGCGTAAGCTGGGGTGAAAGTGAAAGCATAAAGAATGTCACCACAGCGATCTTCAATATATAAGTGATCAGCATCAGCACAAAGTTGGTAAAGAAGTTTGCCAGATCGTTTACATAGTCCGTAACCCTGACCACTATCTTGCCGTCGGGCTTGGAATCAAAGTATTCAAAAGGCAGCTCCTGCAGCTTATAGAAAATATCCTGACGTATGACTGCGATAACACTGTGCCCCAGCTTTCCCATCAGGGTCTGGTGCAGATAGGTGATGGTTATCTCCGTAATGGCAATGAAGGCCATAGCTCCTATTATCATTCCCAGCATACGCATATCCGCATCAACAGTGACCCTGTTGATTATGGTACGGAGCAGCAGGGGACTGATAAGCCCTATCACCGATGATACTCCCATAAGGAATAATACCAGTATGAAGATCTTCTTATACGGCAGTATGTAGCTCAGTATCTTGCCAAACTGCTTTAAGTCTATCTTTTTTTCTATTTTTTCATCTTCAAAATATGTATTTCTCTTAGCCATGATCTTCCGCCCCGATCTTTACGTTTTCGTCTACTATATCTTTCTGCAGCGCCTGCTGTGAATGCCAGATCGCCGCAAAGTGTCCGTTAAGTTTTATCAGTTCATCGAAGGTACCGCGCTCGGTAATGCGGCCGTCCTGCAGATACAGGATCTCGTCGCAGTCCGCAACGCTGCTCATACGGTGAGCCGATATGATCAAAGTCTTATCAGGATAATTCTCTTTAATGGATTTAAGCAGTTTGCGTTCCGTGGAAACATCCAGTGCAGAAGTCGAATCGTCCAGTACCAGAACAGGCGAATTCTTAAGAAGCGCCCTGGCTATGGAGATCCTCTGCTTCTGTCCTCCGGAAAGACCAAAACCACGCTCACCCACTATGGTATCGTAACCGTCTTCAAGACGCTTGATAAAGCCTGCAGCCTGTGCGTGGTACGCAGCCTCCTTTATCTTCTCGTCCGCTATAGTGGGGTGAGGAAAAGCGATATTGCTGTCTATGGTATTCGAAAACAGGAATACATCCTGGAAAACATAGGAGAATTTATCCCTCAGGGATTCAAGGGTATATTCACGTATATCATGCCCGTTAAGCTCTATGCTGCCGGAGGTCATGTCATGTATACGTATAAGCGATTCCAGCAAAAGGCTCTTGCCGCTGCCTGTACCGCCCACTATACCGATACGCTTGCCTCTGGGGATCTCCACATTTATATCCGTGAGCATCTGTCTCTCATCCAGTACCATGGAAGCATTGCGTATACTGATATCGATCCCCTCTGATACAGGTACTACATCATTACCGTCCGGGATACGGCTTTCGGTATCCATGAACTTCTTCATCTTCTGTCCGGAAACCAGCTGCTGCTGCATCTGGAAGATGGTGTTATTGATCAGCGTAACATAATTCATGATACGGTTAACGTATTCCGTTGCCGATACCAGATAACCGATAAGCAGCTTTCCCTGCATTACCAACACTGCGCTGACAGCTATGCTTCCGATATATGCCACCTGACGGATGATGGAGAATGCAGCTTCGAAACGTGCAGAAAGTCTCACCTGTTTAAGATATGCATCCTTAAGTGCATCATTGGTCTCGTCAAACTTCTTCTTTTCCACTTCTTCATTTGTGAAGGCTCTTATCAGACGGACAGCACTTACGTTTTCGGAAACGGTAAGGCTCATCTTTGCATTTGAGCTTCTTATGTTCATGAAGTTCTGCTTTGCCTTTTTACGGAAGCGCAGCAGGGCTATGGCAAATACCGGAGTAAGGATAAGCGGTATCCAGAGAAGGCTTATATTTATATTTGCCAGGATCACGATAGAAGCAGTCAGAACAAAGATACTGTCAAAGGTATTGGGAATTATACGGCAGAACAGTTCCTTGAACATAATGGTATCGGAATTGATGGTGGTCAGGAGTTCACCGGTGTTATACTTCGATACCGTCTCGCTGTCCAGCTGCATAAGCTTGTCAAAGGTAGCGTAACGCAGATCGCTCTCCAGATTAAGTCCCAGATGCTGGTTTATCAGATTGCGGATATAGACCAGCCCCAGCTTGGTAAGCAGCAGTCCCAGAAAGATCCCCGCAAGGCTTAAGAAAAGCTGCATGCTGTGTATCTCTCCGAAACGCCCGTCCACCAGGAAATACAGGGGACTGCTTTCATCGATGCTGTCGGATTTAAGACAGCAGTTTATGAACATTGCCGATATGAGGGGCAGCGCCAGATCAGCGCTGAGCGCCAGCAGGCTTAATAATTTAGCCAGTATAGATAAAGGGAGATTTCTCTTCCAGTATTTAAATCCGAATTTTAAAACGTCCATGATATCATTCCTTATAGCAGTATTTTTTTAGTAGATCCTGTATACCCCGCCCAGCATCATAAGGCAGAAGAAATACAGGCAGTTATCATAATAGCGGCGTTCACCTTTACGCAAAGGCGTGTTCCAGAAACTGCGGAGATATTCATCCGCATATTGACTGTCACTCGCTATGGATGCAGCAGCCAATGTAGCTGTGATCGCAACCGGATGCATGGCAGGTTCATCCACCGGGGTACCATCCAACTGATAAGCTTTATAGTCCTCAGGAGCTATACCGTGAAAAAAATCCTGCAGATGCGTTGCTACTGCAGCAGTATCATCACGGCGTCCGAACCACAGGGTATCTAAGGCTATATTCATTGCCACACGATACGCATCGGAATAGAAAGCAAAGTTTTTGCGGAATCTGAATACGGGCTCGCCATCATATCCGGCATACTCTGCACACATACCCGTAACAGGATGGGCGCTCAGTACGATATAGGCACGGCTGTCTTCCGCAGCCTGCTTCCAGAATCCACGATCCTTTTCGTCTGCGCGTTCAGCAAATACCTGATAAAAATGAGGAAGATGATAGCTGGGATCCGAATAATCTGCCTCCGGAACGAAGCGTATCAGATGGTTATCCCCATCCCACATAGCCCTGCCGCCGGGTACCAGTTCATCCTGATGGACGCAGTGGCGGAGTATCTCTTTAGCCTGCGCTTCATAATCAAATATGCCCGATCCTTTTCCCCAGCGCGCAGCGGCCATAAACAGAGCCATGGCGTAATATTCTTCACCATCGGGCGCGGGGCCTTCAAAATTGTGTTTCCCTTCAAGATCTACAGACCAGGCGAAATAGCCTTTATATATGCCGTCTTCGTGATGCATATAACGCATGGAAAACTGCCAGAGCTTATCAAAAAGATCCTTCCTGTCCATCTGTACGCACATCATCATGCCGTAGCTCATGCCTTCTGTCCTGGCGTCGATATTTCCCGTATCTACCATACAGGCGCTGTCGGGATCCTTTTCGTGAAAGAAATTATCTTCCGGATCAAAAAATATGGTATTAAAGCATTCGCTGATACGCTCATCTACAGCTTCATCGCTGATTCCTATGCGTGAAAACATATTTTCATACATTCTGTTCATGAAATCCCCTCCTTTGACATTTAACAATATAGCACTATATCTCAACGCTTAATTGTATTTTTTTACTAAAAAACAGAACTTTTTTACATACATAAAAACAGGCGGCTGAAGAGCCGCCTGTCAGCTGATTCCGTACCGGTTCTACATATCCTCCTCAAGCACTATCATCTCCAGATGGTCATACTCAAGAGGTTCGATAAAATTATCCTGCGTAAACCTGCAGCGGGAAGCACGCTGGAAATCCCTTATATTCTTATCCAGCCAGATCGGTGCAGAAAGATCAAATTCATGTATCGCATCCTCCAGGGCATGTTTCACCTTGTGGGTGCGGGTATCCTCTTCATTACGTTCGACTGTGAATTCTTTCTTAAGCCTGGCGTCTTTCCAAAGTTTAAACCAAAAGCGCATATCTCTGCTCCTGCATATAAGTACATCCGTATAATAGTGCTAGTATAATCCATCCAGTATTTTTTTCAGATATTCCATATATGTAATGTACTGTTCATCCGTTTCCAGATGCTCAAGTATCATCGGCATATCCGCATCAACGGCATGCATCTTCTCCGCATAATACCTGATGGGAAACTCACCTTCACCGGGCGCACATTCCATCAGCTGTGCCGTATATGCACCGCTTAAATGCACATCTTTTACATGACAGCTTTTGATCCTGTCTCCCAGAAGTTCCACACATTCATCTATCAGATCCTCGGGATGGAAATACCTGTCTGTGGAACTGGTCATGTTTATGATATCCATATGTACCGCAAAGCGGTCTCTTTCCACTTCTTCCAGAAGTCTTTTATAATCGGCGGGTCCCGTCGGTATCATCCAGGGCATGGGCTCTAAGGTAAAGTATGTATTCTTTACATTGGCAGTATCGATTATCTGCCTTACCATCTGTATGGTTTCCTTACGCGCCCTGTCGGAATAATTCTCCCTGTAGGGACCGTCCCATCTTTCGCCAAAAGCGCCTGCAACGTTAACGCAGCATCTTGCTCCCAGAAAATCCGCAAGCCTCAGCTGCTCAATGCAGTAGTCTGTGTTTTTCTTTCTCTCATCCGGATCGGAAGAAAGAGCGTTTCTCCATATCCCCACTTCGGCTATGGTAAGTCCCGCTGCTTCAGCCGCTTCCTTGTATGCGATGATCCTTTTTTCCGGCTCATTGCTCTGCACCGGAAATACTACCGTTCTGCAGCCCAGAGCTGTCTGCTTTTGTGCCCAGTCTTCAGGTGAAACATGCCCAAGGGGCGATGATGTTCCAAGCCTCACGTTTTGACCTCCTTTACTCTTCTGTCATATCGAAATCAGAAAGCATCAACGTGGACATCTCCGCATCAGGTTCCGCTACAAGACGTTTAGACTGGTTAAGTATAGCTTCTTCCACCATATTGCGGGCAAGACGTCCGTTACCGGCATCGGCTGCGCGGGTCATCTGTACGCCGTTAAAGTACATGGTAAGAGCTGCATCTGCGCCTTCATCAATAGTATAGCCTTTGCTCTTTGCAATACTTCTGGCTATCTGCAGTAATTCTTCACCGGTATAATCCGGGAAGTTGATAACATTGGGGAAACGGCTCTTAAGTCCCGAGTTGGAAGTTAAGAATTCCTGCATCTCATTTGAATAACCGGCAAGTATTACTATCAGGTTCTCACGGTTATCCTCAATACCCTTTACCAGAGTATCTATAGCTTCCAGACCGAAGGAATCGTCCTTTCCGCGGTATAAGCTGTATGCCTCATCTATAAAGAGCACGCCGCCTATGGCGGAACCGATAACCTTATTTGTAAGCGGTGCCGTATGTCCCACAAAACGTCCTACCAGATCGGCTCTGGATACTTCTATAAGCTGTCCGCCGGAGAGCACTCCGATGGACTTAAGATATTTACTTATGATACGCGCTATCGTAGTCTTTCCGGTACCGGGGCTTCCGGTGAATATCATGTGTTTGGAAAGCTCTGCAGTCTTTAAACCTGCCTCTGCACGGCGCTGCTGCACCTTGTAGTATTCCTCCAGTCCCAGCACATATTCTTTTATTTCCTTAAGACCTACTATCGCATCCAGTTCTTTGCGTATCTCTTCCGCTTCTCCCTTATATGCGGAAGGAAGCAGGGCGGTAAGATCTATCTTCTCTTCGCCATTCATAGCGTATACCCTGTTTTCTTCCACAAGAAGCTTAAGCTCTGTTCCCTTATCGTAATCACCTTCCAGCCTTGCCTGGGCCAGTGCCTGCAGCACATCATCATAGAAATCCTGCACGCCCTTAAGGCCCGCCTGTTTTTCCGAACGGCTCACTGCATAATCCAGAAAGGCTTCATCAAAACTTATCTTAAAATAGAACTGCTTCTCTGCTTTTTCCGGAAGTTCCTGCTGCTCGCGCTCAGCCACTTTTCTGATGGCTTCTTCATCCAGATCCACGGTATTGCATATATCACCCAGACCGTCGATAAAAGGTGCACCCATTATTCCGGCAGCTTTATCCAGTGATTTTTCGGTTATGAATACGAGATACTTTCCTTTTGCTTCAAAAGCGCTTACTGCCGTGCTGGCCAGCGAATTCTGTACATTCACCAGCTGTCCGTTCTGCATCACATAGCGCTCGGAAAGCTTAAAGTTTCCTTCTGTCACCAGATCGCTTATATGTCCAAGGAACGAAGGATGACAGTTTTCAAAACGCTCAAACAGTATTATCGAAGGCGCGCCGGAAAGTGCGGAAAACATATCCTGCAGGAATATCTTTTCCATCGCGGCATCGGGATAAAGCCCAAGATCCACAACAGTGATCTCTTCCGAAGCCAGCAGCTTCTTTTCCTTCATTATCGATGCAAGATTACTGAGAGCAAAATGCCTGCCGGTATCATTCTTTCCTGTTATAAATATGCTGTTACGCGCTTTTGTCCCTTCAGGCGGCATAACATAAGGACGTTTGAAAGCTATCACCAGTTTTTTGATGAACTCTTCCTGTCCGAATACTTTTTCTCCCACGCTGTCGGCAATGCCCTTGAAAGCATCCAGCGCATCTTCCCCCTCAAGTATCTGCGGCGCTGCAGGAACTTCGGCTTTCTTTTCATAAGGAACAGCTGCAACACTGCCGTCTGCCTTTGTCTCACCTATACCGAAATCCTTTGCCAGATTGGAGTTAAGCTCCTTGAGCTGTTCATCCAGCATGGCAGAATTCTGCAGGAGTGTATCGTTCATGGCACTGATGCTGGCGTCCGCAGCCTTATTGCTGCTCTTTAAGTTTTGGGTCATCTTACCCACATCTTTTATCTGCTGGGTCAATGCATCCATGATACCGTTTGAAAAAGTGGTCTTGGGAAGCGTAGCCTGCCTTCCGGTAAGCTTTACCAGATTCTCGGAAAGAGAGCCGCCGTTCTTCTTCATCATCTTTTCGGCCTGCTCGATCTCCTCCAGGGTATAGTCGCTGCCCTTCATGGATGATAAGATGTCAAACATGTCACTCATGGTTTTTTCCTCCTGTAAAAAGATCCTTCGCTTCGCTCAGGATGACACACATGTAAGTTCGCTCAGGATGACACATGTAAGTTCGCTCAGGATGACAATATCATGTCTGGTCTATCCTTAAAGAATAATCACTCCTGTCGAGTGAAAAATTAACGTTATAATACGGGTCACCCTTATCAAGAACTTCCTTCCATTTGCTGCGGAAATGCTCGCATTCGCTCTCATAGCGTTCAGCACCGGGGCCGGAAAGATCAGTCCCGCGTGATGCGGATTCATAATGATAAAGCTCACAGAAAGGAGTCCAGATATTCAGCAGTCCCTTCTCCCGCAGCTTAAGGCAGAAGTCCACATCATTAAGCGCAACGCGAAAATCTTCATCCAGCCCGCCCACTTCTTCATACAGACTTTTCTTTACCATAAGACAGGCTCCGGTAACTGCGGATACATCCTGGGCGTAACACAGTCTTCCCATATACCCCAGGTTCTCGTAATTGACCCTGTAATGGCTGTGTCCCGCGGTGCGGTGCGCTCCCAGCTTAAGCACTATGCCTGCATGCTGTATGGTCTTGTCGGGATAATAAAGCTTTGCCCCTACCGCGCCGACATCATCACGCTCCGCATACATCAGCAGTTCTTCAAGCCAGTTTAAGGTTATCACTTCGGTATCATTATTGAGCAGCAGCAGATAGTCTCCGTCTGCCTGCTTTGCACCGAAATTGTTAACCTTTGAATAATTGAACTCACCCTTATATTCGATAACCTTTATCTTCGGGTGGCTCTTTAATTCATCATAATATGCAAATATCTCAGGACTATGGGAATTGTTTTCGATCACTATTATCTCGTAGTCCTTATAAGTCGTCTTTTCAATGATGGAATCTATGCAGCGTTTGAGCACATCCTTCTGCTCGCAGTTGGGTATCAGTATGGATACCTTTGCCGAACGCAGCAGGGGATAATGGATACGGAAAATCGTCTCGAAAGCCCTGGTGGATTCTATGCGGAAATTATCATAACCGCACTTTCTTAAATGATCCGCAACAGCGCCCTTTGCCGCATCGATGGCGTATTCCTTTGCGCTGATATCCGCTGCCACGCTGCCCTTATGCGAACGCCAGTAATATAAGATCTTCGGTATATGTACGATATGCTTTGCCGCAGAAGTAAGACGCAGTATCATATCATGATCCTGGCTGCCGTCAAACTGGCTGCGGAACAGTTCAGTCCCCTCTAAAAGGCTGCGCTTAAATACGCTGAAATGACAGATATAATTATTCGCTCTCAGATTATCCGGAGAATAATCCGGTTTAAAATGCAGAGTGATCATATTATCCACGCTGTTTCCGTGGAAGGTGGTCTCATCACAGTAGATATAATCCGCATCTTCGTTGCAGATGGCTTCCATGTAATAAAACAGTGCTGCGGGATGCAGTATATCGTCATGATCATAGAGTCCGATAAAATTCCCTGTAGCCATTTTCAGGCATTCATTGGTATTACCGGAGATACCCTCGTTTTTCTCAAGCTTCTTATATTTGATACGGCCGTCTTTTTCCGCCTCGGCTCTGCAATATTCGCCCACATAAGCATGAGCATCATCCGAACCGTCTGCCAGACACAATTCCCACTTTTCATAAGTCTGCGCAAGAACAGCGTCTATGGTATCTTTCAAAAAATCTTTAGGGGTATTATACAAAGGCACCAGGATGGAAAATGTCACATCCTTATCAAACTTAACTGCCTTCTGTCTTGCCGCCTCCTGTGCATCGGGAAAGCTGGCTGTGCCGTGCTGCGATCTTGCCTTCTTTTCAATACTTTTGCTCTTTAATTTCCTGGCTATTCCCCTGGGACCTCCCAGATTCTTTATCCTGTTCTTCTGGCGTATGGCCCAGTGCATACAGACACGTAACGGTTTGGATAGTTTCCATGCCGCACTGTTCTTTATACGGTCGATCTGACGCTGCTTATCCTCGGCAAGAGCCAGCGCCTCCGATAATCTGGTAGCAAGCTGCAGATTCTGATAGCGCTGTTCATCCAGTTCCTTTTCAAGTTCTTCTATTGTAGGCATATTACTGTCACTCATTGCCCGGTCCTTATGCTCTCTCTTCTTTTCTTAATACGGGTATCTGTCCTTCTGCCACTTTTACAAATGTATCGGTATACCTGACAAAAGGTTTTCCGCTCTTCTTTGATACAAAATACAGACCTATCCTGTATTCTCCATCTTTCAGATCGTCGGCGCATATTCTGGCAACAAAGCCCGCCATATCAGCCCCCTGCTGATCCTTCAGCACAGGCTTTACATCCGGACGGTATTTGGAAAACAGCTCCGAAAGATAAGCAGATCCGTCTTCCCCTATCAGCAGAAGTTTTCTTTCAAACTCCCATATGGGCTGCTTCACAGGCGCCATCCAGCCTTCTATCTTCCACTGTCTGGAATAGCTGCCGTCATCCGTGAATTCATAATAAACATCTGCGCTGTCTATACAATACTGTGGATTGATATCGAGTCCCAGCTTACGCCTGAGTTTACCCATAGGACTTTCAGCAGGAACAGATAACTCTTCCACTTTGGATACTGCACCTTTCTTTTCAAAATCACGGGCACTGTTTATATTATAATCCACATCCAGTCTGGTCTGGACCAGATTCTTATTATAGAAAGGATCTCTGCCGTAAAGACCCGGATGCCTCTTATAAAGCTCCAGCCATTCCCACATCCTTCTGGTCTTTCTCTCATTGCTCTCGTCGGTCCCGCGGCTTACGGATTCGTGATGTATCAGTACCGCATCATTACGCTGTACGTTAAGCCAGCCTTTTTCATAAAGCGAAAAGCAAAGATCCACATCATTATACGCCACCACCAGTTCCTCAAAGAAACCTCCTACGGTGTTAAACTTTGTCTTCTCAACCGCCAGGCAGGCTCCCGTCACGGCGATAACATCCCTGTCGCAGAGATTCATGCCATGATAGATACTGCCCGTATCCCTGCATCCGCCCATCTTGTGTACGGGTCCCAATATGGTATTGGTTATTCCGGCATGCTGTATCCGGGGAATCTCATCCCTGTCATAAGGATAATAGAGCTTTGCACCAACGGCACCCACATGGGGCTGCACCGCAACAGCAGCCATTATCGACAGCCAGTCACGCCTTATCACTTCGGTATCGTCATTCAAAAACAGCAGCACTTCGCCCGCTGCGCGCAGGGCTCCTATATTACACATGCGTGAGAAATTAAACTGCATGCGTTCATAGACGTATTCGTAATGATATACATCTTTCATTTTCTCGTATAGCTTGCGGTTTTCCTCCGATGAGCCGTTATCAATTATCAGTATCTCCATATCCGGATAATCCGTAAGGCTGGTGATACCGATCAGACAGCGTTCCAGCATGTCGGGATGATCCTTCGAAGGGATTATGACCGAAACTTTTACCGGCTTTCGTCCGGGGAAATCCGGAACTATATGTTTTTCTTCCTGATCTTTTATCTCTGCCGGTCCGTTATAGACTATCATATCCAGATGATAAGGCCTGGTAGTCCTGACCAGCACTTCAAGAACAGCATCCAGATCATAAGGATCCCTCAGCTGATTTATCTTATCTTTGATAAAGCTTTTACGTATCGCGACAAGGCTGCCGAAATAAGGAAGCGACTCATAGGTATCCGGCGACCAGTCCGGCTTGAACCAGGGCGAATGTCTGTCTCCCTTATATGTTTCCACATCTTCATCACCATAGATGATGTTTACTTCGGGATCCTTCTTAAAGACCTCGTACATCTTCTCTATGGCTATGCCGGGAACCTTTCCGTATTCCTTATGGAAGATAAGGTAATCCTTATCCGGAAGATAATCAGGTATGCCCTTTTCATAATACAAAAGGGCAAAATGATCCATGAGGCTCAGATCACCGGCCTCAAAAGGCTCATTATCCTTTATCCATTGTCTGTAAGGAAACAGATAACTGTTAAGCTCTTCATCATATTCTTTTTTGGCTTTTTCTTCCCAATCCTTCAAATCCTATTCCACCTTAAGGACTTTATCTGCTTTATTAAATAACCTCTGTCTGGATATCCGGCTCCTGGCCTCTACCCACAGACTGTATTCACCTTTCGGTAATGCTTCTTTTGCGATGCGTGCCGTAAGTCCGGAGAGTGCCACGTTTTTCTGGTATCTGTATATCTTTTCCACATCTGCTCTGTAACGGCGCTTTACGGGAAGCACATACTTCCTTCCCTCACCTTCAAGATATGCATAAAAATGATAATCCGCATTATCCCAGTTATGTACATGCACATGAAGATCTATGCCTATGATATCCGTGCCCGGCTCTTTTTCCATATGATCTGTTTTGATCATCAGCGCCTGGTTTACCGGAGCAAAGCCTTTTTTGTCTTTGATCTGCTGAAGCTGGGCTGTTACCGGAACTTTCTTCCTCTCGTAAGGGCGGGCTTCTTCATATACATTACTCTCATCACTCAGACGCTCATGTTCATACGGATCAACAGCTATATATCCGGGATTGCGTCCGTACAGCTTAAGGAGTTCATCGTGAAGTCTCTTTATCTTCTCCGGATCTTCCTTATCATCACCGCGTGATGCGGATTCATAATGTGTTATCTTTACATCATTCCTGATAACATTTCTTAAGCCCTGCTTATGAAGCCGCATGCACAGATCCACATCATTATAAGCCACCGGAAGTCCTTCATAAAAACCTTCCATCTGATCGAAGTTCTCTCTCGTGATGGCCAGGCATGCTGCAGTAACTGCCAGCACATTTCGTATGCCCCTGTTACGTCCCCTGTCATAAGAATATTTATCACAGAGACCCTGCAGCCTGTGTATGGGTCCTCCTCCTATATTGGAAACGCCGCAATGCTGGATCTTAAAGTCATCACCGGGATACAGCAGCTTGGCTCCGACGGCACCTACGCCGGGTATCATCGCATGTCCTGCCATACGTTCTATCCAGTCAGGACTTATTATCTGCGTATCATCATTTAAAAATATCAGCACATTTCCTTTTGTTTCTTTTGCTGCAGTATTGCACATTGCCGCAAAATTAAAGTCCGTTTTATTGTACAGATATCTAACGTCATATTCTTTTGCAAGCTTTTCGTATCTTTCCCTGTTAAGTCCCACAGAGCCGTTATCTATTGCTATTATCTCAGGATCTTTATAAGTACTGTTCTCTCTTATAGACCTGACACAGTTCTTAAACATTTCAGGATGATCCTTGGTAGGGATTATGATGCTGGCTCTGATATCATCCTGCATATATACGGGATACAGATATCCGTCATCTTCCTGTTCAAATCTGCACCTTATCTTATACTTCTCCAGGAACAGCTCTTTCAGGCGGGCGTATTCCGGCGCCGATCCCAGAGCATTGGCGATCAGCATGTTTCCCGAGCTTTCTATTTCTTCAAATATCTTATGAAACAGCGGTTTGGTATGGATATGCAAAGGCGTTTTATCGTTCCCAAGCCATATGCATATGGAATAGATAAACTTATAACCTTTGCTGTTACGCAGCTCTTCCGGCATTCCTGCAACAGCAGGCGCAAGTGCTTCGCGGCGTACCGCAAATATACCGCCCAGGAAGAAATACGAAAGCATGGTATCTATGGACCAGTCCGGTTTATAGTACGGATACCGGCAATATCCATCCTTGCAGAGTATATCCTCATCCGCATACAGCCATGTACATTCCGGATTCGCTTCAAACTGTGATTCGATTATTCCTACGGCGTCTATCTCCAGCTTACCGCCGTCCGCCGCAAATATAACAAACTCACCGGCCCCCTTAAGGTTCTCCATGCATGCTTCCGTATATGGCATAAGGGTGCAGCGTCTTCCCAGTTTTCTTATCCTAACCTCAGAAGTAGCTCCGGGCTTATAGGGATAAGGATCTTTCTGTCTTTCAAGCTCTTTCTTATATTCCTCCAGAGCCTTTTCATGCCAGGAGGACTGAAGCCTCTGCTTGAACTTGCTTTTGGCACGTTCTTCAGTGATCAGCTCCTCATGGGGGATCTCTTTTTCTTTTACGGCATTGATCACTTCATTACCGAAAAGCTCATTCAGTTCTCCAAGCGCAAGCCTGCTGCCTGTCACGCTCTTCTGGAATTCCCTCTCATGTTTCCGGAGTTCCTGCATATCAAAACTCTCGGGGAAGAAGGGAATAGCCTTTCTGACCTTTGTGATATCAAGCCTGTTCCCGTTTGCGTTATATTCCTTAAAGAGATATATACCTCTTACGGTATTACGTATCAGTTCGGCCCTTTCGGCACCTGCCCATTCATAATCTATAAGCGTCCATCCATTTCCGTCATAGATAAGATTTCCAAGCTGCATATCGGGATCACTGATCTGGACCTTATTATTCAGCTGTTGGAACTTTCCGTAGGCGGTAAGGAGCTCATTTATCTTATCGTCATCGCCTTTAACAATGGCGCGGCTCAATACCTCATCCATGGTACTGCCTTCGATAAAGGGAAACTTAACGCCTTCCTTATCATCTGTCGGTGAAGCAGGGCAGACATGCAGCTCACTCCCCTTAAAACTATCGGAAAGCTCTTTGCAGAGTCTGCACAGCTTTTGTATATGATCCTTTGCCTCCGGTTTTGCGGGATACTTCTCCACACTTATGCCGCCGGCTTCTTTTACCATATCCGTTCTTATCGCATATACGGCATCCCTGTCATTGGAATACTTACTGTATATCACTTTGGGCTGTTCCCCAAGTACCAGCAGGTAGGAATTTGAGAACACAGGGAAAAGTCCGTCACGCAGCATAGCGTCATAAGCCTTGCCCTCGTCAAATAATTCCATCCTGTCACGGTCCAGCTTAAGCTTATTGGTATTAAGCTCACCCTCTTTAGGCAGACGCTCATCGGAATACAGACTCATCATAAACTTATAATCCGGATAAGGATAATAAAAATGATAGTCACTGACTCCTTCTGCCTTCAGCAGCTTTTCCAGTGCAGGCCTTGAGAAAGTCTTTACCACTCCGCCTTCGGGATAATCCTCAATACCCTTAAAGAATTCACCGAGATGATCTTCCCTGGCGCCGCCGAAATACTTCATTCCCAGGCGGTTCTCTATTGCTATAACAATGATACCGTCTTTGCTTATATGTTTTCTGATTATCTTCAGGAAACTTCCGTAGGGATCTTCATCATGTATATAACTTGCAGCGTATTCAAATACCCCTATCAGAAATATGGCGTCATAATCCGTATCCAGTGTGGGTTCTATGTCCTCAAAATTACCCACATGGATGCACATATTCTCTGCATCTTTATGTCTGTAGGCATTGATGAGGCTTCGCTTTTTCGAAAGATCCACACAGTCAAGCCTCCCTGCTTTTTCAAGCAGTGCGCCGCTTATGGCTCCGCAGCCGGCTCCCACCTCAAGAACCTTGGCGTCCTTTTTAAGTCTTAACCAGCTTACTATATTTTCCCTTATGTCCGA